>FRDC01002684.1_pt1 | contig 116417 bp, 113 predicted proteins | sample 1106171 | NCBI WGS metagenome assembly FRDC01 (sample SAMEA3930566, study PRJEB13176) | freshwater metagenome | biome: Drinking water system; feature: drinking water; material: water | place: Singapore | collected 2014-12-20 | reverse complement strand
TCCATGGCCTCGGCTTGCGGGGTTTGGTCGCCGGACGGGTTGGATTACGGCAACTAGTCGTTTTTCATGAATTTCATAAACTCGCTATCCGGCGTGAGAACAAGCGTGGTGTCGCCATTGGTAAGAGAATCTTGATACGCCGCAAGCGTGCGGTACAATTCAAAGAATTTTACATCCCGCCCATAGGCATCGGCCAGAATTTTTGTGCGCGCCGCTTCGCCCTCGCCGCGCAGAATTTGCGATTCGCGCGACGCATCGGCCAGCAAGATGGTTTTTTCTTTATCCGCGCTGGAGCGGATTTGGGTTGATTTCTCCGCACCCTCGGCGCGCGCTTGCTTGGCGCGCTGTTCGCGGTCGGCCTTCATCCGCGCATAGGTAGACGCGCTGACTTCCGGCGGCAATTCCGATCGGCCAATGCGGATATCGACCACCTCGATACCAAAGTTTTTGGCGTCCGTAACCATCGATTCCCGGATCGAGGTCATGATGTCGTCGCGTTTTTCCGACAATAAATCGGCCAACGTCACCCGCGACAACTCATTGCGCATTTTGTTGTTCAAGGTAGGCCCCATGCGGTTATTCAACCCTTCTTCGTTACGGGCAGAGACATAAAATTGAAACGGATTCACGATGCGGTAACGCGCGTACAGATCGATATTGATGCGCAATTGATCGGACAACAACACCGGCGTTTCCGGCGGATCCAAATCCAAAATGCGCTGATCGAAAAACAAAACGTCTTGCACGAACGGAATTTTCAAATGCAAACCGGGTTCTTTTTCCGTACGCACCAACGCGCCGAATTGCATCACCACCGCTTGATTGGTTTGCGGCACGATGAAAAACGAGCTGTTAATCAATACAAACGCCGCAACAGCGGCGATTAAAATAACGGGAGGGGAAAGTTTCATTATTTCGGCTCCTTGACTGAATCGGCGGCGTTGGCATTGCGTTTATTCATTAAATCCTGCAACGGCAAGAACGGCAACGCGTTACCGGCGGATTTGCCGTCCAAGTAAACCTTGTTCGAATTTTTGACGATCTGCTGCATGGTTTCGATATACATGCGCTTGGATGTCAAATCGCTGGATTGCCGATAGGCGTTGTAGACTTGGATAAATCTTTGCGCTTCACCTTCGGCCTCGCGCTGCACTTGATCCCGGTAAGCTTGCGCGTCCAATTTTACTTTTTCCGCCTCGCCGCGCGCGCGGGGTACGATGTCGCTGCGATATGCTTCGGCCTGGTTGATTTCGCGCTCCGCATCCTGTTCGGCGCGTTGCACGTCATTAAACGCGTCGATCACCTCGGTCGGCGGGTCAATTTTTTGCGGCAACACGTCAACCACCAGCACGCCGGCTTGATAGCTGTTTAGAATTTCTTGCAAACGGTCGCGCGCCTTAAGCCCCAAATCTTCGCGGCCGCCACGCACGATCGCATCGAATGTGCGCTGCCCGACCAGCTCGCGCATCACGCTTTCGCCCACAGCGCGGATGGTGCCTTGCGGATCGCGGATGTTGAACAAATATTGAGCCGGGTCATTGATCCGCCACATAATGCGGAAATGCATATTCAATATGTTTTTGTCCTGGGTCAGCATTTGCCCGGCCGGGCTGCCGCTATCGCGGCTGCTGGCAACGCCCATATCGATTTGATTGACGATGCCGATATTGGGTTTCAACACGGTTTCAATCGGATATGGCAGATGCATGTGCAAACCCGGATCGGTCAGCCGGTGAAATTGCCCAAAGCGCATGACCACGCCCTTCTCGCCGCCGGAAATTTTGTAAATCCCGGACAAGCACCACAGCACGAAAAACACGATTCCGGCCACCATCCAAATATTGCGCCCGCCCAATCCAGGCGGCAGCGAGCGGTTAAAGCTTTCCTTGCCGCGGCGAAAGATATCTTCGAATTCAGGCGGCAAGCCGCCGCCATTCCCACCGCCACCGCCGCCCTTGCGGCCGCCGGAATTTTTGCGCCCCCAATTGCCGCCGGATGCGTCGCGATCACCGGGTGGCGGATCGCCCCAAGGGTTGATTTTGTTGATTAGCGATTTTACCGGGTGGGACGAAGACATGCGGGCATCCTTCTGAGTTACGAAAACGTATATGCTTGCACAAGATAGGACATCTTGCGATAATGACCATAGCGCAGAACGGAAAAAAAATCATCATGCAAAGCAAAAAAAAATGGGGTCTATGGGGAAAAAAAGCGCCCGAATTGCATAGAGCCTCGGCAAAATCGAATTTTTCCGATGAAGCTTCGATTCGCGATTTAATCGCAAGCCAGAAAAACGCCGCGGGAAAATCGCTTTTGGAACCGGATCAAATCCAAAGCTTGACCATTGGCGGCGATCGTTTGACGGTCGTATTGGAAATCACCCAAAACCAACTGCCGATCCGCCAGTCCATTGAAACGCATATACGCGAAGCCTTGCGACAAAATACCGCGTTCGCGGATATTCAATTTTTAATCACCGCGCATAAAAATTCTTCATCGACGCCGAATCCCTATGCGCACAAGGGCGAACTTGCCGGTATTTCCAAAGTCAAAAAAATCATCGCAGTCGCATCGGGCAAGGGCGGGGTTGGGAAATCCACCACGGCGGTGAATTTGGCGGTGGCGCTGTCCACTCATGCACAAGGATTGCGCGTTGGGATTTTGGATTGCGATATCTATGGACCGTCGGTGCCGCGCATGATGGGCATCCAACAAAAGCCCGTCATCACCGCCAATAAAAAAATTATCCCGCTTGAAAAAGACGGCATTAAATTGATGTCGATGGGTTTTCTGGTTGACCCGGATGCGGCCAATATCTGGCGCGGGCCGATGGTCATGGGCGCGGTCACGCAAATGCTGGGCGATGTAGAATGGGGCGAATTGGATTTTTTAATCGTCGACATGCCGCCCGGCACCGGCGATGCGCAATTGACGTTGTCGCAACGAGCACCGCTTGCGGGTGCCATTATCGTTTCAACCCCGCAAGACATCGCCTTGATCGACGCGCGCAAGGCCATCGCCATGTTCCGCAAAATCAACGTGCCGATTTTGGGCATTATTGAAAATATGAGCTATTTCGACTGCCCGCATTGCCATGGCCGCAGCGAGATTTTCGCCCATGGCGGCGCAAGGCGGGAGGCCGAAAAATTGGGCGTGCCATTTCTGGGCGAAATACCGCTCGATATAAAAATACGCGAAAATTGCGATGCGGGCAAAACTGTGAATTCATATTATCAGTCGATTGCCGGCAAAATTATTTCTACTAACAATGTGACATGACCCTTAAAAATCTTACTGCAAAAATCCAAAAATGCCAGGAATGCAGGGCTTTTCTGCCGCACGCGCCTAATCGGATTTTGCGCGTGGGCGACGGGACGGCCAAGATACTTTTGATCGGTCAAGCCCCGGGACTTAAGGTTCACCAGAGTGGCGTGCCATGGGATGACGCCTCCGGCAAACGTTTGCGTGACTGGATGGGATTAACGCCAGAGCAATTTTATGATCCCAAAAATCTGGCCATTATGCCGATGGGTTTTTGTTACCCGGGCAAGGGAAAATCCGGCGATTTGCCGCCGCGTCCGGAATGCGCACCGTTATGGCATGAAAAAGTTCTTGGCTATTTGCCCAATATTCAATTGACGCTTTTAATCGGCCAGTATGCGCAAGAACGCTATTTGGGGAAAAAGCGTAAAACAAATCTAACCGAAACCGTGCGCGCTTGGCGCAGTTATGTGAAAGACGGATATTTGCCCCTCGTCCACCCCTCGCCGCGAAATGGCATTTGGCTTGGCCAAAATCCGTGGTTTGAAAAGGAAGTCGTGCCCTATCTACAGAAAAAAATCGAGCAGTTTATCTAGATTATATAGGACTAACCCACCCCGTCCATCCCCGCGCCGCAAATAAGGGCGCAGATTTTCTGGCCGGGTTTAATTTTTATTTTCCCGGTCATAATCGCGGCAACCGCCGCAGCGCCGGATAATTCCGCCGCAATGCCCATTTCGAACCACAGCCATCGGGCGGCTTTTTTCATTTCATCATCGCTGACCAAAACCACTTCCTCGACATGGTTGCGCACCAGGTTGAAATTGATTTTTGTGGTCTGGCTCATGGACAATGTGCCGGCCTTGGTATCGACGCGGTCGAGTTTGACCACATGGCCTTGCTTCAAGGCGGTATATAATGTCGCGGCACCGGTCGGCTCCACACCGATAATGCGCAGATCGCGTTTAAGCGCATGCGCGGCAAGGCCCATGCCGCCGATCAATCCGCCGCCGCCGATCGCCACCACCAGCACATCGACATCCGGCATGTCTTCGAGAATTTCCAGCGCCACAGTGCCTTGCCCGCAAATCACATGGCGGTCGGCGAAAGTATGCACGAACGGAATATCGCGATCCTTGGATTCTTTGCGTGCGCGGGTCAAGGCGTCATGAAAAATCGGCCCGGCGACGATGGTTTCCCCGCCCCATTCGTTCATAGATCGGCGTTTTTCCGGATTGATCGATTCAGGAACATAGATGGTCGCGGGCACGCCGACTTGCTTTGCGGCATAGGCTACCGCGATACCGTGATTGCCGCCAGATGCGGTAATCACGCCCTTTTTCAAGCGGCGTTCCGGCAGGCACAATAAGCTGTTGAGCGCGCCGCGCGCTTTGAACGAGCCGGTGACTTGCAAATTTTCCAATTTCAAAAACACTTGGTTATGCGGCAAGGGATGCAGCGCGGCGGCGGCGGCGATCATCGGCGTGCGCCGGATGAAAGGCGTTATCGTCTGCCGCGCCTTCAACACATCTTCAACAGAAAGCGCGCGGCGATTGGCTATGCCAGCGATCTCCAACACCGGATGGTGGACGGCTTTAGGCGATTTTCGCTTTTTGCGGAACAGTTTCATCTTGGATTCCCATCGATTCACAGAATTCACGCCATTCGCGTTTGCCGAGGCCAGCATTAGCCTCGGTCACTTTTTCACCATTCAGCATGCGTTGTAAAACTTTAACCGCATTGGCGGAAAGATTGACCGCACCTTGGCGATATTGAATGAACGCGTCATGCGTCGCCGGCACCCATAACCGCATCGTATCGATGAGAACATCCGCATAAGCGCGGATTTCATATTGCGCGTGCGCATCGGCACGCAGACGGCAGAAATGCATTAAATTGTGCAGATCGCATTTCCAATACCATTGCGTGTAAAAATTTAAATTCAAATTCATCCGCGCCAACTCGCGCGCGAGACCGCTGCGATTGGGGTCGAGGATTTGCGGTTCAACCCCCTCGCCGCCATCATCGCCGGTCAAATTCATCATTTCCATGTAATGCTGATAGCAGCGTTCGGAATCCTCGCGCAGCAGTTTTTGCACCTTGGCCGCTTCCTCGCCCTGCAAAGTTTCCGCGCGCCCCTGGCGGTTGGATTTGGATTGCACGCCCAAATTTTCTGCGGATGGAATATAAAATTCCTTGTCCATGATCGAATAGCGGGCGGAGTATTCATTGACATTGGCGGTACGGTGGCGAATCCATTGCCGCGCGATAAAAATTGGCAGTTTAATATGGTATTTGATTTCGCACATTTCAAACGGCGTGGTGTGCCAGTGGCGCAGCAGATAATTGATCAGCGCCTTGTCTTCCTGGATTTTTTTGGTGCCGGTGCCATAGGATACGCGCGCAGCCTGGACGATCGCGGCATCGTCGCCCATATAATCGACCACGCGCACAAAGCCGTGATCCAGCACGGGCAGCGGTTGATACAAAATTTCTTCGAGCGCGGGCACGGTTGCCCGCCGCGTTTGCGTCTGCTTGGCGCGGATAGATTCGATTTCTGCGGCTTGCTGCTTGTTGACGGACATTGTAAATCCTTAAGGTCGATAGTCGTTAGTCGATGGTCGATTGGAATTCTAGCATTTTCAGACCCTACCGACTATCGACTATTGACTATCGACTATTTAAGGGTGTGGATTTCTTAATCATTATACACTATAGTAATAGATGCCGGGCAACCGGCTATGACAATAAACACGGCATGAAATAGACGATGCGGACCCGGGGGCGGTACCCGGCGGCTCCACCAGCCTTCGCTCCTAACGGAGCTACGGCTCGGCAAGCCAGTACTTAAGCGAAGGCTGTCGCGTCGAAGCCCGACTTGCCTCGTCGTAGCCACGAAGTGGCGAAGACGGGAGGGCGAAGACGGACTGGTTGGAATTAAAGACGGTCTTTTTACGAGGCTTAGTCTTTTAAAGTTTGGGGCCGAAATAGGATCGACGCGCGTGATAAAGATGTTGCTTTTGTCCGGCATGATACCACCGTTATCGGGTCATTCACTAAGTGCCAACGACAACGTTGCACCAGTCGCATTAGCAGCTTAGGCTGAGTAATCGACGCGGTTTTGGGTGATGAACCGGGCAACAGAATCATCACCCGCTTTTACAAAGGGCATAGGTGATAGGGCATGGGGCATAGGGTAATGAAAACTTTTATTTTTTGCCCTATGCCCTATAACCTTTGCCCTATGCCCTTCTTACAAAGAGGAAATCATGTCTAAAAATAAAGAATCGAAATCTAAAATCAAAACCCCGCAACCGAAACCGGCGGCGCAACCTGCATACGTTGCGCTGGGCGGCGGCTTTCAAAGCGGTCGCGGCAAGACGGGCGGCGGCGGACACAAACCCACCGGCGGCGGTGGATCACCAATCCGGCGCACAGCACCCGGTGGTGGCGGCAAATAAGCCACATTGCGCCATACAGAAATAATATTTAGCGTCTTTCACTAAGCTATTGCCATTGCAAATCAACAATGGTAACGAAGTATTAATACCTTCCTTCCTAGACTGTATTATGGTCGCAATTCCGACTGGCTTGTACTAATATAGTTTCAATTTCCAAATTTGGATTCCTATGACCGAAGACGGCATCAGATACGAGAAGTTGGTTGAAGACGCTTTGCGCGGCGTTGTGCGCGCAGCGCTTGCACAAGTATCGGACGAGGGCCTGCCCGGCGCGCATCATTTTTATATCACCTTTCGCACCGACCATCCTGGCGTTGAAATCCCCGATTATTTGCGCGAGAAATATCCAACCGAAATGACCATTGTCATGCAGTACCAATTTTGGGATTTAATCGTCGAAGAAGATTATTTCAGCGCGACCTTAAGCTTTAACAATGTCGGCGAAAATTTGGTTATTCCATTTCCGGCCATTACCGGCTTTGCCGACCCTTCGGTTAAATTTGGCCTGCAATTCCACACTCCCGAGCCAGAATTCGAAGACGAAGAATCCGGCGGCACAGCACCGAAAAAGAAAAAACCAACCAGCGATGATACCGGCGCAGCCTCGTCAGACGATAAATCTGATAATGTCGTAACATTGGATAAGTTTCGCAAAAAATAACCCCTTGATATTATTTTCTTTTAGGGATAGATTTGCACCATTATAGATGGAGGCAGATGTGGTTGCCTATGCTCACGCCGATCAAAACATTATCATCCCGGCGCACAGAGCCGCAAGTCAGGATTGGGGAGCCTATACTCCTGACGATCACGCCGTGTGGCAAGACCTGTTCGACAGGCAGTTGAACAATGTTACAGCCCGCGCCTGTCCCGAGTGGCTGGATGGCATGCAAAAATTGGGATTGGTGCGCGATCAAATCCCGGACTACCATGAATTGAACGCACGGTTGTTCCAGGCCACACGATGGAACATCGCCGTGGTCAAGGATTTCATTCCCGCCGATCTGTTTTTTTCTCTGCTTTCCCGTCGGCATTTTCCGGTAACCGCTTGGATTCGCAAACGGGAGAGCATGGATTATCTGGAAGAACCGGATATGTTCCACGATGTTTGGGCGCACAATCCGGTTTTGACGGTTTGGCCATTTGCCGATTTTCTGCATACCTTTGGCAAAGCCGGTGTCGAAGCAAACAACCGCGGCGCCTTGAAACAAGCCGCCGCATTATATTGGTATACGGTTGAATTCGGACTGATTCAGCGCCCCACGGATGGAACGAAAATTTATGGCGCCGGGATATTGTCCAGTTTCGGCGAAACCTTGCATGTCCTGGATTCTCCCCACCCTCACCATATTCAATTCGATGCGCTGCGGGCCGCCCGCACCCGCTTTTTGATCAGTCAGTTTCAAAGAACCTATTTTGCTATCAACGATTTCGCCGATCTACTGAAGCTGGACTTCCAAACAATCGTCGACATCTGCGTTCGCGCCAAAGACATGCCTGGCGTATTCTGGAGCGAAATTCAGCCGGAAGATAAGGTAATCAAACGGGGCCAGGAAACCGGACAAGGCCATGCCATTGCGCAAATCATGGCGGCGCTGTTACAACGGAAACGCTAAACTTCATTCCATTCCATTTATTACGAAATGATCCATCCCGTAAAACCTGTTACAGTGGGGCGGTTGTTTTACCAAAAGCCAGGAATCAACATGTACACCCACACCGCAGTCACTCTGCCGCCGCAATTCACTTCCTCCCAAGATTGGGATGCTTATACGCCGGAAAATCACGGCATGTGGAATTTTTTGTATTCGCGGCAACGCAAATTAATTGCCGACCGCGCCTGCCAGGAATATTTGGATGGAGTGGATTTATTGGGACTCACTCCCGACCGGATTCCCAATTACGCCGATCTTAGCGATATTATGTTCAAAAAAACCGGCTGGCGTATTGCGGTGGTGCCGTGTTTTATCCCGGCGGATATGTTTTTCTCGCTGCTGGCCGAACGGCATTTTCCGGCCACTGCCTGGATTCGCTCTCCCGCGCAAGTCGATTACCTACCCGAACCGGATATGTTCCACGATGTGTTCGGGCATTTCCCATTGCTGGTGCATCCGACCTTTGCCGATTATTTATGCGAATTCGGCAAGGGTGGCGTTAAAGCAATGAAGGCCGGGCAAGCGGAATTGGACATGATCCAGCGTCTGTATTGGTTTACGGTTGAATTCGGGTTGGTCAACACGCATTTGGGCCCAAAGATTTATGGGGCGGGGATTTTATCGTCCAAGGGCGAATCGGTTTACGCGCTTGACGAAAACACCCCGCACCGCATCGGGTTTGATTTAAAACGCGTCATGCGAACAACCTACCGCATCGACGAATTCCAAAAAACCTATTTCGTTATCGACAGCTTTGTAAAATTATTCGCCGATACGATGCAGGATTTTAATCCGGTTTATAAGGAATTGAAACAAACGCCGACTATCCCCTGGACCGAAATCGACCCCACCGACCGCATCATCCATCGCGGCACAGTCGAAGGCCAGCCGGACACCACCCGCACCAACCCCGAGGAATTGATGCAAACCCTCAACAAAACCCGGGCGGAGCGGGAAGGGAAACCCAGCGGTTAAGTCTCAAATTGTCATCCCGAGCGAGGCCGAAGGCCGACGAGGGATCTCCGAAATAAGACTTATATCTGGCGATCCCTCACCCTTCCCTCGATACGCGCTTCGCGCTACTCGGGATGAGGAGTTCGGGATGACAGCATAGAACTGCAGGATGCGTATTGACCTTGCGATCAAATAAACGTTAAAATGTGGCCTCAATAAATTACCGCACACCGCACACCGTCACCGTTCACCGGAGCCCCCATGTCCATCAAATCCGCGCTTGCCAAATCCGAACAATCCCGCATGGAAACCGATTCCATGGGCGAGGTTGCAGTCCCCGCCGAATCTTATTGGGGCGCGCAAACGCAACGATCGATCGAAAATTTTAAAATCGGCGGCCACCGCATGCCGCCCGCCTTGGTCACCGCGCTTGGCATTCAAAAACGCTGCGCCGCTGTTGCCAACATCGCGCTCAAACAATTGGATGAATCGATCGGCAAGGTGATCGTCCAAGCCGCCGACGAGGTCATCGACGGAAAATTATCCGATCAATTCCCGTTGGTGGTTTGGCAAACCGGTTCGGGCACGCAAACCAACATGAATGCTAACGAAGTCATTGCCGGCCGCGCCAACGAGATTTTGGATCATGGCCGCGGCGGCAAAAAACCGGTGCATCCGAACGATCATGTCAACCGGGGACAATCGTCGAACGATTCATTCCCGACCGCGATGCACATCGCCGCTTGCATAGAAGCCAATCGCCACTTGCTTCCGGCGCTTTCCCATTTGCACAACGCATTGGATGCAAAGGCCAAGGAATTTTCCAACATCATCAAAATCGGCCGCACCCATTTGATGGATGCGACCCCGGTGACTTTGGGCCAGGAATTTTCCGCCTATGCCAAGCAAATTGAACTGGGCATCGAACGGGTTAAATCCGCCCTGCCCCGGCTTTATCCGTTGGCGCAAGGCGGCACCGCCGTCGGCACCGGATTGAATTGCGCCAAGGGTTTTGCCGAAAAATTCGCCGAGGAAGTGGCCAAAATCACCAAACTGCCATTCACATCGGCGGACAATAAATTCGAAGCGCTTTCCAGCCACGACGCCTGTATCGAATTGTCCGGCGCGTTGAATGTGATTGCCGCGTCATGCATGAAAATCGCCAACGACGTGCGTTGGTTGGGATCGGGCCCGCGTTGCGGTCTTGGCGAAATTCATTTGCCGGAAAATGAACCTGGATCGTCGATCATGCCGGGCAAGGTCAACCCGACGCAGTCCGAGGCGATGACTATGGTTTGCTGCCAGATCATGGGCAACCATGTGGCAATCACCATTGCCGGAAGCCAGGGGCATTTCGAATTGAATGTGTTTAAGCCCGTCATCATCCATAATTTGCTGGAATCGATTCAATTGCTCGGCGACGCGTGCAACAGCTTTGCGGAAAATTGCGTGGTCGGGATCGCGGCGAACAAGGATCACATCAACGATATGCTCTGCCGTTCCTTGATGCTAGTCACCGCGCTGAACCCGCATATCGGCTATGACAACGCCGCGAAAATCGCCAAGACCGCGCTTTATGAAAACATCACGCTTAAAGCCGCAGGCGTCAAATTAAACCTGCTCACCGCCGAACAATTCGACGAATGGGTCAAACCAGAGAAAATGTTGGGTTGATACCGGCGATTTTTGCAATCGGTATTAACGTAACTCGGAATGATAGCCGCCCTTTTTGCTTAAAAATTGAAACAGATCGCCCAAAACCCAACATAATGCGGATAATAACAAACCTGCCTGCGCGTTTTGCAACGCCCCCAAAATTACCAATGGCCGGCTGGACAATGCAATGATTGCAACCACCGAAACCGGATAACGCCGAATCCAATACCATAGCAAGCCGGAAAAATGTTCCGGGCGCGGCAATGTCGCGTCCGCGCTGGGCGCCCACATTTTCAACGCACAGCCCGACATCAACACCAAACCGAATAAAATCTGCGCGGCCGGTTCCGCCAATGCAAATGCGGCAACAATCATGCATAGGCATCCAAGCATGCTTACCGCCGCATGGATTTCAATGCCGCGCACATGACGGCCAAACAATCCCAAAATTACCGCGTCAACCGTCCAAAAAATTCCGGCGGCCAATTGCCACCAATCGCCATCAATGCCGCCGGATGCCAGCAGAATCAAATTGCCAACGACGTAACAGAACCCCGCCAAATTCGGCGCAAAGCGCAACAGCAAAGTGTTCATGAAATCCGCCTATTGCCCGAAAAGATTTTTTAACAATTTACCGGCCGGCCCCTCGCCGATCGGTTTCTTGGCGTCATCCGCCGCATCCGGATTGGTCAGGCGATCGATAATTTTCAACGTGGTTTTGGTGGCAAAATACGCGGCGATGGCGGCGGTGTCGAATTCTTGCTGCGGCGCTTGCAAATTGCCGAAAACCCGCATGCCCACGGACGGCACCTTGGGGAAGGCGATAAAATTCGCGCGCGTATTGATATCCAATTTTTGCGCCGCCAAATCCACAAACCCCGCGCCGGTTGCGCGCGCCGGCTCGCTTTCAAATAACAGGTTTTGTGTGCTGGCAACACCTTTGACCACGACCCAATCGGATGTGATGGCGGAATATGGCGTAGTGCCGCCTTGCTTGGCCTTGTCGATCAAATCCAAAAAATCGCGGAGCTTATTCAACGAACCAAGACGGGCGGTGATCGCCTTTAAATCCGCACCTTGAACCGCACCATCACGCAATGCGATTTTGGCCTTGCCTTGCAGCGATTTGAAATCGAATCCGCTTTTGCCAACCACGCCGGATAAATCGCCATCGACCGCGAATTTACCGTCAACCGGCAATTCCTTTTGCGAAAGGCGCTTGATGCTGGGATGGCGCAAATTGCCGACCCAATCCCAATCGCCGCGATCAAAAGCGTATGCTAATTTGCCCGCCGATTTCAAATCGCCATGGGTCAGTTGATAATTGTCGAGCGTCAGAATTTTCGACGCGAAATTCAAACCCGATTGCCATTCCAACCGGCTGGGCGCGGATTTTATCCATGGATTATCGCTGTACGCGAACGCTTGCGCAAATTTTTGCAAATTGTCAATGCGCGCGTTCATGCGTCCCCGGAACGACGTCGCGGCGACATCAAAAACACCGTCCAGATTCACGACGCTGTCACCCATGCTTTGCAGCGATAGATTTTGCAAATTCACATTGCGCCCATCCGTTGTCGCGGCCTGAAGGCGGATATTGTCCATCGCAAACGACGCGAACGACAATTTACCGATGGCCAGATTCAAATTGCCCTTGATGCCCAATCCGCTTGGCACCGATTCGGCGTTTTTGACGGTTTTTTTATCCTCGGCGCCGCTTGCTTGTTTTTGCAAGGCCATGACGGCCGGGATCAAATTGTTCAGATCGATAGCATCGGCGCGGAGCTTTAAATCGACAAACGGCGTATCGTCGATGACGGCTTTTGCATCACCCATTATTTTTTGCCCGGCCACATCAATATCGATTTTTTCGATCGATAATGCATTGCCTTTCGATGCCAGATCGCCGCTGATCGCAAGCGGCGGGACAATCGGCAATTTTACATCGAATTTTCCGGCCGATTCCAAGGCCGCGCCGCGATGCCTTAAGATATCGCTCACCGATCCTTGATAGCCCAATTGCACATCGGGGTGATCCCATCGCAGATCGACGGCAACTTTATCGCCGCTAGGTTTAATCGAAAGATCCAGCGCGGATTTTTTACCCCCATATTCCACATCGCCATTGATTTTGGCTATGCGTGCGGCCAAATCGATATCCGCAGCCATGTTGAATTTTTGAATTGCGATGGGTTTCCCCCCCGATGCATCGCGATAGGCGATCGTGCCATCGACAATTTTCAAATCGCGCAAGGCCGGAATACCGGACAACGCATCCGACGCCGCAGACGCATTGCCGGAAGCGGCATCAGAACCCGCCGCAGCCGGCGAAAATTCCCAGTTGCCGCGCCCATCGGATAGTTTTTCCAATTGCACATCCGGCCGGTTTAAATGCAATTGTTGAATATCCAATTTTCCCGCCAATAACGACCAGGGCGAAAAGAGGATATCCAACGATTCCAATTTCAATAAATACGCCGACCGGCCGCCATCGGCATTGGCGATCATGACATCATGCGCGGTGATTTGCGTAATCGGCAAAATCATGCCGCCGATTTTTCCGCCAATCGACACCTTGCGCCCTAACGCGTCGCTGGCGCGTTGTTCGATAACCGGCTTGAATTGATTCCAATCGATCAGCGCGGATGCGCCGCTGCCCAACGCCGCGACAATCGCGATAATGGCCGCGATCCAAAACACATAATTGAACCGGGATTTTTTCGAACCTTGCGATTTTTGCATGGCGGGCATTCTTGGTTTAGTTGGGTTAAACGGGTAAGTGTCATAAATTTGTAATTTTTCGAGATTAGATATTACAGCACACAAACAAAATTTAATAGAGGGTTGTTATGGGCGAATCACGCATGCACGCATCACCGTTGATTTTCCGCGAGTCGTCGGGCCGCGATGTCAGAAATTTGACACACCGCCATCGAAGCGGCGGGATTTACAGAAACTATCAATCCTTTCTGGCCGGCATAAAAGAAGATCCGGAGCACGCCGCAAACCATTTGCAGGGCTTTAAAAACCGATTGGTAAGTTTCTGCAAACGAAGCGGCAGACCGCCATGTTTTTTGATTAAATCCGAAGATATCCAATTGATTGAAAAAATGTTTCCCGGCGAGAAAGAATTGATCTACGTGTTGGACGATATGAGAATGCAGTTTTCGGTTAACTATGCTACTGCACGGATTAGACTATCCGAACGCTAATTATGGATTGGCATCGATCTTGGTTGCTGATAATCTTGGCCTATGACACTGATTAAAAAACCGTCGCCCAATTTCGACGACCGCGCAGCGGGGAAAAAAATCGACATTCTGTTGCTGCATTATACCGGCATGATTTCGGCGAATGCCGCAATCGAGCGTTTGACCAACAAGCAATCCAAAGTTTCCGTGCATTACGTGATCGACGAAGACGGCGCGATTTATCACCTGGTCGATGAATCAAAACGCGCCTGGCACGCCGGCACGTCGTTTTGGCGGGGGGAGCGCGATATCAATTCCACCTCCATCGGCATTGAAATCGTCAATCCGGGACATGAATTTGGATATCGTGAATTCCCGCCGGCGCAAATGCAAAATGTGTTGCACCTATCGCGCGAGATCATCAAACGCCATGCGATTAAACCGGAATTTGTGTTGGGGCATTCCGATGTCGCGGTCGGGCGCAAAATCGACCCGGGCGAATTATTCGATTGGAAATTTTTGTCGAAAAATGGCGTTGGTATATACCCGCATACGCCCATGCCGGTTGCGGCGCCCGATATCAAAACGGTGCAAACATGGTTGCGTAAATTTGGCTATGCGATCGACGTAAACGGCGTTATGGACGATCAAACCGCCGCCGTGCTGACCGCGTTTCAACGGCATTACTGCCCCGAATCCATGGGATCGGGCGCGGATGCGGCCACGATTGCGGCGCTTCACGCGGTATGCCTGATATCCGGGCTTTTGGCATAAAACTTGATTTTGCGGGCGCAATCGGCTATGTTGAATCGAACCAGATAGCTGGGCGATTGCGCGAGCGGGTTATCCCGCTTTCGAGGAAAGTCCGGGCTCCACAAAGACACGATGGCGGATAACGTCCGCCGGGGGCGACCCCAGGGAAAGTGCCACAGAAAATATACCGCCGTCGTACCCTAAAGGTGCGGGCAAGGGTGAAATGGTGCGGTAAAAGCGCACCGCGTTTTTGGTAACAAGAACGGCAGGGCAAACCCCATCGGGAGCAAGACCAAATAGGCGTTACACATTGCGCAAGCAATAGGTGTGTTTTTGCATCGTAACGCGGGTCGGTCGCTTGACGCCGGTGGCAACACCGGCGCTAGATAAATAATCGCTGCCCCACCACTAAATTTTGGGCGTAAAAACACTCCGCAAGGAATCGTCGAAACTTTGGTGGTGGGGTACAGAACCCGGCTTATAGGCTATCTGGTTTTTTTGCGTTATATTCGGCGCGCCTAATACTAACCTCGTCGAAGCCGTTAGGCGTAGACGGGTCGTGGGTAAACTCCAGCCGGAATCCATAAGATCGATGGTTATGGACCCCGACTTGCGTCGGGGTGACGAGTTATCTTAGAGCCGTCATTCCGGCGCAAGCCGGAATCTATGCTCCATCACCGCAGACGTGGATAGATAGACTCCGACTGGAGTTTATCCTCGCGCAAGCGGGGATCGGGGTAACAAGCTGGGGTACAATTATTTATTCAAACCACTATACATAAACCCCAACCTTCCCCTATCGTGCATATTGCCGGTCGCGGTGGGATTTTGCCAAACGGCGGTGATCGGTTTTACGGCGGGATGTCCCGGCGCGGCATGGCGATGCCGGATGCGCGCGGTTGCCGGTCGATAGCGCAGTCGCGGCCGCAATCGTTGCCGCACCTATCGTCGCCGCACCCATCAAAACCGCACCCTCCGCGCCGACCGCATTGCCGGATTTTGCCACACGCCCGCCCAAAAAATTAGCGGCGGCTTGTTTGGCCATATTATCGGCGCGTTCAAAAAGCGCGCTGGCAATATTCGTTTCGCGCGACAATGCCGCGTTGACCGATTGTCTTTCAATCATTGTCGATGCCCGCATCAGATTGGGCAATATTTTTGGATTGCTCGCTTGCAACAACCCGGCCAACCATTGATGAAACGACGCCACCGACGGGGTCAACAATATGCCCGTGGTCACGGTCATGGCGATATCCAAAAGATTCAGCGCGGTGTTTTTTTGCCCCGTTCCCAACAATACCTTCCAAAGTCGATAATCACCCGAACCATGCTTTGCCGATGGGGATTTTTTAATCCATCTATTCCAGGCGTATTTCAATCCCATGATCGCGTAATGCGATCCGGTCTTGACGCCATATGCCGCGGCGATGGTTGATGGCACAACCGGCCAGGAAAATCCCAAACCCAAAACCGCGCCGGCAATAATGCTTGCGGTCAAACACAATCTGCCAATCGGATTGTTGACCAGAACATCGCCGCATTTTGCCATCGCGCCAAGCGGTTTTTGCAATGCGGGGGTTTTTTGGGCTCGCGTCACCGCGCGCGGCAAAACAATTTTTTGCGTCATAAATTCCGCGACTGGGCGCGCGATACGGTTTTGCCAAAACCTAATTCTTGCGGATGAATTTTGCTTCTGCTCGGCGACGCCTGTATTGCGCGCAACCGCGGCCGACACATTATGCAAAGTCTCGACGGTGACCCCCGATAAAACTTCGTCCAAAGTGGTATTGAGAATTTCTTTGCCTATGCCAGTCATGTTATTCTCTTTTGTTTTATTTTTTGTACCATAATTATTATTTAATGTCAATTTCACATTGTATATTATTGTTTTGTTTCTTTGCTATATCGGTTTTGGATTGGCGCTAACCCCTTCACGCACCACAATAATGACAAAAATTGTCGTCTTTTAGAATTCGACATCTGGCATTTTTGGATACAAGATTTTATGCACATATCCCCAGAATCCGGCGTTTAAATTCGGCATCCAAAGGCATGAATTGGCATGATTAGGCGATTTTTCCCATTGACTCCCATATAATCCCATGGTATCCCATAATAGACAGCAAATATTCCATTCCGACCCGAAATCTATTTTTCCTCCAATCACATCTTATTCGGCAACAAATTGAATATTCGATATCGCTGTCTGTTTTGCCCACCATGCGGAAACCCCATACATGTCGTTGTTCTTATCCACCTATGTGAACAAGATCGATAAGAAAGGCCGGATTTCCGTCCCTGCATCCTTCCGCACGACATTGGCGCCGCAATCATTTCCGGGCGTGGTGTTGTTCCGCTCGCTGCGTTCGCCTTGCTTGGAAGGCAGCGGCATCGACCGCATGCAGCAGCTCAGCAAAGGCTTGGATCACCTCATCCAATTTTCATCGGAACAAAGCGATTTGGCGGCATCGATTTTCGCCGACGCGCAGCAATTGCCGTTCGATTCCGAAGGCCGGATCAGTTTGCCGGAAAGTTTGATCGAATTTACCAAGATCAAAGACACCGCCTCGTTCGTAGGCTGTGGCGCGACGTTTCAAATCTGGAATCCCGACCGTTTCAAAACCCATCAAAACGAGGCACGGCAACGTGTCCAAAAACAGGAATTGGGGATCCGGATCAAATCTGCAACCCAACAGGAGGATAATGCATGATTGCTATCGAAAACTTTTCCCAACCCACGGCTGCGGCCAATGACAATTATATCGCCATGACCCTGATCTCGACATCTCCTTCCGGCCATGTGCCGGTGATGCTTTCCGAAGTTTTGGATTACATGAATATCCGCGATGGCGGCATATATGTGGACGCCACATTTGGGCACGGCGGCTATGCCCGCGCGATGCTGGAAATGGCGGATTGCATGGTCTATGCCGTCGATCGCGACCCGTTGGCCGAACGCCGCGCCATGCAAATTACCGCCGAATTCGAAGGCCGGTTGCGGTTTATCCGCGGCAATTTCGGCGATTTGGAATCTTTGCTGCACAGCGTCGGTGTCGATCATGTCGACGGCATTTGTTTCGATTTGGGCGTTGCGTCATCGCAATTGGATGACAGCGAACGCGGATTTTCATTCCGTCATGATGGGCCGTTGAACATGCGCATGGATGGCGGCCGCCCCAATGCCGCCGATGTGGTGAATGCGATGGACGCCGAACAATTGGCCGATATCATATCGCATTTCGGCGATGAAAAATTCGCATCCCGCGTGGCGCGAGCGATCGTCGAAGCGCGCAAGGAGTCGCCGATCAACACCACCGCGCGCTTGGCCGAAATCATCCGCCGGGTTGTGCCGCGCTCGCGCGATGGCATCGATCCGGCCACCCGCACATTCCAAGCGCTGCGCATTTACGTCAACGACGAAATGGGCGAATTGGAACGCGGCTTGATTCAGGGTGAACGCTTGCTGTCGCCTGGCGGGCGGCTGGTTCTGGTGTCTTACCATTCGCTCGAAGACCGCATGGTCAAGGAATTCATGAAGACCCGTTCGGGAAAAACGCCGAACGCCTCGCGCCACATGCCCGAAGTCACGCCGCTGCACAAGCCGTCGTTCAGTTTGGTTACGCGCAAATCGATCGCGCCTTCAAGCGAAGAAGTATCCAGCAACCCGCGCGCGTCTTCGGCGAAATTGCGCGCGGCGGAACGGAGCGCGGCTCCGGTCTGGCCGAATTTCGCGCCCAACAAACGCACGGTTTTGAATTCGTAACTTCTAACTTTTGGATGATCCTATGCGCCGCTCGTTGATTTTATTGTTGATCGTCTCCGCCGCTTATGGGCTTGGCATTTATCAATTAAAATACCGGGTGGCGCATTTGGAATCCAATTTGCAGAAAGTTCAGCGCGAAGTGATCGCCGAAAACGAGTCGATTCATATCCTGTCCGCGGAAATCAGCTATGTTACCCGCCCCGATCAAATCGCCAAATTGTCGGAAAAGCATTTGCAATTATCCCCAATCAAAGTCGCGCAAATTTATCAACTGGCCGATGTCATGCCGGGTGTGGCATATAGCCGGTGGGCGGATGCCGCGCCGCGCGATGCCGCGCCGGTCGTTGCGGCTGCTGTCGACGCGGACGGTGATGGCGACGGCGTTGCCGGCGATGTTTTGCAAAGCCCCGTATCGTACGAAGTGCAGTGAATCATGATTAACCGTTTGGATCAGAAAACCATTGAACAACAATTTCCGCCAAGCGTCTTTTAACGATCCCACACACACCCCGCGCAAATTGCAACGGGCGGAAAATCGCCGCGTTTATGTCGCCCAGACGCGGTTGCTTTACGCTTCTGCGGTGTTTGCGGCCGCGTTTTTGACGATTTGCTTGCGATTGTTCGATTTGACGGTGATACAAGAACCGGCGGACGCGGAATTCCGCGCATCCGCCAATGCATCCACGATCAATTCCGCGCGCGCCAATATCGTCGATGCGCGCGGCACAACGCTTGCCACATCGCTTGCGACCGCCTCTCTTTACGCCAATCCGCGGGAAATCATGGACGTCGATGACGCGGCGGAAAAATTATCCGCCATTCTGCCCGATACGACCGCGTCCGAAATCCGCGCCAAGCTGCGCGAGGAAAAATCGTTTGTCTGGATCAAACGCAATTTAACCCCAGAGCAGCATTACAAGGTGCACATGCTAGGACTTCCTGGCCTAAGTTTCCAACGCGAAGAGCGGCGGATTTACCCGATGGGGTCGTTATTCGCCCATGTGGTCGGATTCACCGACCGCGACAATAAAGGCATCGCCGGCATCGAAAAATATTTTGACACCAAATTGCGCAAAGGCGAGCCGCTTCAGCTGTCCATGGACAACCGGGTGCAAAGCATTCTGCACGACGAGCTGGAAGCCGCGCTGCGCGCATTCAAGGCGCGCGGTGCCGCCGGAATCGTTCTGGACGTCAATTCCGGCGAAGTACTGGCGATGGTGTCGCTTCCTGATTTTGACCCGCATCTGCCGGGCGCATCCAATGATGATGCGAAATTCAACCGCAACACCGCCGGCGTATATGAAATGGGTTCAACCTTTAAAATTTTTAACACCGCAATGGCATTGGATTCCGGCAAGGTCAAAATCAACGACAGTTTCGATGCCACCCGCCCAATCAAAGTCGGACGCCACAGCATCACCGATTTTCATCCGCAAAACCGCTGGCTTTCGGTGCGCGAGGTGTTTGAGCATTCATCCAACATCGGATCGGCGTTGATGGCGATGCGCGCGGGCGCCGCCGAACAAAAATCGTTTTTGACCCGCTTGGGTTTGATGGCGAAACCGGCAATCGAATTGCCGGAACTCGCCGCCCCAATCGTTCCGCAAAAATGGGGCGACGCCACGACCATGACCGTATCCTATGGCTATGGCATATCGGTTACGCCGGTGCAATTGATTCGCGCTGTTGCGGGCGTTGCGAATGGTGGAAGTCTGCCGGAATTGACTTTGATAAAGCATAAAAAATCGCCGCAGACGCAATCGGCGCGAATTTTATCCGAACGCACCTCTGAACAAATGCGTGAATTGTTGCGTTTGGCGGTGCTGTCCGGAACGGGCAGACAAGCGGATGTTAGCGGATATTATGTCGGCGGCAAAACCGGCACCGCCAATAAAAATACCGGCAGCGGCTATATGGAGAAAAAGAACCTGTCTTCATTCGTCGGCGTCTTTCCGGTGCAAGAGCCCAAATATGCGGTATTGGCCATGGTCGACGAACCGGTTGCAAATAAAGAATCCCATGGACAGACCACCGGCGGATGGGTCGCCGCCCCCGCCGTCAGCCGGGTGATCGCCCGCATGGCGCCATTATTGGGATACCCGCCGATCGATCACAAATCCGATCCATTAGCGGCATCGCGTATGCCGGATCGGCGCGCGGCGGCTTTGCGGCAAGAGGCGGTTTATGATCCTCGCTGAATTGATCGAAGATCTTGGCGTTGGCATTTACCCACCAGCGTCACGAAATATAGACGCAATTGATGTCGCAGGACTTTGTTTGAATTCGGCCGATGCCAAACCCGGATTCTTATTCGCCGCCCTGCCCGGCAGCAAAACCCATGGCATAAAATTTCTTCCCCAAGCCCTGCAATCCGGCATTGCCGCGGTATTGACCGACCGAAAGACGGATGCAGCAATCGCGGAAATGGTAAAACAGAATATCACGGTGCTGATCTCCGACGAACCGCGCGCCGCAATCGCAAAAATGGCGGCGCGGTTTTACGCGCCCGCGCCGCGCATGATCGCCGCGATTACCGGCACCAACGGCAAAACATCCGGAACGGTATTCACCCGCCAAATCTGGCAGAAACTGGGGCACAATGCCGCCAGCATCGGCACCATCGGCATCATCACCGATCGCGCCGCTGAATATTCCCCGCTAACCACCCCGGATGCGGTCGCGTTGCATCAATGCCTGCAAAAATTGGCCAATAACGGCATCACGCATGTGGCTTTCGAAGCCGGCTCGCACGGCCTGCATCAACACCGTATCGACGGCATCGCCGCCGATGTCGCCGCATTCACCAATTTAACCCGCGATCATTTGGATTACCACGGCAGCATGGAAAATTATTTTGCCGCAAAAATGATTTTGTTTTCACGGATTTTAAAAACCGGCGGCGTTGCGGTGGTCAACCGCGATATTCCGCAATTTCCGGCGATCGACGATATATGCCGTACGCGCGGCGCGCGGATGATTTCATTTGGGCGCACGATTGCGGATATTCAAATTACCGCATTAATCCCGCACAGCGATCATCAAATCGCCGAATACCGGATTTTCGGCAAATCGTACCGCGTCAAATTGCCGGTGATCGGGGCGTTTCAGGCCGAAAACATCGCATGCGCCATCGGCATGGCGATTGCCAGCGGCGAAAACATCGATGCGATTCTGCCCACGCTTGAAACTTTGCACGGCGTGCCGGGACGAATGCAATGGGTCGCGCGCACGCCCAAGGGTGGCGAGGTTTATGTGGATTACGCGCACACGCCGGATGCGATTGAAAACGTGCTCAAAAGCTTGCGCCCGCACACAAACAAAAATCTTCATATCGTATTTGGTTGCGGCGGCGACCGCGACCCTGGCAAACGGCCGATGATGGGCGAAATCGCATCGCGTTTGGCGGATCGGGCGATTGTCACCGACGACAATCCGCGCAGCGAGGATCCGCAAAAAATCCGCGCGCAGATACTGAACACGGCGCCTGGCGCCATTGAAATCGGCAATCGCCGGGATGCGATATTGGAATCAATGCGCCGGTTGATGCCGGGCGATATTTTGGTCATCGCCGGCAAGGGACACGAGCAAGGCCAAATCATCGGCAGCGTAACCGAACCGTTCGACGATGCCAAAGTCGCGCGCGAGGCCGCCGCATTGCTGGAGCAGGAAGCCGCATGAACGATATTCTATGGAACGCCGAAGAATTAAGCGCAGCGCTTGGCGTAATGGTGGGATCGATCAAGCCCATAACAGGCGTGTCGATCGACAGCCGCCATGTCGCGCCGGGCGATATCTTCATCGCGCTTGCCGGCGAACATTATGACGGCCATGATTTCGCAAATGATGCGGCCAAAAAAGGCGCTGCCGCGATCATTGTCAACCGCCGCATACCGGACTTGCCGCAATCATGCGCACAGATCGTCGTCGGTGACACCATGCGCGCGCTGGTTGCGCTTGGGCAATATGCGCGGCGGCGTTTTGGCGGGAAAATAATCGGCATTACCGGCAGTGTGGGCAAAACCGGCACCAAAGAGGCGTTGCATTTTACGCTTGCCCGTCAAGGCAAAACCCATGCCACCATCGGCAATTTGAACAACCACATCGGCGTACCGTTATCGTTGGCCCGCATGCCGCGCGATTGCCAATACGCGGTCATTGAAATGGGCATGAACCACCCCGGTGAAATCGCACCGCTATCGGAATTATGCGAACCGTTTGTCGGCATCATCACCGCGATCGCCCCGGCGCATATCGAATTTTTTGCAAACGGGCTTTCCGGTATCGCCGATGAAAAGGCGCAAATCGTCGCGGGCATGAGCGAGAACAGCATCGCCATTTTCCATCGCGACACGCCGCATTTTTCACAATTGACCAAGCATGCCGAAGCTCGGCGCGTTAAAACCATCATCGGTTTCGGCGACGACGCAACCGCCCAAGCGCGGCTGTTGCAATACACCCCGACTCATCAAGGCGGGCAAGTCCGCGCCGATATTTTGGGGACGGTGTTGGATTACGCCATCGGCATTCCGGGACGGCATGTTGCAACCAACAGCCTGGCGGTGCTGGCGGCAATCCAGTCGGTGGGCGGCGATATCATACAAGCCGCAAAGGATTTAGCCGATTTATCCCCCACTGCCGGTCGCGGCTTGCGCAAAAGCATCGCCATTGCGGGCGGCTCCGTCGATCTGATCGACGACAGTTACAATGCCAGCCCCGAATCCATGCGCGCGGCGTTCGCGGTGTTGGCCAACACGACGCCAAATGCCGGCGGACGCCGGATTGCGGTGTTGGGCGACATGCTGGAATTGGGCGCGCATAGCGTGGAATTGCACGCCGGTCTTGCCGACGCATTGCTTCGCGCAGCGCCTGATGCGGTGTTTTGCTGCGGAAAATATATGAAACACCTATGCGATGCCATTGCCGCGCATGTTCCAACTATGCATGCGCCTGATGCCGCAGCACTGGCAGCAAAAGTTAAAAACGCGCTTTGCGTCAACGATATTGTGCTGATCAAAGGATCGTATGGCAGCAAAATGCGCCTCATCATCGAAGCGTTGGAAAAAAACGCAGCGTAAAGCGCATCACACTTATCGTAAAAATACCCGGTATCGCCACATGCCCCCTATACGCTGCACGCTATACGCTATACGCTTAACCTAACACCTAACACCCAACACCTCTCATGCTGTATCATCTGCTTTACCCACTCGCTTCGGAATACGGTTTGTTCAACCTGTTCCAGTATATTACTTTTCGCAGCGGCGGCGCGTTGTTTACTGCGATGATCATATTTTTCGTCTTTGGCCCCGGCTTTATCCGGTGGTTGAAATCCTTGCAACCGGATGGGCAACCGATCCGCGGCGAAGGCCCGGCGCATCATTTGATCGCCAAAAAAGGCACCCCGACCATGGGCGGCGGTTTAATTCTCATTGCGATTTTAATCAGCACCTTGTTATGGGCGGATTTCTCGAACGCCTATATCTGGGCGGTTTTGATCGTGACCATGGGTTTCGGCGCGGTCGGTTTTGGCGACGACTATCTAAAATTGAAAAAGCGTCACAACACCGGATTGTCCAGCCGCCACAAATTCCTGGCGCAAATTGTTTTAGCGGCTGCGGCGACGTTTATCATCACCTCGATCACGCGCGAGCCGCTGGCTACCGGCTTGGCGGTGCCGTTTTTAAAGGACGTGTTGATACCGCTTGACGAATTTTTCTACCTATTCGCGATTTTTGTGATCGTCGGGTCGTCGAACGCGGTCAATTTAACCGATGGGCTGGACGGATTGGCGATCGTGCCGGTGATGATCGCGTGTTTGGCGTTTGGCTTGATCGCGTATTTATCCGGCAATTTGATTTTCGCCGAATATTTGAAAATTCTGCACGTGCCGGGTGCTGGGGAGCTGACGGTATTGCTGGCCGCGATTATCGGCGCGGGTTTGGGATTCCTGTGGTTCAATGCGCCGCCGGCGATGGTATTCATGGGCGATACCGGATCGCTGTCTTTGGGCGGTGCGCTCGGCGCAATTGCGGTTGTGACCAAGCACGAAATCGTGCTTTCGATCATCGGCGGGCTGTTCGTGCTTGAAACCCTGTCGGTGATTTTGCAAGTCGCATCGTTCAAATTGACCGGCAAGCGGATTTTTTTGATGGCGCCGATCCATCATCATTTTGAAAAAAAGGGCTGGAGCGAGCCGACAATCGTCATCCGTTTTTGGATCATCGCGGTGATTTTGGCGTTAATCGGGCTTTCGACGTTAAAGCTGCGCTAGGCCGATTGCGTGTGAATTTTACCGTCTATCGCCGCAAGCAATTCCTTGGGCAAGGCATAGGCCCAATTGGTGATATCGCCCGCGCCCAGGCAGATCACGAAATCGCCCGGCTTGGCGATCGTGGCAACCGTGCCGGCAAGATCGCTTGCGCCCTGAATCTCCACCACATGATGATGGCCGCGATCGCGCATGCCGGATGCCAGCGCTTGCGAGGTAACGCCGGGGATGGCATCCTCGCCAGCGGCGTAAATGGGTGCCACCAAAACCGTATCGGCGTCGTTGAAACAGGTGCAAAATTCCTCGAACAGATTGTTGACCCGTGAATAGCGGTGCGGTTGCACCACCGCGATCACCTTGGATTGGGTGACGCTGCGCGCGGCCTTGAGCACGGCTGCGATTTCAACCGGATGATGGCCGTAATCGTCGATTACGGTGACGCCATGCGCGATGCCGGTTTTTGTAAAGCGTCTTTTGACGCCGGCGAAATTGCCAAGCCCGGTTTGCAATACCTTGTCGTCAATGCCCAATTCCGCCCCAACGCCAATCGCCGCCAAGGAATTTTGCACATTATGTTGTCCGAACATCGGCAAGGACAGATTGCGCAGCGTGCGCGCACCGCCCTTGACCCGGTCGGAAAACACCACGTCATAGGTGCTGCCCTTATTGTCCAATTTGACGTTGGTCGCGCGGATATCGGCTTGCGGATTCATGCCATAAGTGAAAATGCGGCGGTCCGACGCTTTTGATATCAGCGATTGCACCACCGGATGGTCGATGCACAGCATCGCAAAACCATAAAACGGCACGTTTTGGATGAAGGATTCATAGGCCTTTTGCGCATTAGCGAAAGTGCCGAAATGATCCAAATGCTCCGGATCGATGTTGGTGACCACCGCGACCGTTGCCGGCAGTTTTACGAACGTGCCGTCGGATTCATCCGCTTCGACCACCATCCATTCGCCCGCGCCAAGCCGCGTGTTGGTGCCAAGCGCGTTGATGATGCCGCCATTGATCACGGTCGGATCCTTGCCGGCCGATTCCAGAACATGCGCGATCAAGGATGTGGTCGTGGTCTTGCCATGCGTGCCGGAAATCGCAACCGACCATTTGAGGCGCATGATTTCTGCAAGCATTTCCGCGCGCTTGACGACGGGCAATAATTTCGCACGCGCCGCCAGAATTTCCGCATTGTCTTTTTTAATCGCTGACGATACCACAACCACGCTTGCGCCATCGATATTCTCCGCCCTATGGCCGATGTGCACGACGATGCCGAGATCGCGCAAGCGCTTGATGTTATAACCATCGGCTACATCGCTGCCTTGAACTTTGTATCCGAGATTGTGTAACACCTCGGCGATGCCGGACATGCCGATGCCGCCAATACCGATGATATGAAAAGTGCCGATGGAAAGTGGGATGTTGCGCATGGGTAGACTCCCGTTTAAAGCGTATAGCGTATAGCGTATAGCGTCTGGCCGCTCAACGGTCAAGCTGTCACGCCGCCCGCTCGCTCGACAATCCGCCTAAAACCTTCTCGCCATATTCGTCCTGCGGATCGGGATTTTTGATCAGCTTGCGATCCAGCAGATAGGTTTTGACCACAAGCCGCATCAGGCGTTTGGCGGCATCGCGTACGCCCAATTCGCGCGCCGCCTTGGCGGTCGCAACCAATGTGTCGGGCAGCGTCAAATACGACTCCAAACGCGCCGCCAAGGCGTCCGGTTTAAACGCGTCTTGCGGCATCAGCCACGTCGCGTTTTTATCCGCCAAGGCGCGCGCATTGATCGTTTGATGATTATCCAATGCCTGGGCATAGGGCACCAAAATACTGGGTCTGCCCGCAGCGGTCAGTTCCGCTACGGTCGATGCTCCCGCGCGCATGATCACCAAATGCGATTCGGCCAAGCGGCGCGGCACATCGGTGAAAAACGTCTGCACATCGGCGGAGATTTTCAAACGTTTATAAATTTCGGTGACCTCGGCCAAATCTTCGGCGCGGCATTGCTGGCTTATTTGCAAGGCCTCGCGCAGGCATTGCGGCAATATTTCCACCGCCTTGGGTATCACATAGGAAAAGATGTTGGCGCCCTGGCTGCCGCCGGTGATGAGCAAGCGGATTTTGCCGTCGCTCGATTTCGGCGGGTAGCCCATATCCGCTATGCGCGCAACGTCGGCGCGCACCGGATTGCCGGTGAATACGGTTTTACGAAATTGGTTGAGGTCCAAGCCTTCGGTTGCCGGGAACGAGGTTGCGATGAATTTGGCAAAGCGGCTGAACATGCGGTTGGTGCGCCCCAAAATGGCGTTTTGTTCGTGAATCACAACCGGGATGCGGAACAGCCATGCGGCGAACACGGTGGGTGCCGCGGCATAACCGCCGAAACCGACCACGACATCGGGACGTTCGCGCCACAGCACGTAAAAAGCTTGCAAGGTTCCAATGCCCAACTGCACGATTGTGCGCAACTTGCCGAACAGACCCAGTTTCCTGCCAAAAGGCGACGCGGCATTGATGCGGTGCGTGACAATAGTTTGCCCACCGATGCCGAATGCTTGCCCGCGCTTGTCGGTCATCAAATGCACGCCAATCTGTGCATCAAACAACGCTTCGGCCAAAGCGGCGGCTGGGAATATATGCCCGCCGGTTCCGCCGGCGGCCAACATGATCAGTTTTGGATTTTGGTCGGTCATATTACGGTTATACTCACTCGAACATATAATTAGACATATGGAAAGATCTACATAGTTAAGTAAAAAATAAAACCCACATAACTGTCATTCTGACCCCGGCGAAAGCCGGGGGAAGAATCTATTCGGTATTTGTGGTCAAACATTGCAGTTGCTAGTGGATAGATCCTTCGCTTCGCTCAGGATGACAAACTGTAAAATTATGTATCCAAGTTAGTATAAATCTATTTCGTCTACCAAGTTTCAAGCGTTTTTGGCCGCTTGCGGGTCAATCCCAACAATATCCCCGCGCCCAACGCAATCGCCAGCAATGATGACCCGCCATAAGAAATAAACGGCAAGGTCATTCCCTTGGTCGGCATCAGATTTAGTGTTGATGCCATGTTGACCACCGCTTGCAATCCGAATTGCGTCAAAAGCCCGGCAATTGCGAATATTAAAAACAAATCTTTCTCGCCGCGCAAGCGTTTAAGGCCGCGCAGCACGATAAACGCAAACACTGCGACAATAAACAAACACGGAATCAATCCGAATTCTTCGCCCGCGACCGCAAAAATAAAATCCGCGTGCACGTCGGGGATGGTCGCCTTGACGGTGCCCTCGCCGGGGCCTTGGCCTAAAAATCCACCATTGATGAATGCGTCCATCGACCGCTGCACCTGGAAAGTATCGCCGGATGCGGGATCCATGAAACGATCGATGCGGCTTTGGAAATGCGGAAACAAAAAATATGCGGAAATCGCCATGCCGATGCCGCCGCATAAGAATCCCGCAACCAACAGCATGGGAATGCCGGTTAAAAACAATTGCAATCCCCAAACCGACGTTACCACGAACGCCATGCCTAAATCCGGCTGCATCACCAGCATCGCGAAAATAATCATCCACGCACCGACCGCGCACCAAAGCCCCGGAAAATCATCCCGTTTGTAATGCTCGCTGAACAGCCAAGCCGCAACAACGGCGAATGCGGGCTTGATAAATTCCGATGGCTGCAACGAAAATCCCGCGATCGACAACCACCGCCGCGCGCCCTTGATTTCAATGCCTATAAAAAACGTCATCGCCAGCAGCAAAACGGCCACAATCAATCCGGCGATCGCCAGCAATTTGATCGACCGAACCGACAGCATCGAGACGCCAAACATAATCGCCATCGCAACCGGCAACAACATCAATTGACGCTTGACGAAATAAAACGGGCTTAGCCCCAACATATCCGCAACCGCAGGGCTTGCAGCCAGCGAGAGCAAAATCCCGATCGTAATCAGAATCAAGAACGCGGCGACAAGCCAGCGATCCACAGTCCACCACCACTGGCTTACGATACTGGTATTGGTACGGGCAAAAGAGATCATAACATGAAATAAAGTTCGAGTTAAAGCGGCGGCAAAGCATTTACATAATTGCGAAATTCATCGCCGCGATGTTCAAAATCGCGAAATTGATCGAAGGACGCACAAGCGGGCGATAATAACACCACCGCATCGCCATGGCCATCGCGCTGTGCCATTGCGAACGCGTCTACGACCGCTTGTGACAAAATAGCAGATTGGGTCACATGCATGTGCGGCGATAAAATCTGGCCGAATCGCTTGGCGGCGTCGCCGATTAAAAATACCCCGCGAATATTTTTGAAATATGGTGCGCATAAATCCAAATCATCGGATTTGGGCTTGCCGCCAGCGATCCAATAGATATTCTGATAACTGGACAATGCCTTTGCGGCGGAATCGGGGTTGGTTGCCTTGCTGTCATTGATGAACCGAATATTCCCAATGGCCGCAATTTTTTGCATGCGGTGCGCCAGTCCGGGAAAGCTTTGCACCATGGCCGCAATAACATTGCGGTCGATTCCGGCGCGTTTGGCGATCGCATAGGCAAAGGCCGCATTCTGCCAATTATGCGCGCCGCGTAAATTCTCTAATGCGCGCAAATCCATAATTTCAACGTCCACGCCCGATGTGGCGTCGCGCAAAATTCCATCCAACACATATATACCATCGTTTAATTTCCGGCCGACGGAAATCGGGATGATCTGTTGCGCCTTTTTTCCGCACAGCTCTCGCCAAGTTTTTTCGCAATGCGCATCGTCAACACCAATGATGGCCGCATCCGACGATTGCTGATGATCGAAAATATGATTTTTGGCGCGGCGGTATCCTTCCATATCGCCGTGACGATCCAAATGATCGGGGGTCAAATTCAAAAATGCGGCGATGTGCATGCGGCAATCGGGCATGATTTCGGTTTGATAGGACGATAATTCCAGAACGTAATGGCCCCCCGGCGGCAACATATTTAATGTCATCGCCGCTTGCCCCAAATTGCCGCCGACTTGCATCGGCAGATTCGCGCCGCCGATGATATGCGCCGCCAAGGCGGTCGTGGTTGATTTTCCATTGGTACCGGTAATGCCGATAAACTTTGCATCCGGCATCGTGTGGCACAGCAAATAAATATCCGAGATGATTTTTATACCCGCCGCCTTTGCCGTGGCCACAATAGGATGCGGCGCTGGCAGCGTGTGCGGTATACCAGGGCTTAGGACGATCGCGGCGAATTTCGCCCAATCGGCGCTTGTCCCATCGGCGATTTTGATCCCATCCGCTTTGGCCAGCGCGCGGTTTTTCGCATCGTCGTCCCACGCCGCAACACACGCGCCGCCGGCGGCCAAAGATTTCGCCGCAGAAAGTCCGGAACGGCCAAGCCCCAGCACAAAAACATTTTTGCCAGCATATAACGGACAAATAATCATGCTATTAAATTAAACTTTTTGGTGGAAAAAATGAAGGAAAAACGATGCGGATTTTTATGCGTTATTTTTTCAGTTCGACCAGATGTTTGTCCAACCAAGCGACCAATTCAACTTCTGACAATTTACCGGCGGCAAGATTGTAAAAAGTTTGATATTTTTCTTCCTGCGAGACGACGAAATCATAATCATTTAGTCGCAAAAACAATCGACACGCAACATAAGCGGTGCGCTTGTTGCCATCGATAAAGGCATGATTGCGGGCAATCGCAACCGCATATGCCGCGGCAAGCGCGGTCAATCCACAGCCGGTTTCATCATAGGCAAAAATTTGTTGCGGCCGCGCCAAGGCGGATTGCAGCAATGCCACATCGCGCACGCCGTCTTGGCCGCCATGTTCGGCCAATTGTCGTTGATGAATTGCCCGTATCAATGCTTCATCCAACCACAAAGGTTCAATCCCGGTATTAGGCAATACAATCGCGCTGTTCATAATTTACTCCGCCAATTTGCGTAAAACATCGCGATCTTCGCGCATGATGTCTTCGGCGACTTGCATTTGCGCTACGAAATCGGCATTAAAGGGGCGCAACATCAAACCATCCGGCGTTTCGGTGATGTGCAACATATCCCCCTTGCCGACGCGCAATTTGGCCAAAACATCCTTGGGCAACACAACGCCAACCGATGAACCGACGGTTGTGACCTTAAGTGTCTTTGTTTCCATGATTTTTCTCCTTTTTTGATGTTATAATGATTATTATAACATAAGATTTTGGAAATAGCAAGAGGGAAATTTTATCTGAATTGTTATCCCGAAGAAGCGAAAGCCGCTGAGGGATGACACATGTGAATGAATCGAAATTATTCTCCTCGAAGCAATATTTACTTCGATCGACGCAACCTGCTACCATATGCGGATGATCAACGCCGCAGGCAAACGACAAGAAATCGAACCAAAAACCAAATCCGCAACATCCGGTTTGATCGCACGGCTGCCCAAAATACGCGGGCGGTATACGGAAAACGCGCCGCTGGATAAAATCACCTGGTTCCAAGCCGGCGGCGCGGCCGAGGTCATGTTCCGCCCCGCCGATCTCGCCGATTTACAGGATTTTTTGCGCCAAAAACCCGGCGATGTTCCGGTCACCGTCATTGGCGTCGGATCCAATATTTTGGTGCGCGACGGCGGCGTTGCCGGCGTTGTCATCCGGCTTGGCCGCGAATTCGCTTATATTCGCAATGCCGATCATTTTATCGATGCCGGCGCTTCGGCGTTGGATGTCAATATCGCCAAATTCGCCGAACAATCCGGCCTATCTGGCATGGAGTTTTTATGCGGCATTCCAGGAACATTGGGCGGCGCCTTGCGCATGAATGCCGGCGCCTATGGCCGCGAAATCCGCGACTGTCTGGCTTATGCAAGCGCGGTTGACAATCATGGCACGTTGCATGAATTGCCAAAAGAGGTGATGGGGCTTTCCTATCGCCATTGCGATGTACCGCGCGATTGGATTTTTGTCGGCGCGCGGCTGATCGGCGCGCCCGATGCGCCTGAAAATATCCGCGCGCGCATGGACGAGATTATACAAAAACGCGAATCCACCCAACCGGTGCGCAGCAAAACCGGCGGCTCAACATTCGCCAACCCCGATGGCCACAAGGCGTGGGAGTTGATCGACCGCGCCGGGTGCCGCGGCATGAAAATGGGCGGCGCCATGGTATCGGAAAAACACACCAATTTTTTGATCAACACCGGACATGCCACCGCTGCGGATATTGAAAATCTGGGCGAAGAAATCCGCCGCCGCGTGCGCGCAAGCTCCGGCATTGAATTAAAATGGGAAATTGAACGCATCGGCGACAACGACCAGTGATTTTAAAAAAGGACATGTAAAATGAAAAAGAAAGTGGTTGTGGTCTATGGCGGAAATTCATCCGAGCGGGAAGTATCGCTGTCCAGCGGAAAATCGGTCATGCAAGGCCTGGCGGATTCCGGCTATGACGTGATGGGGTTTGATTTAAACGACAATATCCCCGATTTGGTAAAAATACTGCACCCCAAACCGTTTGCGGTTTTCAACGCTTTGCACGGCCCGGGCGGCGAAGACGGCACCATCCAAGGCTTGCTGGATCTGCTTGAAATCCCCTATACGCATTCGGGTGTTATGGCATCATCGATCGCCATGGACAAAGTAGTGGCAAAAAAAATCATGACGCAAGCCGGATTGCCGGTGCCGCAGGGCGGTGTGTTCCCGGTTTCGGAAATCATGGCGGGCGACGTCATGCCCCGCCCCTATGTGGTCAAACCGATCCGCGAAGGATCGTCGGTCGGCGTCACCATTATGCACCCCGGCGACAATCACCCGCCGATCGACCAAGCCAATTGGAAATTCGGCGATCGTGCGATCGTTGAAAAATTCATTCCAGGGCGCGAAATCACCGTTGCGGTGATGGGCACGCGCGCGCTGGGCGTGACCGAAATCAAAACCCACTTGCAATTTTACGATTACCAAGCGAAATACGCCAAAGGCGGATCCTTGCACGAATGCCCGGCCAAGATTCCGGCGGATGCCTATAAGCGGGCATGCGATTACGCGCTTTTGGCGCACCAGGCGCTAGGCTGCCGCGGGGTTACGCGCACCGATTTGCGTTATGACGACACCCAAGGCAAAGGCGAAATCTATTTGCTTGAAGTCAACACGCAGCCCGGCATGACGCCGACTTCGTTGGTGCCGGAATTGGCGGCGCATCAAGGCATCAGTTTCCCCGAATTGGTTTCCTGGATGGTGGAGCATGCCGCATGGGGCGCATAAGCTTAAAATCCCGCAAGAAGCGCAGCGTGACGCCGATGGCGCCGCGATTGCGGCGCGGCGGATTATACCCGTTTCTCGCCAAGCACCGGCTCAAAATCACCAGCGGATTTTTGGTTGCGGTCTGCATCTTCGCCGGGGCATTCACCGTTTATATGAACTTTAAATCCGGCGCGGTTTCAAGAACCGTCGATCTTGCCTATGCCAAATTTGTCGGTGAAACCCGCCGCCAGGGCTTGGTGGTACAAGAGATCTTGGTCGATGGCCGGGTGTACACCGAAAAAGATCAAATCCTATCCGCGCTGAACATCCACCAAGGCGATCCGATTTTGTCGGTCGATTTGGATGTAGCGCAAGGCCAGCTTTTGGCTTTGCCCTGGATTGCCGACGCGCAAGTCGAACGGCGGTTGCCTGGCACGATTGCGATCCATTTGATGGAACGCAATCCATTGGCGATTTGGCAAAACAAAGGCGCATTGTTCGTCATCGATGACATCGGCGCGGTGATATTGGATCAAGACCCGCGCCAATTTTCAAACCTTTTGGTAGTGGTCGGCGCCGACGCGCCCAAAGACGCCAAATCGTTGGTTGACGCGATTTCCGTTTCACCGGATTTTCAAACGCGCGTCAGCTCGGCGGTGCGGGTCGGCGGGCGGCGATGGGATTTGCATCTGCAAAACGAATTGATCGTGAAACTGCCTGAAAAAGATCCGGAACTGGCGATTCAAAAATTATTGGAAATGCAGGGTGTGAATAAAATTTTGGATATGGATTACGCCGCAATCGACATGCGTTTGACCGACCGCATGTATTTGGTGCCAAAGGATGCCGGAGTGGCGGACGGCACAAAACCGGGGGCAAGCACCTAGCTTTTGCGCCGCCCTGCAAGGCGGAGAGAAAGCGCACGCGCTTTCCGCTTGTCGATCCGCCAATGCCGCTGTATGCTTTTAAAAAATTCGCAACTGAACAGGAACTTTATGCCGCCGCGCCCTCGCCGATCAACCATAGCCGCCTTGGACATCGGTTCATCCAAGGTCTGCTGCTTTATCGCCAAGATCGACGACGCCGGACGCAGCCGGGTGATCGGCATCGGCCACCAAATTTCCCAAGGGTTGAAGTCCGGCACCATCGTAAGCGCGGATAAAATCGAACATTCCATCTTGAACGCCGTTCACGCCGCCGAAGAAATGGCCGGAGAGACGATCCGTTCCGCCTATGTCAATGTGTCTTGCGGCTTTCCGGCGTCCGAGCATTTTGAAGTGGAATTCCCGATCTATGGCCAGCAAGTGCGCGATCTGGACATGCAAAAATTGATGCAGCAATGCCGCACCGCCTATGATCAGCAATTGACGCATTCGGCCGGCGCGAATGACAACGCGCTTGATCATTATTTACTGCACGCAATCCCGTTCGGCTATTCGTTGGATGGAAGCCGCGGCATCCGCGATCCGCGCGGCATGTACGGCCAGCGTTTGGGCGCCAGCATGCACATGATTTCCATGCAAAACAGCGCCTTGCGCAATCTGTCGCACGCGGTCGAACGCTGCCATTTGGATATCGAAGGGTTCGTTTTGTCGCCTTATGCGTCCGGGCTTGCCACCTTGGTCGAAGATGAAATGGATTTGGGCTGCACATTGGTCGACATGGGCGGGGGCACCACCAGCATCGCGGTTTTCTTTGACGGGCATTTGCTATACAGCGATATCATCCCAATCGGCGGGCAGCATATCACCAACGACATCGCGCGCGGGCTGTCCACCCCGTTGATCCATGCGGAAAGGCTGAAGACGCTTTACGGCTGCGCATTTGCAGCGCCAGACGACGACGATGACATGATCGACGTGCCGTTGATCGGCGAACAAGACGCGGGCGATCTGCCCAACCATCTGCCGAAATCGCAATTGAACCGCATCATCCAACCGCGCGCCGAAGAAATATTGGAAGCGGTCAAACACAAACTGGCCGCGGCCGGATTGGATGGCGTTGCCGGACGCCGGATGGTTTTGACCGGCGGCGCGTCGCAATTGTCCAATATCCGCGAATTGGCCGGGGCGATTTTGGACAAACATGTGCGGTTGGGCAAACCGATCCGTCTAACCGGCTTGGCCGACGCCACTGGCGGGCCGGCGTTTTCGACTTGCGCCGGGCTGTTGGCGTTTGCGATTTCCGAAAACAATGCCGAAAAAGATAAAAATTCATCCACAGGAAAAGCTCAAACCGCCTGGAGCCGCTTCAAACTTTGGATTGAAGACGTAATTTAAGAATTGTATATTATGTCATTCTGAGCAAAGCGAAGAATCTATCCGGTGTCTGAGGTCAAACACCATAACAGAGATTGGATAGATCCTTCACTTCGTTCAGGATGACCGTATCATTAGGAGATTATGCATGACCATCAATTTGCGCGTTCCGAAAACCGAAAACGAACTAAAACCGCGTATTTCCGTGGTAGGCGTTGGCGGTGCCGGGGGCAATGCCGTCAACAACATGATCCGTTCATCCTTGCAAGGCGTGGAATTCATCGCCGCCAATACCGATGCCCAGGCATTGATGCAAAATCTGGCGGAACGTAAAATCCAATTGGGCGTGAATATCAACCGCGGCCTTGGTGCCGGCGCAAAACCCGAAGTCGGCAAGGCCGCCGCCGAAGAATCCATCGATGAAATCATCGACCATATCCAAGGCAGCAATATGTGTTTCATCACCGCCGGCATGGGCGGCGGCACCGGATCGGGTGCCGCACCGGTAATCGCCCGCGCCAGCCGCGAGCTTGGCATTCTAACCGTCGGCGTGGTCACCAAACCCTTCACGTTTGAAGGCGCGCATCGCATGCGGCTTGGCGAAAACGCCATCGAAGAATTGCAACAATATGTCGACACTTTGATCGTAATCCCGAACCAAAATCTGTTCCGCATCGCCAATGAACGCACCACATTTGCCGATGCGTTTAAAATGGCCGACGACGTGTTGTATTCCGGCGTGCGCAGCGTTACCGATTTGATTACCATGCCCGGTTTGATCAATCTTGATTTCGCCGATATCCAAACCGTCATGGCGGAAATGGGCAAGGCGATGATGGGCACCGGCGAAGCCGAAGGCGACCGCCGCGCGCTTGACGCGTCCGAGGCCGCGATCAACAATCCGCTCTTAGACGACATCAGCATGAAGGGCGCGCGCGCCGTTTTGATTAACATTACCGGCGGATTGGATATGACCTTGTTCGAAGTGGACGAGGCCGCAAACCGCATCCGATCCGAAGTCGATCCGGATGCCAATATTATTTTCGGCGCGTTTTTCGACGAAAAACTGGCCGGCCGCATGCGCATTTCGATTGTCGCCGCCGGCATGGATGCTTTGTCGATGAAAAACAATATCGACCAACGCGCGATGAGCAACCCGTTCGGCATCGGCTTGCGCCCCAGCAAAGTCGTGCCGCACGCCGATATCATCGCAACCGCGCGCCGGCCGGTGCAGCAACAAGCGCCGCAGGCTGTGGCCACCCCGCCGGCACCGCCATCGTATTCCAGCCGCATCGTGCCTGTGGAATCGCCATCGGCGTCCTATCCGTCGACCCTGAAAACCGAAAGCGCGATTCGCACTGAAACGGCTTCATCCGCTTCTGCGCAACCGTCTGGCTCGCAATCGGCGGATGCCAATACATCCCCCTCTGCGGGATTCATTCCGCCCAAACCGATCATCGCGGAACCATCACCCGAAACCGTGACATTAACCGACCGGATCATCACTGGACGCAGCGCGGAATCGAATAATGCGGATACATCCGCAACACCTTCTGCAACCGCGACCGCCGAAACCGTCGCCGTCGATTTGAAACAAGACCGGCCGATGGAACGCGCCATGAACCGGCCATCGGCCGCGCCTGCGGCCTCGCTATCCTCGTCGCCCAGCTCCTATACCGCGCCATCATCAAGACCCAGCACGGCGGCGAACACCACAACCGGACATTCGGCGCCGCCGCGCACGAATACATCCGCCGCAACCGCTTCAACGGCCAGAAATTCATCCGATGAACGCGCAACCAACGATGCCCCGGCCATTAAACCGGGCGAACGCATGCAACGCCGGGGGCCCGGATTGTTCGAACGCATGATGGGCGGCGTGTTGGGCAGCGCGCGGGATGATTCGTCCTCTTCTGCCGCCGCAACGCGGGTCGAACCGACATTGCTAAAAATCGACCCGTCGCAATCGAACGAAGCGAAACCTGCGGATGCAAAAACATCTCTGGCCAAAAACGCCGAATCCCTTGCAACGGGCAATGTGCCCAGCAAGCCGGCCGATAACGACGATTTGCTGGATATCCCGGCATTTCTGCGCCGCGGCGGCGGGAGTTAAGTTCCCCTCCCCCAAAGGGGGAGGAAAATTCTCTATCTCAGCCGCTCGCTAGGCTCACACCCTCTCCCGCAAGCGGGCTCAGAATGATATTGGTGTTGGTTTATTTTTCCATTTAACTGCGGGTAAGTATTCTCGCCAATTCCAAGGTGACATTTAAATGCGTTACCGGAAGCTGGTCTGTGCTACGGGTATCGCGCACTGCGCGCAGGCGATCGATAAAATTCAACGTCGCGGTTGTAATGGCATCATAACTCGCAACGGCGACGATGGGCGGCGGCGGGATCGTTGCATCGTCGATCGCAACCAAATCGTCTAAATTCGCGCTGACATGTTCAATGGCATTGCCGCTGCCAACAATGCTTGGCCGTGCGGGACGTAAAAGGCAGGTAGCATAAAACGAAATCACCGGCATGCCGGCCACATCGTCTAAACCTATCTGGCTAAAGCTATCGGGGTCTACACAGATATTCCGGGGATTGAGCGCGGCGAATTTTGGGTTGCCGGTCAATTGAAATGCAACGCGCCACAATTCCGGCATGATCGCACCAATGATATTGCGGATTTATGCCGCGTGTTTTTTGGTTGTGCCGGCGGCGGTTGAAATTTCCGCGATCTGATCGCGCAAATCCGAAACCTGCATCACCAATTCGGCGTTGATTTCGGCCAATTCCTTGACCGCTTGCACGGTTGCGGCAAACAGCCCCAAATAATTGACGGTGCGGAATCCATCCGTATCGCGTTCGACGAATTCGGGAAAGGATTGCTCCAAATCCTGCGCGACAATGCCGTATTCCGGGCGCGCCGCGTCGCTGCCCTTCCATTGAAATTCCACGCCACGCAGACGGCATAGTTTCGCCAAACAATCGGTCAATTCCGAAACATCGGCTTTCAATTGCGCATCGGCCAGTTTGTATTTGAGGTTCATTGCATCTTCTCCCTAAAATTTAAATTTTATCGAGCATAGCATTTTTACGCGTATAGTCAACGTAAAAGATACGAATGCTTGTCAATAAAAACCCCGCCGGTGAAGGCGGGGTTGGTTTTTCTGTGTCATTCCCGCAAAAGCGGGAATGACAGCTAAGTCTATCCGGCGCTGGCGGCGCGTTTCCTTGGTTTTTTGACCTCTTCCGCTTCCGCATTGGCGTCTTCATTGGCAATGGCCGGTTCGATCGCCGGCATGTCGGGAAGACCGGCCAGCCGGTCGCGCTCCTTGGCCAAGCGGCGCAAACCGTTGACAAAGGCGCCGGTTCCGGCCGGAATCAAACGACCGACGATCACGTTTTCTTTCAATCCTTCCAGATTGTCGACCTTGCCGTTGATCGCGGCGTCGGTCAAAACGCGGGTGGTTTCTTGGAACGACGCGGCGGAAATAAACGAACGCGTCTGCAAGCTCGCCTTGGTAATACCCATCAAAATCGGTTTCGATTTCGCGGCGCGCCCGCCTGCCTTGAGCGCGATTTGGTTTTCATGATTCAATTCGTCATGATCTGCCTGTTCGCCGGCCATAAAGGTTGTGTCGCCCGGATCGGTGATTTCAACTTTTTGCAACATGTTGCGCACGATCACTTCGATATGTTTATCGTTGATTTTAACGCCTTGCAAACGGTAAACCGCTTGGACTTCTTGCACCAGATAGGCGGCGAGCGCTTCGACCCCCATCACCGCCAAAATATCATGCGGCACCGGATTCCCGTCGAGCAGCAAATCGCCCTTTTGCACGAAGTCGCCTTCTTGCACCGCCACGTGGCGGCCTTTGGGGACGACATATTCGACCGCGTCCGAACCGTCATTCGGTTGGATCAAAATGCGGCGTTTGGTTTTGGCATCCTTGCCGAAAATAACGCGGCCTTCGGTTTCGCTGATAATCGAATAATCCTTGGGCTTGCGCGCTTCGAACAATTCGGCGACACGCGGCAAACCGCCGGTGATGTCGCGGGTTTTGATGGTATCGCGCGGAATGCGGGCGATGATGTCGCCGGCTTGGATCTCGGCGTTGTTATCGACGCTAAGCACCGCGTCGACCGGCAAGAAATAACGCGCCTCGGCACCGTTATTCATGGTCAGAACCTTGCCTTTTTTATCGCGCAGGACGATCATCGGGCGCAAATCGCTGCCCTTTGGCGTCTGCCGCCAATCGACCACCACCTTGGATGAAATGCCAGTGGCTTCGTCGACGACTTCGCGGATCGACGTGCCTTCTTGCAGATCGACATAATGCACGACACCGTTCAATTCGGTGATAATCGGCAGCGTATACGGATCCCAATCGGCCAGTTTCTGGCCTTTTTTGACGGCATTGCCGTCTTTGGCCAGCAATTTCGCGCCATAGGGGATTTTGTGCCGCGCGCGTTCGCGGCCGGAATCGTCGATCAACACCAATTCGGTGTTGCGCGCCATGACGATCGAAAGCCCCTCGCGGTTTTCAACCAGATTTTTGTTGTTGATCTTCAGCGTCGCATCCGCCGTCGCTTCGACATTGGATTGCTCCGCGCCGCGTTGCGCAGCACCCCCAATGTGGAATGTGCGCATGGTCAATTGCGTACCCGGCTCGCCGATCGATTGCGCCGCGATCACCCCGACCGCTTCGCCGATATTGACGGTGGTGCCACGCGCCAAATCGCGGCCATAGCATTTGCCGCACACGCCGACTTTGGTTTCGCAAGTCAACACCGAACGGATTTTAACCGAATCGATCGCGGCTTTTTCAATCGCGTCGACTTCCAATTCCTGGATCATGTCGCCGGATTTGACGATGACCTGTTTGGATTTGGCATGCACGATATCTTCGGCCGCGCAGCGTCCCAAAATACGATCCGCCAACGGTTCGATCACATCGCCGCCTTCGACCACGGCGCGAAGGGTCAAACCCTTTTCGGTGCCGCAATCAGGCTCGGTAATAATCAAATCTTGCGATACATCGACCAAGCGGCGGGTCAAATAACCCGAATTCGCCGTTTTCAACGCGGTATCGGCCAAACCTTTGCGCGCGCCGTGGGTGGAATTGAAGTATTCCAGAACCGTCAAACCTTCTTTAAAGTTTGAAATAATCGGCGTTTCGATAATTTCGCCGGACGGTTTCGCCATCAAGCCGCGCATACCGGCCAATTGCTTGATTTGCGCGGCGGAACCGCGCGCGCCGGAATGCGCCATCATATAGACGGCGTTCGGTTCAAGCCCCTTTGGCGTCGAGGAGATTTTTTTCATCATCGCATCGGCGACATGGTCGGTGCAATCCGACCACAAATCGACCACCTTGTTGTATTTTTCGCGTTGCGTGATCAAGCCGTCCAAATATTGCTGTTCGTATTCTTTGACTTTGGATTGCGCGTCGCCGATCAATTTGACTTTCGCTTCGGGGATGACCAAATCGTCTTTGCCGAAGGAAATGCCAGCCTTGCACGCATGCCGGAATCCAATCGCCATCATGCGGTCGGAGAAAATAACCGCGGCCTTCTGGCCGCAATAGCGGTGCACGGTGTCGATCACGCCCATCATGTCTTTTTTAGTCAGCAAGCGGTTGACCAACGCAAACGGCACATCGGGATGTTTTGGCAATAATGCGCCAAGCAACATGCGTCCGGCGGTGGTTTCGACACGTTCGATCACCTTATTGCCGTCGCGGTCGACGGTTTCGAAACGGGTATTAATTTTGCTGTGCAGATTGATGACTTTTTGTTCGAGCGCATGTTCGATCTCGCCGATATCGACAAAGGATTTCCCCTCGCCCGGCAAACCTTCGCGCATCATGGTGACGTAATAAATGCCAAGCACGATATCTTGGGTTGGAACGATAATCGGCTTGCCGTTCGCGGGCGATAATACGTTGTTGGTCGACATCATCAAAACGCGGGCTTCCAATTGCGCTTCCAGCGACAACGGCACGTGAACCGCCATTTGATCGCCGTCGAAATCGGCGTTGAATGCGGTACAGACCAAGGGGTGCAATTGAATCGCCTTGCCTTCGATCAACACGGGTTCGAACGCCTGCACGCCCAAACGGTGCAAAGTCGGCGCGCGGTTCAACAACACCGGATGTTCGCGGATGACTTCTTCCAAAATATCCCAAACTTCGGGGCGTTCTTTTTCCACCATGCGTTTGGCGGCCTTGACGGTAGACGCCATGCCGTACAATTCAAGCTTGGCGTAAATAAACGGCTTGAACAATTCAAGCGCCATTTTTTTCGGCAAGCCGCATTGATGCAATTTCAATTCTGGGCCGACCACGATCACCGAACGGCCGGAATAATCGACGCGTTTGCCAAGCAAGTTTTGGCGGAAGCGGCCTTGTTTGCCTTTAAGCATGTCGGATAGCGATTTAAGCGGGCGTTTATTCGCGCCCTGAATCACGCGGCCGCGACGGCCGTTGTCGAACAACGCATCGACCGATTCTTGCAACATGCGTTTTTCGTTGCGGATGATAATGTCCGGCGCGCGCAGTTCCATCAGCCGTTTCAAACGGTTGTTGCGGTTGATGACGCGGCGGTACAGATCGTTCAAATCGGATGTCGCGAACCGGCCGCCATCCAGCGGAACCAATGGGCGCAATTCCGGCGGGATCACCGGCACCACATCCAACACCATCCATTCCGGCTTGCTGTTCGATGCGATGAAGGCGTCGACGGTTTTCAAACGCTTGACCAATTTTTTGCGCTTGGCCTCGCTGTTGGTTTCTTTCAATTCCTCGCGCAATTTGACTTGCTCTTCCGGCAAGTTGATGGCCTGCAGCAAGCTTTTGATCGCCTCAGCGCCGATCGCCGCAGTAAAATTATCGCCGAATTCGTCTTGCGCCTTGATGAAATCTTCTTCGTTCAGCAATTGGTTTTTCTTCAAATTGGTCAAACCGGGTTCGGTCACCAAATAAGATTCGAAATACAAAACTTTTTCCAGCTCGCGCAAAGTCATGTCCAACAACAAACCGATGCGCGACGGCACCGATTTCATGAACCAAATATGCGCAACCGGCGACGCCAATTCGATATGCCCCATGCGGTCGCGGCGCACTTTGGTCAAAGTGACTTCGACGCCGCATTTTTCGCACACGATGCCGCGGTATTTCATGCGCTTGTATTTGCCGCACAGGCATTCGTAATCCTTGATCGGCCCGAAAATGCGCGCGCAGAACAAACCGTCGCGTTCCGGTTTAAAGGTGCGATAGTTGATGGTTTCCGGTTTTTTGATTTCGCCATGCGACCAAGACCGGATTTGCGCCGGGCTGGAAATGGAAATCCGCAGCTGGTCGAAACTTTGCGGACCGCTCGGTGCACCAAAAATGTTCATCAACTGATTCATGTTTTTCTCCGATTCTCTCTTCCTGTCATCCCGGCAAAAGCCGGGATCCATAATCAACTATCGCATGGATTCCGGCTTTCGCCGGAATGACACGCTAACCATCGCTCTGCAACAACTCCACATTCAGGCCAAGCGATTTCATTTCCTTGACCAAAACGTTGAACGATTCCGGGATGCCGGCTTCGAAATTGTCGTCGCCGCGCACGATCGCTTCGTACACCTTGGTGCGGCCGGAAACGTCGTCGGATTTGACCGTCAACATCTCTTGCAAGGTATAGGCCGCGCCGTATGCTTGGAGAGCCCAGACTTCCATCTCGCCGAAGCGTTGGCCGCCGAATTGCGCCTTGCCGCCCAACGGTTGTTGCGTAACGAGCGAATAAGGCCCGATCGAACGCGCGTGGATTTTGTCATCGACCAAATGGTGCAGTTTCAACAAATACATGTAACCGACCGTGACTTGGCGCGAGAACTGCTCGCCGGTGCGGCCATCGTATAATGTCACTTGACCCGAAGTATGCAGTCCGGCATTGGTCAGCGCTGCGGAAATATCGTCTTCGCGCGCGCCGTCGAATACCGGCGTTGCCATCGGCACGCCGCCGGTTAAATTTCCGGCCAATTCCATCACCTCGCCATCGTTCATTTTGGCGATATTTTTGTAAACGTCGTCGCCGTAAATGTCCTTAAGCTTGGCTTTCATATCGTTGGTGTTGGCGGATTTTTGTTGAATCGCTTGGATCATTTGATTGATCTGACGGCCGATTCCAGCCGACGCCCAACCCAAATGCGTTTCCAAAATTTGCCCGACGTTCATCCGCGACGGAACGCCCAGCGGGTTCAACACAATGTCCACATGCGTGCCGTCGGCCAGCATCGGCATATCTTCGATCGGCACGATGTTCGACACCACGCCTTTATTGCCGTGGCGGCCGGCCATTTTATCGCCGGGCTGCAATTTACGTTTGACCGCGACGAACACCTTGACCATTTTCATCACACCCGGCGGCAATTCGTCGCCGCGTTGCAATTTTTCGACCTTGTCGTCGAAACGCGCTTGCAGCAAACGAACGCTGTCGTCGTATTGTTTTTTCAACGCTTCGATTTGATCCATTTGCGCGTCGTTTTCGATCACCAATTGGCGCAAGAAATGTTTTTCAATTTCCGCCATGGCCGATTCCGAAAGCTTCATGCCTTTTTTCGCGTTGCTGTCTTTCGGCGCGGATGCGACGGTTTGACCGTCCAGCAATACGCGCAGACGCGCGATAAAGCTGCGTTCCAAAATCGCGCGCTCGTCGTCGCGGTCTTTGGCAAGCCTTGCGATTTCTTGGCGTTCGATCGAAATCGCGCGCTCATCCTTATCCACGCCTCGGCGGCTGAATACCCGCACTTCGACGATGGTGCCGGAAATTCCCGGCGGCACGCGCAAAGACGTATCGCGCACGTCTGATGCTTTTTCGCCGAAAATCGCGCGCAGCAATTTTTCTTCCGGCGTCATAGGCGATTCGCCCTTGGGCGTGACCTTGCCGACCAGAATATCGCCGGCTTTTACTTCGGCGCCGATATAGATGATCCCGGCTTCGTCCAAATTGCGCAGCGATTCTTCGCCGACATTCGGGATGTCGCGGGTGATATCTTCCTGACCCAATTTTGTGTCGCGCGCCATCACTTCGAATTCTTCGATATGAATCGATGTGAACACGTCGTCGCGCACGATGCGTTCGGAAATCAAAATCGAATCTTCGAAATTGTAACCGTTCCATGGCATGAACGCGACCAAGGCGTTACGGCCAAGCGCCAGCTCGCCCAAATTGGTGGATGGGCCATCGCCGATCACGTCGCCGGCTTTGACCACATCGCCGACCTTGACGATCGGGCGTTGGTTGATGCAAGTGCTTTGATTGCTGCGCTGGAATTTCAGCAGATTGTAAATGTCAACACCGGGTGCGTCGGATTTGGTTTGCTCGGTTACGCGCACGACGATGCGGTTGCCTTCGACTTGGTCGACAACACCGGCGCGGCGCGCCACGATGGTGGCGCCCGAATCGCGCGCCACGGTTTCTTCCATGCCAGTGCCGACGATCGGCGCCTCGCTGCGCAACAACGGCACGGCTTGGCGTTGCATGTTCGAACCCATCAAGGCGCGGTTGGCGTCGTCATTTTCCAAAAATGGAATCAACGCCGCGGCGACCGAAACCAATTGTTTCGGGCTGACGTCCATCATCTCGATGTCTTGCGGACGCGCCAGCATGAAATCCCCGCCCTTGCGGCAAGAAATCAAATCGGCGACGAACTCGCCCTTCTCGCTCAACGCGGCGTTGGCTTGCGCTACGGTGTATTTTTCTTCTTGGCTGGCGGATAGGTACACCACCTCATCGGTGACTTTGCCGTTCGCGACTTTGCGGTACGGGCTTTCGATAAAACCATACTGATTGATGCGCGCATAAGTGGCCAAGGAATTGATCAAGCCGATGTTCGGGCCTTCCGGCGTTTCGATCGGACAGATGCGGCCGTAATGCGTCGGATGCACGTCGCGGACTTCGAATCCGGCGCGCTCGCGGGTAAGACCGCCCGGCCCCAGCGCCGAGAGTCTGCGCTTGTGCGTAATTTCCGACAACGGGTTGGTTTGATCCATGAATTGCGACAATTGCGAGCTGCCGAAAAATTCGCGCACCGACGCGGCGGCAGGTTTGGCGTTAATCAAATCGTTCGGCATCACGGTGTCGATTTCAACGCTGCTCATCCGTTCGCGGATGGCGCGTTCCATGCGCAACAAGCCGATGCGGTATTGGTTTTCCAGCAATTCGCCGACCGACCGCACGCGACGGTTGCCCAAATTGTCGATGTCGTCGCCCGAACCGCCGGAGTGTTTTAAATCATGCAAGGTTTTTAAAATCTTGATGATGTCTTCCTTGCGCAGCACGCGAATCTGATCTTCGGTTTCGACATTCAAACGCGAATTCATTTTCACGCGGCCGACGGCGGATAAATCATACCGCTCCAAATCGAAAAACAATCCGTTGAACAATGCGTCGGCGGCTTCTAATGTTGGCGGCTCGCCCGGACGCATCACGCGGTAGATATCAAGCAGCGCGTCTTCGCGATTGAAATTTTTGTCGACCGTCAAGGTGTTGCGGATATAGGCGCCGACATTGACGCCGTCGATCGCGAGCGCCTTGATGTCCTTGATATTCAGCTTGTCGAATTGCTTTAACAAATCCTTGGTGATCTCATCGCCGGCTTCGCATAAAACTTCGCCGGATTCTGGGTTGATCATGTCAACCGCCATATAAAATCCGCACAGCTCTTCGTCGCCGACCAGGCGGTCTTTCAAGCCTTCGGCCTGCAATTTTTTGCCCATGCGCGGTGTCATTTTTGCGCCGGCCTCAGCCATGGTTTTGCCGTCGGCGGCATTGACCAAATCGAACGCCAATTTATGGCCTTGCAAAAATTCGATGTTGAACGGGGTTTTCCAACCGCCATCGGCGCGCTTGAATTGCAGCTTGCCGTAAAATGCCGAGAGAATTTCTTCCTTCGACATTCCCTGCGCTTCATGCGGATCCAATTTTTCTGCAACCGCGGCGCGTTCGGCGCGGCGTTTTTGCGTGTCTTCGGAATCAAGCGCCATCAGCAACGTCGACGCGGGCAATTTACGCTTGCGGTCGATGCGCACATACATGATGTCCTTGGCGTCGAATTCAAAATCCAGCCACGAGCCACGATACGGAATCACGCGCGCGTTGTATAAAAATTTTCCGCTGATATGCGTCTTGCCCTTGTCGTGATCGAAAAACACGCCGGGGCTGCGATGCATCTGGCTGACGATCACGCGCTCGGTGCCGTTGATAATGAACGTGCCGTTTTTGGTCATCAGCGGCATGTCGCCGAAATACACGTCTTGTTCCTTGATGTCGCGGATCGACCGCGCGCCGGTATCGGCATCGACATCCCACACCACCAACCGCAAAGTGACCTTGAGCGGTGCCGCAAAGGTCAAGCCGCGCTGGCGGCATTCGTCGGTATCGTATTTGGGATCTTCCAATTCGTATTTGACAAATTCCATTTGCGCGTTGCCGGAAAAATCGGAAATTGGAAATACCGATTTGAACACGGCGTGCAAGCCGAAATCAGTACGTTGGTCGGCGCGGGTATAGATTTGCAAAAAATTGTCGTAAGAAGTTTTTTGCACCTCGATCAAATTCGGCATAGCGGCGACTTCGGCGATGCGGCCGAAAGATTTGCGGATGCGCTTGCGTTGGGCAAAAGACAAAGCCAAATTCGATGCTTTCATTGCGATCTTCTCCTTACCAGTACCATAGGTTATCTGCGGCAATCCCGATTGCGGGTTGCGATTGTTTGGGAAATAAATTTATTGCAAAAATTCGAAGGGTGACTCAGCCAAAAAATTCCAGTAACAGGTTCTAAAGAAATGATTTGCTGTCATGATTCCCTCTATAAAATCTTTATGGCTTGACGCGAGCAAACACCCGCGAAAAGTTTGAGAGCGGAATTTATAGCGAAGTTACGACCACTTGGCCAGCATAATCTTGCATGTCCAAAAGAAATAAAGTTCCAAATTGTTCCACGTGGAACATTTTGAAATCAAAATGTTAATATTGGTTAATTTTTGGAATAAGATTACTGAAGAATAATTTCTTTAATAGGTATAGTTTATACTATATAGATCAAACTTGTCCTGCTACTGCGACCTGCTCACCCGCAACACTGCTTGCCTCATCGCGGCCGCGACTCTCTCAGAATGAAATTGGGAACATTATATGTTCGATCGATAAAAACAAATCACCACCCCCACTACCCCCACAACAATTTCAGACATAGCGCCAGCGACACGCACACCAACACCGGCCGGATCAACCGCGCGCCGTGGGTGATGGCCAGGCGCGCGCCGAGTGCTCCGCCGAAAACTTGCGCCGCCGCCATCACCAATGCCGCTTGCCATAAAATCTGCCCGGCCAAAAGAAACATCAGCAACGCGGCGAGATTGCTGGTTAAATTCAGCACCTTGGTATTGGCGGTGGCGCGTTTGATGTTCATGCCCAAAAATCCGATCATGGATGCCGCGAAAAACGAACCGGTGCCGGGGCCGAAAAACCCGTCGTAAAATCCGATTACAGCCGCGAAACTGATCGCGAACATCGGCATCGACATGCGCACATGGCTGTCCGCATCGCTGAGACGCTTGGAAAACAAAAAATAAACCGCCATCGCCATCAACAAAAACGGCACCAGCGGTTTTAATATATCGGGGTTGATTTGTTGCACCGAAAATGTGCCAAGCGCCGCGCCCAGAAACGTGCCGATCACCGCAGGCATGATATTACGCCAATCGATCAGCCCCGCGCGCGCATAGCGCCAGGCGGCGACAGCCGTGCCGCACATCGATTGAAATTTATTGGTGCCAAGGGCGATATGCGGCGGCAAACCCGCGGATAGCAAAACCGGCAAGGTCAACAACCCGCCCCCGCCGGCGATCGCATCGATGGTGCCGGCCAAAAACCCCGTCGCGGCGAGGAGAGAGAGAATTTCCGGGGAGAGCGAGAGCATGAAATTTTTTACAGATTACCCATTTTCATTCATCGAAAACAATGTTACGATAGCGCATCAGTAAAAACGAAAAAAAATTAAGGGCAGAGATGATGGATTCCTTCAATCGTGAAAATGTAAAAATCAACCAATTACCAAACGGACTTACCATAGCAACTTGGGAAATGCCATGGGAAAGAGGCGTGTATGCCAGCTTAAGATTCCGGTCTGGGTCACGTCAGGATCCACAAGGTCGCGAAGGTTTAGCGCATTTCCTAGAACATATGCTGATAAACTCCATTCCGGGAAGGCCTTATCAAAATTTAATTCAAGAATATAGTGCTAGATCGGGAATGATAAATGCGGCAACCAGCTCGACATTTACCGAGTTCGTATTTGAATTACCTGGCGAATTTTATCTCACCGGCCTTAGAGATATCTGTGCAATGGCCACAGCACCCACAAACAGCCCCGAAGAAATTGAAAAACAGAGAAGAATTATTACAGAAGAAAAAAAGCGGGATCACCGTGAAGCAGTCTCGGCATTATATTTAAATAGACTTCGCCGGCTTTACCCCACCGATCGGGTATGTGCCAATGTGCTCGGAGAACTTGAAACAATAGCAGAAATAGGACAACGAGATTTAGAAGTTTTCCATAATGACCATTTCACCGCCGCAAATGCTCACCTGGTCGTTGCGGGCAACGTAAGCCATGATGAAGTTTGTGCATTGGCATTGGAATTATTGGGCAACTTGCCCGAAGGAGAACGTAATTATCAACTTTATAATCGGAATCTTGATGCGAGCCCTTGTGACGGCGTAATCCTAAGCAATTATTTTAACAATGGCGCAAGCAAACTGCAAATCGTCTATCCATTGATTGCCTTTGGAACATTCAATAGAGAATACGCAGCGATAGAATGTTTTAGAAGGCATCTTGATAATACACTATGCCGAGTCGTCCGAGAAGAACGGCAAATGACCTATCATGTTGGCGCTACACTGGGTCAAGATAGAGATTTCAATTCTGTTTTTATTATTGAAGCAGACTGTACCAACGAAAATCTGCCTATAATTTTACAGGTGATAGATGAAACCACCGTTGCAGCGTTGCATAATTTTGACGATACATACTTGCAATCCGCCAAAAATGCAAACCGATTTTCTAATCGAATGGCGTATCCAACCCGCTTGAATAACGCAAAACGACTTGGCCACCATGTTGAGTCGATTGGTGATTTATTTACCGATAGGGAAGACGAAGCGTTATACGATAGCATGGATATAGCATTTGTTAAAGATCGCCTGCGGAAATTATTCTCATCACCACGCGCCATGTTAATCGACGGTAAATCGATCCCTGCTGGAATGTTTCATCGACAGGTTTTATTGGGTGAAGATGGCAATTTAGAGAAGCAAAAAATAGGTGTCGCTGCGTTGATGCGTTTGCGTGCTGGCACGATGCACGCGATGTGAAAATGCATTTGCAAATTATGTTTAAACAGACGATTTCAAAAAAACGGGCATCAATCACACCCGCAAAGACGAATCGATCGGTTTGATTTTTTTAATTGATCCAATGTGGCTTGCGCCGACTTCTTCCAAATCGTAATCGGCCTGCAATCCTAACCAAAATTGCGGCGTGTTATTGAAATACCGCTCCAGCCGCAAGGCGGTTTCCGCACTCACCGCCCGCCTGCGCCGTAAAATATCGGCGATGCGGGTTTGCGGCACGCCGATATCCTTGGCCAGCCGGTAAGCGGTTAACCCCAGTGGCTGCATAAATTCCAATTTTAAAACATCGCCCGGATGAACATTGCGCAATCTAGACATGATCAAACTCCCTAATGATAATCGACAATTTCAACATCGAAAGCATCGCCGCCCCTACCCGCGCGATTTGCCGTAGATCATAATGGCCAGGCCGATGAAAATAAGCGCGCCGCCGAAAATCGTGCTGTTGTCCCATTGTTTTTCGGCAAACAGCCAATAGGCGAACACCGGCACGAACACCGGATAGACCACTTCGGCCATGGCGGCAAAGGTGGGCGAAATATTTTGGATCGACAGCAGGGTAAAAATCCAACCGCCAAATGACGCCAAGGCCGAAACCAAAATCCATAAACCCAACTGCTTGTCTTGAAGCGGCGCGGATAGATTAATGGTATCTTTGTTTAAAGTGACCACAACTGCGGCGGTAAACAGGCTAAAAATCGTCGAATAAAAAATATAGGTAGCGACGGTCGTAGCGCTTAACACGCGCCCCAGCACCGCATAATTCAAAGCATAAAAAACCGCGGCCACAATGGGCAAGAAATAAATCAGCATGGGCGGATTATAACGCGATTCAAGATCGGGACAATGGAATATTGCCGATTCCATCAAATTGTCATCCCGAACGCATGTGAGGGATCGCCGGACATAAACCTTTGTGGTCGGGTTTTATATATTTGGCGATTCCTCCTCGGCGCTATCGCACCTCGTTCGGAATGACAGTGTCGAATTGTTAAGTGGAGTGACTATAGTATCAGATCCTTCGCTGCGCTCAGGATGACATTTTAAAATAAAAAGGCCATCTTGCGATGGCCTTTTCTTTAAGTTTTGGGAGATCCGTTCGGGCGTTGCTGCGCCGTCTGGATGAAATAAGGTGGATTGAATCAATGCTTCAAACAAAACACCCGGCGTCACCCCGGCGACCCGTCTACGCCTTACGGCTTCGACGGGGTTAGCGTTAGGCGCGCCGAAGCGTAGCGAAGGCGGCAGGCCGGGGTCCACCTATCCACCTCTGCGATGTTGGCACATGGATACCGGCTTGCGCCGGTATGACATGGCATTTTTTATCAGGCTATTGAATCAAACAACTATAAAGACGCGCCGCTTATCGCGCTGGCACATGTTGCGCCTCTGCTGTAATTCCTTGCAGCAAAGCTGCAGTTCCAGCCAATTCTTGATCAACAGCAGCTTGCCGGTTCGATGCCTCGACGCTGGCTGCGGCGACCAGTCGTCCTTTTTGATCTGTCGCAGTGCGTTGCTGCGCGCTCAATTCTTCCTGCACAGTGCTTTCCCAAACCGGCTTGAATCCCGGATTTGCGGCAATCAATGCATTTACGGCATCGCGCGCGCTATCCGTAACTTCCCTATATTGAAGCGTGTAAGCGATAATTTCGCGGAACAGCGGCTGACAGTTTTCGGGCTTGATGCTGGCGGCCTGGCTTTGCACCAACCGCATATTGCCGCCAAAATCCATTAGTTCGTTAAGCCGCCAAGTGGTCAATTGCAAACCGGCCCAACCCAATACGGCTTGAATACAAGCAAACGCATCGGCAGACGATCGAGGGGTTGTATAGCCCTGAAATTGATCGCGGGCTACTATGCCTTCCGCAATTATCTCCATAAACTTCTGGCCAATTTTTTGTTTGTCCGCATCGGCGATTGGCAAACCGGCCGCAACAAAACGATGCATCGGCGCGATCAAATGAACCGGCACGCTGCCATTACGGTTTTGATTAATTGTATCCGCATCTCCTTGGCGAGGAGACAATACAATCAATGGCAGTACTAAAGCACGGGAGAAAACCGGCGAAAATGTGCCGAATACAATATTGCCAGCGGGCGATTCCGCCAAATCTTCATACCGCGCGCGCAATCTTTGCGCGATCTCCGGCGGCAATGTTTGTTGATCCGGATCAAGTCGGTTATAGCTTTCAAATATCTCCCGCATCACCTGCGTATAGGCGGATAACAGCGGCGTTATTTCCTGCAGAGCGGGCGGCGCAATGTAGGCGGCAAATGTCATGCATTTTTGCAAAACCACAGGGTCATCAATGCCACGGGCCACCGCTGTCAATCCCAGCGCGCGAAATTCCATGTCCGGATCATCGCGGGTACGGGCGATGACATGGCGTACGATCGTTTCTAAATTTTTCTTGGGTAAATGATCGGTCTGAAACTCATTTGTAGAAAGTACAGAGCGCCTGCCGCCGTCTGCCGGACTGCGGCCAATCAGCCAAGCGATAAATTTTGAACTGTCCTTCATTAAAACCGCGCGCCAATCGGCGTTGGTGCGCAAGATACCAAGCGCCTGATCGATGCGAGATTGTAAAAACGCTTCCGGATCGTCCTTAAATTTCTCGATTAACTCTGGCAGTTCTAGGACATTGGGCAGCATGGGCACTCCTTATTTTAAATGCACTTAAACTTCTTCTAGCGGAATAATTTATGCCTGAAAAGGAAATCATTGCAAGGGGAAAATGCCGACCGAAGCCTCTTAAAACAAAAAAAGGCCATCTTGCGATGGCCTTTTCTTTAAGTTTTGGGAGATCCGTTCGGGCGTTAAACCGAGAGACTTCCGGCCGATGCGGAGATCACTCGCGCACAACGCTCGGGATAATCGGCGTAAACGCGCCGATTACTTCAACTCCACCTTGGCGCCAGCGGCTTCCAAAGCTTTCTTGCCTTTCTCGGCGTCTTCTTTGTTCAAGCCTTCTTTGACCACTTTCGGCGCGCCTTCGACCAAATCCTTGGCTTCTTTCAAGCCAAGTCCGGTGATCGCGCGAACTTCCTTGATCACTTCGATTTTCTTCTCACCGGCAGCGGCCAAGAACAAGGTGAACTCGGTCTTCTCGGCAGCAGGGGCAGCGGCAGCACCACCGCCAGCGGCGGCAACGGCCACGGGTGCGGCGGCGCTTACGCCCCACTTGTCTTCCAAAAGCTTGGATAATTCCGCAGCTTCTAACACGGTCAATTTGGACAATTCGTCCACGAGTTTGTTGAGGTCTGTCATTTGTTTTCTCCAATTAAAGTTAGTGGATAGTGTATAGTGGATGGTGGATAGGGAGGACGGAGAATGGGGAGTTTATCCCTATCCACTATCCACTATCCACTAACCCCTATGCTTTATTTCCATACGCAGCAAACACGCGCGCCAATTGTCCGGCCGGTGCTTGGACAACGCAGGCGATTTTGGTCGCCGGCGCTTGCAACAATCCGACCAATTTGCCACGCAATTCGTTCAAGCCAGGCAATTTGGACAACGCGATCACATTCGCCGCAGTCAAGGTTTTGTCGCCCATCAAGCCGCCCAAAATTTGCACCTTGTCATTGTCGTTGCTGAAATCGGCAACAACTTTGGCGGCGGCAATCGGGTCGGTCGAATAAGCAATCGCGGTCGGACCCTTTAACAGGTTCGACAGCTCTTCAAAACGCGTGCCTTTGAACGCCAATTTGCCAAGGCGGTTTTTCACCACCTGGATTTTGGTTTTTTGTTCATTGGATTTGCGGCGCAGGGTCGCGGTGGTACCGGCATTCAATCCCGACATTTGCATCACAATCAATAATTGTGCAGCGTCGGTATCTTTGCGCAGTTGCTCCATGCTTTCTGCTTTTTCTGTTCTGTTCACGGCATTACTCCGTTTATACAGTTAACAATACCGGCACCGCCCCATGCGATGCCGATCCGTATTCTGTCCCAAGAGAAAAGCCAGAGGAGGCAAAGCCATCCTGAAATCTTTTTTCCTGTCTATTGCGGGCGAAATTTAAACCCCTTGCGGAGTGCCTGCAGTCTTGGACAGTAGTCAGTTCCTAGTTCCCAGTACCTAGTTCCTAGTGGAACTGGAATAGAAACATGGAACTTTGCTAGGCCAAAAGGCTTCGCAATTTTTTTGCTAGATCCATCCAATCCTATTTTCTTTACTAGGAACTTGGTACTAGGAACTAGGAACTAAGTTTAGCGGCTAAGCCGCTAAACTTGACAAATCCACCTTCACGCCCGGCCCCATGGTCGAGGAAATGGTCATCTTCATAACAAAGCTGCCCTTGCCCGCGCCGGATGGCTTGGCCTTGGTGATGGCGTCGACGAACGATTTGACGTTGTCGACAATTTGTTGTTCGCTGAAATTCGCCTTGGCGATTCCGGCATGAACGATCCCGGCCTTCTCAGCGCGGAATTCGACTTGACCGGATTTTGCCGCCAAAACCGCACCGGCCACATCCATGGTCACGGTGCCCAATTTTGGGTTTGGCATCAATCCCTTAGGACCTAATACTTTACCCAGTTTCCCAACCACGCCCATCATGTCGGGGGTTGCGATACAGCGGTCGAAATTCATTTCGCCCTTGTTGATCAATTCGGCCAAATCATCGGCGCCGACCAATTCCGCGCCTGCCTTTTTGGCTTCTTCGGCCTTGGCACCCTTGGCGAACACCGCAACGCGATAAGATTTGCCCGTGCCATGCGGCAAGGACACCATGCCGCGCAAGGTTTGATCCGATTGCGCCGGATCCAAATTGCACGCGATGCTGACATCGATCGTTTCATTGAATTTGGTTTTGGCGTTTGATTTCACCAGCTTGACCGCTTCCGCCAAAGCATAGCGGGTTTCGCGGTTGATGCCTTCATAGGCTTTGCGAATTCTTTTTCCCATCTTAACCCTCCACCACTTCGATGCCCATCGACCGCGCCGATCCAGAAATCATGCGCATAGCGCCTTCAACATCGTTGGCGTTAAGGTCGGGCATTTTCGCTTCCGCGATTTGCTTGATTTGCGATTTTTTGATTTTGCCGACAAAACCGCGTCCGGGCGTTTTCGAACCCGACGGCAAATTCGCCGCCTTGAGAACATAGAACGACACCGGCGGCAATTTGGTGATAAAGGTGAAGGAACGATCCGAATAAACCGTGATCACAACCGGCACCGGTGTACCCGGTTCCATTTTTTGCGTCGCGGCGTTGAATGCCTTGCAGAACTCCATGATATTCACGCCCTTTTGACCGAGCGCCGGACCCACCGGAGGGGATGGGTTCGCCTTACCAGCTGCAATTTGCAGCTTGATGTAACCATCAATCTTTTTTGCCATAATAAACTCCTCATGTTTTCCGCCCAACCAACCACCGCCTAGCCAACCTAGGTTGGTTGGGCGGTTTATTGGGCTATTACGCGGTATAACGAGGATGGCACCCCTCTCCCGCAAAGAGGGTGGTTTATAGACCAAAATCGGAAAGAGTGCAAGGGGGGAAAAATAGGGGGTAGTGTTTAGTGTACAGTGTTTAGGGAATACTTCCTGTCATCCTGAACGCAGTGAAGTATCTATTCGGTATTATAGGCCTAACACTGCGGTAGTTAGCGGATAGATCCTTCGCGAAGTTTATCTCTGCGGTGGGCGGGTGGTCGCGGCGACCCTGCCAGGAATACCGGGATCCACCCTTTTTCGCTGACCACTAAGCATGCCAAGATAAAAAGCATTAAAATCGGCATAAAACTTGGCAAAATCTGTCTCAGTATAGGTATCGTCAAACAGCGTGCCTTGCGTATTTTTTGGCTGTGAATTTAAGTTTTTGGGCGCGTATTTTTGCATGACCGCGCCATGAACGGCCTTTGCGATTTCAAGCACAGCGCGCTGTTCCGGCGTTGCAACCGGTGTTGAATTTCTTGATATATCACGGTTGGCCTGTTGTTCCGCATCGCTTAAAGCCGACCAAATTTTATCCACCACCAATCTTGCCGCCAGTATATTATAGTCACTGACAAATCGAACCGCGCCGGTTTTAACTCTGTCGGTAAGAATAAATAGCTCTTTATCCGCTGTATCTAAACCGCCGGAATAATGCCGCGTAAGTTTATCAACCTCGGCTTCCCATCCTTGAATTTCTGGCATCACTTCTGCATTGAGCAGGGCAAAACGCAACTGACGCAGCTTTTTCGGCTCGCGAGGCAAGCGCATCTTCGAGGGGATTTTTGTTTTCATATATTGCTCCAACCACAGAACAAAATACGATGGGAATATTAAAATTTTATGAAGACCCCGCGAGGAATTTTTGGGTTTGCAAAGCCGTCTTGTCGCGCTGTAGCGCAGCGAAGGCGGAAGCGTTTTATCGCACCAGTCCCCCTACGCTGCTGCGCAGCTTCGGCGGACACTCCAACGCCTAAGATCGTTTCGGTTGTCAGGCCAAGTGGCCTGCCACCCGAAGCCGAAGGCGAAGGCTGGAGCGGGTGAAGGGAAATCTATCCTTTTTTGCGCGCGACGCGCGGGCGGCCTTGCCGCCGGTTCGATTCTCCTCATCACCCCCGCGAGGAATTTTGGGTTGGCGGGCGGCAAAATTCCGAGCGGCGAACATTATGGAGCGGGTGAAGGGAATCGAACCCTCATGGCCAGCTTGGAAGGCTGGAGCTTTACCACTAAGCTACACCCGCATTGGATCGCAAAATAGCCCGAACCCAAGCGGATGACAAGCGGTAAAGATATCAAACACATCAATGCGCGATCTCGGCGCGCGCTGCGGGCATTTCGCCGCTTTGCATCGCCAACAATGCCTCGTCGGCGGCATGGCGCAAATTCGCGTTTTGATCGCGTTGCAGCGATTCAAAATCGCCTTGCAATTTCAATAAATAATTGACCCGCGCGCCATCCGCCATCGACAACCGAAGCCGAACGGCAATTTTTGCCAGGCTGGCCACCGCCTCGATCCGCAACGCCATGTCTTCGTCGCGATTTTGCGCGATTTTCTCCATCACCGTCAAAACCGCATCCACAGTATCCAAATTCGCATCAGCCATGCGCACCATCGATTTTAAAATCTTGCCGCGCAGCGTGGAGTTGCAATCAATGCCCTTTTTGATGAAATCCATATGCGCCGCGGCAAGCCCCATGTAATTGCCGCGCGCCATTAATTGTTCGGTCAAATCGCACCACCGTTTTTGCGCCAATTCCAGCAATAACGGCAAGGCGCGATGCGCCAATTCCGGCATGCGGCGGATCAATTCGGTCAATATTTCAAGCGATTCGGCGCGTAAATTGGATCGCCGGTCGGACAATACCGCCATCATGCGGTCGAATAAATTTTGCAATTCGGCTTGCGACTTCGCTTCGATCAATCCTGGGTTGCCCAACACCCCCAACACCAATGCCGCGTCCGACGCTTGGTTCGGCGGCGTTTGCGCCGATTTCCGGCCAAGCAAGAAAGAATTCATATCCACCTCGCATTGTTGTACTACGATTTACCATTGTACACGAAATGGATATTATTTTCAACATAAAGGGTGTAAGTTAATATATTGATATTGATTGATTTTATAGTTGGTATAGACCCCGGCCTTCGCCGGGGTGACGAATTATCGTTAAGCCGTCATTCCGGCCCCCGCTTGCCGCCTTCGCTACGCTTCGGCGCGCCTAATACTAACCTCGTCGTAGTCGTTAGGCGTAGACGGGTCGCGGGGGTAAACTCCAGCCGGAATCCATTTATCGAAAACAAGCACGGGGGCCAGTTGGCCGGAATGACGGGATTCGGCATAGATTTGGTGGAGAGAGCAGGATTTGAACCTACGTAGCCCGAAGGCGCCTGATTTACAGTCAGGTGCGATTGACCGCTCCGCCATCTCTCCACAGTTGCGCGTCAAAAACGGCCTGCATATATAGCTTGGCGTTCGCGCCGTGTAAATCGTTTTATGCGGCATCGGCCATTATTTATCAGAACGACGCCGCATCGCCGCAAAGCGAGATAACAATTTGACGCGCCCCCATAGTCTCTGTTAGATTTAATGTCCTTAATTTAGGAGCGTAGCTCAACTGGTAGAGCGTCGGTCTCCAAAACCGAAGGTTGGGGGTTCGATCCCCTCCGCTCCTGCCAATGAAAAGTTTTTTTGAAGAGTTCTTGGGAAAGAGAGATTGACATGACCACGACCCACACCGATTTGGTGCATGAATTGCCGGAATTCCGCGATGCCATTCACGAGCTGAAGATTTGCGACGCGCATTTCCGGTATTTGTTCGATCAATATCACCGTTTGGCCAAGGAAATCCACCGCATCGATACGGGGATCGAGGCGGTCTCCGACGCCTATGCGACCACCGTCAAAAAACGCCGGCTGGCTTTAATGGATGAAATGATGGAAATGCTGGTGGAATATTCGAAACCTTCCCATCCGGCCAAAAAATCGGCTTAAACCGGTTTGGCGCGGCGGCTTTAACGGTTATTGACAAAATCGTTCAATCATGGCAAAACCACTTCGCGGCGGGGGATTCCCCGCCGCAAGTTTTAGTGAAAATATCGGTCAAAACATAATATTTTTAGGTGGCAAACCGCATGAGCAGCATTTCACCCGTGAAATTTCTTCGCGAAGTCAAAATCGAAACCGGTAAAATTACCTGGCCGTCGCGCAAGGAAACCTTGATCACAACCGCCATGGTGTTTGTGTTCGTCGCCATCGCCGCTTTGTTTTTCTTGGGCGTCGACGCGGTCATCGGATTCGGCATCCGCTATGTAATGGGCTGGTAACATGAATGAAAATTTGACCTCCGCCGTGGAATCTATCCCCCCTGCCCCCGCTGCAGCACCGGCGCCCAAACCGGCGCGCTGGTTCGTGGTGCATGTCTATTCCGGGTTTGAAAACAAGGTGGCGCAAGCGATCCGCGATTTGAACAACAACAAAAAAATCGTATCAAAAATCCACGACGTGATGGTGCCGATGGAAGAAGTGGTGGAAATGCGCCGCGGCGCCAAGGTGCAGACCGAACGCAAATTTTTCCCCGGATATATTTTGGTCAAGGCCGAAATGGACGATTTCGTTTGGCATTCGATCAACAATATTCCCAAAGTCACTGGTTTCGTCGGCGGTTCCGGCAAGGGCAAGCCCATTCCGATCACCGATGGCGAAGCCGACCGCATCATCCGCCAAGTCAAAGAAGGGGTGGAGCGTCCGCGCCCATCCGTGTCGTTCGACATCGGCGAAAATGTGCGCGTCATCGATGGACCCTTTGCGTCCTTTACCGGTGTGGTCGAAGAAGTGGACGAAGCCAAAAACCGCATCAAGGTTTCGGTGTCGATTTTCGGACGCCCCACCCCGGTCGATTTGGATTACGCCCAAGTTGAAAAACACAGCGGGTAGTTTGACTGTTCATTTTGTACCCCCTGCTTTCGGGGTCATTGGATGTGAAACAGCCGTCATTCCGGCGCAAGCCGGAATCCATTCTCTAACAACACTCCCGAAGATAGATGGATCCCGACTTGCGTCGGGATGACAAGTTAGGGAAATATTATTTGTAATAAATTGAGTTATTACTAAACCCTAGACACTAAACACTAGACACTAGACACTAGACTCTATACACTAAACTAACTTATGCATGCGCGTATAGAATGATTAGAAGCTCCTTAATTCTCCAACCGCAAATTGCTTAATTGCTGGCCGATCGCGCTGAAGGCGGCGGATAGCGACGCGTTGTCCGGCGTGTTGAAAAAATGCGCCGGGCTAGTCGCGCAATTGCGGAACAATGTCTGCGTGCTCGAATCATTCTCTTGCACCAAAATTGTATAAATAATAATCCCCTGCGCCTTGATCGAATTGCACATCGTGGTCATGCGCGCGTTGATTTGCGTTGTCGCCTGGCTTTTGTTGGTGGTGCCGATGCGCCCTTCGCCCAATCGGCCATAGGATGTGTAATCCGAATTTTGCGGACCGGCGGGCGGGTTGTCGTACATTTCATTCACGCCGTCGGTCAACAAAACGATCACCTTGTCCATGTTCGGCGAACGATACGCCATCGGCAAATTATTGGGGGTCGCCCCGCCCCACAAACCTTGCCAAGTCGGCGATAAAGTGCGCCAACCCCAGGCTAGCCCTTCATTCGAAAATGTGCCGCCGCGATGCCACGGATCCATGGCGTTGATCGCCGCAAGCACTGTCGCTTTGGACGCAACCAACGGCGTGATCGGCGTCGCGCACCCTAAATTGGGGCCATAGCCGTTATTTTGCGACGCATTGCGATCGTCGATCGGCAAAATATTGGCGCGAATCGTGCCGGTTGCGGGGCTGGCGGGATTGCCGCTTACGCCAAAGGTGAATCGCGTCGGGCTGATGACGGTTACGGTCTTCCAGCCGTTATATTGATTCTGCGTGGCGCCGGTGATCTCGACGATCATGCCGGTCGACAGCCCATGCGCCGCGGTGGATGTCGCGCGCGCCGTGCCCGAATTGCGGGTGATCGACAACGACAACGCCTGGCGCGGCCAGTCATTGTCGCAATTGGTGGCATTGCCCGTATCGCACGCCGCCCCGCCCGTGGTAAAATCGCATGATGCCGGCGGTGTGGTCGCGCGCGTGCAACCGGCAGGCGTGGTAAAAGTCGATTGCCATAGATAAGGGGTAAATGGCCGCGCGAAAGGCGATGCGTCGGTCATATCGTCGGGGCTTTGCCGCGCTTCGACGCAGCCTTTCCAAACGGCGGGCGCAAAGTTGTTCGGAAAATAATTTTGCAGCCAGGATGTGCGGCCGCTACCAATATTCACCGCAGCCACATACGGCACCAACGACACCCAAAAATTCGGCACCGTTTCATTGTTGGCGTATAATGTATTGATCATCGCCGCCGCTGCCGATTTCATCGCGACGATCTTGTCGTTCGATCGCATCGACCCGGTATTGTCCATCACCAACGCTAATTCCATGCCGCGAATTGACCGATGCACCGTAGCGCTGGCGTTCACCGTCATGATATCTTCGCCGATCAGCTTGGAGAATGTCATCGGGATGGTCGCCCGCGCGCTGACGGTTACGGTTTCATTGTTCGCGCCAATCGTGATGGTCGGCCCCAACACCGTCGATCCCAAATAATTGTCGGGGTAATTGGCGTGAAAATATTTGTTGATGTCGGCGGTGTAATTGGCGGTATTGATCGTCTTGCCGCCGGCCAATGCCGCAGCATCAACCGCTTGCGCCAACCGGCTTTTGATTAAATAGGCGCGCGCGCCGTCGACCGACAATCCCGTAAAACCCATCAACGGTATCATCGCAAGCGCGCCCCAGGCGACGATGCTGCCGCGATTTTTTCGAAGATACTTCATAATCGACATCATGATTCCTTGCGCTGTTACTCTTATATCTATCCTGTGAAAACGCGTTGCCTCGACAAACATTAAAATCCGATTAATCGAAAATCGCGTTGCGGGGATATGGTTTCTATATCTTCTGTTTACCGGCCATTTATATCAAGATCGATTGGCCGCTATCCTATTAAAATATAATAAGGAACATAACAAATTATGAACCCGGCGCAATTGATTAAAATTGTATGCAAATAGTTATGACACATGCCTAGGTTGTTCATCTTTTTTTTACCCCTCTATGGCATCCTGGGCATGTCAGCAAGTGGTTTAGGGATTGAGAAATGCAACCAGCACTGCGCTTTATCAGCGATGAAACCGGTGCAACAGCCATCGAATATGGCTTGATAGCTGGGTTGGTAGCATTAGCAGGTGTGTTTAGCATGGCAGAAGTCGGGCAAGCGTTGAACGATTTCATGTTGGGCACGGCCACCAAACTAGTCCTACCTACATAGCTTGAACATTGTTTAACGTCGTTTAACACCAGAAGGAGCAACACTATGATTAAACGTTTTTTAAAAGATGAATCGGGTGCCACCGCAATCGAATACGGCTTGATCGCCGCATTGGTTTCTGTCGTTGCAATCGCCGGCTTCCAAGCCGTCGGCGGTGACTTGAACGCTCTATTCACCGGCATCGGTGGAAAATTGAGCGCTGCAACACCCACCTAAGCGATATTTTACGAACGCGCTTTATGCGGGGGTCGTCCACAAGGCGACCCCCGCAGTCCGTTAAAGTCCAAAATTTTATTCAAATACAATACAATTGGAAATTTTTTGTCGATGGAATGGATTTATAACATTACGCTTTACTTATTTGCTGCGGTTTCCATTTACGCGGCCATATCCGATTGGAATCGATTTAAAATTCCAAACACGGTTCCGCTGACGCTTTTGCTGTTATGGCCATTGCACGTTCTGTCGATGCCCTACCAATCCGAGGTTTGGGTTTCGGTCGCTTGCGCCGGGGCGTTTTTGGGATTGGGGCTTTATGCTTTTTCCAAAAACTGGCTGGGCGCCGGCGATGTCAAATTCTTGTCGATGGCGGCGCTTTGGGTGCCGGGCGGAATGATGTTGAATTTTATTTTGGTGATCAGCATCGCCGGCGGGGTTTTATGCGCCGGATTATTGGTTTTGCGGCAATGGCAGATCAAAAAGTCTATTGCCGTGGCTAATTCGCCACAAACCGCCGGTATCTCATTGAAATCGCCGTATTTAAAACAATACGCGCCGTATGGTGTCGCCATCGCCTGCGGATGCCTTTTCACCGCCTGTCAACTTCTTATTAACGCAGAAACACTAGGGTAAAGCCATGGATATTCGTCGTGTCATATTTTTGGGTGTAGCAATCATTCTAGCCGGTACGATCGCAATCAGCGTCCGTTCAGCCGCCAAACCCGAACAATCCCCAAAGGCCGAGGTCAAGGTTCAAATCTTGCCGTCGATTTTGGTCGCTAAATCGGATCTTTCGGCCGGAAGCTTTATCCAAGCCGATCAAGTCGTATGGCAAGAATGGCCATCCGATAAACTATCTGCCGCATACATTAAAAAAGACGCCCGCAATATCGATGAATTTACCGGCGCGATTGTCCGCAGCGGCATTGCCGCGGGCGAACCCGTGACCGAAGGCCGCCTGGTTAAAAAGAACGACCGCGGATTCATGGCGGCGGTGTTGTCGCCCGACATGCGCGCAGTATCGGTCACGATCAACGACACCACCGGCATCAGCGGATTTGTATTCCCCGGCGACCGGGTCGACGTTCTTTTGACCCAATTGATTCAAGAGAATGGCAGCGATGGCAAGAAAAACAACCGCCGCGCTACGGAAACTTTTATCACCAATGTGCGCGTGCTGGCGGTCGATCAACGCTTTGACGACCTAAAGCCCGAAGCCAAGGTTGCCAAAACCGCGACTTTGGAAGTCACCGGCAAGCAAGCGGAAAAATTGGCGCTGGCCGGCGATATGGGAAAAATTTCTCTCTCGCTGCGCTCGCTTAGTTCCGCGTCCGAGGCAAACGGCCTGCCAAGCGAACCGCCTAGCTATACCTGGGATTCCGAAGCCAGTGTTTTATTAGGCCCTAACCAAAAATCCGCAACCACCTCGGTGGTGCGCGGGGCTGTCGTCGAAGATGTCATTATTAACAAAGGTGGCTCATGATAAAAAGCATCGCTCGATTTTTAATTCTTGCGGTTGCGCTGGCCTGGGGCGGATTCTACGCTCCGGCTTTCGCGCAAGTTATAAACGCGGATGAAAAATTCCTCTCTGTCGATCTGGATGGCGGAAGTTTGGTGCGGCTGCAAAAACAAGCCGCCGCCGTGTTCGTCTCCAACCCCAATATCGCCGATGTGCAAATCAAAACGCCGACTTTGCTGTATGTATTCGGCAAAGCCGCGGGCGAAACCACCTTGTTCGCCGTCGATGAAAACGAACAAATTTTATACAGCCGCAAGGTGGTGGTGAATTATTCGTTGACCCGGCTTAAGGAGTCCATAAAAACCATGGCGCCCGACGCCAATGTCGAAATCGCGTCGATGGACGGCGGCATCGTATTGAACGGGCAAATTAAATCCGCCGCCGAGGCGGAAAATATACGCGCATTGTCCGCCAAATTCGTCGGCAGCGACGACGCGGTAATCAACAACATGCAAATCACCGGATCGAATCAAGTCAATTTGCGCATCCGCATCGCCGAAGTATCGCGCGACGTGATTAAAAACATCGGTTTTAATTTCGATTATCTGCTCAATCCAAAAGCCAATGGAAGATTATTGTGGGGCATCGCCACCGGCGGCCGCGCGCCGTTCGCCGGCGGCGCGTTCTCGTCGCGCTATGTCGATCCCGATACTTTCATTACCAACAACACCTTGTTTGGCCGCTTTGATGGCAGCAATTACGACCTGAACGGCACCGTCGATTTATTGGAAGGCGAAGGGCTGATCAACATTCTGGCCGAACCGAACTTGACGGCGCTTTCGGGCGAAACCGCGAATTTTCTGGCTGGCGGCGAATTTCCCGTTCCGGTCGGACAACAAAACGATCAAATCACGGTTGAATTTAAACCTTATGGTATCGGGCTTGCGTTTACGCCGACTATTATTGGCGACAACCGCATTTCCATGCGCATCCGCCCCGAAGTCAGCCAGTTGTCCAATCAAGGCGCGATTAAGCTCGACACGCTTGTCATCCCGGCCATTACCACTCGCCGCGCCGAGACGACAGTCGAAGTCGGATCGGGGCAAAGTTTCGCCATCGCCGGCTTGATTCAAAACAACAGCCAGGAAGATATCAATAAATATCCCGGACTTGGCGATTTGCCGATCATCGGCGCATTGTTCAAATCCGAACGGTTCCGCCGCAAAGAAACCGAATTGGTCATTATCGCAACCCCATATTTGGTGCGGCCTAGCAACGCCAAACTAGCGGTGCCGACCGACGGCATGCGCAACGCCACCGACGGCGAACGCATTTTATTGGGCCGCAGCAGCGGCGCTATCGAAAACCCAGCGCCGGCAAAAACGCCTACCGCCGGATTTGTGATGGAGTAAGCCATGATTAAATTCACCCTAAAGCCATGCGTTGTTATGATATCCCTGCTTCCGATATTGTTGTCAGGTTGCATGACCGACCGCAACATCCCATTCGAAGGCAGCAAGCGGGACATCGGCGTGCGCCAAGAAGCGATGTTCTATGGCGTGCGGTTCGCGCAAAACAAATCCGAAATATCCAACGACGAGAAGAAGTCGATTCAATCGTTCGTGCAAAATTTTGCCCCACGCCGCGGGGAACAAATGCAAGTCAGTTTCAAAGCAGCGTCAACGTCCGGCGCGGCCGATTTATCCGCAACACGCAGCCGCGCAGTGCTGCAATATCTGCGCGAGCTGGGCTTCAATCCCGATTTGGCGGCGCCTCCCGAATCGATCATGGACAACGAAATCGCGATTATCCGTTTGACGCCGAAATTGGTATTGCCGAATTGTCCGGATTGGTCGCAAAACACCGGATCGACATACGATAACGCCCCGCATTCGAACATGAATTGCGCCAGCACGACCAATTTGGGTCTGATGGTGGATAATCCGATGGATTTGGTCAGCCCGCGCGACATGTCGCCGGCCGACGGGCCTGGATCGGTTTTATCGATCCAACGTTACCGCACCGATAAAACACGCGAATTATTGAAAGACTCGCCAACCACAAAACAACAATAGGAATCAGTTAATCCGATACGGTACACCCCATGGCCGCGCAAACCCCAGAATTTCTGGCCTTTCTCGAAGACCCGAATGACCGAAAAGTCATTGCAGCGGTGGTTGAAAAAAGCTGGCCCAGCGCGGCGATCAACCCCGGTGGCGTCGCCGAGGCATTGGCGTTGTTAAACCGCGGTGCCGCACCGCAAGCTCTGCTGGTCGATTTTTCCAAAAGCACGGATGCGGAATCGGATGCAAAAAAGCTGCGTGAACTTGCGCCGTCGACCACCTTGATCGGCGTCGGTGCGGTCAACGACGTGGTGCTGTTCCGCAAATTGCTGGCCGCCGGTGTTGCCGATTATTTGATCAAGCCGCTCAACGCCGAAAGCATCCAGCAAGCGATTCTATCCGCCGCGCATTTCGCCGCGGCAGACGAAAAAAAACCCGACACAGCCGAGTTGGTGATCATCACCGGCGCGCGCGGCGGCGTGGGGTGTAGCACGCTTGCGGTCAATTTAGCTTGGATATTATCCGAAGAAATGAAACATTCGGTGGCGTTGATCGATCTCGACATTCATTTTGGCAGCGAAGCGCTGGCACTCGATATCGAACCAAGTCCGGGATTGCGCGAGGCATTGAAAAACCCCGCGCGCATCGACAGCCTGTTTGTCACCTCCGCACTGGTCAAGGCCAGCGAGCGGCTTTACGTAATGGGCAGCGAAGAACCGCTGGATGAAGAAATCGTCCCCGACCCCGCCGCGATCAGCGTGTTGTTATCAGAAATCAAAAGCCGGTTTCAATATGTCATCGTCGATTTGCCGCGCAATATGGTACGGCTTTTTGATGCGGCGATTCCAGATTGCGGAAAGATTTTATTGGTTTCCGACCTATCCCTATCCGGCATCCGCGACACGGTGCGGTTGATGGCCAAAATCAAGCAAATCAACGCCAAAGCCGATATCCGCGTTATCGCCAACCGCATCGGCGACGCGGCGGTGGGAATTTCCGCGAAAGATTTCGAACGCGGCATCGGCGGCAAAATCGATTTCATCATCGCCGACGATACCAAGGTCGCGATCGCGAACAATGCCGGCAAGCCGGTTGCGCAGATGAGCGGCGGCATCGGCGCATCCTCGGGCAAGGCCGTAGCCGGCATGCGGCAAATTTGCCAAATGCTCTCCGGCAAGAATCAAAACCATGCCAAGCCGCAAAAATCGCTGATGGGGCTGCTGGGCAAGAAATCATAATGGGTTAACCGATGGCAGACGGCCGCGACACAAATTCTGGATTTGATCCGCTAGCGCGCCTGAAGCCGCGGCTTTCGCCGAACCGCGCCGCCGAACCGCCTCCTGCAGCACCGCCTTCTCAACCGCAATCGAACGGCGCACACGCGCCCATCCCGGATTTGTCTCAACCCGCGACGCACGCTGCGGCTGCGTTGCCAAACGGCGATCATGGCAGACAAAACGAATTCGACCCTGCGGTCGCGTCCTATTTGCCGCCGAACAAGGTTGAAACCTTGCGGCACGGCCTGTTGCCAAAAGTGGTCGAGAAAATCGACACCACCTTCGCATCCAAAATCCACCCCAAAGAATTGGCGCGCGGCATTGGCGCATTGGTGGTCGAACTTTTGAATCAATCGGGCGAACAATTGACCATCGGCGAACAACGCCAATTGGTCGCGGCTTTGTTGGGCGACGTGTTGGAACGCGCGCATGGCATGCGCCTTAAACGCGCCAATGACGGCGAAATCCTAAAACAGCACGCCGAAGGCCACGACGAATCGTTCAGCAAGGCGTCGATCGCGCGCGACCAAGTCGACGACGCCAAGAAAAGAATCCAGCCCTTGCTGATCCAGCGCATTGACATCGCGGCGGCGGCGAAATTGGAACGCACCGAATTGGCCAAGCAACTAAGCGCGGTAGTGGCGGAAATTCTAGGCGAGCTTAAAATTCACCTGAATCTTGCCGAACAACGCGATTTGGTCACGATGTTGTTGAACGACATGCTGGGCTTGGGGCCGCTTGAAATTCTTTTGGCAGACGATTCGATTTCCGACATTATGATCAACGGCCCGAATCAAACCTATGTCGAACGCAAGGGGAAATTGGTTTTAAGCGACGTCAAATTCAACGACAACGCCCATTTGATGAATATCGCAACGCGCATCGTCTCGCGCATCGGACGCCGCATCGACGAATCAAGCCCTCTCTGCGACGCGCGGCTGGAAGACGGCAGCCGGGTCAACATCATCGTCCCGCCGCTTGCGATCGATGGGGTCAGCATTTCGATCCGCAAATTTTCCAAGAAAAAAATCGACATCGACACCATGGTGAAAAACGATACCATCTCGCCGCAAATGGCCACGGTGTTAAAAATCGCCTCGCGCGCGCGTTTGAATATTGTCATCTCGGGCGGTACCGGTTCGGGGAAAACCACCACGCTGAACGCGCTCTCCCGCATGATCGACGAAGGCGAACGCATTGTGACCATAGAAGACGCCGCCGAATTGCAATTGCAGCAACCGCATGTGGTGCGGTTGGAAACCCGTCCGCCCAATTTGGAAGGCGAAGGCGAAATCACCATGCGCGATTTGGTGAAAAATTCTCTGCGCATGCGCCCCGACCGCATCATCATGGGCGAAGTGCGCGGCAGCGAGGCATTCGACATGCTGCAAGCGATGAATACCGGCCATGACGGAAGTTTATGCACGCTCCACGCCAACAAGCCGCGCGAAACCTTGATGCGGCTTGAAAACATGGTTGGCATGGCGGTCGCCAACCTGCCCAGCCGCGCTTTGCGCATGCTGATCGCATCCGCGGTCGATTTGATCGTCCAAGTCAGCCGCATGCGTGACGGCACGCGCCGCATCACACATATCACCGAAGTCGTCGGCATGGAAGGTGAGGTTATCACCACCCAAGACCTGTTCACCTATGAATTCACCGGCGAAGGCGCGGATGGTAAATTGCTGGGTCATTTCAAATCCGCCGGCGTGCGCCCGCATTTTAGCATCAAGGCGGAATATTTCGGCCTGCAAAAAGCGTTGATGGAGGCAATGGCGACATAATGTTTTGGTCATCCCCCGTCGGCATGATTGTCATTTTTTTGCTGGTGATCGGCATGCTGTATGCCGTCTATGGTTTGTTCGATCCGACCCTTGGCGCGTCTAAATCGGTGCGACGCAGGCTTGACCGGATCGTCGACGGCAAATCGCGGCGCGCCGACGGCAAGAAGCAACCATCCGCAGTCGACATCATGGGCGTGCAAAAGAAAGGCTTGATCGCCAATTTGATCCTGCCGATGATTCCGCGCCGCGACAAATTGCGTGCGCGCTTGGCGCGCACCGGCCGTCCCATCGAAATGGGAAAATATTTAATGATCAATGCGGCCTTGGTCGTGGTAGGATTTTTTTTAGGCCTGGCATTTTTCAAACAACCCCCTGCGGTATCGCTGTTTATCGGCATTATTATAGGGCTGGGTTTGCCGCATAAATATATCGGCCGCCTGATCGCCAAACGCAACAAGATGTTTTTAAGCCAATTTCCGGATGCGATAGATTTGGTGGTGCGCGGCGTGCGTTCGGGCTTGCCGATCGGCGAATCGATCAAATCCATCGCCAAGGAAATGCCCGCGCCAATCTCTGAAGAGTTTTCCAAAGTCAACGACAGCATGAAATTGGGGCAAACCGTTGAAAAGGCATTGTGGGAATGCAGCGCGCGATTGGATATGCCCGAGGTAAAATTTTTCGTCATCGCGCTTTCGATCCAACGCGAGACCGGCGGCAATCTTGCGGAAACGCTGGACAATTTGTCGCAAATCTTGCGCAAGCGCCGATTCATGCAGTTGAAAATCAAGGCGATGTCGTCCGAAGCGCGCGCCAGTGCGATGATCATCGGATCGTTGCCGTTCATCATGTTCGGGATTTTGATGCTGATGAATCCGAAATATGTCGGGCTGCTGCTGTCCGATCCGCGCGGGCATGTGTTGGTCGGCATCGGCCTGGGGCTGATATTTTTAGGCAATTTCATCATGCGGAAAATGGCGAGTTTTAAGATATGAACGATATTCTTGCGGCTATTCCACCGGATGTGTTGGCCTTGTTTGCGGCTTGCGGCGCTTTCGCGACCGTATGGTGGGTCGGCAATGCCTATTTGGAACGCGGCGGGATGAACGCGCGCGTCAAGTCGCTGGAAGAGCGGCGCAAAGCTTTGCAGGCCGGGCTTCGCACCACCAAGCGCCGCAAAGACCGCAACGCCGCTAAAGGCGGCATGTCGGTGATGCGCCAAGTGGTCAGCAAAATGAAGTTGCTGCGCAGCCAACAAGCGGAGAAAGTGTCGATGCGCCTGATGCAATGCGGATGGCGCAGCCGCGACGCCGCGGTAATTTTTTTCTTTGCCAAATTGTGCATGCCGATCCTGTGCGGGATCGCCGCGGTGATGATGTTTTATGTGCTTGGCGGTCATACCATGGCGCCGATGAAAAAAATGTTTTACGCCCTGGGGTTGGTTTTGGCCGGAAGCTACGCGCCGGATATTTTGTTGAAAAATTTTGCCGATAAACGCCGCGCCAAATTGCGCGACGGGTTGCCCGACACGTTGGATCTGTTGGTGATTTGCGCCGAAGCCGGATTGTCGATGGACACCGCGTTGACCCGCGTTGCGCGCGAATTGGGGCCGGCATACCCCGAAATCGCCGAAGAATTGGGGTTAACGTCGATTGAATTGGGATTCTTGCCCGAACGCACCCAAGCGTTGGACAATTTGGCCATGCGGGTCGATTTGCCCGGCGTGCGCGCCTTGGTCGGCACGTTGCAGCAAACCGAAAAATACGGCACGCCGCTCGCACAGAGCTTGCGCGTGCTATCGAGCGAGTTCCGGAACGAGCGTTTGATGAAGGCCGAGGAAAAAGCCGCGCGTCTCCCGGCGATCATGACCTTGCCCATGGTAATATTTATTTTGCCGCCGCTGTTTATCGTTTTGCTGGGCCCTGCGGTGCTTAAAACACTGGACGCAATCGCGAAAATGTAACCGGCATCAACCTTGCGGAATGCCGCGCATCAATTTTTGGATTCTTTTCGCCGCATCGGGTTCGGCCGCGACCGATTTGTAAAAATCGACGACCCGCGCGATTTCGAAATCATCCATATCGAGCCGTAGAATTTTCTCAGCCAGCGGTTTTTGATTCGACAGCACATATAAAAACGCTAAATTTTGGCGCAATTTCGCCGATGCTTCGCGGCTGTTAAGCAAGTCTTGCACCATTTTAATCGCCGGCTTGGTATCGCCGGAAAGCCCAAGCGACAACGCCAAATTGGTCATGATACGTGCATCCTTTGGCATCAACACAAGCCCCGCGTGATAGGATTGCCGCGCATCGCCGCCCCGCCCCATCAAATCATATACCACACCCAAACCGTTGAATAATCGGGCGTCCGGTTTTACATTCAGCGCGTCTAAATAAAATTTCTCAGCGCGTTCGAATTGCATGGATGCGACATAGGCTTCGGCCAAATTGCGCTGCGCCTGCTCGTTCTCCGGGCTTAGTTGCAACGCCTGTTCCAACGACGCAATCGCCGCATCGAAATCGCCCAATGCCATTTGCACGTTGCCAAGCCCCGCATAAGCGTCTGCGGATTGCGGGTTTTCGGCAATCGCCCGTTGATACATACCAGCGGCCAAAAGATGTTTCTGGCCATCCTCGGCTTTCTTGGCAAGCCGCATATAGGTCGATTGATCCAATTTGGGGGAATCCCCCCCATCTTCTACCGCGCCGCAAGCGGACAAAAGCAATAAAATTACCAATATGCTTCGGATTGGATTTGGCATTTGCGCGCCTCTTGACCAGAAATTAAAAAATGAGAAAAAATGCGAACAATTGAAATGATTAATAATGTCTTTATACACCATGTGTAAAATATTGGTATGACAAAATTTTGGCCTCAATTTCGCCGGTCTGAGAACGGTGCAGCCGCAATGGAATTCGCGCTGGTCGCGCCGGTGGTCATTTTCTTTATCGTCGGCATTATCGAAGTGGTCACCGCCATGGCGGTCGGCACGTTTTTGGAAGGCGGGTTGCGCGAGGCGTCGCGTTTTGGCGTTACCACCAACAGCAACGGCAGACAAACGCGCATCGCGCAAATCATCGCCGATCATTCCTACGGCTTGGTCAACCAAAACAATATCAATTTAGATACGCGCGTGTACGGGCGATTTTCGCAAATTGGCGACGAACAATATACCGACAACAACGGCAACGGCCAGTATGATCCCGGCGAGCCATTCGTCGATCGAAACGGCGATGGCGCGTGGAATGCCGATGGCGGCACGCCCGGACTGGGCGATTCCAATCAAATCGTGGTGTATCGCATCAGCTATGACTGGCCGTGGATCACCGGATTGATGGAACCGGTAATGGGTCCGACATTGCGATTAAGCAGCGCGATCGCTGTCCGCAACGAACCGTATTGAGACAAACGCATCATGAAATTATTTTTATTCCGCCCCACAAAAAATTCAAAACGGTCTTCACAACGCGGATCCATGATGATCGAAGCGGCGCTGTTGTTCCCGTTGTTGTTAGTCGCACTGGTCGGCGCGGTTGAAACCGGGCGGTATGTCAACATCCATCAAAAATTGGCGCGGGCGACGGTGACCATGGCGGATTTGGTCGCACGTTCGACGACCATGAGCGAAGCCGACATCCAAGACGTTTTTTTCGCAACCAATACCATCCTGCAACCCTATCCGACCGGAAGCAGCAGCCGTGTTATTATATCGTCGGTGACCAAACCACCCGGGCAATTGCCGCGGGTGACATGGCAAAGAAATGGCGGCGGCAGCATGGCGGCCAATTCGCGCATCGGATCAAGCGGCGGCAATGCGGCTTTGCCGGCCGGGTTTACTTTGGCGGACAACGAAAGCGTGGTAATATCCGAAATATTCTTCAGCTATCGACCGACTTTCGTGGACAGCAATTTTCTGGCCGCGACTTTGTACGACCGGTCGTTGTTCCGCCCGCGCTTGTCCGACAATGTGATTGTGAATTAAGCTTATTCCATCGGGAAATCGTAAACGCATAATGCGCTGGCGCGGTACTGGGGCTTGGCGCAAATCCAATACCGGTTCAAATGCAGCAGCGAGTACAAAAACATCGCCAAAACGATCACGGTGACAACCGCGAACAATGACTTGGTTAGTGTTTTGATTTGTTTTTCGGTCATTGGCATTGGTTGCGGCCTTATAAAAATGCTACATCGCGCCGGCAACCGACGCCGGTATCTGCACAGAATCAATTGCGTATATCACGCCATTGCCTGCCACCAGCGGTGGCAAAGAAATCTTTGCCGTGCCGATCGTCGCCGAATCCGGATTGGTGCCATTGATCGGCAAAACGCCGCCTGCAAGCGTGCTTTGATCCAGTTGCTTACCGCTAAAATCGGCGACGGTCAATTTGCCGGGTATGACATGATAGGTCAGCACCGAGCGCAATTTGGATTTATTTTGCGGCTTCAGCCAATCTTCCAAACTATCCGCCGGCAATTTGGCGAACGCGGCATCGGTTGGCGCAAACAATGTAAAAGGACCCGTACCCTTGAAAGTATCGGTTAAACCGGCCGCACCCAGCAAATTGCCGAGTGTTTTAAAACCGCCGGTTTTTTCCAAAGCCGCGATCAAATCGGGGCTTGTCGCCGCCGTCGATTTCGCCGGCTTTGCCGGTTCGGCCGTTTTGGGTGTATCCGCCGCCCATGATGGCAGGGCAAAAGCGATCACAAATAAAGCCAGCATAATTTTACGCGTCATGGAAATCTCCTTTATACCGAGTCATTATGATCCAATTCGCCAGGCATGGTAAAGCCGGAATCGGTGTGTGGATAAAATCGGGCATAGAGCTATATATATGTATCATTCAATCTAGTAAAAACACCGTCCATGACATTACCTATCGCCATTCACTGGTTTCAAAAAGACTTGCGCGTTTCGGACAATCCCGCATTCTGGGAATCTACCCATACCGGACGCGCGATGGGGATGTTTATTCTGGATGAATCAGCATCCCATCGGCTTTTGGGCGGCGCGTCGCGTTATTGGCTGTATCACAGCTTGCGATCCCTCGAACAATCATTATTGGCATTGAATGTTCCATTGATCGTCAAACGCGGATCCGCCGCAGCCATCATTCCGCAAATATGCAAAAAATACCCTGTCGCGTTCGTTACCACCAACCGGCGATTTGAATTATCTTCGATTGCAACCGAAAACGCCATAGCGCGGCATTGCGATTTGCGGCGGCACAATGGCAATTTGCTGCATGATCCGCATACGCTGCGCACCGGCGCGGGCAAGCCGTATCAGGTTTATACTCCGTTTTGGCGGTCGTTAACCCATGCCGGCGATCCGCCGCCGCCCATCGCCAAGCCGCATGCGCAAAAAGGCGATGCCGATATAAAGAACATCGCACGGCTGGAATCCGAAGATTTCGACGATTGGAATCTTTTGCCGCAAAAAACCAATTGGGCATCCAAATTTGACTCCTATTGGAGTAAGGGCGAAGCCGCGGCGCAAAAAAAACTTGCGGCATTTTTGAACACCGCCATGGCCGATTATCATGATGGCCGCAATCGACCGGATCTGCCATCCACTTCGCAATTATCTCCGCATTTGCGTTGGGGCGAAATATCGCCGAGGCAAATTTGGCATGCAACCATGGCGGCATGCGCCGCGCAAGGCCGCAATCACCGCCAAGGCGGCGCCGAAGTATTTTTGAAAGAAATATGCTGGCGGGAATTTTCCTATCATTTATTGGCCAATTTCCCGGATTTGCCCGTCAAAAATCTGCGGCCGCAATTCGACGATTTCCCCTGGCAAGACCGCGCCGATTTTCTATCCGCGTGGCAACGCGGCCAAACCGGCTATCCGATCGTCGATGCCGGCATGCGGCAATTGTGGCAAACCGGTTGGATGCATAACCGCGTGCGCATGATCGCGGCGTCGTTTTTGATCAAGCATTTGCAAATCGACTGGCGGCGCGGCGAAGAATGGTTTTGGGATTGCTTGGTCGACGCCGACAGCGCAAGCAACGCCGCGTCTTGGCAATGGGTGGCGGGATCGGGTGCTGATGCGGCACCGTATTTCCGTATTTTCAACCCTATTTTACAGGGGGAAAAGTTCGATCCGAACGGCGATTACGTTCGCAGATTTGTGCCGGAACTTGTAAAACTTCCCAAAATGGCGATTCACCAACCCTGGACATTGCCACCGATGATTTTAGCCGAGCATGGAGTGATTTTGGGTCAAAACTATCCGCATCCAATCGTCGATCACGATTTTGCCCGCAAACGCGCATTGGCCGCCTATCAAACCATAACGTCAAAGGAATAAAAACATCCATGCCCCAAACCCAAAAACAAAAATTGGCGGTGATCGGATCGGGCATTTCCGGCATGGCTTCGGCTTGGCTGTTGCGCGATTTGTGCGACGTGACGGTGTTTGAAAAACAACCGCGCCTTGGCGGGCATGCCAACACGGTCGATATCGATTACGACGGCAAACCGATATCGGTCGATACCGGGTTTATCGTTTACAACGAACGCACCTATCCCAATTTAACGCGCTTGTTCCGGCAATTGGGCGTCAACACCGAAACATCGGAAATGTCATTCGCCATCAGTTGCAAAAACCGCAAATTGGAATACGGCACGCGCCGGATTGGTGAAATGCTGGGCATTGTGCAAAACGCGGCAAACCCCATGTTTTGGATTATGATTGCGGAAATATTGCGTTTCTACAATGCCGGCAAACGTATTGTGGCGGCGGGCAAATGCGACCCAAATCTTACCCTCGGAGCATATTTTCGCAATCAAGGATACGGTCAATATTTTATCAACTATCACATTCTGCCCATGGCGGCGGCGGTGTGGTCGACGCCTGCGGATAAAATCATGGATTTTCCGTTGATTCATTTTTTGAATTTTTGTGATAATCACGGATTGTTAAATGTCAAAAACCGGCCGCAATGGCGCACGGTTTCGGGCGGCAGCAAAAACTATATCGAAAAAATCTTCAAAGACGGCAAGATTAAAACGCATGTGGGTGTCGGCGCGCGTTATGTCACACGCGGCAACGGCAAGGTGCAAGTCACCCTGGCCGATCAAACCCATTTTGAATTCGACCGCGTCATTGTCGCAACCCACCCGGATCAAGCTTTGCGCTTGCTGCGCGACGCCGAGGAGGACGAACAATCGGCGTTGGAAAAGTTCCGCTATACGCCCAACATCGCTTATCTGCACCGCGACGCGCGCTTTATGCCGCGCCGCAAGTCTATTTGGTCGTCGTGGAATTACTTGGAAAGCGGCGGCGATTTATGCGTCACCTATTGGATGAATTGCCTGCAAAATTTAGACCGGCAATATCCATTGTTTGTCACACTCAATCCAACAAATCCGCCGGATGCCAAGTTGATATTTAAAACTATCGGCTATGAACATCCGGCCTATAACACCGATACATTTATCGGACAAAATTTAATGCAGAATTTGCAAGGCAAGAACAATACCTGGTTCGCCGGTGCCTATATGGGGTTTGGATTTCACGAAGACGGATTGAACGCCGCGATCCGCGCCGCGCACGGCGTCCAACAAACGTTGTTAGATGCATCAGAACCCCTTGATCTGCCTCTCGCCGCATGACGACTTTATCGCAATCCGCGATTTATACCGGCCGGGTGACGCATAAACGTCTTTACCCGTTTAGGCATAAATTGTTTTACCGCGTGTTTTCGGTGTTGATCGATTGGGATGATTTACCGCATTTGCATCGAAAGTTAAAATTATTTTCCTATAACCGGTTCAATCTGTTTTCATTTTACGACCGCGACCACGGATCGCGCGATGGCGAGGCGTTGCGCGCCTGGACAGAACGGCAGACAAGCAATATGGGGCTCGACATCGCGGGCGGAAAGTTGCTGCTTTTGTGTTACCCGCGGATTTTGGGTTATGCGTTCAACCCAATCAGCGTTTTGTTTTGTTACGACCGCGCCGGCATTTTACAAGCCATCATTTATAAAGTCCGTAACACCTTTGGCGAAATGCACAGTTATATGTTCAAACTTAACGCGTCATCCACCGATGCGATTTTAAGCCACCGCGCCGAAAAGGTGTTTCACGTTTCGCCCTTTATGCCGATCGCAGGGCATTATGATTTTCGCATCACTCCGCCCGGCGATCGGTTTGATTTGCTGATCAAACAATATCTGGACAACCGTTTGGCATTGGTCGCAACGCATCAAGCCCGCGCCATTGATTTGTCCGACGGCAACCTGATCGGCTGTTTTTTCCGTTATCCGTTGCTTACCCTCAAAGTGATCGGCGGGATTCATTGGGAAGCCGCCAAGATTTTTTTCAAAAAAGGCGCGAAATTCCACAAACAACCCCCTGCCCCTGACGCCGAAATATGCTATTATTCCGTTGAACGCGGCGAATGCCGCCTTATTGCGAAAGATCAAATACAGAATGAATACAGCCAAAAAATTCCTGCTTGAAACCACGCCCGAGCAAACCGTCACCAAAGTCGACCACGATACGGTGATTTTTGACCCCGCGCATCACCGGCGCGTGTTTAAGCATATTCCATTTTTCCCCAAAAAAGCGTTGCAAAAACTCTATTACGCCGATCGCGGGCAAATCATACTCAGCCTGCCGAATGGCGGGCGAATCGGATTCCGCGGCAAAAATCCCGGCAGCGCCGCTGCCATTAAAATTTGCGATTGGGCGGTGTTCCGCAAACTTGCGGTCCATGGCGATCTGGGTTTCGCCGAATGCTATCTTTCCGGCAAATGGGTGTGTGACGATTTGTTCGCCGTGCTCAATTGGGGCGCTGAAAACGCGGCAGCGGTTTTTGCCGCTTTCCAAGGCGCGCGCATCCAGCATTTCATGCGCTTTATCGGCAATCTAACCCGGCGCAACAGCCGCGGCGGATCGCGGCGCAATATCGCGGCACACTATGATTTAGGCAATGAATTTTATGCCGCCTGGTTGGATGCGTCGATGACTTATTCGTCGGCTTTGTTCGATGCGCCGGATCAACCGCTCGAAGCGGCGCAGAAAAACAAATACCGCAATCTGTTGCAAATGCTAAACGTCAAGCCCGGCGGCCATATATTGGAAATCGGCTGCGGTTGGGGCGGGCTGGTCGAATACGTGCTGCAAAACACCGATTGTTCGATTACCGCTTTGACCATTTCTCCGGCACAGCACGCCTATGCGATGGAGAGAATCGCCGCCATGCCCGAACGCGGGCGCGCGAAAATCTTGTTGACCGATTACCGCGACATTACCGGTCATTACGATGCCATCGCATCGATCGAAATGTTCGAAGCGGTTGGCGAAGCTTATTGGCAAATTTTCGCCGATAAAGTCCACGCGCTGTTAAAACCGGGATGCCGTGCCGCATTGCAGATGATCAGCATCGCCGACGAGCGATTTGAATATTACCGCAAAACACCGGATTTTATTCAGGAATACATCTTTCCCGGCGGCATGTTGATCGCGCCCGGAAAGCTATACCAAATTTTGCGAAGCGCCAATCTATCCATCGCGCAAACATACAATTTCGGATCGCATTATGCCGAAACATTGCGCCAATGGCATCGGCGCTTTATTTCGGCCTGGCCGAAATTGCAAACGCGTAAATTCGACGCACGGTTTAAAAACATGTGGGAATATTACCTGGCATATTGCGAAGCCGGTTTTAACAATAAACTCACCGATGTGATTCAAATTGCGGTGGAAAAACCCAAAGCCGCTCTATGACCGCTTGGTGGCTTTTCGCACCAACGGCAAGTACAACCCATAAGGCAATATCCGCAAAAATTTTAAGATATAGGCGAATATCGCCGGAAACTTGATTTCAAATTGTTTGGATTGCAAGCCACGGGCGATGTGTTCGACCGCTGCATCGGCTTCGATTAAAAACGGCATGTTGAATTCATTTTTGTCGGTCAACGGCGTTTTGACAAAGCCAGGGTTGATCACTTGCAAATGCACGCCATGCGGTTTCAAATCATTGTGCAGGGATTCCGACAAATTGATCAACGCCGCCTTGGATGCGCCATACGCCGCGGCATTCGGCAAGCCAGAATATCCGGCCACCGACGCCACAATCGCGACATGCCCCGACCGGCGCGCGATCATTTTCGGTAATACCGCATCCAGCATGTAAATCACGCCGTTGAAATTGATGTTCATCATATTCAACACCTCGTCGGCGTTGAATTTCGCCACATCGGTCGGTTGATAATACCCGGCATTGCAAATCACCATGTCGATCGCGCCCAGATCGGATTCAAGTTTTTCAATGCCGTCTCGGTGCGCGAACCGGTCGGTAACGTCCAGCGCGAAGGGGATAATTTTACCGGGCAATCCGGCGTTCGCCGCCTCCAGCGCTAAATCGCTCAGCAACGAATGCCGCCGCGCCGAGGCAATCACGGTATGCCCGTCCTTGGCCATACGCATCGATAGCGCGCGGCCGATGCCGGAACTGGCGCCGGAAATAAAGATGCGTTTTGCCGATGTGTTGGTCATGTGAAATTATCCCGATGATCGTTAATCCCGGCCGGCTCTTGATGGATCGATACTTGCGCCTGCGGATAGGCAGCCATAATAGCATGTTCAATCCTATCGGCAATATGATGCGATGCCGCAAGCGTCATATTTCCGTCCAGCTCCAAATGAAATTGGATAAAATAATGCGGACCCGCCGCCCGGCTGCGCAGATCGTGGAAATCGACGACATCGGGATCGGCGCGGATAATGGATTCGACCGCCGCCAATACATCGTCCGGCAATTCGCGATCCAACAAAACATCGATGGCGGCCGACAAAATCTTCCGCCCCGACCAAACCAGGTACAACGCCACCACGCCGCCCAGCGCCGCATCGATTTGATCGATGCCCGTTTGCCAAATCAACGCCATGGCGACGAGCACGGAGAAATTGATCGCCATATCGGTTTTGTAATGCGCGCGGTCGGATGCGATCGCGATCGATCCGGTTTTGCGCACCACATGATTTTGGAACATTACCAATAAAAATGTCAAAACCATGGATACAATCATCGCGGCAATTGCCATCGCTTCGCCACTAACCGCATGCGGAATGTAAAACCGCTCTACCGATTCGCCGACCAGCAATATCGATGACACGACGATAAACAAGGCCTGCGCCAAAGCCGCCAATGCCTCTGCCTTGCCGTGGCCGAAACGGTGTTCACGATCCGCCGGGATCAACGCCGCGCGAACAGCGAAAAAATTCACCGCCGACATGCCGACATCCAGCACCGAATCCATCAAACTGGACAGCATCGCAAGCGAATCCGTGTACCGCCACGCCAGAAATTTAATCAACACCAGTAACACCGCGGTCAAAACCGCATAGACTGATGCGGCGCGCATCAATCGGGCTTGCTGCGCGCGGGTTAGGATTTCGGGCGGGTTTTGTGCCATGACGATCAAGGGTAAAGCCGGCGCACTGTCCAAGCGTCGCCGGATTTGACGAACAATTCGCGGTCGTGCAAACGGTGCGCGCCGTCTTGCCAGAATTCTATTTTTTCGGCAACCAATTTATACCCGCCCCAATGCGGCGGCCGGGGGATTTTTTTTCCCTTGAATTGGTCGCGGTATTGATCCATGCGCATGTTCAAAAATTCGCGCGATTCCAACGGTTCGGATTGCAAGCTGGCCCATGACCCCAATTGCGATTCCGGATGCCGAGCGTAAAAATATTCATCGGAGATTTTGGCGGGCAACTCGATTATTTTCCCCTCCGCGCGGATTTGTTGCGCAGTCGATTTCCAATGAAAGCATATTGCCGCATGCGGATTAGACCCCATCTCCCGCGCCTTGCGGCTTTTGTAGTTGGTAAAAAACGAAAATCCGGCATTATCAAGGCCGCGCAACAAGACGACACGCACCGATGGCTGTCCATCGGCATCGACCGTCGCCAAACACATGGCGTTGGCATCCGACGGCTCTTGCTTTTGCGCCGTTTCGTACCAGTTCTTGAATAACGCGAAAGGATCGGGTTGCCCAAATACCAAAGACATGATTGACTTGCGTTCGAAAATTGTTGAACCAATGGCTTAATTTAGTCCGAAGCGTTCGATTACGCTACATTATTTTGCCATATTGTTTTGCGATAGTTTTGTATAGAATTTATTGTACCATCCAAATCAACTATAGGAGCATTATAATGCGTAAATTTGTTGTTGCGGTTATGGCGTTGGCTTTTCTGTCCGCCTGTACCGGCCAAGAAAACCCCAAACAGACTTTGGGCACGCTTTTGGGCGCGACTGGCGGCGCGGTATTGGGTTCGAACGTGGGCAAGGGCAAGGGCAATATCGCGACCATCGCGGTTGGCACATTGCTGGGCGCTTATGTTGGAAGCGAGATCGGCTCGTCGCTGGATAAGGCCGACATGATGTATTCCGATAACACCGCGCAAAGGGCGTTTGAAACCGCACCATCGGGTCAAGTGTCGACTTGGCGCAATCCCGATTCCGGCAATTTCGGCACCGTAACGCCGAAATCCACCTATCAAGCCAATAACGGCCAATATTGCCGCGAATATCAACAGACCGTCACCGTCCAAGGCAAAAGCGAAGAAGCCTATGGCACCGCTTGCCGCCAACCGGACGGCAGTTGGAAAGTCGTCAATTAACGCGCGATCCGCGATTGCTTAATTGATAATTTTCGATATGATTGGGGGGCAAAATTCTTGCCCCCCTTTTTTACAATCGAGAATTCCATTCATGCGTGATCCATATACCGTTTTGGGCGTCGCGAAAGATTCCAGCGACGACGATATCAAAAAAGCCTATCGAAAATTGGCGAAAAAATACCATCCCGATCTGAACCCCGGCAACAAAGACGTCGAAAAACGGTTCAAGGAATTAACCCAAGCCAACGACATCATCGGCGACCCGGTCAAACGCAAAAAATACGACCAAGGCGAAATCGATTCATCCGGCAATGATAGGAACCCGTTTTATCGCGGCGCTCGGCGCGGAGCGTCCGGCGGCGCGGGATTCGATCCGTTTAAAGATTTCGATCCGCAAGACATTTTCGCCGACATATTTAATATGGCGAAAAACAAATCCGGCGGCGGTGGTGAAAGTTTTAAAGACGCCATGCGTTCCGCCGGAAAAACCCGCGGCGCAGATATCAATTATGCCTTGCGCATCGGATTTATCGAAGCCGCCAAGGGCGCCAAGCGCCGCATCAGCATCGGCAACGACGATAAAACCATCGAAGTCACCATCCCACCCGGCACGACCGACGGGCAAATGCTGCGGCTCAAAGGCCAAGGCAAGGCCGGCCAAAGCGGCGGCGAAAACGGCGATGCATTTATCGAGGTGCATGTCGATCCCGACCCGAATTACGAGGTCAAAGGCATCAATTTGTTTATGGATTTGCCCATCACCTTGCCTGAGGCGGTGTTGGGCGCGACCATAACGGTTTCGACAATCGACGGGCCGGTGTCTTTGGTAATCCCCAAAGGCGCCAATACCGGCAACAATTTGCGGTTAAAGGGCAAGGGGCTGGTCGACCAGAAAACCAAAATTCGCGGCGACCAATATGTGCGGTTGAAAATCGTCTTGCCCGATAAAATCGACAAGGATTTGCGCGAATTCGCCGAAGAATGGGGCGCGGAATACCCTTACAAGGTCAGGCCCTAGTTTTTGCTAAAATTTCTTGCGGCCGGTTTCTTGCCGTTAAGCCTCGGCGTTTTTCAATTGCACGGTAAACCAGAAATGAGAGCCTTTTTGCGGCATGCTTTGCACGCCGATTTCGCCGCCCATCATCTCGCATAATTCCCGCGCTATCGCCAACCCCAAGCCGGTGCCGCCGAATTTGCGCGATGACGACGAATCCGCCTGGGTGAATTTTTGAAACAACCTGTTCACATCGCCCGGCGCGATGCCGATGCCGGTGTCGATGACTTCGAATTTGATTTTGCTGGTGCGCGCGGTGGATGCCATATTTTGCATCCGCACGGTGACGCTGCCGCTTTCGGTGAACTTGATCGCGTTGACAACCAGGTTGGACAATATTTGTTGCAAGCGGTTGCTGTCGCCCACCGCATAGCGCGGCTCGCCGTAAACTTCTTTTACCAGGCGCAGATTTTTATCGCCCGCCTGCGATGAAACCGCGTCCAAAACCGCATCCAGCGCGTCGGTCGGCTTGAACAACGCCGCATCCAGCTTCATTTTGCCCGATTCGATACGCGACATATCCAGAATATCGTTGATGATTGCCAGCAGATTCCGCGACGAGTTTTGAATGATTGAAATGAATTCCTGTTGTTCCGGCGTCAGATCGGTTCCGGACAATAATTGCGTAAATCCTAAAATGCCGTTCATCGGCGTGCGAATTTCATGGCTGATGACGCCCAGGAACTCGCTTTTCGCCTGGGACGCCGCCAACGCTTGTTGCTTGGATTGCTCCAATTCCGCGATGGCTTGCTTTTGAGCGGTGATATCGGATGCGACGGACAATACCATCGCGTCGCCATCGGCCAAAATAATCGGCCGACGCAAGGTACAAAACACATGCGAACGATTTTTGGCATCCCGCCATTCTTCTTCACCCGTCAATTCCCGATTGCCGACAATCGCGCGCAAATCGTCCTCGTACATCATGCGGCCATGGTCGTCCTTGGCATCGATTTTCAAAATCGACTGCCCAATGAATTCATCCGGCGTCATGCCATATCTTTCGGCGGCGGATTTATTGGCAAAAACGACCATCCCATTTTTATCCCGCACTTGGATTTGGGTGGGATCGGTGTCAAAAATCAATTGCAAGAATTTGCGGTTGGAATCGATCTGCAACGAAAAACTACATTGGCTGGCAAACGCGCGGCGGATCGAAAAAACAAAACACAACGACAAAATTGATAATAACGCCAAGACCGCGCCCAGTTTTGGCAAAAGATTTTGCATGATCACGCCGCTGTGCAATAACGGCTGCCAGCTGACTTGGCCGATAGTGTCGCCTTGGATGTTTTGAAGCGGCAATTTGAATCTAGGCTGGTCAATTTTCTCCAGCAGCTTGGCGATTTTATCGTCTTGTATTTTGGGCAAATCGAAATGCATGCCGGAGATGTTGTAGATGTCCGCCCATTGTTTTAATGTTGCATCATCCAAATGCCTTTCAAAGACCATCATGGACGGTTTCTTTGGCAATGGCTTGGCCAATCCGGTTTGATCGTCCAAGGGCGCAATAAATCCTGCAGCGACCAAATACAATTTGCCGTCGATCACGTCGAATGACATTCTTTGGCGGATGCTTAAATTGCTGCCACGGGCTTTGAAATCTTCGAGCATCAAATCGGCCAAATGCGATGCCATAGGATTTAATTTGGGATGGTTGGATTTCTTGCCATCGATATATTGAAAGATGATCGATTTATCGAATCGCAACACCGAAGAACCGGTAATATCGTAATTGTTGGTCAAATTAAATGCGATGTTTTCCGATGCAAATCCCTCGTCTTCTCTTTCATACAAACTGCGGTACGCGTCGGTCCATTCCGAATAATCCCGCAAAAGCTTTGACATCGCATATTTGCGGTCTTGCAACAAAGATTCGACGACTTGCGTATCGTTTTCCTTATCGATGCGATCGAGGGTTTTAATTCCTTCATGGGTGAAATACACGATCAAAAATACCGACAGTCCGATCAAAAAACCAAACACCAGCGACAGCCGCGTCAACGTGTCGCGATGGAAATCGGCCGATAGACTTAAAAAATGCGGTAATTTGTTGTGCAAAAGGATACTTCCCCAATCTGGCAATGCTCTGTGGGTTAAGCGTAGCAAACAAATTTCTATAAATGATTAAACTATTGGTGTTTTGCCGCATATCGTGTATGAATAACGCCCTGATATTCATAGTTTTTAATCCGTTCAAGGGATGTTTATCATGACAATTAATAATTCCTTAATGCATGGCAAACGCGGTCTGATTATGGGCGTTGCCAATGATAAATCGATCGCGTGGGGCATTAGCCAGCAGTTGCGCGCGCATGGCGCCGATCTTGCTTTTACCTATCAAGGCGATGCGTTGTTGAAACGCGTCGAGCCTTTGGCCAATTCGATTGGGTGCGATACGATTTTGCCTTGCGATGTGAATGACGATACATCTATCGACAAGGTTTTCCAAACCTTGGAGAAAAAATGGGGCAAGCTGGATTTCGTTCTGCATGCCATCGCATTTTCCGACAAGGACGAGTTAAAGGGCAAATACGTCGCGACCACGCGGCGCAATTTTAACAATACGATGGATGTTTCCTGTTTTTCATTTACTGCGGTGGCGCAACGCGCCGTGCCATTGATGAAAACCGGCGGCAGCCTTTTGACGCTAACCTATGGCGGATCGCAACGGGTTATGCCGCATTACAATGTGATGGGTGTTGCCAAGGCCGCGCTTGAAGCCAGCGTCAAATACCTAGCGATGGATTTAGGCCCACAAAATATCCGCGTCAACGCCTTGTCGGCGGGACCGATCCGCACGCTTGCGGCGGCCGGAATCGGCGATTTCCGCTATATCTTGAAATGGAACGAATACAACTCGCCGCTGCGCCGCAACGTGTCGCTTGAAGATGTCGGCCGCTCCGGCTTGTATCTGCTCTCCGACTTGTCAAGCGGTGTTACCGGCGAAATTCATTACGTCGATTGCGGGTACAACGTCATCGGCATGAAGGCTGTCGACGCGCCCGATATTACCGTCAACAAAGAACCGTCGGCGGCATAAGGCGATATAATGGGACGAAAAATCCGCGGCTTTTTTCTTTGGCTGTTTGCGGCGGTAGGCTTTTTGGTTTTAAGCTTGGTTCTGCTTGTGGCTTCCCTGGCCTATTACGGTTATGAGCCGCCGGCCTACGAGCTGCCGAAAAACATCATCTTGTCCTATGATTTGGCCGACGGATTAAGCGAACGGGAGTCCATCGACGGGCTGTCCGGTTTTTTAGAGTCCGCGCCGCTTTCCACCCGTCAAGCGTTCCAAGCCTTGCGCATAGCGGCCGAAGACCCGCGCGTATCGGCGGTGGTGATGCGGGTGGACACGGTCAATATGGGGCTGGCGCGGGTGCAAGAACTGCGCGAGTCCATCCGTCATTTGCGCGATCTCGGCAAAAAAACCTATGCCTATGCCGATACATTCGGATTTGAATCAAGCGGCGACAACGCCTATTACCTGGCAACCGCTTTTGACGAAATTTGGATGCAGCCATCGGGCGATTGGGGCCTGTTCGGCGTTTTGATCCAAACACCGTTCATGCGCGAGCTTTTGGATAAAATCGGCATCAAGCCGATTTTCAGCGCGCGGGAAGAATATAAAAACGCTTTTTCATTTCTGACCGAAAAAACTTATCAAAACGCCGAAAAAGAATCCCTGAAAAAACTGATTGACGGTATTTTTGATCAGAAATTGGACGCGATCGCGGATGACCGTAAAATGCCGGTCGGCGATTTGCGCCAATTGTCCGATCAATCGCCATTGTCCGCGGGCGCGGCATTGGCAAAAAACCTGATCGACAGCGCGGGATACGCCCCACAACTGCGCAATAAAATTTTGGCCGTCTCCGGGGAAGGTGCTGCATTCGTGCATTTGGCGGATTATGCCGAAAGCGTCGCCCTGCCCGCCGATGGCGTCAAGGTCGCGTTGATTTATGGCGATGGCGAAATTATCCGTGGCAAAAAAACCTCCGGCGATCATTTTAAGCTTAGCGAAAATATTTTCGCCGACGACATGGCGCAATCGCTTTACGCCGCGGCCAAAGACCCTGATATAAAAGCGTTGATCGTTCGAATCGACAGCCCAGGCGGTTCATACCTCGCGTCCGATACCGTGTGGAACGCCATTCAAGAAGCAAAAAAATCCGGCAAGCCTGTGTATGCCGTTATGGGCGACACGGCGGCGTCCGGCGGTTATTTCATCGCCATGGCGGCGGACAAGATTTTTGCAAGCCCGGGAACAATCACCGGATCGATTGGTATTTTGGGTGGAAAAATTTCGGTTGACGAATTGGCGCGGAAATTGGGCATCAACATTGAAAAAATCGCCACATCCAAAAATGCCGATATGTGGTCCATGGCATCCGATTTTTCCGCCGAAGCCAGACAAAAATTGGAAGAATTTTTAGACCGCAGTTACGATGATTTTATTAAAAAAGTCGCCCTTGCCAGAAACCTGCCGCTTGAAACCGCGCGCAATGCCGCCAAAGGCCGGGTGTGGAGCGGGCAACAAGCGTTAGAATTGGGATTGATCGATAGCATCGGCGGATGGGCGGATGCGGAACAAACCTTGGCCGAAACGCTGGATTTAAAAGATCGGCAGACTATCGAATTTGTCGTTTATCCAAAAGCTCTGCCTCCGGTGGAAGAATTTTTGCGGCAATTGTCCGGCATCGCCGGCGGGATAGAGGCAGATTCGCATCTTTCCATCGCGACATTGTTGGGCGGACTGGTGGCATCGTTCGACGGCGCGAACGCGCGGAACGCAACCATTCAATCGCGCATGGATTGGATTATACGGTAATTGTATACTACGCTAAAACTTGCGGTCGATGGCGTAACGCGCCAAAGCGCGCAGCAGATCGGCGCGTTCATCGAACATGTCCAAATGCCGCACGGCTTGCGATGCCAACATTTCTGCCTGGGATCGCGCGCGGTCTTGACCCAACAGGGTGACAAAATTCGGCTTGTTGTTTTCGGTATCTTTGCGCACAGATTTTCCGGTCTCGGCGGTTGACCCGGCTGCATCCAATAAATCATCGGTGATTTGGAACGCCAAGCCCAATTTATGCGCGAAGGATGATAGAGCCTGCCGTGCTCTGCCGGGTATTTTGGCCAAAATCGCACCGGCTTCGCATGAGAATGAAAACAGTTCGCCGGTTTTCAAACGCTGCATGCGGACGATGGCGTTCATATCCAATTCTTCGCCCGACGACAAGATATCCAACATTTGTCCGCCCACCATTCCGCGCGCGCCCGCCGCCTGCGCCAAACGCGCGACCAAATTGGAACGCACCACCGGATCGGGATGGGTGTCGTGGTCGTTGACGACCTCGAATGCCAGCGTCAACAACGCATCGCCGACCAATATCGCCGTCGCTTCGCCAAATTGCACATGGGTGGTCGGCTTGCCGCGCCTCAAATAGCTGTTATCCATCGCCGGCAAGTCGTCATGCACCAACGAATAAGCATGCACGAATTCAACCGCAGCCGCAGTGCGCAGCGCGCTTTGTTGCGTTAGCCCGAACAGCTTTGACGATTGCAGCACCAAAAACGGCCGCATGCGTTTGCCGCCGGACGTCGCCGCATAGCGCATGGCATCGCAAAGCCGGCCGAATTCGCCTTCGACGCGGGGGATCAGGCTATCCATAACGCGATTAACGTCCTCTGCCGCGCTTTTCAGGGCATTTTTCAAATCCGACATTGTATTTCCGACTACTAATCTAATGGTTCTGTTCCTTGAATGCCGTTTTTATTGGCAATGATTTTTTCAACGCGCATTTCAGCGGCTTTCAATAATTCTTCGCAACGGCGGCGCAACGACGATCCGCGTTCGTAATCATTAATCGCATCGTCCAATTTGGCGTTGCCGCCTTCAAGCTTTGCGACGATTTTTTCCAGCTCTTCCACCGCCGCTTCGAAACTAAGCGATTCGGCCAAAGCGGCATTTGTTTTAGGCGCACTGGCCATGGGACAATATCCTTTGTTTGCCGCTATAGATTAAGTATCTTTGCGTCATTTCGCAAGGCCAATTCCCTTCATGCCGGCTAAGTGTTTGAAAACTGTGACTTATCGCAAAGTGCTGTTTTTACACCAGGCCAGCGCTTAATATAGAAAAAACCGCCGCGGCCAGGCGCAGGATATAGTATTTTGTATATTCTATGGAATGGAAAAAATTTTGCCAATTCAATATGACCATGACTGATGAAGAATTAGCGGATATTTTGGACAAGCACGGCAAATGGTTGCAAAAACTGCCGGGCGGGCAGCGTGCTGATTTGTCCAAAAAAAATCTCTCCGGCATGAAATTGGCGGGAGCGTTGGCGCAATCGGCGCGATTTACCGGCGCCGATTTGTCCGGATGCGATTTGTCGCACGCCAATCTAAGCTATACCGATTTATTCGTCGCCAAACTGGACGGCGCCAATTTATCGCATTCCAACATGGTGCGGGCGGATTTGCGCGGCGCATCGATGATTAATGTCAATTTGGATTATGCCGATTTGAAACAAGCCGATTTTCGCGGCGGGGCGTTTTTCGACGCCGAAGAAGAAGCCCCGGAAGGCAAGCGCCGCGCCACCGTCGCCGATTTCATCGAAGCATCATCAAAACGCCCGGTCAACACCGGCGCCGATTTAACCGGATCGTCGCTGGTATCGACCAGCTTCATCGGCGCGCAATTGGCCGGCGCCAATTTATCCGAAGTCAATTTGACCCGCGCCAATTTGGACGGCGCGAATTTAACCCGCACGATATTAAGCCGCGCCAATCTGTCGCTGGCATCTCTTAAAGGCAGCAATCTATCCAGCGCCACGGTCGATGGCGCCAATTTCCGCCATGTCGATTTCGACGGCGCCACCATCGACGACATCGATTTTTCCGGCGCGGATTTACGCGGCGCAATGCACGATGCGGTCACATCGCACTTGCCGTCCAAAGTCCGCCAAATCCTAAGCGACCATCTAAAATGGATTCGCAGCGGGGGGCAAATCGGGCAACCCGCCGATTTGATGAAAGTGGATTTACCGCAAATCAATTTGCAAGGATTTGATCTCTCCGGCGCGAATCTGTCCGCGGCGAATTTGCAATACGCCAATTTATCGTTCACCATTTTGACCCTAGCGGATCTTAGCTGGGCGAATTTATCGCACGCCAATTTAACCGGCGCCGTGCTGAACGGCGTCGATCTGCAATCGGCCAATTTAACCGGCGCGAATTTGTATGGCGCCGATCTCGATTGGGCCGAGGTAAGTTTGGATCACGGCAACGACAACCGTTCAACCAATTTGCACAAGGCCATCATCATCGACGCCAATCTCGAAGGCGCCAATTTCCGCCACACCTTGATCCAGGAAGCCGATTTCAGCGGATCGAATCTTCGCCACACCAATTTTATGGGCAGCAATATCACCCAAGCATTGACCAAAAACGCCAACCTTGAAGACGCTATTTTATCGGACGATTTATGAACCCAGACCGCTTGATGAAAATTCTAAAAATGCATGAATCCTGGCTTAAGGGAGCCGTGGGCGGCAAACGCGCGAATTTTTCGCACCAGAACCTATCGGGCGTGTCTTTCGTCGAATTGAACATGAAAATGGCGGCGTTCACCGGCGCCGATTTGCGTTATTGCAATTTCAGCAAATCCGATTTAAGCGAGGCCGATTTTTACGGCGCGAATCTGACCGGCGCGAATCTTACCGGCGCGATTTTGACCCGTTCCGATCTGCGCGGGTCGATTTTGCAAGATTGCGACTTTACCAGCGCCAATTTAACCGGTGTCGATATGCGCAATGGCCGGTTAATCGCGGTCAAACGCGCATTGGACGACGATGCGGAAATCTCTACCGCCGACCTGTATCAGTCGGCCACCGAAAAATCCGAAGGTTCGGCGGTCAATTTGTCGAACGCAATTATGAGCAAAACCATTTTAAAAAATGCCCAATTGACCGGCACCGACATGAGCTCGGCCGATCTCGAAGACGCCAATTTGGAAGGCGCCAATTTATCCCACGCCAATCTGACCGGGGCGAATTTGACGCGCGCATCTTTGGTCAAGGCCAATCTGGCCGGCGCCAACATCAAAAACGCCTGTTTCAAGCACGCCGATATGAACGACGCCAATCTGGTCGGCTTGGATCTCACCAACGCCGATATCACCGGCGCGAATCTGCCGCGCCCCGCGTTGCAAGCCAAGCCGTCGATTCAACAAATACTCAACGATCATTTTTTGTGGATCAAGGAATCCGGCGCCCAAGGATCGCGCGCGATTTTGGTCGGCGAAGAATTGAACGGTTTGGATTTAAGCGGCTGCAATTTATCCGGCGCGGATTTGAACAAATGTTCCATGACCAATATCAATTTAAACGACGCGATTTTGGTGATGAGCAATTTATCCAACTCCTTCATGCGCCAATCCAGCTTGAAGAACGCAATCCTGGAAGGCGTGAATATGGCTGGTGCCGATTTGGTGCAAGCCAATTTGGAAGGCGCTAAAATCTGTCCGGTCGATCTCAAGGGCCCGGATGGAATCCACACCGGCCGCACCTGGCCGGCCAATTTGATCGGCGTGAATTTATTTAAAGCCAATCTGGCGCATGCCAGTTTGCGCGGCGCCAATCTGGCCGAAGCCAATTTGTCCGGCGCCGATTTAACCGGCACCGATTTCACCGACGCAATATTAAAAGAAGTCAATATGGAAGGCGCGAAAATCAAAGACACCAAATTCCCGCCGGGATTCGAACCAAAGGTATAATTATTCCAATTCACAATGTTCCAACTTCGTCATTCCGGCGCAAGCCGGAATCTATGTGTCAACACCGCAGATGCGGGAAAATAGACCCCGACTTGCGTCGGGGTGACAAGGTGGAGCATTATTATTGGTAATCACTTTATAATCCCGCTCTGCAATGCGACGGTTTTTAATCCGCTTGCCAATTGCATGGCTATCGCATATCCATCGTTTATTATGGTCATAGAGCTTGGGCATTTTTGCGCTATCATATCTTTGGTGTTCGCCGCGTTTTTGTTCTTTGTCATCGCGCAAAGCCGTGGCAAGCCGCTTGACCGCATTCTGCCGCACGCAATGTATTTCACCCGCTGGAACTTTGCGCTACTCAGCTTTGCTTTAGCGACACTCAGCATGGCTTATCTGAGATCGGATTTCTCGGTCGCGAATGTGGCCGCCAACTCGCACACGCTCAAACCTTGGCTATATAAACTAACCGGCGTTTGGGGCAATCACGAAGGATCGCTGTTGTTTTGGTGCTGGATCGTTTCTGCTTACGGATTCTTGTTCGCCGCGCTTTCGAAATCGCTTGATCCCGCATGGCGCACCATCGTGTTGGGCGTTCAATCGGTGATATTATTTGGATTTTTGGCGTTTATGCTATGCACATCCAATCCGTTCGCACGCGCATTCCCAATCCCGCCCGAAGGCAATGATCTGAATCCGATATTGCAAGACCCGGGTTTGGCGTTTCACCCGCCCTTGTTATATCTTGGCTATATCGGCACCAGCTTGTTATTGGGGTTTGCGGTCGCCGCATTGTTGCGCCCAAATCAAGCGCCGGACATCATGCGTGCGATGCGCCCATTTGCGGCATTGCAATGGGCGTTCTTAACATTGGGCATCGCGCTTGGCAGCTATTGGGCTTATTATGAACTCGGTTGGGGCGGATGGTGGTTTTGGGATCCGGTTGAGAACGCGTCGTTAATGCCATGGCTTTTGTCTACCGCGCTTTTGCACAGCATCATGGTCGCCGAACGCGGCGGGTTTTTGCATTGGACGATATTGCTGGCGATTGTGACGTTCGGCCTATCGGTGATTGGCACATTTTTGGTGCGTTCAGGGATTTTGACATCGGTGCATGCCTTCGCCAACGATCCGCTGCGCGGCGCGTATTTATTGATGATATTGGGCGTAATATTGGGCGGAAGCTTGCTTCTCTATGCGTTGCGCGCGCCAATATTGCATTCGCGCATCGCTTATCATTTTTTCTCCCGCGAAGCTGGCATCGCCATTAACTCCATCGTCTTATCGACGCTGTGTTTTACGGTTTTTTTGGGAACATTGTATCCGCTGTTCATCGAATTGGCGAATGGCGGCAAAATATCGGTCGGCCCGCCGTATTTCACGATGACTTTCATTCCCATATCCATTCCCATGATCGCGGTCATGGGTTTGGCCGGCGTTTTGAAAATTCATCAAACACCAGCGGCATTTCTTTTGCGTGAGACATTAAAAATCATGGCCATTGCCGCGATATTATGCACCGGCCTGATCTTGATTTTATCTTATAACGATGCATTCGGGTTATTGAGCATCGCATTGGGCGCTTGGTTGATCGCCGGCGCCGCATGGATATGGATCAAATCTGCATTGTCTGGCACAGGCTTGCGCTATATCCCAATGCGCACGCATACCATGGCGATCGGGCATTTGGGGTTGGGATTATGTATTGTCGGCATGGCCGCATCCAGCCTGTGGTTGATCGAAGACACCGTGCGAATGAAGAAAAATGACGCCGTGGAATTGGCCGGCTATCGGTTTGAATTATTGGGATTTTCCGAAAACATCCGCGATAACTATGCATTCGTCAGCGCCAATTTATTGGTCGAAAATACGGATCGCGCGATGTATTTACATCCGGAAAAACGGATTTACCCGGTGCAAAACATCACCACCACCGAAGTCGCGCGCGATGTATCCTGGCGCGGCGATATCTATACCGCGCTTGCGGAAATTACAGCGGATCAATCATCGGCAATCCTGCGCATTTCGTATCACCCGTTCGTATCATGGATTTGGATTGGTGGCGCGATCATGGCCTTGGCGGGATTTTTGCAAGCCGGCTATTTATGGATAGGGGCCAAAATACCATCGGCTTTGATGATGCCGGTTTATACGCTATCGGGCATGGGATTAACCGCTTTGCTGGCTGCCGCAATTGCGGTTTACCTTGCCATAGGATCGCCGCTATTCGCGTTTATCCTTTGAGCATAGGGGGCGAATTTTGAGTTTCTATTTGCCGTTCCGCCGTGCTAAACTTTGGACGAAATACACTACGAGGCGATCATGACCAAAACATATATCGATTCCTGCATCGAAGAAGCATTGGCGCAAGCGTTCGGAAACCGCACCAAGGCGGCGCAGATTTTAATCGCCCGCTGCATGCAAGACAAATTATTGGAAGACGGCTTGTTCGCGAATTTCCGCGAAGCCGTCACCATGGCGCATGTGCAGCGCGTATCCAACAAAAAAGACCAGAAAACCGCGCGCGTCGCGAATGCCGGCAATGCCAGCGTCGACACCCAAAGTTTGGGCGAAATCATGCTGCAGATGGAAAAAAATTGGATGCGCGCCGACCCCATGTCCGCATCGACATTGAAATCAGCTCCGGCATCCTCCGCCAAACCCGAAGGCAGCGCGGGGCACGGCAGCAATCTCAAGGCCATCGCCGATGCATTCAAGAAACCGTCCAAAAAACCAACTTCAACTTGATCGTGGAGAATACAATGCGTTTTATCCTTCCTTTAATTTTATTCGTAATGATGGTGACCAGCGTGCAAGCAGCAGATTTAGAAAATACCCTTTTCCTTGAATTGAAATCCGGCCGGGTGACGATTGAAATGCGCCCCGACCTGGCTCCCAAACATGTCGCGCGCATCAAGGAGTTGGTACGCAAGAAATTTTATGACGGCCTGACGTTCCACCGCGTGATCGAAGGGTTCATGGCGCAGACCGGCGATCCCAAGGGCGACGGCACCGGCGGTTCAGGCGAAAAACTCGCCGCCGAATTTTCCAGCGAAAAGCATGTCCGCGGCACCGTATCCATGGCGCGTACCAGCGACCCGAACAGTGCCGATAGCCAGTTTTTCATCTGCTTTGCGCCGGCGGCGTATTTAGACGGGCAATACACCGTCTGGGGACGAGTGATCGAGGGGATGGAACATGTCGACGCGCTGAAAAAGGGCGACCGCGCCCGCGGCGGCAAGGTCGAAGACCCCGATAAAATCATCGAAATCCGCGTCGCGTCCGATGTCGCGGAAAAACCGAAATCCAAATCAAAGGCGCATTAGTTAAACATTGATTTTGTGATACCGGGACAGAACTTACGGTTCTGTCCCGGTTTTTTTATTTCTTTCCGATTACAAATCCTTGATGGCTTGGCGAATCCATTGGTCTATTTTCCCGGCGGCCAAAACATTATAGGTAATCACTTGCACCCCTACCGCATCGCTGATCACCGAATAAAGCGCATTGTCATTGAGATATTGCGCAATGCGCGACCATTGCTGCGGCACGGATTGACGTTGTGATTCCCATACTTGGATTTCCGCAGGATGCGATAAAAAATACTTTTTCGCGCGGAATTGCATCGCGGCAGCAAATATCGCCGACAAGCTTCTTGGCGTTCCAATTTCGGCGGCGACTTTGCAAAAACCCCGATACCACGTGATTTTATCGCAGATTTGATAATACATCGCGTGTTTGCGCGACTCGATTGGTGGAATATAATCCTGCAACAATCTAAACATTTGCATGCGGCAATCTGCGCTTTCGTCGTTCCATGTGGTATGAAGCTTGTAATTTTTTGCACCCGGCTTGCCCGTGCTGAAAACCAGCGTGGCTTTGGAATGATACATATCAAAAACCGATTTTTGTCCGGCGCCAGCGGAATCGAAGCGGGTCGACGGCAACGCCAAACTGTACAATGCGGCGAAAACCCGCGCTTGATCGATTTGCGGCACCGCTTCGGATTGATCGGCATATAATTCCATTTCCAGAGCAAGCGTGCCCAATTCCACAACCGCCTGCGCATCCGTTTGATTGCGCAAGCGTTCAACACGGTCGGCCAATATCCGGCGAATCGGCGCATCCGCGTCTCTCTCGCGGCTTTTGAAAATCCAATCGCGGCTCACTCCCACAACGTGGGTTACTTTGTGTTTGACGGCGGATTGGGTCATGACGTTTCTCCTCTGGTTAGGGTGGATAAAAAGGCAAACCAATAGCGTCGATAAAAATTCATGGAAATTTTTACCTTGATACAATCGCCGAATTATTCGGCGGCAGGGTTAAGAGTGATTATTCGTTCAGAACAAGAATGGAGCAGTTCAAGCAAAACCTCGCATTCGCTATGGTCATCGACGAAAATAAAGCTTACAGAAGATTTATTACACAAATTCTGAAAAATTGTCAAGAATATTTCTAATTAATTATTATTAAAGCAATAATATTGCTTTATATCTGCGATTTACCAACAGGTTGAGAGGATTACTGCACGGTCCATGCGCCATCGATTGCCAGCGCGGCGCCGTTGATCGCGCGCGCATGGTCGCCGGATAAATAAACCGCAAGCGACGCGACGTCTTCGGCGCGAACGAATTCCTTGCTGGGCATTTTTTCCAAAAGCATTTGATCAACGATTTTATCTACGGCGGCTTTTTCCGCGTCCGCGCGCGCAAGAATTTGTTTTTCCATCAATTCGGTGCGGATAAATCCAGGACAAATGGCGTTGCATGTCACGCCGCTATTCGCGGCTTCAAGCGCAATAACCTTGGTCAGCCCGACGATCGCATGCTTGCTGGCGACATCGGCGGCTTCGTTGACCGATGCAACCAGACCATGCGCCGAGGCGATATTGATAATCCGTCCCCACCCGGCCTGCTTCATGCCTGCTATAAAAATACGCGAAAGATAAAACGCCGCATGCAAATTGACATCCAACACATGATCCCATTTTTCGGATGATAAATTCTCGATCGGACTTAGATGCTGAACGCCTGCATTATTAACCAATATATCTACCCGACCCCATTGGGAAATAACGTCTTCCATCAAGCCGTTAATATCGTTTTGCTTGCTTAAATCCGCATTCGACGCCAATACCGGAATGTTATAGCGGTCGGATAATTGCTTTTTCTGGCTGTCCAGCGCTTTGCCGTCCAACAAACCATGTAGCATCACGGAACAGCCGGAGGCCGCAAAACCATGCGCTATGGCTTGGCCAATGCCGCTTGTGGAGCCGGTAATCAGAACTTTTTTATTTGCCGCCATAGGGTTACCTGCATATCGGATTGCGATTAAACAGTAATACAATTTCCGGCTCATTACCAAGAAAAAGCCCTTGCCTTTTAGATTTTTTGATAAAATAATTAACCCGCGCCGGATTTCAGCATATTTTTTTTAAGGCAAAATTTACCGAATATGGCTATAGTATGATGATACGGTGCGATCGATATTGCTTAATTACCAACTCTAATGTGATGTGTGATTTCTATGAATGATTACTCTCAAGGCTCTGCTTCCGATTCCTCCCCTGTCAAAGCAATCGTAAAATGGTTCTCCCCGCGCAAAGGTTTCGGGTTTGTTGTGCCTGAAACCGGCGGCAAGGACGTGTTTTTACACATATCTGCGGTGACCCAATCCGGGCATGAATCCCTGCCCGACGGCACCACCATTACCTGCACCATCGGCCAAGGCCAAAAGGGCAGCGAAGTCCGGCAAATTGTCACCGTGGACACATCCACGGCTGTTGAGTCGTCGAGTGGCGACGAACGCCCACGGCATGGCGGCGGGTTCGGCGACCGTCCACGGCGCGAGCGCAGCGGCGGTTTCAACGATCGCCCACCACGCCAAGATTTTCGCCCATCCGGGCCCGCGACCGAAATGACCGGTACCGTGAAATGGTATAACAGCCAAAAAGGTTTCGGGTTCGTTATGCCCGAAGACGGCAGCCGCGATGTGTTTATCCATATGTCGGCGTTGCGCCGATCCGGCATACAAAGTTTGGATGAAGGTCAATCCGTTCGCATGCGCGTGGTCAGCGGCGGCAAAGGCCAAGAAGCCGAAACGGTCGAAATTATTTAGATTCCAAGCCCACATTCGCAGAATACGCCAAAGCCGCCGGATCATATTCGGCGGCTTTTTATATCAGAGCATCATCACATACGAGAAATAGTTTTTATCCAAATCGCTGCTGGATTCATGGCCGATTCTTCCCGCCGGAAGGTATCCTGGCCCCGCAGGTTCGGTTAACACAAACACGCGTTTTTCTATTGTTAGGATTCGATCCCCTCTTGATGCCGGAATTTGGAATCCCACAAATGCGTGGTTGCGCGTATAGACGATCACCGCGGGCAGATTCGGAAATAGCGATTTTACCATCGCAATCAACGCCACACTTTTGGTATCGCAATCGCCGCGATTTAACGCCAACAACCCGTATGGCGTCGCGAATCCGGAACCGTTGGATGTTTGCCGATCTTGCAACGTATCATAGGGAATTGCTTGCAAGAAATTCAATGCCGCATTGATCAATCCTGTCGCCGATCGATCCCGCGTTTCCACCAGAATCGCGCGCGCCACAGGCCGCATCGGGGTTATGTAATCGGCCGCGATGCGGGTGTGATCCGGCATGATGAATTTGCCGGTTGTGTCCTTGATGTAATATTGAGATTCTAGATATTGATCTTGGATGATTTTGGTGCGTTGTTGCAAATCGTCCAAAACTTTTTGCAGATCCATTTGATTGCTGCCGCTGACATTATACCCAATGGCGTCGCCGACGCGGTCGATATTGATCTGCACATTGGGGAATCGCGCCGCATAATCCCGCAACCCGTCGATGACATACGCGTCCATCGCAGATGGGTTGTAGGATTGGAATTGGCCAATGGCGGCATCCAATTGGCGTTTATTGATTTGAAACGCCAGATTAACAGGGGCGCCGTCAAATCCGGCGTACTGATATTGGAATTGCACCATGTTGCCGATTGCGGCGGTCTGGAACTGCAATTGCCGCGCAAATGCGGGGCTTGCAATCAAACAGAATAAAGCGATTAGAAATAAAAAACGCTGCATCAATCCCATATGTGGTTATTCGCACCCGCCCTCATTATATCACACCAAGCATGCCGTGGAGCGTAAAACATCCGTTCGCAGGTAATTTTTAGGCCGCCAGAATGCAAGTTAGGCTTTACCAAAACATAGAATGATTTTATGGTGTAATTATGATCGCGACCGTATTCGACATATTGATTCAATACCATACCGGTTTTCTGGCCGGTCTTTCGGTGACGCTCCAGCTATGCGGGATCATCTGGGCGGTCGGCATATCGGCGGGCGCGGCGCTTGGATTTTTAGGCTGGCAGCACCCGAATCCCATCGGAAATATTTCGCGTATCATCTCCTTTCTATTGGCCGGCGTGCCGATTTTGGTGTTTTTGTTCTGGCTGCATTATCCGGTACAAGCCATTTTCGAAGTCGTGATCGACCCGTTCTATACCGCGGCGTTTACATTCACCATTATCAATATCTTCGGCGTTGCGGATTTAACCCGCGCCGCGCTGGACGATTTTCCGTCGCAATACATCGCCGCCGCTCGCGTATGCGGGCTAGATCGCAACAAAACCATATTCAAAATCCAATTGCCGATTTTATTGCGCCAAATCTTGCCGGGCTTGCTGATGCTTCAAGTCACCATGCTGCACGTCACTTTGTTCGCAAGCTTGATATCGGTCGAAGAAATCTTTCGCGTCGCGCAGCGCATCAACGCGCAAATCTATAAACCGGTCGAAATTTATACCGCGCTTGGGGTTTTCTTCCTTGCGGTCTGCGTGCCGGTAAACGGTTTGGCGTTGTGGATCAAAAATCGCTACACCAGAAACGTATCGGATCGTTGACATGTTTCAAGCAACGGGCATCGCCAAATCCTTGCAAGGCCGAAAGATCATCGACGGCATCGATGTGTCGATCGATCCCGGCAGCATCACCGCCATCATCGGCCCCAGCGGCGGCGGCAAAACCACGTTGCTGCGCGCATTGTCGATGATTGAACCGCCGGATGCCGGGCAAATCCAGGTCGACGGGCAATCTTACCAATTTCCGACGAATCATATCTCTCCCGCGCCCTGGCCTAAAATGACGGTTGTATTTCAACAATTATTTTTATGGCCGCATTTAACCTTGCGCGGGAATTTAATGCTGCCCATTCTGGAAAATTTTACCGACGCCAAGCAAAAATTGCTGGACGAAGTCATCGATTTTTTCGGCATGCAAGAATTCATCGACCGATTTCCATCCGAGGCGTCCGGCGGACAAAAGCAACGCGTTGCGCTGGCACGCGCCATCATGCTGGAACCTCGATATTTGCTGTTGGACGAAATCACCTCCGCGCTCGATGTAGAGCAGATCGCCAGGATATTGGATTTCTTAATGCTGGTTCGCGACCGGGGTTGCGGAATCTTGCTGGTTACCCATCATTTGAATTTTGCCAAACGCGCTGCCGGAAAAATTGTCTGTTTGGATCAAGGCCGGGTTCTGGAACAAGGCGATGCAAGCATTCTGCACCAGCCGAAAAACCAACGTTTTAAAACCTTCCTGTCGCACGTCATGGCGGCCAGCTAGGGCTTTATTCCGCCTACCCGCAGAAAATCCATAAAATTTTAACTATTCTCAACGGTTATTTAGCCAATCTTTGCCATAATAAGGGTGCGGAAGGGCATAGACACGACTAGACGCTGCGTAATACAAAACTTGGAAAACAGGTGAAAAATGAGATTTAAATTATTGATTTTATTTGCTTTTTTTGTATCTTTGGCTGGCGTTCAAACGCCCGCGATGGCGAATTGGGATGGCCCTCGGCAATATTTAGCCGATGATGAGGACGAACCAGGCGCGCCGATGGATTGCGTGGAAATGGGCAGCGGCTGGCAATGTCGCGAGGATATCCCATAGAAATTCCTGGGGGAGACGGGAAGAGCGCCTATAACCAATTTCTTTTTTGGGGTGTGCTCTTGAAAGGCCGGCCTTCGGGTCGGCCTTTTTTTAATCACATGAATACGGCAAGAACGCCATAAAATTGTTGTAATTCGCGTCTATAATGAAGTGATACAAAGTTATAGGGGCAAAATCATGGATCGTTTTACATCGTTTATTTTTGCGCTGATTGTTTTGATTCCTCTCGCCTTGCTGGCGTTATGGTTTTTCCACGGCGGGGGGTTGCATTTAATCGACCAGATGCAATAATCCTTTTTCCGATTTTTGCAACCTGAATTTTTTATGAAATCATCTTTTATCGCTTTCGCCGAATCTTCCGACCAAGATAAAAGATTGGACAAATTTCTGGCCGAAAAATGCCCGCAATTGTCCCGCATGCGCATCCAAGATTTAATCAAATCCGGCCATGTCGCGCAGAATCAAAGAACCATGACCTCCCCATCCGCCAAAGTCATGGCCAATAGCCAATATCGGATCGATGTGCCGCCGGCGGTCTCAACCGATGTCATTGCGCAAAACATCGCCTTGGATATCATTTATGAAGATGCCGATTTATTGGTGCTGAACAAACCGGCGGGCATGGTGACGCATCCCGGCGCCGGGAATTGGGATAAAACCCTGGTCAACGCATTGTTGGCGCATTGCGGCGATTCGCTCTCTGGCATTGGCGGCGAAAAGCGTCCGGGCATCGTCCACCGCATCGACAAGGACACCAGTGGTATTTTGGTGGTTGCCAAAAATGATGCGGCGCATATTCATCTGAGCCAACAATTCGCCGCACACAGCATCAAACGTATTTATCAAGCCTTTGTCTGGGGCATGCCAAACCCCAAAACCGGCAAGGTAAGCGGGCAGATCGGACGCAGCAAATCCAACCGCAAAAAAATGGCCGTGTTGAAATCCGGCGGGCGTCACGCGATCACGCATTACCGGACGATGCGCAATTTCGGTCACAATGTAACTTTGATCGAATGCCAATTGGAAACCGGACGCACCCATCAAATCCGCGTTCATATGACGCATATCGGCCACCCGCTATTGGGCGATAAAACCTATGGCCGGATGCGAAGCATCAAGGGTATTGAAAATGCCCTGGCAACAGATTTACACCAATTTCCGCGCCAGGCCTTGCACGCGGCGACGTTGGGATTTATTCATCCCCAAACCGGGCAATTGCTGGAATTTTCGGCGCCTTTGCCGGACGACATGCAAATACTGGCTGAAAAACTTTCCCAAATGTCGTAGAATGCGTCCATGGCCACCCATCAAGCCCTTAGTCCGGAAAGCAATCTTGCCCGCTATTTGTCGGAAATTCGCCGCATACCGATGCTGGATGCCGAAGAAGAATACATGCTGGCCAAACGTTGGAAAGACAGCGGCGACCGCGATGCGGCGCATAGACTTGTTACCAGCCACTTGAAGTTGGTCGCCAAAATCGCCTTGGGCTATCGCGGCTATGGCCTGCCGCTGGCGGAATTGATTTCCGAGGGCAATATCGGCATGATGCAAGCCGTAAAAAAATACGATCCGGATCGCGGCTTCCGCCTGGCCACATATGCGATGTGGTGGATTCGCGCGTCGATCCAAGAATACGTGTTGCGGTCTTGGTCGTTGGTAAAAATCGGTACCACCGCCGCTCAAAAACGTTTGTTTTTCAATCTGCGCCGCCTGAAAAGCCAGATGCAAGCCATCGACGACGGCGATTTAAAGCCCGATCAGGTCAAGGCGATTGCCGAACGCTTGTCGGTCAGCGAATCCGACGTGATCAGCATGAACGGGCGCATGAGTTTCGGCGATCAATCGTTGAATGCCCCTGTGCGCGGATTCGATGACGGCAGCGCCGAATGGCAAGATTGGTTGGTGGACGACGCGCCAAACCAAGAGCAAGTTTTGGCCGAATCCGAAGATAAAAGCGAACGCGGGCGAATGCTCAATGCCGCGATGCAGGCCTTGAACGAACGCGAACGCGAAATTATCACCGCGCGCCGATTGCTTGAAAGCCCGCAGACGCTTGAAGAGTTATCGCAAAAATATGCCATCTCGCGCGAACGCGTGCGTCAAATCGAAGAACGCGCCTTTGAAAAATTGCAAAAGCGCATGAAATTGCTGGTCGATACCCGCGCGAAAAAGTTTCTGGACTTCAAGAAGGACGGCTAGACGGTATTACTGCATCGCTTGCCGGATTGAATCGGCGATCGACTCGATACCTTCCTTGCTGTGGCCTAAACTTTGCAATAATACTCCGCCCAATTCCAAGCTGGCATTCAATGTGATCGGCACGCTTGCGGTGACACCGGCTTCGACCAACTTTTTGGCGTGCTCGGAATCGCGCGCGCGGCCGAATACCGAAACGTTCGGCCAATTTTCCCGCAAGGTGTGAACGATCCTTGTCGCGTGTTTGGCGACGCTGACCGCCACCACCACCGCACGCGCGCGGTCCACGCCGACCGAACGCAGCACATGGGTTTTGGTCGCATCGCCGTAAAACACCGGATAGCCACGCGCACGCGCTTCGGAAATGCGCATATTGTCGTCGTCGATCACGATATATGGCAATTTTTGCAGCGCGCACATTTCCGCAATCACTTGTCCAACCCGACCAAAGCCCAGAATCACGATATGGTTGTTCTTGTCGTCGAAATCATTGGCGATTTTCGCCGCTTCCTTCGGCGAAGCCGGCTTTGCGCTTTCTTTGCTTAAGCCCGGCCAAGTCAACCGCATCAAAATCGGCGTTATGACCATGCTGATAATCACCACCATGGACACCATGTTGACCAAATCCATCCCGATCAAATGATGGTACATCGCAAGCCCCAGCAGTACAAACGCGAATTCGCCGCCTTGCGACAAAAGAATCGCGGTCTTCATGGATTTTCTTTGGCTAAGGCCAAATGCGCGCGCCAACAAGAAAAACACCGCAAGCTTGATGCCGATCAACAACACCAAAAACCCAACCAAACTTGCAATCGAATCGCCGATGAAATCCAAATTGATCATCATGCCGACGGTCATGAAAAACAGCCCCAGCAGCAACCCCCGGAACGGTTCAATATCTGCTGCGATTTGATGGCGGAATTCGGTTTCGGACAAAATCACCCCGGCCAGAAACGCCCCAAGCGCCAGGGAAAGCCCAAAGTGAAAAGTCGTCAGCGACAAGGTCAAAACCACAAGCAAGGTCATCGCGGTGAACAATTCATGATTGCGGTGACCGATCACGATACGGTAAAATGGCCGCAACACCAATTTCCCCAGATACATAATGACCACCAACGCGAAAACCGCTTTGATCGCGGCCGAAGACAAGCCCGCGATCAATGTCCCTTCGCCTTGGTTCAACAACGGCACCGCGACCAACAACGGCACGACGGCTAAATCCTGGAATAAAGCTGCGGAAAAACTGGCGCGGCCATGACGGGTTGCGAACTCGCCGCGTTCGGATAACAGCTGCAACAGCAAAGCGGTCGACGAGAATGCCAACGCTGCCGCAATCACGACCGATTCGGCAACGTTGCCGCGCACGTAATACGCCAGCCCGCCAAAAATCGACATCAGGGCTAGCGTCGACGCCCCGCCAAACCCGAACACCCAATGCCGCATAACGCGCAAACGCTCTAACGGTAATTCCAGCCCGATCGCAAACAACAAAAACACCACGCCCAACTCCGCCAAAAACTGCGTAGTCGGCGTGTTTTGAATCAATCCCACGCCGGACGGCCCGATCAGCAAGCCAGCCAAAAGATAGCCCAGAATAGGACTTGCATGGAGACGCTGCACCGCCGAAGTAACCAGCACGGCCGAGGCCAGCATAATAATCGGTATCAACAAATCAAGTCCGTGCGCAATTGGCATAAGATTTTCACTTTATCGTCTTAGGGTTATTGTGTACTCTGTCGCCCAGGACTTTAACGCGATTCCCGCCGTTTGTACATGCCCCATAGACGCAAAAAAAGATGCAAATGAATTCCAAAAGCGTTTTGATCACCGGCGCCGCCAAGCGCATCGGCCGGGGCTTGTCGCTGGCATTGGCCGAATGCGGCTATCATGTTTTGATCCATTATCATACCTCGAAACGATCGGCGGCGGATTTGGCGGCGGAAATTAAAAGTGCCGGCGGGCGCGCGGATTGCGTCGGCGCGGATTTAAGCGATCCGGAATCCGTTAAAACCCTCTTTCAACAATCGCGATCGGCTTTTGGCGGAAACATCGACGTCGTCATCAACAACGCGGCATTGTTTTTGCGCGATACCGTAATAGAGTTCGATCCCGGCCTTGCCATGCGGCATTTCCAGGTCAACGCCATCGCGCCGATGATGTTGATGCAGCTTATGGCGGCTCAAAATCATCCCAAGGCATCGGCGATCAACATTCTAGACCATATCATATTGAAATCCCCGCGCGGCTATAGCTCTTATTGCATCAGCAAATCCGCGTTATCCACCGCCACCCAGTTGGCGGCGATCCAGCTGCACGGGAAATTGCGCGTCAACGCGATCGCACCGGGCATTATTTTGCCGCTGATAGAAAACGAATCGGATCCGGCCTGGCGCGATCGTTACACATCGCCGCCATTGCGGCACAACGAAAACATCGCCGATATCGTCCATATGGTCATTCATATTATCGAAAACCAGGCCATTTCCGGACAAATCATTCCCATCGATTCCGGACGGCATTTGAATCACGAGAGAATTTTTGCGTCATGACGATCCCGCCTTGCACCATCATCATCAACAATCTGATCGTCATGGCGCGAATTGGAATTTACGATGCCGAGAAAACATCGCCACAACGCATCCGCGTCCATTGTTCCATGGCGCTGACTGGGAATGCGCGGCGCGGCGTCGACCAGATATCGGATACTGTTTGTTACGGAACGGTGCGGCAAAATATGATCGGCTATTTGCAATCAGGACATATTCAATTACTTGAAACCGCCGCGGAAAAATTGGCGGCCATTGCGTTGGCTGACGCGCGGGTCGCATCGACTACGATTCGGATTGAGAAGTTGGATGTGTTCGACGATTGCGAATCGGTTGGGGTTGAATTGACGCGCGCGCGGCCATGACCGAAAAAACACCCATGAGAAAAAATGCCCAAAACAAGCTTGCAACCGGTGTTGCGGCGATTAAATCGCATCACCGCAATCTGGCGGCCAATCCCGGGGTATACCGCATGATCAACGCCAAAGGCGACATTCTCTATGTCGGCAAGGCGCGAAATTTGAAATCCAGGGTCGCTGCTTATACCCGGCCGCAGCAATTGCCGATTCGTTTGCAGCGCATGATCGCCGAAACCGCGCGCATGGAATTTACCATTGCCCAATCCGAGGCGGAAGCATTATTGCTTGAAGCCGTGCTGATCAAAAAACATATGCCACGTTACAATATCCAACTACGCGACGACAAATCATTCCCGTATATCGCCATTTCCAAAAACCATGCATTTGCGCGCATTTACAAACACCGTGGCGCGCGTGGGAAAGATGCCGATTATTTTGGCCCCTATATGACCGCAAGCGGTGCTGTCGATCAAACCATCGCATCGATGCAGCGGGCATTTTTAATCCGCAATTGCAGCGACAGCATTTTTAGGGATCGCACACGGCCTTGCTTGCAATATCACATCAAGCGGTGCTCGGCGCCATGCGTCAATTATATCAACGCTGAAGATTACAAAGCATCGGTCGGCTTGGTTAAGGATTTCTTGCGCGGCAAAACCGGCCAAGTGCAAGAGCTATTCGCCGAAAAAATGGCCGCCGCGAGCAAAGCGATGGATTTCGAATCCGCCGCACAATATCGCGACCGCATCCGCGCCTTGGCCATCATCCAAAGCCGCCAGCGCGTGTTGGTTCACGGTTTGGGCGATATCGACATCATCGCCGCCGCGCAAAAGGCGTCACGCGTATGCGTCGCTGTGTTCAGCTACCGCGACGATCAGCATTTGGGCAATTATTCATACTTTCCGAAAACTCATCCGGATCAAACTTTGGACGAGGTGATCGCCGCGTTTTTAACGCAATATTATGCCGAAAAGCCCATTCCCAAGGAAATCGTCGTCAGCCACGCGCCAAAAGAAAGCGTACTGATCGCCCGCGCGCTGTCCCTGCAATCGGGGCACAAGGTCGATGTATCCTGTCCCGCGCGCGGCAAAAAACACGACATTGTCGATCATGCGCTTAAAAATGCCGCCGATCAATTGAATCGCGCAATCGCCGAGCGTGCCAGTCAAAAACAGTTGTTGCAACAATTGGCCGATGCTTTTGGTCTTCCTACAATACCCGAACGCATAGAAATTTACGACAACAGCCATATCCAAGGCAAAAGCGCGTTAGGCGTCATGGTGGTTGCCACACCCGACGGATTTCAAAAAAAATCCTACCGAAAATTCACTATACGCGCGGATCAATCGATGCGACAAAATCATGGCGGCGACGATTACGCCATGCTGCGCCAAGTTCTGCGCCGCCGTTTTGCGCGTATCGGCGGCGATGCGCAGGACACCAGCGCGGTGATGCCGGATTTGCTATTGATCGATGGCGGGATGGGGCAATTGAATGCGGCGCTAGATGTTCTGCGCGAATTGGATTTATCGGCCATACCGGTGATCGCCATTGCGAAAGGCCCGGATCGCAATGCGGGACGCGAGCGGTTTTTTATGGACGGGCGCACGCCGATGCAATTCCCTTCCGGCAATCCGGTATTGCATTTTACAGAACGATTGCGCGACGAGGCGCACCGTTTCGCCATTGGCGGCCACCGCAAAAAACGCACCGCCGAAATGGGTCGGTCTGCATTGGACGCGATCGCAGGCATCGGATCCGCCCGCAAACGCTCGCTGTTGCGTCATTTTGGGTCGGCTATAGGCGTTAAGAAAGCATCGTTGCAGGATTTGCAGGCGGTCAAGGGCATTAGCCAATCGCTGGCACAATTGATTTACAGCCACTTCCATTCCGGCGCGGAATAGGGCATATTCGTAGGCCATGCAACCTTGGATGTTTTCATGTTTCAGATCCCCAATCTGCTGACTTTTTTACGTATCGGCTTTGTGCCATTGATTATCGCGACCTATTTTGCACCCGAAGATTTGGTCGAACAGGCACGCTGGGCGGCTTTAATCCTATTCGTCATGGGCGCTATTACCGATTATTTGGACGGATGGGTGGCGCGCCGGTACCGCATGGAATCATCGCTTGGGAAATTCTTGGATCCTATCGCCGATAAACTGGCCGTTGCGGCGGTATTGATTATGTTGGTGATGACGCAACGCATTTCCGGGGTGGACGCCGTTGCGGCCTATTTGATCGTTGGCCGGGAAATTTTAGTATCCGGCTTGCGCGAATTTCTGGCGCAGATGCCGGGAAAAATTATGGTGCCGGTCTCAAAACTTGCGAAATGGAAAACCGCGGCGCAAATGACGGCTTTGATCGCGCTTTTGGCCGTCGACGCTTGGCAAGTATTGCAACCATTGGCCGAATTGGCTGGCGTGGCGTTGTGGGTTGCGGCACTGCTATCGGTCGTCACCGGATGGCAATATTTCAAAAAATTCGCCGAAACTATGACCCGCGACACGCCGCATGGATGACACCAAACATATTTTGGTGGTCGATGACGACCGCCGCTTGCGCGATTTAATCAAACGTTATTTGACACAAAACAACTTTATGGTCACGACGGCCGAAAATGCCGCCGAGGCCGAGCACGCCATGCAAAGCATAGAATTCGATTTAATGGTATTGGATATCATGATGCCGGGGGCGAGTGGGCTGGAACTTACGGCAAAACTGCGCGCGCTGCATAAAAACGTCCCCATATTGCTGCTTACTGCCAAAGACAGCGCCGACGACCGCATCCACGGATTCGAATTCGGCGCGGACGATTATTTGACCAAGCCTTTTGAGCCGCGTGAATTGGTCTTGCGCATTCAATCCATTTTAAAACGCGCGCCAGGCGCATCCTCATCGCCGCCTGAGACGCTTAAACCTTCGGCCATATCTTTCGGCAAATACATATTCGACGTCAAGCGCGGCGAATTGAAAAACGCCCAGGATGAATTGATCAACTTGACGACTGCTGAAATTTCATTGCTTAAAACCTTGGCAGAAAACGCTCACATGCCTTGCAGCCGCGAAGATTTGGTCGCGCTCTGCCAAATCGAAGGCGGCGAACGCGCGATAGACGTCCAAGTTACGCGCTTGCGCCGCAAAATCGAAACCGATCCGGGCTTTCCAAGATATTTGCAAACCGTGCGCGGCCGCGGCTACATGTTGAAACCGGAATCAATTGTAACCGAGCAATCGTTATGAACCGCTTTCTTAGACCCAAAAGCCTGTTCATCCGCACGTTGTTGATCCTGTTCATCCCGACGGTATTGGTGCAGTTGGTGACAGTCTATGTTTTTTACGACCGGCATTGGGAAACGCTGGTGCGTCGGTTATCCAGCTCGCTTGGCGGCGAAATCGCGATGGTCACCCATTTGATCGACCATACCAGCCCGGAGACGCGGCAAAAAATCCTGGCCGACGCCGGTAAAAATTTATATCTGGAATTCGTTTGGCAAGATTTGAATGCCCTGTCCCTGCCCGCGCAGCAGGATTCAAGCGGCATGGTCGATCAAATATTGCGCGAGGAGATCGGCAACCGCCTCGATCAGGAATTTTATGTGTCCGCCCGGGACGACAGCGAACGCGTCAGAATTATCGTGCGGCTGGATGACGGGTATCTGCTGACCTACGCGCATAAAAAACGCTTGTTTTCCTATACCGCCAATCTAGTGATCGCTTGGATGGTCGGCAGTTCGATATTGCTGTTTGGCATCGCCGCCGTGTTTTTGCGCAACCAAATCCGGCCAATCCGCAAATTGGCCGAAGCCGCCGAAAAATTGGGCAAAGGCCAAGATGTCAATGATTTAAAGCCGTCCGGCGCGATCGAGATTCGGCAAGCCACGCTGGCATTCCGCATCATGCGCGACCGCATCCGGCGCCAAATTCAACAACGCACCGACATGTTGTCCGGAATTTCGCACGATTTGCGCACGCCGTTGACGCGGTTGAAATTGGAACTGGCCTTGTTGCCGCAAACACCCGATATCCAAGCAATGCAAGCGGATATCGAAGAAATGCGCCAAATGGTCGAAAGCTATTTGGATTTTGCCCGCGGCGATGGCGGCGAAGAGCCGCAGATCATTGAAGTCACAAGTTTTATCGATGAAGTCGCCGCAAGCTTTATACGCGCGGGTGAAGCGATTCGTATCGAACCGATGCCGCAGATAGAAATCATCGGGCGGAAAAACGCCCTGCGCCGCTGCGTCGGCAATTTGATCGGCAATGCCTGCCGTTACGGTGAACGGGTATGGATTTCGACGGACACGCATCCGCGCGGGATTGATTTGCATATCGACGACGATGGCCCGGGAATACCCGAAAACATGCACGAAGAAGTGTTTAAACCGTTTCGCCGGCTGGACGATTCGCGCAACGCCGAAACCGGCGGCGTCGGCTTGGGGCTTAGCGTCGCCCGCGACATTGCCCGTCGGCACGGCGGCGATATTATTCTTTCCAAAGCAAAACAGGGCGGCCTTCGCGCCACCCTGCATCTGCCTATTTAACCCACTGAGAATATGTTTAGCGTTTTCCGGTCGCAGCCTTGCGCAAGGTTTCCGATGCCGGAACAATATCTTGCAATTCCGATACCGATTCGCGCATGCGTTGTCCGACCACTTCGAAAATCTCGCGGTTAGAACGTGTCAAAATTTCGGCCAGTTCGCGCGCATTGGCGGTGTTGGATTCCAATGATTCTTGTATGATTTGCGCGCTTTTTTTAATGCGGCTGTTCGACGGCTGCCCGGTTGAGATCGAATCGATCGCATTCGCGACATTATCCAGATTTTGTTGAAACGCCTGCCCGGAACAACGGGCGACGGCTTGGGTGCAATCCACGCTCAAGCGGCTGAGGCGAGAGAATGTTTCCATATTCTTTCTGTATAGATCTAGCAACTTGCTCATAGTAACACCTGAATGTACGGGTTGTTGGATAAAAATGACGTGGTCTTTTATATACTTGTTAAACTATAACAAAATCCATCCAGGAAGTAAAACTTATTTTTACCCCATCCGATTCATACACGACTATGCGGATCTATTTTCTCTTTCAAAGAGATAATTCCGGATAATATAGTTTCCGCGCTGAGCAATATCCGATCCAATGCCGCCATGGTTTTGGCCATGTCGCCGGAATCATCGTCCGACCAAACCCATATTGCATAGCCATATAACCCAACGAGGCCGACGCGCATAAACGCGCGGCCGGGCAATAATTCACCCAGGCTCAACGACGCCATCCAACGCGGCGATAATTTTAAGAAGATACGCAACAACATTGGGGTAAAGATTTTATCTGCAACAATTTTTTTTAAATCCGCGCGCTGTTGCTGCCAATGATCCGCATGCAACATAATGAAATCAAAAATTCTATCCCGCGGCGAATATTGCGAATCTTTTATGCCAATTTGTTGGGCGGCCTGCTCGGTGATATCCGTGAAAAATTGCGTTAGAATATCAAACACCTCGTCATGATTTTTCCCAACGCAGAATCGCGCATCCATTTTAGCTGAAAAAATTTTGTTTAGCCGATACCGGCGGCCTTCCGGCTTTTTGGATTTTTTTCGGCGAGGATTTGTTTTTTTGCCCGCAGCCATTACATTACTCCGCCGCTATCGTCTTTGCACGCGCCGCTGCCGCGGCGATTGCACGGCGCATCAAATCGATCCAGACATTATCGGCATTTAAAACCGCAAGCGCCGCCGCCGTTGTCCCGCCCGAAGTCGCCACCTGTTGCGTTAACGCCTGTGCATCTATACCGGTTTTTTCCATATACGCCGCCGCCCCCACGATTGTTTGTCGCGCCAGTTGCCGCGCAACATCCGGGGCAAGCCCCAAGGCAGTGCCGGCGTCCGCCATCGCTTGGCAAAGCGCAAACACATAAGCCGGCCCGCCCGCCGAAAGCCCGGTGACAACGTCCAAATCCGACTCCGCATCGCACCAAACGATTTGACCAAGCGCTGAAAGCAATTTTTCTGCCAATGTTTTTTGCGCGGGCGATGTTGCGGTCGAAGCAAAAACGCCAGCAATGCCCATCCCGATTGCCGACGGCAAATTCGGCATGGCGCGAATAACCGGCAACTGCGCGCAATCCCTATCCAACAGCGACGCAATTTTGCCCGACGTCACCCCCGCCATCACCGACAAAACCAAAGTATGGGATTGAACGATCCGGCGATACAGCGGCAGGATTTCTTTTGATTTCTGCGGCTTTACCGCGACAACAATCGCATCAATCGAATCCACGAATGTTAGGATTTTTTGCGGATCGTCGGTGAAATGCGCGCGTCCAGTGAAATCAGCGGATAATCGTGTTGCCTTTGGATCGATTGCGACAATATCATGCCCCATATGGGCATCAAGCCACGCACAAAGCATCGCACGGCCTAAATGCCCGCAACCGACCAGCAATATGGTTTTTTTCATACCGACAATATGCCTATGCCACACCCATGACGTCAACCATGGATAATAACAAAGCATCAGCCGGGTTTTTGCCGCCGTCCATCACATATTGAAACGCCGGATAAAACCGGTCGCATTCCGAAAGCGCGATATCAAGCAGGTCTTCGATCTGTTCGAAACTAGCACCCCATTCATCGCGCATTAAACACGTTTGACGAAACATCGGCACCAAATCGTCATGGCAAATTTCAAAATGCCCCATCCACATTTTTTCATTCACCCGCGCCAACAACTCATACACGGCAATCCGCCGCGAATCGGGTATCGGCGCGTCGAATGCGGACGAGAAATAAAGCGCGTTCAAATCCTCGCGCCATAAGAAATGCAAGCGGTACTGACACCACCGGCCTTGCACATCGACGATCATCTCGTCGGTGTTATAGCGGTTGAAATTCCAGGAATTGGCGGTGACCAACTCTTCGACTAAATCTAACGGATTTTCAATAGAAGCCAAATCTTGTTCGGACAATGCGGCCATATTTTGCAACTCCCTTAAATGGTTAAAGGTGGAAGGCAAATTATCCCGCCGGTTGTGGGCATCGTACCCTGACTCTTATCGTAAAAGCCCCAACCAGTTGTAAGGGTAGGTGTAACACCTACTATTAGACTGCCACCTGTTTTTATTGCTGGCAAGATTGAAAGCATTCGCCAAGAAAATTTTTTCGCACTGTTGCTTTAAAATTGCCTGATTGGCAAAAGCGCTTCATTAGGCACGCTTGCGCCGGCTTGCGACGCGAGGCTTGGTTGGCCTGGTTTGGCCAGAACCCTTGCCTTCCAGTTTCGCCACGCGTTTTTTCAACTCTTCTTGCTCGCTTCGGGCGCGTTTGGCCATGGCGTGTACAACTTCGAATTCTTGCCGGCTGACCAAATCCATTTTTTTTAATATCTTTTCCAATTTTACCGTCATGGTTTTGCGCGCGTCTTTTCGCATGGAATCGCTCATGCCGATCGCCGATCCGGCCAATTTGGCCAAATCATCCCATAACAATTTCCAATCGTTCATCGCTCACCTTTTTGATACGCTATTTACATCATCGCCGATTCGGTTTAAACCTTTATAGATCGAAATACAACCCGCATTTTTATAGAAAGTTTATCCATGATTATCGTCACCGGCGGCGCCGGTTTTATCGGATCGAATTTGGTGGCCGGGCTTGAGCGCCGCGGTCATAACGACATCATTATTTGCGATACGTTAGGACGCGACGAGAAATGGCGCAATGTCGCAAAACGTGAAATGGCCGAATTCATCATGTCCGACGATTTGTTCAGCTTTTTAGAAAATCACGCATCCGAAATCAGCACAATTTACCATCTGGGCGGCGTGTCCAGCACGGTCGAAGCCGACGCCGATTTGATCGTGCAAAGCAATTTCCAATTGCCGATCCGCCTGTGGCGCTGGTGTTGCAGGCATGGCGCGCGGTTTATCTATGCATCCTCGGCGGCAACCTATGGCGATGGAGCATCCGGATTCGACGATAATTTTTCATCCGATATTCTGGAAACTTACCGTCCGCTCAATGCTTATGGGTGGAGCAAACATGCGTTCGACCGATGGGTCGCGCGCGTGGTGCGCACCGGACGGGTGCGCCCGCCGCAATGGGTCGGATTGAAATTTTTCAACGTCTATGGCCCAAACGAATATCACAAGGGCGGCCAAATGAGCGTCGTTGCACAAACATACAACAAAATTTCCCGCGGCGAAAGCGCGACGTTGTTCCGCTCGCATAATCCGAAATACCAAGATGGCGGGCAATTGCGCGATTTTATTTATGTCGGCGATTGCGTCGATGTGATGTTGTGGCTTTATGACAATCACAAGGTTAACGGCGTATTCAACCTTGGCACCGGCAAGGCGCGCAGCTTTTTGGACTTGGCCAATGCCGTTTATGCCGCAATGAACAAATCGCCCGATATTAAGTTCATCGATACGCCGGAAAATATCCGCGCCAAATACCAATATTTTACCGAAGCGAAAATGGAACGGCTGCAAGCCGCCGGATATTCCAAACCCTATACCAGCCTTGAAGACGGCGTTAAAACCTATGTGCAGAAATATTTGATGAATACGGATCCGTATTTGTAAGCTAGTGGATAGTGGATAGTGTATAGTGTATAGGGATGTTCTAATGCTATCCACTATACACTAACCACTATACACTAACCACTATACACTAACCACTTACTCATGAACTTCCCTGCAATCGACCCTATCGCTCTGCAAATCGGCCCGCTCGCGGTTCATTGGTACGCGCTCGCCTATCTGGCGGGCATTGTCGGCGGCTGGCAATACGCCATCCGCATCGCGCGAAGACACGCGCCGATTTTCACCAAAGAGATCATCGACGATGCAATTTTTTGGGTGACGCTTGGGATTATTTTGGGCGGACGAATCGGATATTGCCTATTTTATAAACCGGAATTTTATCTGGCCAATCCCACGCAAATTCTAATGGTGTGGCGCGGCGGCATGTCGTTCCATGGCGGGTTTTTGGGTGTGTTAATCGCGATTATTCTTTTTACGCGAAAAAACAACTTGCCGTTTTGGCGTCTGATTGACATTGCCGCTTGTGTGACTCCGATCGGCCTGTTTTTTGGCCGCATCGCCAATTTTATTAATGGCGAATTGTATGGCCGCGTGACGGATGCAGCGTGGGGCGTTGTATTCCCGCGCGGCGGCGAATTTCCCCGCCATCCAAGCCAGCTATACGAAGCAGCTCTTGAAGGGCTATTGATGCTTGCCGCGTTTTATATTCTTCAAACCCGCAGCAAAATGTTATCCAAACCGATGCTGGCATCAGGATTATTTTTGACATTTTACGGCGCAAGCAGGTTTTTTGTCGAATTTTACCGCGAGCCGGACGATTTTCTGGGCTTGCTCGCGCTCGGCCTCAGCATGGGACAATGGCTGTGCGCGCCGATGATTTTAGCCGGGATTTATTTAAGTTTTTATGCTGTTCAAAAAAAATCCAACCGCGCTTGATCGCATCGCGCGCATGATCGGCGATACCGGCCCAATCGGTGTCGGCGCATTCATGCACGAGGCGCTGATCGGCGAATATGGCTATTACCGGCGCGCAAAAGACCCGCTGGGAGTGGACGGCGATTTTATCACCGCGCCCGAAATCAGCCAAATTTTCGGCGAGCTGATAGGTCTGTGGTGCGTGGAGCAGTGGAAAAAATTGAATTATCCCCAGGAATTCGCCATTTGCGAATTGGGTCCGGGGCGCGGCACGCTGTTGGCGGACGCTTTACGCGGTGCGGCGCAAGTTGGCAACGGCTTGAAACAAGCGCGAATATTCCTGTGCGAAGCCAATCCGCTGCTGCGGCAAAAGCAATTCGCGGCATTGCCGGATGTTCAACCGCAATGGATCGAAAATCTGGACGAATTGCCGCGCATCCCCATCATATTTATCGCCAATGAATTTTTCGACGCGCTGCCAGCCGAACAAATCGTCTACCGTGACGGCCGGTGGCATTTGCGCAAAATCGATTACGATGCGGATGCGAAAAAATTGTTTTTTTGTGTCGATACCAATCCCTATGACGCAAGCCAAACGGTAGAGTTTCAACCCCAAGAACCGCAAGAAGGCGATATTTTCGAATTTAGCCCCGAATCCTGGCGCTGGCTCTACGCGATGGCGCAGCACGCAAAGGATTATGGCGCGGCCGCGTTGATGATCGATTATGGGCATTTGCAACCGGGATTCGGCGAAACGCTGCAAGCGGTCCGCCGCCATCAGAAGACCGATCCGCTGCTGGAACCGGGCGAAGCCGATCTGACCTGCCATGTCGATTTCGCCGCCATGCGCAGAATTTTGCAAAAACGCGGGCTTTATATCCACGATTTTACCACGCAGCGCGATTTTTTGATCCGGTGCGGCATTCAGCTGCGTTTGAAACAATTATTGGCCAAGGCCACGCCCGCGCAACAACAATCCCTGCAAAGCGGCGTGGAAAGATTGACTTTGCCAAGGCAGATGGGCAATTTGTTTAAAGTATTGTCCTTTGCCTCTTATACCGCATGACCAAAGCAGAATTTTTACGCGACGCCACGCTTGCCGATTTCCAAACTAAAATCGGCCACGGATTTTTCACGCGCAAAGGCGGGGTCAGTTCCGGGATATATTCATCGCTCAATTGCGGATTGGGCACCGAAGACGCGCCGGAATCGGTTGCGGAAAACAGATCCCGTGTCGCAGGGGCGCTGGGCGGGTGCGAAAAACTGTTCACACTCAATCAAGTTCACAGCAATCAATGCCTGATTATTCAAAACATCAACGAAATCCCGCCGCGCGAAGCCGCCAAAATGGATGCGATCGCAACGAACATTCCCAATCTCGCCATTGGCATTTTGACGGCCGATTGCGCGCCGATTTTGTTTTTCGATCCCAAACGACGCGTGATTGGCGCGGCCCACGCCGGATGGCGCGGCGCTATGAACGGGGTTTTGGAATCGACCGTCGCGGCGATGGAAAAATTGGGATCAAACCGCACCAACATCGTTGCAACCGTTGGACCTTGCATCGGACAAGAATCCTATGAAGTCGCTGCCGATTATTATCAAAAATTTATCGCTGAAAATCCGCTTAATAAAGTCTATTTTGCCGCATCGCCCAAATCTGGACACCATCATTTCGATTTGCGCGGCTATGTTTTAGGACGGCTATTGGCCGCGCGCATTGGCCATGTCGGTTCGATTGCCGAGGATACTTATAAAAACGGCAATTCTTTTTTCAGCTATCGCCGCACCACCCATCGCGGCGAGGCCGATTATGGCCGCCAAATCTCGGCCATTGCTTTAAAATCTTAAAAAGA
>FRDC01000693.1_pt1 | contig 117054 bp, 128 predicted proteins | sample 1106171 | NCBI WGS metagenome assembly FRDC01 (sample SAMEA3930566, study PRJEB13176) | freshwater metagenome | biome: Drinking water system; feature: drinking water; material: water | place: Singapore | collected 2014-12-20 | reverse complement strand
CAAAAATGGGTAGAGCAGCGGACTCATAAGCCGCTTCTCGTTTCCTCCCCTTCACACATAAAACTCCAAAACTCCAAGGGAATCGCGGCATCCACCGCGGTTCCCCGTTTTCCGACATCCGATCTCTTCCCGCCTAAACCGACCAGTTCCGGCCTCTTGGTGAACACCTGGTGAACATATCAGAGCACCGAAGTCCACTCAGACCTCTCCGTGGAACGAGGGCGTACGATCGCGCAGGAAGTCCGACAACAACTCCTCCATCACGTGCACTATCTGTCCAATGCGGTCATCCACGTCGATCCTGTGACTGAGTCAGGACAAGCCCATTATCGGATCAGCGAGCATGAGCACGACGATTTTAAGTCATAGCCCATCCGGCATTGCTGCTCCCCCACGAAAACCGCGACGCAAACCCTGGCTCGGGCGAGCCTGCGCTGTATTCGGCGATCCTGGTATAGCGATCTCGCCATTCACCGCTCAACGGATCGGCTTGGGAACCCAACTGACATTGGATATGCACCCGCTGCAAGATTATCGTATGCCCGATCGTCTAGCGTATGGGTTCACGGCACGTCACATGCATGAGCAAGACATGCTACTGAGTTCGATGCGTTCCAGGCCTTCTCGATACAGAGCACAGCTTTCTTTGGCCGTTGTCATATCTCCCTCGTGCTTTTGGATACACTGCCGATAGCCTTTCAGCAGTTCGGCTGCTTCGTGGCTGATCTCTGCGTTGGCTTTCCGCTGGCGATAATCTACACATCTCAATGCATCCTTGCCGGACAGCGTCGAGCAATCGGCCTTTTCATATTGAGTGTTCATCCCGCAACTCGTGAACAGAGGTAGGACGGCAGTCATGAGAACAATCCGTAATTGCTTCATCGTCACACTCCTTCAATTCTGATGTCCTAGATAATGTACCGACTCCAGCCTGCATACCGCTCACGTATGGTCCCTAGGGGGAGGCTTGTGAGCACAAGCAGGAGACCAACGACAAGATCATTCAAAGTTGCCATGGAGATTCCACCTGCCAAAAGCCACGGTGCGGCGATAAGCCAAAGACCGAGGACTGCGTTGAACCATCGCACGCTGCGAGTCACTTCTGCCCAGGCAATCACCGCAAAGGTCACGACGAGCGCCCCGACCAGATGATCGGAGTCCGCGATCGCCGCATCGGTTCCTAATACGGATGGCGCCACCATGAGCCACATTCCTAAAGCCGTGCCCACAGCCAACGTCCACGGAAGGGATACTCCCCAGATCATTGAAGGACCGACGGCCGAAGCCGGTGAGCCGAATTCCGGGGAGCGCGTATCCGGCCCGCCCCCTTCGATGCTCCCGCCTTTCCAGAACGTCTGCCAGAACGGTTTGCCGGCACGGGAACTCGCAACCATGAACTGGCCCATCGCCACTACTTCATCCACGGCCAATGGCACCATAATTAACATTGCCACGGCGGCAACCAGACAGAGCGTACACCACATGCCAATTGACACCGGCTGCAGAATAACGAGGATGATACTCGTCGCGCCCAGTGGCACCACAAGGAGCGCAAACATCAGGACCATCCAGGGCATCGTGCGCCAGCGGCGACTGTCACCCATGTATCCAGACAGGGCTTCCAAGAGATAGGACAGCGCTCCAAGCCCGGCGTCAGAGATTGGCCAGGCTTTCGAGACTTTGGAAGTCAGGACCTGTTGAGTGCTGTCGCCGAAGAACGGATCCCAGGCAGAAGGGATGTGACCCAACTGATAGGCTGCTAAGTACCGAGCAATAAAGAAGCCGACAAAGGCCAAGGCGATGATAGGGCCGCGCTGAAGCCATGTCGAAGGATTGTAGGTCCAGCCCGGGGGAATCTCCGGACCCGGCATGTCCATCCAGCCCATGCCCGGCATGCCGGGAATGAGGATGGACAACGCGATCAGCATGCCGCCGACGATCGTGTCGTTGAGATAGGCGGTAGCGGATGGAGCCCAGAACACGAGGGGTGCGAACAGCAGCCAGATACCTGTAAAGCAAACTGCCCATGCTGCCCAAACCCGACGAAACAGCGCCAGTGTGCCAAAAGCTAATACGAGTCCCCCGCTGGCGATATCGCTCCACGTCATGCCAGTGCTCTGATAACCGAAGGTCACGGGACTGGTCAGCAGCCAGATACCGAGCAATAAATTGGTGTGGTAGGTCCAGAGAAATTTCTTATGATTCTCCGCGAGCATGGATCCATGCTCGGCGACTGACATGCCTTCGTGTGTTGTTTCCATCGCCGCCGGATGCCTGGAATGCTGATGTTCCTGGTGAGTTGCTTGACGACTTGCCATCACCATTCTCCTATCCTGCTCTGTGGAGCCTGTGTGCTCCATGACGGAGGCTCCAGTTTGTGCTCGCGATACCACGCAAGCGGATCGGCTTTGAGCGCACGGATCATGAGAGGCAGTCTGTTCCGCAATGCACGCTTCGGTTCCCAATCCAGGAGGGTACGCGCCTGCGTGATATCCAAAGCGTAATGATCATCCGCATGGTCGATCATCCACGGTTTTATGAACGGCCTTCCCCCGAATGGCAGAGCGTCCTGAAGCCACGCCACGCCTCGCGCCAGCGTCTTAGGGATTTCCCACGTTTGCCACTCTTCGCTGTGGATTAAGCGACCGAACTGATGTTGTAGTTCATCATAGCTCAGGACCTCGGCTTCGCCGACGAGCAGTGGAAGTGTAGGAGGCAATTGCTGGCGATGGTGCACAAGTCGTACGAACATATCGACCAGATCATCGAGATGCAGGAACGCCTGACCGTGGGCAATGTGACCAGGAAAGACATGACTGACGAACTTTCGTTCATAGATCCGCTGGATCTGATGCGCCAAGGGAATCGAACGACACCGGTCGGTATACACGCCCGCGATTCTGACCAGCACGACCGGCGTGGATCCCCGCTCGGCGAGAATGAGGTTTTCGGTCTTGACCTTGGATTCCGGATAGGCCCATGTCGGTTCAAGCGGCCACTTTTCATTGATGCGCTGACCTGGCTGGCACGGCGCGTGAACCAGCATCGTGCTGGAAAAGGTGAACTGCTTGACTTGAAATGCCTTGAGGCCCTTCAACAACCGCGCAGTTCCCTTCACCGTAATGTCGTCATATTTTGGGCTCGGCTTCCCGGAAAAATCATAATAGGCAGCAAGATGCACAACCGAGGCGAGCGTCTCCCCATAGCGTTCCCGCACATAGGTGAGCGCCTGCCCTACACTTTCCTCGCACGTGAGATCCACCGACACGCCGTCTACATTCGGCGGCGGGTGTGGGACGGCGGCTTGACGATCGAACCCAATAACTGAGAACTGTTCCGTTAGGCGAAAGATCAGGGAGGTGCCGATGAGTCCGCTGCTGCCCGTGACGAGAATCACACCTCGCCTGGAATCCCTGTTTTCCCTTTCCATTGAAGCATCCACGTCAGAGAGTCATGATTACTGTGTGTCATGCCATGCCATGTTTCCAGCCAATTCTTACCATCCACCAATTCATGGGATACGTCAGTACCGCGCCCACCATAAGACCCAGGGCGCCGAAGCCCCAAAAGGCCGCACTGTTCGGAGGCGGCGGGGCCCCGACCACATTGGGCGTGACAAAGCGCATTACTAAGCCCATCCCAAGCATCACCGTGATCATGGAAAAGAATTCGGCTCGGCCTCCTTTCCACAATGCCAGGAGCGGGGGATTCCCCATCTGTCGCATAGCACCGTACTGGAACAAAAACCAGCCAAAGGCAAAGCCAACAACATATTCAATCCAAAATTCCGACCAGAAAGGCATCCGCAACCATCGCGTGATGACCATGGCACTCATGATGCCTAATCCGTCCCCACTGACACAGTGAATCACCGACCCGATAATTTTTTTCCACTCATCAGAGACAAACAACGAATGCATTTGCTTGGCAGCCCGGCCTTGCTTGCTTCCGATGCCCCGCGGGCGGCAGGTCCAGAGGTACAACAGCAGGCCAATTACCGAGAAGAAAATGACGACAATGGGCCAGCCGACCTTTAAGGCAGGCATGACATAGCGGTTTACCACCAGCGAGTCATAGAGGACCCAGCCGGCCGCAACAATCCCAAAGCCATACCACAGGATGACAAACATAGGGACGCTTAAAACATGAAGAGAGCTCAATGGTGGTACGCTACACATGGAACCGCTAGCCTGACTTCCGCCTTACAAGATTCTTGTCACAGAAGGAATCTCAACGACGAGATCCTTTGGATCGCCTTGGCACCCTCACCGCGAGGGCAGCCAAATTTCAAGGATCCTTCTTGGTCAAGTTCAGCGTCCGACGCTTCATGAGTCCAGCCTTCCCTTGAGTTTCACGTCACAGGTAGAGCAACCAGTTACCCCGGCAGCCGTTGTTCCAACTCAATTCCACATCGATCCCAAACGCGATATCCAGGGTACTCCCCGGCAACCCGGTCCCGCCGTATGGGATTCTGGCGGGATCGTGCTATCGGCTTTTCCGCTCCATCATGCCTTCCATGCCTTCTCGCATGCCGCCCATCTCGTCCATATGGCCGCCCATTCCGCTATCCATCTTGTCCATCATGCTCATCATGTTCATGCAGGTGGCCATATCTTGTTTCAGGTCGGCCAGGCCGTTCTGGCTCGCTTCGAGCGTCGCCCGCATCTTGGTTGCGTCATTCGACCGTTGCCCCTCTTCCATCCTTATCATCATCTGATCGATCGCCTTGGACGCCTTGTCATGGTGTTCCCGGCACTCCCCCATCATCTTCTTCATGGACCTCATGTCTCCGCTTCCCTGTTGCGACTCCGGCGCTTTCATCTCGGCCAGTGTTTGCCAGGGCATGAAGAACATTAAGACTAGCAGTCCCACTCCGATGGCAATGTGTAACCGAGTCCTTCTTCTGTGTGTCATGGCATTCTCCTTCTTTCTTGCCAAGACAACGTTGGCAACACTTATTCGGCCTTCTTCACGTTCGCTTCTTCCGTAACCACAGCACCATCCGGCTGCACAGCAGTCTGCCGATTGATAAAACGTCCGGCAGAGTGGCCATACTTTGTTGCAGCCTCTCGTTGTACCTCTTCAAAGGTGGCTGAGATATCGGCCGTGAGCAACTCGTATTGAGGAACATCCAGATCATGGTCAGGACTGACCTTGACCCAGGATCCTTCCGCCCAGCAGCCGGTTTGGTCAGGACCGACGTTGCGCAGAATGTCACCCGTCTCCAGGTTATAGTAATAGCCTTCACAATTCTGAATGTCCCGGAACGTTAGCATGTCAATCATCTCCCCTGATCATGGCTTCTTCAATTTTCTGACTTCTCCCAGAATCTTCGACAGTAGGACCGGCTGAATAATGACGGCGACAGCGACAATGAATGCGAACAGCGTCGAGGCGACCATGCAGAGCATCATGGTCCCGTCCATCATCGTGCCTTGCATCATTTGCCCTTCCATTGGAATACCCTTTCTTCTAAAGGGGCGAACGTCAATTGCCGGCGCACTCAACTCTTCAACAGTTTGGCGATGAGCAGGACGAGCAGTACGATCAGGAGAATCCCGACGATTCCCCAGATCAGCATCCCGGCGCCCATTCCCATCATTCCATCCATCATGATGCGGCCACTCTTATCTTCTGTACGTCTTACCTAGTGGGGCAAGGCTCGATGAACCTCGCCCCACTTGTGTTTCGAATGACTTTATCGGCGAGTTCCGGCCGGCTGTTGCCGTGCCCCAGCGGTGGCGGCGACTTTCCGACACTCTTCTGCACATCGCCGACAAGCTTCGGCACACCGTCGGCAATGTTCGTTCTGATGCTTCTCGCATTCGCCAGCACACGCGTCACATGCGGTGGCACAGACGCCGCACAGCTCTGCAATAAAAGGGGAGTCCCGGCTGATAAATGCCGCACAGGACCAGCATAGGTCCGCGCAATCGATGCAAAGCCGGGCGCATTCGGGCATTTCGCCTAGACACTGGTTCCCGCACGATTCGCACTCTTCGGCACATCTCACACAGGCTTCCATACACGTTTGATATTGATGAGCCATGTAGAATCCTCCTTTCGGTCCTGGTGACAATGCTGCGAGACTAGAACCTATCTCAAAATGGTTGCATCGATAAGCGCATCACTTATAATGCGCCGCCATGCTGCGGCTGCGCGATGACCAATGGGAACGGATTCGCGAACATTTGCCCGAGGAGCACATCGCTGATGGGCGCGTTGGTCGCAAGCCCGTGCCGGCGCGGGCAGTCTTGGAGGCCGTGCTGTGGATTTTGAACACGGGCGCACAGTGGCACATGCTGCCGCAGTGTTATCCCAACTACAAGACGGTGCATCGCCGCTTTCAGCAGTGGTGCGAACGCAAGGTGCTGCGCGACATTCTCATGGCCAACACACTGCGCGAAGAAGGCGACATCGATGAGCGCGAGAGTTTCATCGATGCCACGTTTGCGTCGGCCAAGGGCGGTGGCGACGGCATCGGCAAAACCCGCCGGGGCAAAGGCGTCACGATTCTGGCGATCGTGGACCGCCATGGCTTGCCACTCTCCGTCAGCACCCACGCGGCCCATCATCATGAAGTCACGTTGGTGCAACTCAGTTTCGACTTCTACATGCTGGAGGCGAAGCCCGAGCATCTCATTGGCGACCGCGCCTATGACAGTGATGGTCTCGATGACGACCTCAAGCAGGACGGGGTCAACATGATTGCGCCGCATCGGTCGACCCGGAAACTCAAGACGCAAGATGGCCGCCATCTGCGGCGGTACCAACGCCGCTGGCTCGTCGAACGCTTCTTTGCCTGGCTGCAATGGAAGCGGCGGCTGCTTGTTCGCTGGGAATATTACGCCTCCAATTTCCTCGGCTTTGTGCAGCTCGCGTCCATTACGATGCTGCTGAAGCAATTTTGAGATAGGTTCTAGTTCTCTCACAAGCGATAAAGGTCCATGGGAATGGATGACCGACACAATCTCGGCGTTACGGTAAGGAGATCAAGATTAGGACCGCACTCCAGAAGGCGTGCGTGTCAGCTCCGCATTCCAGAAGATGCGGGTGGAGGCAGGCAGATCACAATCGAAGAACAGTCAGTTTCGCGAGGACTTCGTCGACCGGTGGGGCTAAGAAATCGTAGAAACGAGGCGGCGCTATACCCGGCGGATCGATGAGGCTTACTACAATCGCTTGTTCTAAAGAGCTAGTCTGAATATCGAGCCAAGGATGAGACTGATCGGCATGCTCGACGCTGAAGGTTTTAAAGACGTCGCAATACTCACGCACCGGCTGATCAGTTGAGGATCCGCACCCCATTGGAGTTTGCCCGGCACTGAACAACGGAAGCAGACACGCGTAGGCGTTAAATGTCAGCCCGAAAAGAATCAGCACTAATGAAACGGAGATAATTCGAGGTATCAACGCAATACAACCCATCGTATGATTTCAGCATGCCTTCAGGCGAGACAGTCAGTATCAGCAGATTTTGACCCGCTGATCTTGGGCATCGCAGACGCGGGTACTGAGTCTGCAAAATGCAGACCTATAGGCATAATGGGGTTATCCCAGCACGCACAGCGAGAGAAGTGAGAGAGTTATGGCGTCAGAGTTGAAACTTGGGATAAAGCGTCGGAAGTTTTGACCAGCTCTAAAATCGAAGACGATTAGGAAAACCATCACCTTGATGCCCTACCTGTATGGACAGCATGTCTTCGATCGGACAACTCGTCCCTTCATTGGAGACGAAATGACGACCCGTGATCACGCCGTGCACCTCGGTTGGTGGTATGAAACCCTTTTGTTTGAATAGGGAGCGATGTTTCTTCAAGATGCCCGCTCTTTCGTCTTCCTCCGACGCCCCATCGCAACGACCCGGAAGATCAACGGCGGGAGCAGCAGCATCTGCGCCACCGAGGTGACGCCCACTGCAACTCCCGGAATGAGGGGCATCTGTGTGGTATAGCTCCACCACTCCACGCCATAAATCATGATCCCTTCAAGCGGAATGATCATGACAAGCCCGGTCACGGCCATGAGCGCATACTCGCGAAGCCCAGGATGCTCAAACCATCCTGGCTGACCAAACCACATCCACCCGATCCAGAAAATGAGCAGGACGAGCAGGCCGTCGCCGAGACTCATCGAGAAGCACTGCCACCAGGGAATAGGGGTTCCGTCCCTTCCAACGTACAGCGTGGACTGCGCGCGTTCCCAGGGATAATTGAAGACAACCGCCGCAATAAAGATGCGGGCGAGAGTCGTGGCCAATGGGGTCCTTGAAGCGGCATCATAGAAGCGGCTCATCGTCCTCCGGCGCCTATCACGGTCGCTCGCTTCGTTTACCTTCCTCGATAGGAGAAGAGCAGGAACACTTGGTTCGGAAGGAATGTGAGTTCTTGCTGAAGCGAGTAGTCAGCTTGCTGCAACTCTTGCAGGATGACTTCTCGGGGCGTCCAGTGGCCTATCAGTCTCGTGAACCATCCTTCACCGTTGAAATCGATGACCGTTATCCTCCCGCCGGGACGGAGGTACTTGCTGGCGTTCTTAAAGTACGATACCCGGTCTTCCAGGTGGTGATAGGTGATACAGGTAAAGATCAAATCGACGCCGGACTCCGGTAATAAGGGGTCATCAGGCTTGGCAAGAATCACATCGATGTTTGCATAGCGTTCTTCCCGGGCACGTGCTGCCACATAGTCATTCATTCCTGGATCGGCGTCCACCGCGTACACCTTTCCCGTCGGACGAACAGCTTCTGCAAGTCGGAATGTGAAATACCCGCTTCCCGAGCCAAGGTCCGCGACGAATTGCCCGTCCTTCAGGTTGAGCGCCTGGAGAACTTCTTCGGGGTGCTGCCATCCGTCGCGCCCGAATCCTTCATTGAGCCAGCGCTTGAAACTCGTGCAGCCCGTACAAGCAGCGGCGATCAGCAAGATCAGGATGATGTGAAGCGGCTTGCATTGTCTCAAAGTCATGATTTCCCCTCTCGATGGGGATTCCTAACAGTCGCGCCTCTGAATGCCGCCACGCCCGCCAGCGCCTCTGTCAAAGACTTGTTCTGAGAGCCTCTGCTTCTCAGCTCACGGTGACAGTGAAGTGTTCACGCCGTTCAGCTGCCCCTGCCCGCTGGATCTTGACGGTGATTTGCCATTCTCCTGCCATACCAAAGTTCGCGTTGGCCTGATACATGTCTCTAGTCATGGCCGCTGTCTCTTCCATCGCGGTCATCCCTGGCATCGTCATGGTCACATCGAATGTCACCACGGCGTCTCTGACGGTTCCTCCGGCAGCATCGGTCAGCTTCACGCGCAACACATTCTCGCCCACTGTCGGTTTCGCAGGAATGGTCGAGAAGGCCACGATCAGGTCCCCCACCCGTTTTTCGCTTTTCGTTGTTTCGATCCTCCTTCCAGCCATCTCATGGGTCTGGCCTTTATTGCCCATGTCCATCTGTCCCATCTTCTCCTTCTCCATATCCATCTTCTCCATCGGCATCATGCACATACAGCCCGACACCACAGCGGGCATCAGGGACACTGCAACAAACTGGCTTATGGATTTCATGCCATTCCCTCCTTGCTGTTTCCTTGTTCAAGCATCCTCTAATCCAATGGACCTCCGATGCTCTCGTCACGTTTCATCTTCTCCCATCCATGACTTACTGTTCGCCTGCTCCCACGGCAATCATCGCGCCATGATTGGCAGCCATTTACCCGATTCGTCTGGATCGGCGAGTTCCTGTATTTCAATGAAGTACAGGCCTTATCTTCCGGTCTTATATGCATTCATGCCTCAGGACGACGCTATGTGGGCTTAGAGTAATGTGCCCACGACTTGCTCCAGGACAGCAAACTGACTCTCCCGTTCAGTCAACGCCCGGTAGTACGCCAGTCGAAACTCCAACCACGCGCGCTCCGCCTCTAAGAAGTCGAGAAAACTATTTCGCCCGGTCCGGTACCCGGCGCGTGCCGCCTCCATGTTTTGTTCCGCTTGGGGCAGGATCGTCGTCCGATAGAGATCGACGACCTGTTGCTGTGCGTGGACCTTCGCGAGCAGTTCACTGATCTGAAACCGCGTCACATTCTGCCAAGTCTGCAATTCCGCACGGGCGGCCGCTTCCGTCGCCTTGGCTTCCCGTACCCCCGCGTCATATTTGCTCTTCGTCCAGAAGGAAAAGGGAATGCTCATGATGCCAATCGCGCCAAAACCATCTACTGCCTGGTAGTTTTGAAACCGCTGAACCGCAACTTCAAAGTCGGGATAGTATTGCCGCTTGGCATACGCGACCGCCTGTCGGCTCCGTTCGATGCTGAGCGAGGCTGCCTTTAGTTCGGGCCGTGTTGTCTCGGCCACCTGTTCCAGAGCCTCGATCGGCTTCTCAGGAACGGCCACGGCTGGCTCGCGCGGCCGGCCCAGCGGTGTGCGCGGATCCCGGTTCAAAATCGTATTGACCTTGGCGGCCGCCGTCTCCCGCCGTTGCTCGAGAACCGGCAATCGCTGATAGAGGTCCGACAACTCAACCTGGGCTTTCAGCACATCGACCTGCGTGCCCTGCCCGGCACGGAATTTCGCCGTCGCCGCGTCGAACAACTGCCGGACGATGTCAATCTGGTCGTGATGCACCTCAATCTCTTTGTGCGCTAGATACAATTCATAGTAGGCCTGCTTTAATCGCGCCAGAATTTCACGCTCCTTGGCGCGGATCGCCTGTTCACGGATGCCCGCCGCGCGGTTGGCCACTTCGGCATTCAACGGCAGTTTTCCGGGGAACGGGAACTTTTGGGCTAGGGTCAAGATGGTATTCTGGGTCCGTCCTGGACTGGTCAGGAGATTCCCGTTCTCTGGGAAGTTCCAGAGCTGCACCCCGAACGTTGGATCGGGCAGGGTACCGGCCTGAGGCACCCGCTCCTTTGACGCCTCCCATTGTTGATGGGCCGCCTGAATTTCAGGATTGCGCGCTAAGGCTTCTTGCATCAGGTCGGCTAACTCTAAGGGGATATCGAGCGGTGGGGCGGCTTGTGCCGTCCCGGCCAGTGCACCAATGAGAACGAGCGACAGGCACCCACGTAGGAGATGGTCGGCCTTCATCACAATCCTCCAGTGTTAGAGATCCAGTGTTAGCGCTTACCGCTCCGGATAGATCATCAGAGCTTCGCTCGCTGTTCCGCCTGGGCTGCCCTTTTTCATGCGACGGCTGGTCCTCGCGAAGAACCGATGCCGGTGATCAGCGGGCGAAGGGCAGCACTCACCGCTCCGGTTCATTGACGCAGTGCTCGGCTTCGCCATACGGCGTAGATGGCCGGAATGACAAGCAGCGTGAGCACTGTCGAGGACACCATCCCGCCGATCATCGGGGCGGCGATCCGTCTCATGACATCCCCTCCCGCGCCGTGGCCCCACATGATCGGCAAGAGCCCAATGAGAATCGCGGAAGCCGTCATCACTTTGGGGCGGACCCGCTGCGCGGCGCCTTCGATAATGGCGCTGCGGAGATCGGACATCGATCGCAGCCGGCCCTCTCGCTGCCAGCGGTCGTAGGCCTCATCGAGAAAGATGATCATGACCACGCCAGTCTCCGCCGCGACACCCGCGAGTGCAATAATCCCGACCCACACGGCCACGCTCAAGTTGTAGTTCAGGAGATGGAGGAAGACGATTGCGCCGACCACAGCAAAGGGGACCGAGAGCAGCACGATGAGGCTCCGGGCCACCGAACGAAAGTTGAGATAGAGCAGGATGAAGATCAGGAAGACCGTGAGGGGGACGGCGATCATGAGGCGGGCTTTGGCCCGTTCCATGTACTGGTACTGCCCGCCCCAGACCAACCGATAGCCGGGCTCGACCTTGACACGTTCGCCGACCAATCGTTTCGCCTCAGCCACATAGCCACCGAGGTCACGTCCGGCCACATCCACGAAGACGATCCCCGCCAGCGAGCCTTGCTCATCACGGACGGAGGGAGGTCCCGTCACCATCTTGATCTCGGCCAATTGCACGAGGGGCACCTGTGCCCCGCGCGGTGTCGACACCAAGACCCTTCGTAACGATTCAACATCGTCCCGTAGCTCGCGCGCATACCGCACATTGATCGGATAGCGCTCCCGACCTTCGACAGTCTGGGTGATATTCTTTCCGCCGATCGCGGTTTCGACGATATCCTCGACATCCTCCACCGTCAGCCCATAGCGCGCTACCTCCCCGCGGTTCACGCGGACGTCCAGATAGTAGCCGCCGGTGACCCGCTCCGCATAGGCGCTCCGGGTGCCAGGCAGTCCGGACAGGAGGCTCTCGATCTGCAAACCGATCCGCTCGATCTCGCCCAGGTCGGACCCGAGAATTTTGATCCCGAGATTACTCCGGATCCCTGTCGCCAGCATTTCGGTCCGCGTCTGGATCGGCATCCACCAGATATTCGGCATCCCCGGAAATTTCACCTTCTTATCCAACTCCGCGATCAGGGAATCCCAGGTGACACCGGGCCGCCACTCCTCTTCCGGCTTCAGCGTCACGACGGTCTCGACCATGCTCAGATGCGCCGGATCAGTCGGTGTTCGGGCTCGGCCTACCTTGCCGAAGACATGATCCACCTCGGGGAATTGCTTGATGAGCTGATCTTGCTGCTGGAGGATCTGCGTGGCTTCCGTGATGGAGATGCCCGGCAGGGCGGTGGGCATGTAGAGGATACTGCCTTCGTTGAGCGGCGGCATGAATTCCGACCCCAATTTCTGATAGAGGGGCACGATCCCCGCCACGGCGAGCACGGCCAGAAGGATGATCACCCACCGGGCCCGTATGGCACCGGCCACGAGCGGGCGATAGAGCCGGATCAGCCAGCGATTGAGGGGATTTGTCTCTTCAGGTCGGATCTTTCCACGGAGTAGCCAGACCATCAGCAGCGGAGCCAGCGTGATTGAGACCAATGACGCGAAGAACATGGAGGCGGTCTTCGTCCAGGCGAGTGGCTTGAACAGCCGTCCTTCTTGCGCCTCGAGGCTGAAGACGGGCAGGAAGGAGACGGTGATGATGAGGAGCGAGAAGAACAGCGGTTTTCCCACTTCCTGCGCCGCCCGTATGATGACCGCCGCCCGGGACTCCTGCGGTGCGTGTCCCTCCCGCTGCTGCGCCTCCCATTGCTCCACGCGCTTGTGCGCGTTTTCGATCATGACGATGACCGCATCGACCATCGCGCCGATGGCAATAGCGATGCCGGCCAGCGACATCACATTGGAACTGATTCCGAGGTAGTACATGCCGAGGAAGGCGAGCAGAATCGCGACCGGTAAGGTCAGGATGGCGACGAGCGCCGAGCGCACGTGGAACAGAAAGACCAAGCTGATCAGACTGACGACGAGGCTCACCTCGATCAGCTTCTCTTTGAGCGTGGCAATGGCGCGGAGAATGAAGTCGGAGCGATCGTACACCGGCAGGATCTCCATGCCCTCGGGGATCGAGGCCTTGATCTCCTCGAGCTTCCGTTTGACGCGATCGATGACGGCGAGCGCGTTTTCGCCATAGCGCATGACGATAATGCCCCCGACCGCCTCCCCTTGCCCATCCAGCTCCGCCGCACCGCGTCGGATGTCCGGGCCCAACGTGACATGGGCGACATCGCGGACCAGGATCGGGGTTCCTTCAGCGTCCGCCCCGATCGCCACTTGCCGGATGTCATCCAGCGTTCGGATGTAGCCTAGTCCGCGCACCATGTACTCTCGCTCACTCACCTCCACGACACGACCGCCGACGTCGTTGTTGCTGCGCCGGATCGCCTCAATGACCTTCTTGATCGGAATGCGGTAGCCGAGTAGCTTCGTGGGATCGATGTTCACTTGATACTGCTTGACGAAACCGCCGACAGACGCCACTTCCGCTACGCCGGGCACGCTCCACAGCCAGTACCGCAGATACCAGTCCTGAAAGCTCCGCAGGGCGGCGAGATCGTAGCGTCCTGACCGATCGACCAGGGCATACTGGTACACCCAGCCCACGCCGGTCGCGTCCGGGCCTATCGTTGGTGTGATGCCCTCCGGCAATTTCCCGAGCGCGGACTGTAAGTATTCGAGGACCCGGCTGCGGGCCCAATACATATCCGTGCCGTCTTCGAAAATGACGTACACGAACGAGAGCCCGAGAAAGGACTGCCCGCGAACAGATTTGATGTTGGGTGCGCCCAGCATCGAGGTGATGATGGGATAAGTAATCTGATCCTCGACGAGATCAGGGCTGCGGCCTTGCCATTCGGTGAAGACGATCACCTGAACATCCGAGAGGTCCGGGATGGCATCCAGCGGCGTGTGATAGACGGCCCAGACACCCCAGCCCACTACGAGCACGAGGGCCAGCATGACCAGAAAACCGTTTTGGGCGCTCCACGCGATGATGCGCTCGATCATGTCTCACCCACCTTGTGCTGGAAGCCCCACCTGGCGCTGAAGGCTAACGCTCTTCTGACCGCTGTCATCACGGACTCGGCGAACTATTCGTCTCACATTCCCTGCATGCCGGACATCCCGCCGCCGGCCGTCACCGAAAATGTTTCCTTCAGATTAGTCTGGCCAGGACGCTCCACTGTGATCGTGAGATCCCACTGGCCCGCCATGCCGAGATTCACAGTCGCCTCATACGTCCCGTCCTTCCCACGTTTCATCGGTACCGTCGCCGGCATCATGCCCGGCATCGGCATGGTGTAGGTGAGCTGGACGTTGGCGTTGGAGACTGGCTTGCCGTCCTTATTGATCACGGTCACTCGAATGACGTTCTGCCCAATCCTCGGCGAAGCGGGCTGTGTCGAAAGGCTGATCGACAGCCCATCCGCCTGCTTGTGCTGCTCGAATTCAGATCGTTTGCTCGTTGTCTTCTGACTGCCCTCCATGTTCATCTCGCCCATGTCCATCTTGCCCATCTGGGCCTGCTCCATCTTGACGCCGCCCATGCCGAGCGAACCCATCATGTTCGTGGCCGCCATGAGCTTGCTCTCCGAATCAATGAGGAAGTTGCCTGAAGTCACAACGCGCTCGCCGGCTTGCACGCCCTTTTGCACCTCGTAGTAGGCCCCGATCTTCGGCCCGACCGTGACCTCCCGTGGTTCAAACAGCCCTTCGCCTCGTGTGACAAACACCAATTTGCGGGTCCCGGAATCCAGCAGCGCGCCCTCGGGTAGCGCGAGCTGCACCCCGCGATGCACCGCGATCTGAACAGTACCGTACATCTCGGGCTTCAGCAGGAGCGTGGGATTCGGCATCTCCAAGCGAACTTTCACGGTCCGCGCCTCCTGGTTCAGATAGGGGTAGATGTAGGACACGCGTCCGTGAAACTGCTCGCCCGGATACGCGGTGAACGTCGCCGTTCCCAGCTGGCCTACTGTGACGAATGGCACCTCGAATTCATAGATCTCCGCGTTCATCCACACCTGACTGAGATCGGCGATCGAGTACACCCGCGTCTCCGGCTGGACAAACATCCCTTTGAACACCGGCTTCTCAATGACGTAGCCCGTGACCGGAGCATAAATCGTCAAGTAGGTGTTGGCCTTGCCTCGGCGGACGATCTCATCAATCTGTTGATTCGTCAGCGTCCACAAGCGCAGCCGGTCCCGGGCCGCGTCGACCAGTTGATCGGCCTGCTGGTGTACTTCACTCAGTGGACTATTTTTGACTTTCTCCCGGGCCCGTAAGGCGAGAAGGAGCTCATCTTGGCTCGCCACGAGATCCGGGCTGTACAAGGTGAAGAGCGGCTCCCCTTTGCGTACCACTTGTCCTGTGTAATCCACGAAGAGATCTTCCACCCATCCTGAGATGCGAAGATTGACATGGGTAATCCGCTGCTCGTCATACTCGATTCGCCCCACGGCCCGTACGGTTGTCTCCAGCGACCGCTTCTCAACGACGGCCGTGGTCACCCCAATCAGCTGCTGCTTACGAGGCGACACCATCGCGTACGCTTGCGTGGAAGTAATGGCAGCAGGGATTTCGGTGGGAGCTGGTGGTTTTCCTCCTTGCTCAGCCTCATTGGTTGACACCTCATGCTGTCCCTTCGGCTCCCGGTGTCCTTTGGGCTCCATTAGCAGGACCAACCCTCCAATAACAACGAGGATTCCGAAGCTAATAAGAACCCAGCGTGTCGGCTTTGCCTTCAGCATCACGCACCTCCAGTTACGAGTCACTTCATAGCAAAGAAGATCGGCGTTTCTTCCGTTCCTTGATTATCGACCACCCCAAGTCGAAAGCAGTCGAGCGTCAACAAGAGAATCGGCAAAAGAGCCAATGAAACAGGCGTCTAAAATCGAGACGTACGAAACTATCTACGTAGATCTAACGGAAGAAAGAGAGGAAAGAATCAGATGCGAAGGACCGTGGTTCTCACCACGGCGTCCTGTGGAGGTCGTTGTGCGGGATATCCCTCGGGGCTAGGGGTCCAGGGAGACAAGCTGATCAGCGAAGTCAGCGGGGCAGCCTCGGCCGGACTTACCGCATGCGCATCAACCGAGAGATGGAAGTCTGAAGCAGCGTGGAGGCCAAGTGTAGTGAAGGTGTCGCAGAACTGGCGGACCGGCTGGTCCTCCGGGTCCGCGCAGCTGCCACCCATCGCCGCCTGCGGAACACCAAACAGTGGCAACAGGCAAGCGTAGGCGTTGAAGCTGAAGATCAACAACAGCAGAACCAACGCCCCAGCGATAACAAAACGCACACGCGGCATATGCCACTCCTCATCCGTAATTACGATACGCTTTGATTTGACCGGTGTCAATCAGGAGCAGAGAGCCTGGTAAAGAGGCCGGCTGGTCTCCTGCAAGGGGTCAGGCTGATTATGTGAGCCCCGTCAAAGCGAACAGGGAATTGGTCCAGACATGTCCCTGAAAGAGGAAGAACGCTTTCTACCCGCCATAATGGAAATGGTCAGAGCCGCACACTTACTCAACGCAGCACGTTTCCCCTCTTAATGCTTCGAGCCCTTCTTTTCCAATAATGGGAACCATGATCAGTGCAGCAACCGGATCAGCCCACCACCATCCTAAGAGCGCGTTGAGGACCAAACCGCCGAGTAGGATCGCCGAGAGGTAGACGCAAAATTCGGTCTGCTTCGCATCGGCGGTCATCGCCGCGCTGCCAATTCCCGAGCGACCTGTCGTTTCGCGCGAGTGAGCAAGGGCATGACAATCAAGGAAGCGATAGCCAGCATGATGCCCAAGACGCTTGTTTCGGGCGCTTCTCGATTGAGAAGAGAAGCCACGGCTTCATAACCGACGTAGGCTGCCAAGACCAGAAAGCAGACACCCACGATTTGAAGAGTGATTCTTTCCTTGCGTTCACTCCGTGCGTCGTCTTTGTCTCCATGTAGCCGCCAGAGCAAGGCTGCGCCTGATGTGACCTCGATCCCGCTATCAATGCCGAACCCGACCAAGGCTATGCTACCCGCCATCACTCCCAGCATGACGGATATCAACCCTTCTAGGCTGTTATAGGCGATCGTAAAGTATTCCAGCCGTCGGCCGCGTCTGAGGATACTCGCGCGGCGCTCCTCCAAGTCAGTGATCAAAGTTGTTTGCCGGAAGACTCCTCGTTCTCTACCAGGTGTCGATTGTGAGAACATTTCTGCTCTTTCACTCCTCTTGCCGTGCATTTCTCTCCTTACCTTTTTCGAATCCTTCCTCTTACCCGAATTCCTGAGAAGACCTTCACGATCTACCTTCCAACGTGGGGAGGATCTTGAGCAGCGGCGACCGATCACTTTCCAATTGAACCGTCGTGTGCTCAATACCGAACCGCTGACGCAAGAGTTCCTGAAGATCCTTGAGGACATGCTGGCCATCGGACAGATCATCCACCAGGATATGAGCACTCATCGCCTCCTTCCCCGAGGTCAGCGTCCAAACATGGAGATCGTGGACATCTCGGACACCATGAGACGCGCGCATGGCTGTCTCGATCTCTCGGACGTCCAGATGCGGTGGAACGCCTTCCATTAAAATCTGTACCGTCTGTTTGATCAGATTCCAGGTCCGCGGCAGGATGAACAAGCCGATCGCTCCGCTGATGAGCGGATCGGCAAGTGTCCATCCTTTCCATAGAATGATCAGCGCGGCCACGATGACGCCCAGCGAGGCAATGGCATCGCCCAGCACTTCGAGGTAGGCGCCGCGAAGATTCAAGCTCTCATCGGCTCCCTTGTGAAGCAGCCACATGCTTACGAGATTGACTCCCAACCCGATGATCGCGATGGTCAACATGGGGCCGGCTAAGATTTCCGGAGGCGACCAGATACGTCGATACGCTTCATAAAGAATGAAGGCCGCCATGCTGAACAGCAGCACGCCGTTCGCGAGCGCGGCCAGAATTTCCAGGCGCACGTATCCGTAGGTATTCATCGGCGTGGGCGGCTTGGAAGCGAACCAGATGGCGAGCAGACTGAGACTGATGCCCGCCACGTCAGTCAGCATATGGCCGGCGTCAGCCAACAATGCGAGACTCGCCGTCCAGATTGCTCCGGTCACTTCTAGGATTAGAAAGGCGACGGTCAGTCCGAGCGCCCAGCTTAGCCTGGCGCTGTGACGCTTTCCCGATGTTGTCCCGGGAGTCCTCAGCTGTTCAGTGGACAAATCCATCTCTCTCATCCACGGTTCCCCTTGCCTTTCAATTATTCCGCACTGGATGTCGCGTGAAAAGCACAGTCGAACATATCTCAGTGACCAAAGCCAGCAGCACGGACCTGATGATCGAACAGGCTGAGAGTACTAGGCCAAGTACGCCCCTCCCTATGGTGATCCCAACCATTGGGTCACCCACCGATCGAACTCTCATTCGCGAACGGTTTGGCAAGAAAACCTTGCGCCCCTCGTACAGTCAGCAATTCGTCAACCTGTCCGGAGTGAGAAGCGCTGATCAACAGAATCGGTAACGTGAGACCTTGCGCTCTGATCAGTCGGAGCACCTCGGCTCCTTCCAGCCCTGGGAGGTGCAGATCCAGAAGCATGGCATGAATCTCCTGCGTAGAGAGCAAGGTTAAAGCCTGCTCCCCACTGGCCGCGCTGTGAACGACATAGCCCCAGCGCTCAAGCCGATCTCGACAGGCGAGTCGGACATCCGGATCATTATCGACCACCAGAATGGCTTTCACTCTTCCTCACCCCCTGCGCCGTGGTGCGAACAGACATGAGATAACGACCGGAAGCCCTTCACGTTCGCACGATGCCCTGACGATCACAGATCCCTCATCGTTTAGTGGCTGTGTCCATGCCCATCAGACGCAGCAGGGCCAGAGAAAGTCTTGCTGGGGCCACCATTCCGCTGAGCGCAAGGCAACTCCAAATCACGTCATTTCCAGGAGGTATTCTTTGCTTCCTTTCATGAACCGCCTTCCTTGATTTTGAATGTCTTTTCCTCACTCGGCCTTGAGCATGTTCGGGCCCTACACTTCCTGCCCGTACGGCGCTGATACTTCTTTGGCTTCCCCTCTTCGTTGGGCCCATGCTTCTCGTAGGCGCTCTTCCCAAACATACAGGGTTGGCAGCACGAGAAGGGTCAGGGCCGTGGAAGTCACGAGTCCACCGATGACCACGGTGGCTAGCGGCTGTTGCACTTCCGCGCCAGCGGACGTCGAAAGAGCCATCGGCACAAACCCGAGACTGGCCACCAAGGCCGTCATCAGCACCGGACGCAGACGAATCATAGCTCCTTGTGAAGCAGCTTCCACACGCGACAGACCCTGTTTCTGCAAATCGAGGATATAGGCCATCAGGACGACACCGTTGAGCACAGCAACTCCGAACAGCGCAATAAAGCCGACAGCGGCCGAAATCGAAAAGGGCATGCCGCGGAGCGCCAGCGCGATGACGCCGCCGGTGGCGGCCAGCGGCACATTCAGAAAAATCAGGATCGCCGGCCCGACCGCGTTAAAGGTTGTGTAGAGGAGCACGAAGATGAGAAACAAGGCGAGCGGGACGACAATCGCGAGCCGTGTGGACGCCTCCTGTAATTGTTGGAACTGTCCCCCCCACTCGATCCAATAGCCTTTTGGTAAGGTGATCTGAGCTTGCACGGCTCGCTGAGCGTCGGCCACGAAAGTTGCCAGGTCGCGGCCCCGCACATTCGTTTCCACCGCCAAGCGGCGGTGAATATTTTCCCGGCTGATCTGCGCCAAACCGGTCTCCGTCCGAATGTCCGCAAGCTGACTGAGAGGGATCTGCCGACCTGCGGGGTCAGCTACCCGAATGTCCTTGATCCGGTCAAAATTGCTACGATCTTCTGGCCTAAAGCGGACCTGAATGAAAAAGCGCTGATTGCCTTTGACGACCTGCCCCGCAACACGTCCACCGATCGCTTCGACGGTTCCGAGAATCTCCGAGGCATTGATCCCATATCGAGCGATCGCCTCGCGGTTGATGATGACTCGCAGGTACGGCATCCCCGCGACTTGCTCGGCTTTGGTGTCGGCGGCCCCCTGGACCCCCGAGACGACCTGCACCACCTGATCGCCCAGCCGTTTGAGGATGTCCATGTCTTCGCCGAAAATCGTGATGGCAATATCGGAACGCACCCCGGCGATGAGCTCCTGCACCCGCAACTCAATGGGCTGAGAGTAACTGAAAATGGTGCCGGGCACCGCCGCCTTTAATGCCCGATCGAAGGCCTCAATCAGGTCAGCTTTCGTGTGAGCCGTCCTCCATTCCGACTTGGGCTTCAAGATGATATACACGTCACTGACCTCGACCCCCATTGGATCGGTGGCAATCTCTGGACGACCGGTTCGCGGGACAACGGTGGCGACCTCCGGAAACTGCCCCAAAATTTGTCCGATCCGGTTCGTACTCTTGACGGATTCCTCTAAGGCCACACTGGGAAAGCGCCAGGCTTGCAACGCGATCGCTCCCTCATCCAACTTGGGAATAAATTCCGCCCCCAGCACCGAAGCGATCGCCAGGCTGCCGGCAAAGATGACGGCGGCAGCGGCGGCAGTGATCGCTGGATGCTGGAGGGTCTGGAACAGGAGCGGCTGGTAGATCCGTTTGGCCCAGCGCACCACCCACGTTTCTTCTTCACTGACTTCGCGGCGGAGGACCAGGCTGACGAAGACCGGGGCCACCGTAAACGCGAGGAGGAGCGCAGCCACGAGCGCAAAGATGACGGTCAGCGCCATCGGGCGGAACATCTTCCCCTCGACGCCTTGCAGGGTCAAAATCGGCAGGTAGACGATGATGATGATGCCGACCGCGAAGAAGATCGGGCGGAGAACTTCGTGGCCGGATCGCAGAATCAACTGCCGGATCTCCGTGGGGCTTGCCCGGCGTCGCACTTCTTTTTGCCGCTCAGCCAAATGTCGCATGATGTTTTCAATCATCACGACCGATCCGTCGACGATGAGCCCGAAATCGATCGCCCCGAGACTCATGAGGTTGCCGGAAATGCCGGCGGCCAGCATGCCGGTGAGCGCGACCAACATGGACAACGGGATCACCGAGGCCACGATGAGGCCGGCCCGAAGGTTGCCGAGCAGGAGAAACAGCACCGCGATCACGAGGAGGGCGCCTTCAGTCAGGTTCGTGGTGACCGTCTTGATGGTGTTGCGCACCAGATCCGTTCGATCGTAGTAGGGGTCAACCGTCACGCCGGGGGGCAGGGATTTCTTGATCTCATCGAGTTTGGCTTTGATACGGTTCACGACGACCCGGGAGTTTTCCCCGATGAGCATGAGGACCACACCCGTCACGACTTCACCGCCCTCGTCCCGGGTAACGGCTCCCTGCCGTATCATGGGTTCAAAGCGCGTGTGCGCGATGTTGCGTATCGTGATCGGCGTCCCATCGTGCCCCGTTGCCACCACGATATTGTTGAGATCCTCCAGCGTCTGCACGAGCCCCTCGCCGCGGACCAGGTACTGCTCTTGCGCGTGCACGATGTATCCGCCGCCGGCATTGGCATTATTGCGCTCGATCGCCTCGAAGACCCGGCCGATGGGGATGTTGTAAGCCACCAGCTTCGCGGCATCGAGCACCACCTCGTACGTTTGGAGTTCCCCTCCGTAGCTGTTCACCTCCACGACGCCCGGAACCGACCGCAGCTTAAAGGCAATGTCCCAGTCAAGAATCGTCCGCAACTGCATCAAGGAGTAGCCTTGGCCCTTGACCTCGAACTGGAAAACCTCCCCTAAGCCGGTCGAAATCGGTCCCATCTCGGGGCTGCCGAGTCCCTGAGGAATCGCCTGCCGCGCCCGCGGTAAACGTTCCATGACGAGCCGTCTGCAGAAATAAATGTCCATCCCTTCCTCGAAATAGACGGTGACGGCCGACAGCCCAAAGCGGGACACGGAACGGATCAGGGTGATGCCCGGCAGGCCTGACATCGCAGTTTCGACCGGAAAGGTAATGAATTTCTCGACCTCAACGGGACCCAGGCCGGGCGAGTCGGTGAGGATCTGCACCTGATTGGGCGTCACGTCCGGCACGGCGTCGATCGGCAACTTCCGCATGGCATAGATGCCGGCCGCGACAATAAGCCCGACAAAGACCAGGACGAGAAATCGGTTGCGCAGCGAAAATTCAAAGAGCGCGTTCAACATGATGGGCTCCTCTGACGTCTCTGGTGCTAGCCTCCCGCGATCCGTTCCTTTAACAGAATGGATTTGAGGTAGAAAGATCCTTGGGTGACGGTCCGCTCACCTTCAGTCAAGCCGGACAGCACCTCAGCGTCGTTTCCCGACCGGCGACCGATGAGAACCGGCCGGACCGTATAGGTGCCTGGGCGTTCCTGCACGAATGCCACCGACTTCTCATCAACCTGTTGAATGGCGTCCTGGGGGACGACCAACACTTGTTGGTCTCCTTGAGGACTGGGCAGAATGAGGGCCGCTCGGGCGAACATGCCGGGTCGGAGGCGGCGATCCGGGTTCGCAATCTCCACTCGAGCATCGACAGTTCGCGTATCAGGATTCAGCAGATAGCTCAGATAGACAATCTTCCCCCGAAACCTCTCCTTCGGATACGCGTCCACCGTGATCTCCACTTCGCTGCCGACTTTAACCGCGCCCAGATGCTGTTCGTAGATATCGAGAAGGATCCAGACGGTGGAAAGATCCGCGATCGTAAAGGCCTTATCCTTGGGCGTGATGAGCTCCCCAGGAGTAATCGTCCGCTCGATTACCGTCCCGGCTTGGGGCGAGACAAGCGGGAAGTGGGAGAGAGGTTCTCGCTTGTCACTCCAACTGATGTGCTTGATTTGCTCATCTGGCAGTCCAATGAGCCGAAGCGCCTCGTAGGTGGCTCGATAGGCGGCCAAGCTTTTCTCATATTTGCCTTTGGCGTCGAGGTATTCTTTCTCAGAGGTGATGCGCTGCTTGAACAGCCCTTCCTCACGGAGATAGTTCCGCTCGTCCACATCTCGATTGGTCTTGGCCTGCAGGTAGTCCGCCTTCTTTCTTCCCAGCTCAATGCTGTCGAGAAGGGCGAGCGGCTGATCGGCTTTGACACGATCACCCAGTTCGGCCATGACCTTGATGATGCGACCTTCAATGCGGGGGCTAAGATGGATCAGCCGGTACTCATTAGGCTTGATGTTTGCGGTGGCCTGAATTGCCTCCCGGAAGCCTCGCCGTTCAACGACGGCGGTCTGGAACGTTTGTCCTTCAAGCGCCTGAGGCGGGACTGTTAGTTGATGTGGCTCGCTCGTCTCATGACCAGCCTGTCCTTTCTCTTGCTCGGCCGTTGCCTTCGGCGCCGGCTGTTCCACGCGACCCTCGTTACAGCCCACGATAAGAGAGACGAGTAGGCTCCCAAGGAGAACCGGAATATTCCCGCTCCTACGAGACTTCTTGAAATCACCAGGGTCACGTGGCGGATCTCCCCGCGTGAGGACTGCTTCAATGCGTGTTCGCAACAGAACGGTACGCCAGCTCATCGAAGCTCCCCCGTCCAGCGTTCTAACCGCGCCAGCTCGACGGAGAGATTCGCCCGCGCCTGTGTGTACTCTAACAACATTTGCCGATGCACTCGTTGCGCGTCGATTAATTCGAGAAGGCTAGCCGCGCCCTGCTGAAAACTGATCCTCGCGATCCTCAGCGTCTCTTCCGCCTGTTTCAACAAGCCCTTCTCAAACACCTCAATCCGATCCTGTGCGGCGTGGGCTTCCTCTGCAGACTCGGTAATCGCTGCCACGAGTTCATTTTGGGTCCTCACGTGTTCTGCTTCAGCACGTTCCTTCGCTGACAAGGCCGCTGTGATTTCTCCTTGCCGCCGATACCACAGGGGTATAGGAACACTCAATCGAGCCAAGTAGGCCGTCTCGGCCGCTTCCTGATGAAAGAGGCCGGAGACCGTGACAAAGGGAATCAGTGATTGGCGTTCCTGCACAAGGCTGTGCCCTGCTCGTTCGATCTCTTTTCGGACCCGACGGACCGTCGGGTGATGTTCCATGGCGCTTCCGACCAAGTCCTCAAGGTTCAGTCCAAGTCGAGGTGATACGAAATCACCGAGAACACCGAAGTTTTTGCCGAGCGCCCCGCCGGTTAGCCTATTCAGTCGAGACCGGGCGACAACCAAAGAGTGTTGAGCGTGATTCAGATCATTGCTGACCTTTTGAACTTCCACATTTGCTTTCAGGGCTTCAAAAGGTCTCGCCTGCCCAGCATCCACCCGAGCCTTGACGCTGCGGTAGAAGTCCTGCACGATGGCAACGGCTTCCGTGATGAGTTCTACATTGCGCTGAGCGAGAAGTAGTTGGTAGAAGGCAATCTTGACATCAGCAAGGACGTTCAACCGAGTCCCATCAACAGCGGCCTGGGATCCGGCAAGCGCGGCCTCCGCCGCCCGCAGACGGGCTTGGCGCATACCGGGCCACTCCAGAGGTTGACTCACTATTACGCCGCGCTCGAAGAAGGCCACATCCCCAAGAGCCTCGCGAGTTCTACCCGGTCCGACGGTTCCGGTAATGGATGGATTGGGATATGCCGCCGCGGTCGTTTGAAGCCCTCTGCCTTGCTTGACCAGACTGGCGGCTTCCTGTAAAGCCGGATTGTGCTGTAGGGCCACCTCGATCATTTCATCCAATCGATAGGAACGACTCTCCTGAACTTCAGCCAGGACAACTGTACCGGTCAGGTGAACCGACAAGACGACTCCGACCAAAAGCCTAGTTCGCAGGGATAGATGTGCCATTACAACTCCTCCTTACGTGTGAGGCCCAGTGAGTGTATCTGAGGAAAACGTCTACCGAACGAGGACGAACAAGCCTAGAGGATCACAGGAGGATGGAACAGAGACTGAACAAACGTGGGAGTGTAGGTTGCGGGGCTTGGAGTGTCCGCACTCGTCAATAAGGACGTCGGCTGCCAAGTAGAGAACGGGACAGATTGAAACACAAGATGACAGGGGCATCCATCCCCGGGTTTATCTGGAATCGCGCTGGTTCCGTCCAGTGATCGATCGTCAGCAGAAATAAGACTGAGAGCAGAGGAAGAGGATCCGGATTTCCAATCATTGATGCAACTTAACCCTGTGAGTTGAATTCCCAGAAGCAGGATGAGCCCTGTTACAATCAGGCGCTCTGAGGGGATGCTGAATTGCAAGAGCCTCGTCATGATCGCCCTTTGAATCTCAATCTACCATCCGGCATTATTGTGATCACACGGACCCATCTTGCTTGCGCATCAACCAGCCGACAAGCGGCGGCAGCCAACAGAGATTCGCCGCAATCGTTTCAACCGCCGTTGAGATTTGTGTGGTGGGACTAAACCCCACGAGCCGAGCGGTCAGCAAGCCAATCGGAACCACGAGAACAATCGCAGCACTGGCCAGCATGACGGGATGACCGACGTATTCGTGCAGTGCTCTTCCCCATGCCCCCGCCTTTCGCCGAAGGAAGATGACTCCAGCGATATTGGCCCCAAGCTGGTCACTCAAGGCGTAAAAGAACGGGATGTAAAATCCTTCCACTCCGTAGACATCGATTCCGGCCATTCGGCTGCCCCAATCGATGATCCACGGCAGCAACATCCCAGAGAACTTTCCCCAGCCATACGCCTCGGCCATTGAGCCGAATGAACCGCGAACGCGTTGCCGGAGAGCATAGATGCCTTCAAACAGGCTTTCTCCTTCTCCGGAAAGGGTGCGAACGAGCCATTGACCGAGCGCGCTTTGGTGGAATCCAAAATGATCGAGCGCTGCGCCAGTAATGAGTCCCCCTGCGAATCCAGCCCCGGTATATTTGAGCAACTCACCGAATTCTTCCTGCTCATCCTCTTCTTGATGCTTCGGCTTCTCTTCGGTCATCGCTCCTCCAACTGTCGGGGATTAATCTCGGTTACAGGCAGATACAAAGGGCCAAAAAGACTTTAGCAAACCGGGTTGCTCGACTGTCGTTTCGCTCGATAACTGACACGCGGGTCGCCGGATCGAATGGTGCCCCGCCCACCCGATCCGTTGATCGAAGGATTCAGAAACGCGCCAGCCACTACTCTTTCCCGTTGACTCTGCTGGACCTCTCCCTTCGCTGCACCCATTCCCGGGTTCCGTTTCAACACCAGCTCAATGACTTCCTCGAGCTTGAATACACCCGAGCCAGTGTTGGCGGACTCTGACTTCCCACACCAGATACTTCCCAGAAGCGAGGTAATGCCAAAAAGACACATGGTTCGGTATTGCATGAGACCCTTCCTCATTGCTCGCATGACTGGGCAATGCTTCGACTGCTGCTGCGTGGTGTGAACGGTTATCGTGACGCGTCAGACGTTGACGGGAGGATGGAACAGGACCACGACGAAGGTCGGCACGGACGAGGTAGGACTTACACGCACAGCCTGTGCAAGGAGGGACAGGATGTCAGGACCAGCAAGCGGCACAGACTGGAACACGAAATGGCATGGGCACCCATCATCCGTCACGCCGCCATTGGGGAACGGAGCATGATCGATCGTTTCCGAGAGGATGGAGCCAGGTACGAGTTCCCACTCCCCAAGACAAGTAAGACCGGTGAGCTGGATTCCGAGGAGGAGGATCAGCCCTATGAGGAGCAGTTGTGAGTTTCGCGGCTGTAACATCAGTCTTTAGCAAGCTTCTTCGCCAATATAGCACAAATCTTGAGCCATAACTCTACTGCGCTGAACGGCTTTCTGATTGAGAACGCAGGATGCATAGAGCGTTCACTACTGTGGCCACCTCTCGTCATGATGTTCGACATCCGCCGGGAGCATCATACGACCGGAGCGCGTAACAGCTCAGAACCTTTGGGCATATTCTAAAAGCTGGTTCTCAGTTTTATATGAGCCCGTAGGAATCTAGGGATTGCTCTTAGCTACTTGGCTGGGACAAGTTGTCCGACACGGCACCTATTTTGCGCAATGAAATCATCCGGTCCAACCGAGCTGCCCACCTCACACATGCTCCCTTGGTTGCTTGCATGGAGCAGCCTCATTCTGTGGCCCGGTTGCGTGTCGCCTGTCGCGCTGCATCGCGCAGTGTTGGCGTACGATGAACAAGTCGCGCGGGTTACTCGAGAACAACTGTTGCTCAATATTGTCCGAGCGAGCGACTCGCATCCGATTCACTTCACCTCAGTCCCGAGTGTGGCCGCCACGTTCCTCTTTCAGGCGAGTGCCGGCATCACTCCGCCCGAAGGCGACGCCCGCGGCCTCGTTGCGCCGTTGATCAACGCCACGGTGGCGGAGAATCCAACGATTACCATTGTTCCGATTGAAGGTGAAGAGTTTACGCAACGGCTGCTCACACCGATCGAGGAATCGCGCTTGCTTTCTCTGGTCAGTGTGGGGACCGACTTCAACATGCTGCTGCGGTTGACGGCAGCAAGCCTCCGATTGTTCGAGGCCGGCGAGGATCGCCGGATCAGCAATGATCCTTCCCGACCCATTGGGTATCAGGAGTTTCGCCGGCTCGTCGCGCATCTGGCCGCGCTCCACCAGGAGCAACACCTGCATATACAACGGGTCATGGCGCAACCGGTATGGGAAGGATTGGTGCGCGGGCCTCTCGAACCCCATGATATCCTCCAAGCCATCGAAAAAACATACCAATGGCAATCGCTACCCCAATCAGGGGCCTACCAGCTCACGCGATCTCGGCTTCTTGTCAGCAACTATCCGGCAGGGGCGGTGGATCTTGCACAACTAACGCAGCTTGGCAAGCGAGCAAAAGAATGGCCGCCGAACGAGATCCTCGTCGATATACGCCCGGGGTTTCCCGGCGGCGAATCCCCAATTCAGGGCACCATCCAGCTGAGAAGCTTCGACTCGATACTTCGATTCCTTGGGGTAGAGATGATCAACAATGATGGTAACGTGCGGCGCGGCCATGAGCTTTCCACTAATCCGGCGAGACTTCTCACTATCGAAAAGGTCGATACACGATCTCACGCAACCGTCGCCGTTCAGTACCAGGGACAGCTCTATGCCGTCTCGGCAAACACCTGGGACCTGGAAGTCTTTCGTCTGCTCTATCAACTGTTTCAAATGACGGTGAAGCCCATCCAAGCGCCCGTTCCTGGTATTACGATCGCCAAGTAACCGGTGCGAGGATATCACCCATGCAAGACTCAGCTTGGCGAGAGTATTTAACGATTCTTGGGTTTGTTGCTCTGCCCGCGATGGGAAATTTTGTTGGTGGTTTACTCGCTGAGATCGTCCCAATTTCAGGCCGCCTCCTCAGCCTCGCCTTACATGCTGCCGTCGGCGTTGTCATCGGCGTGGTGGCGGTGGAACTCATACCGACCGCGCTTGAGACCGAAGTCCCATGGGTGGTGATCCTAGCGTTTTTTTGCGGCGGCCTCATCTTCATAGTATTGGATCGGTCGATTGAATACGTGCAATCCCGCTTTAGCCGGACAAAGGGCTCCGCCACGGCATGGATGATCTTTGCGGGTGTCTGCATCGACCTCTTTAGCGACGGGGTGATGATTGGAACAGGCTCCACGATCGAGTTCGAACTGGGTCTGCTCCTCGCCTTAGGGCAAGTGCCGGCGGACATCCCAGAAGGGTTTGCTACAATCGCCACATTCCGGCGGCAAGGGCTCTCGCTCCGTTCGCGGCTCTGGCTCGCAGGGGCCTTCACGCTCCCAATTGTGCTGGGGGCCACGATCGGATTCTGGGGCCTCCGTACTGCTTCAAATCTCGCCAAGCTGATTGTACTTGGGTTCACGGCAGGGCTCCTTACCACAGTAGTCGTGGAAGAAATGGTCCCAGAAGCGCATCGGGACGGTGAATCGCGGCTGGCAGCAATCGTGCTCGTCAGTGGGTTCACACTCTTTGCTCTATTGGCTACCTCCCTTAAATCATGATAGCGACTCGCTCGAGCATCAGGGCCGGGGCTTCTGGATCTCGGGCCCAAGTGTCTTGAGCGATACGGTGCGGTTGAAGATGAGCCGGCCTAAAGTGGTGTCGGGATAAACGCAGAAATATCCTTGGCCCTTGAACTCAAAGCGGGCGCCGGTGGGCGCATGACGCAAGCCCGGCTCGGTGAGGCATCCGGGTAGGTGATCGAGCCAGTCGGGATTCAGATGGAGCCCACCGTCAACGTCGCGCATAACTTCTGCGCGGTCCGTTATACAGACGGACCTCGGCTTCCACCGCATGTGCGTCCGAAACCCAGTGAATGGTCGCCCTCACATTTCGTCGCTCCTTTGCCGATTGTCCCTCGTGGTGGGATCCTAGGTGCACTGTAATTCCGCCACGATGCCCGTACGGGAATCCTTCGTTACCTCGACACATTTCTGATGCAGGTATATCGCACTCTACCTCGCGCCCCAGCGCGAGACGAAAGTACCGCGTCGGTGCGCCTTCACTGAAATCGTCGTGCTCAATATAGAGCATCCTTGAAAAAGGTACCGTTCGCGTTCCGGCCGACGCGTCTTCCGGGTTGTTCACCGCGTCCACCTCTTCAATCTGGCTCTCGATGCAATTCTGAAGAACGACCTCCAAGGGCCTTAAGACCACCATGGCACGCGGAGCACGCTTATTCAAATCCTCACGGAAGTGCTCTAACAGCTGTAGTTCAACCACGCCATCGCGTTTCGCTCCTCGCTCTGTGGGAGTGGTGGCAGCGCAGGCCGCCCACAAGACTCTTACCCTTCTACCCTGCTAAACACCATCGCGGCCCTAGCGACAACCGGGACGATCCTCTTGGGAACAAAACACGTGCGCTTATACTCGCCTCCTCGTTATCGAGTGACGCTGGTGAAGGAGAGTCTGGCATACCCCTCGTCCGTCACGATCAGGGATTCCCAGAGCGCGTACCGGCTGCTTGTGCCGCTCTTCGATGGACTCGACCGCGAGCATTTCATGATCGTCGGTCTTGACGCGAAACATGCTGTCATCGGCATCAACACCGTGAGTATCGGATCAGTCACCATGAGCATCGTCCATCCGCGCGAAGTCTTCAAACCACTCATCCTCATGAACGCGAGCGCGGTCCTCTTGGCGCACAACCATCCCAGTGGAGACTCGACTCCCAGTCAAGAAGATCGCGCCTTGACTCGGCGACTCAAAGACTCCGGTGAGCTTCTCGGCATCACCGTCCTTGACCATGTTGTGATGGGCGAGGACCGCTACTACAGCTTTGCCGACCACCAAGAACTATAGTCAGAATGACTGACTCCGCTAGAGTTCCCATCCTGTCCTGATACTGCCAGGCAGACTAGCGTTGACTGTCGGGAAAAGTGTTGAGAGGTCCGAAAGGCGTATTCGGGTTGTACCGGTTGATGGGGTTCAGCGGATTGTTCGGGTTGACCTCGTTGATCGGATTAAAGGGATTGTTGGGATTGTAACGATTGATCGGATTGGCGGGATTCCCCGGATCGACACTGTTGATCGGGTTGAACGGATTCTTGGGGTCAACTGAGTTGATGGGATTCAGCGGATTGTCTGGCCGATATTGGTTGATCGGGTTAAAGATGTTGTAGTAGCGCTCGTACTTGGGATCGAAGCCCTGATCCGATAGCGCGTTTGCCGCGATGAGCAGCAGCGCGCATCCAACGAGAAGAAACCGCATGAAGATACGCATCTGATTCCTCTTCTCAGACTGTCCCCATTCTACACCCCCTGAATCGAATGTTCACATCCGCCGTATCGGCCTCCCATGAGCGGGCTCACGACAGCGGTCTCACCGAGTGCCGCTCGATCCAGGCGTCAATCGCCTTGAGATCAAACTTGACCAGGCGCCCTGTCTTCACGAATGGGATTCGGCGCTGGCTGGTCATGGTGTATAAAGTGTGCACGGAGAGGCCTGTGTACTCGGCGACTTCACGGATCGTGAACAGTCGACGGGTAATCGGTAGAGAGCGTGTTCCTGTGGCTGCGCGAATCTGACTCGCCCGGTCAGTGCCCACCGTAGACATGGAATCCCTCCTTCGTGAGCTTCTTCGCTAGCACCTGCTCCATCTGACACGCCTCGTCATAGGACATGGGATTCAGATGCTGATAGAGTTCCGGAAGGAGACGAACCCCATACTTCATCACCTTGGAGTTTTTCTTATACCCCTTCTTCTGGTTCGCAAACCGCTCCTCAGGTGTGAGGCCGGTCATGCCCACATAGACATCCTTCCCGCTCCCACCCGGCACGCCCTCCAGAAGGACAACATACACCGAATGATGCTCGGCCCGCCTCGCGCTCGTGTGTCGTCCTTTTAGGCGATTCAAGATGTGAGTCAGGAACTTCATCCGTCTCGCATCGACGCCTGTTCGAAGTACCCCTTGACTGCCACCATCGCTCGGCAATCATCTTCGTTGTAGGCGATGATGCGCTGAAGTACAGATTCTTTGGATGGATCAGCCAGGGTATTCGGTATACCAGGCAATCGACTTCGCTCCCGAAGGGTCGGGGTCGCGCGGAGGCTCAATGGGCGAGCAACTTCCTGCACTGTGAGGCCAACCCGCGATGAGTGGTTGGATGACGGGGAAGTGAGGGTGAAGGGGCCACCAAAACGGGCACACCCCGGCACCAAAACAATCCAGGTCGTGCCTTCGCGATAGAACCAATTTTGGCGTGACGATAAGTTTCGATGCAGTGAAGTGTTTAGCACTAACCTATCGTGTTGTGGCCCGCTGATGGTCACACAGCCCGACCCGCCGTGAGGGTGTTGTCGCGTTCCTTGTAATCCGTCGTCACTGACGTTAGTCCTCGGCGCCCACGCCGATCACAATTAGAACCGCATAGTCCTGCTTCGTGCAGCCCTCGACCGGAGGCATCGCTCCCCCTGGCGCAACTGGAAACGCAGTCTTCGGCACGTTTGCCGGCGAGCACAAACCCCCACCCGCTGCTGGTGTATAGCGCGCGGAGCGGCAGGCCAGGTGCGTTACGTCGTAGAGCGTCGCGCCTTTATCGATCTCCCAGCGCCTGTCGCCATTCCTGTCGGCGGGATGAATGGTCAGCACAGCCGTCACATCGCGGGCGCCCGTGGCCACGTACTTGCCGGGAGGGAGCGGAAAGGTCGGCTGCTCCATGATCAAGCCGTGTTCCTCCAGCCACCAGTCCGTGCCGTCGAATTTCCAGCGCGCCGGGGCAACGCCACCTGCATCCTTCAACCGTTTATAGCTGTTCAACTCGACGCCCCGAGGACCCGGGTCCAGAGGCCACAGACCCCACGATTGCGCGCCGCTCCCGGAGGTCGCACCTGGATCGCCCAACGCCGCGATGAACTGTGTCGATATACGCTGGAACTTCGTCTGACCTCCGCCTGCGGCGTGGGCTTGGCCTCGACTCAGATTAAATGAGGGGAGCACGAACGAACCGAGCAGAAAGAGAACCAGGATGAGCAGAACAAACGTAGAACGGGTCGAAGAACCACCCTCTTTTCTTGTCATCTTTGCTCCTGCGTCTCGTCGCCATTACGCGCGGGTTCCACACCAGGGCATGAACGCTTCGCAGGGAAGCTAATTTTAGGCTGCATGGCGTCGGATTCGCAACAGGGAGGAGGCGCCCATTGCCGCCAGCGAAGCCGCGTTCAAGGAAATCGCTCACCGACCTAAACCTGACCCAGTTAGATAGTTTTCTGGGCTCCAGCCATTAGTTATTCCTTCGCATCCTCGCCAACTGAACGGCAACTCCAGTCACACCCATCCTGTAATTCACAAGTTGCGTTGAAACGCCGTAGAAAGCAGCGATTGCCTCGATCGACATTCGTTGGCGTACCGCCTTTATCAATGCCTCGCGGGGCAGTAAGAGACTCCATCCAAGCCAGTTAGCCTCGTCCTCGTGCTTCTGATCATAGGTCCGCATGGCGAAGCTTCCGTCCTGTGAGAGAATAACTGTACTTGGCTTGTGATCCTGAATGATGTGGGCGAGTTCATGAACGATGTCACTCGCCTTTCTGCCGACCGACTTTCGAGGGTTATAGATGAGGAGTGTTCGTCCTCCCGGGACAATAACGCTGACGGCATGCCATCCGAAGCGATCCCTATTTTCCAATTGATCCAGGACTTGCTTGGGCAGGCCGGGGATGTGACGAGGAGTCATCACAGTCACATCTAAAAACTCGGCCAACTTGAGCACGTCGAGACTGTCGTAAGGCGCAAGTCCGAGCTCGCGTCGGATGTTGGCTGAAGTCCGTTCAGCAAAGGTTTTGAAACCTCGATCAAACGTCGCCATTGTCTATTGTGACTCCTGGATGCGGCTGCATTCTCATCGCGAAAAGAATCATTTGACCGAGGGCGTTGGCGGTTTCATGGTTTGGTGTAGCATCACCCTTAAAGTGGGCGGATATAGAGATGCATTCTGAAGTGTTGGGGGTCTTCCCATCGAATCCTAAGAATTCGCCCGGATCCACTCCCAGCCAATGACAGACCTTCCCAAACGTCGCAACATCTGGAATCCGCCCTCCCTCGATTCGCATCAACGTTGCCGGTGATATTCCGATTTCCTTCGCTGTTTCGCGCAGTTTCTTGTCCCCCCTCCGTTCTTTGACCATTTTCCCGAGGCTGCTCAAGGCTCGCCGTGTCATCCGCACCTCCTTTCGTGAAACACATATTGACGAACGAAACAGCAATGTGATTTAATCATATCACATTGGGCAACACAACTTCACCTGCAAAACGGAGGGACCAAATGGGTGATCACAATGGACAGAAGTTTCAAGTGAACATTGAGGGTGCGCTGTACGACTGGAACGGAGACACCATCACGGTTCCGGAGATACGGCAGCTGGGCAATCTACCAAGCAACATGCCTGTCATAGAGGTCGATCTCAAGGACAACACGGAGCGAACTCTGGCCGAAACGGAAACGGTCGAGATTAAGCCGGGCATGGGGTTCGGAAAGAAGGTGGGATTCAAGCGTGGGAGCGAGGATCGAATTCGTCAGGAACTGGCCATGCTACGTGGAGGCTGGCCTGACCTACAGTACGTGCCGGAGGGACATTGGGTTCGGATACCGCGCTATGTCACCAGCAAAGACATATGGATGTTTACCGAACCGGAAGTGTGCTTTCAAATCCCGGCCGGATTGCCGGGTCAAAACCCATATGCTTTCTATGTGCGTCCACATATGCTGCTGACTGGCGGCGGAATACCAGGCTCCTATACGTTCCCTGCTGACTCTACGCCTTTCGGCACGGGCTGGGGAAGATTTTCCTGGCAGCTTGAGCCCTGGCAACCCCATGCCGACGTTGCCAAGGGCAGCAATATGGTGAACTTCGTCCTGTCGTTTGCGGACCGCTTTCGGCAGGGACAATAAATGAAAATCGCCCTGTCACAAGAAATTTACAGCAGGTTGATCAAGCATCTGTTTTCGGGCAAGACGGAACAAGTGGCCTTTCTCCTCGGTATGCCGACCGACACCAGTCCTCGTATACGCCTTGAACAGTTGCTGTGTATACCACCGGAAGGGTTTACCATTCAGTCCGAGTACCATGTCAGTCTCACAGATGAAACGCGCGCGCACGTAATCAAATGGGCGTGGGATCACCAAGCATGCCTTGTGGAGGCTCATTCACACCGCGGGTATGCGACGGCCGCCTTCTCTCCGTCCGACATCGCCGGCTTTCGAGAGTTTGTTCCGCATGTATGGTGGCGGCTTCAGGGGCGGCCATATGCCGCCTTTGTATTCACTCAAAACGAGTTCGATGCGTTAGCATGGACGAAATCACCTCACGTCGCGCAGCAGGTGACGACGCTTGAGGTCGACGGCAGGCAAGACAGGCTCCCGACCGCGGAAAGTCTGCACTCATATATGAGGCGAGCACATGATGCAGGAAAGCGAACGCTTTAGTCGAAACATCGCTCTATTTGGACAGCAAGGACAGCGCCGGATTACCGAATGCACTATAGGCGTTGTGGGACTAGGCGGCTTAGGTAGTCATGTGGCTCAGCAGACAGCGTTCCTTGGAGTTCGCAGATTCCTATTTGTTGATAATGACCTTGTCACTCTGTCCAGCCTGAACCGTCTTATCGGAGCCACCGAGGACGATGTTGATAAAACGCCGAAAGTGAAGGTCGCAGAGCGCGTAGTTCTCTCCATACAACCGACGGCTCGGGTGACGGCATTAACATCGGCCATCGGAGACGAGGCAATGAAAACGGCACTCCAATCTGTGAATCTTATATTTGGTTGTGTAGATAACGACGTGGCACTGCTAGCTCTTACCGAGTTCGCGGCCTCCCACCGGAGGCCATACCTCGACGTGGCCTCGGACATAAACGACGATGGTGGTCTTTGGTACGGCGGGCGGGTGCTGTTTGCCTACGACGGCAGTAAATGTTTATCGTGCGCTGGCGAACTTGACCAACGAGAGATCACCCGAGCTGGTATGACAGCAGAACAACGAGCAGAAGATGACGGGATCTACGGGGTATCACGAAGCTTGCTTAATGGGACCGGACCTGCCGTGGTGTCGATAAACGGCGTGGTAGCCTCGCTGGCGGTTACGGAGTTCATGGCTTGGGCTACGGGCCTGAGGAATCCGTATTTTCACTTATCCTATCGAGGTGACCTGGCGAGAGTAACTATGAACAAGGAAGTTACTGGCACAAGCTGCTATTACTGTTCGAAATATAAATAATGGAGACGACGTGTCGATCGCAATACATCTCCCGACTGCCGACGTTTGATCTTCCGGTAGACCCACGGCGTCACGGGATCAGGATCCGCCCACAGCCCAAGCCCTGATCGTTGTGCTCTTCGTTGCAACTCTGCTACCACTAACACCAGCCCTCTTTGACCATCTTGCGATCGACATTGGTTCCTTCAGGCAAGAGCACATGAAGGCTCCCAGGCGATGCCCTCATCTTAAGCCTACCAATCCCCGTGTGTTATCTTCAGTCATCCACTGCAGTGAGTGACTGCAACCATTCGATGTATGCGGGTGATAGGTTGTGGCCCTTTGCGCCGTTGATTATCAGATCGAGGTAGACTCGGCGGGGACGCAGTCCAGAAGATGGGCTGACCGCGAAATAGCACTCAGCCGAGATCGAATCCCCCTCATGGGTAGTGACGGTGATCGTTCGTCGCACGTACTGTCTCTTGTGCGCGCCCTCATGTTTATCGAGCTTCTCTAATTCATGGTCTTGCAGGGTGTACAACACCCCATGCACAGTGTGGCCTTTCTCAGGAACTACCATCGCGTAGCCAGAGCCGTCATTAGCAGGTTTATCAAATGAAAGCCTGTATCCGTCCAGGCGAGCGAGTCGCCACTCGATGTTCCTCCTCCCGACTCGGTCTTCCAAGCGTCCGGTATCAAGATTTGATCCGTACGCGAAATACCAATGTAGCATACGATCAAAGGAACCCTTCCGTTTCTCTTCGGGCACCGTGGGACAGTCTTTTCAGCCTCGACAGCTCCGAAGCGTAGATACACAGGCAATCTTCTATCTCGTGAGGCCTTAGCTTGGTGAATTCTGCTGGCAGTTCGCTGACCTTCAGGTATTTGCCTCCTGAGGCAAGACCGAGAGCTTTGGCGCCCTTCCGCGTCCCACGATGCAGGTAGACGAATTCGGGTTCCATCCCGAGCCGAGCTCCAATGCGGACCGCGGTATCGTATATCGCCAGCTCTCCAAATCCCCTGATCGACCCGGCCGTTGTTTCCACCAGTTCGATTAAGCTGTCAAAGCCGGTGCATTTGCTGATCTGAGCGCGTTTCGCCAGCAGCTCTTTGCCCGCCCTGGCTAATACCGCCTCCGGGATCCGCCACTGGTGGTCGTGCTTCTTCCCACCTTCTACCTCCGCCCTGGCAGCCCTTTCTATGGCTTCTTCGAGAGAATTCAACATCTCGAAGGAGGCAAGCTCATTGTTAGCCCTGTCTCTGTACCTAGCGATGTAATCCTGGACGACATCCTTAAAGGAGCGAAGGACAATTCGGCTGCCACTAGCGGGTGAACAGGCTCGGGCCTTCGTTTTTGTGCTGGGCATGAATCCCCTGCGTTTAGCAATCCCCGTCATTGACAGCGGCTTCGCATTCCTCAGGATGGACCCACGCCGCACCGCCGCTGTTCAGTTCTCCACGTAGGTCGATTCATAATAATCGTAACCTCACTCACTCTCCTCCCGGCGCCCCTGGACATATTTGAGCATCTTCTCGAGCATCTGGGATTGCGACTTGGCGTCATCAAGGGCGTTATGGGTCTGCACAGCTGGACCCTTGAACATGTCTGGAATCCGACTCGATCTCCTATCCTCCCAGCTCACGCCCATCAATCCCATGAAGTACGATTTGATATCCAAAGGGCCAATGCCGAACGGGTTTCTCCCGAGGTACGTGTGGAAGTACCAGTTTACGAATGCCCAGTCGAATGCCGCGTTGAAGCCCACGAACACTGGACTCCGTCCACGAGAGACCGACTTGATCCATTCCTCGAATTCTCCCACCACAGCCTTCGCCTCACGCCCGTTCTTCGTGAAGTACTCAAGCGGTTTTCCAACAACTCTAATTGCTTCGGCGACGACTTGCTCGCTGATCGGCCGCAGCTCGGCGTAGAAGGACGCTTCAGAGTTTCCCACCAGGCACGCCCCGATGCTGAGCATGCTGTAGGCAGGCGGACATGGGCCCGAGGCCTCAACGTCCACTGAAATGTAGACTTCGGTGTTCAACATCACCGTCAGGGAACTAGAGGCGACCGGTCGATGTATTGGGACCAGAACGCCCGAAACCCTTCCTTTCGGTCTTCCTCTGGCTCACCATCCTTCCAGAAGTGGCACGGGATAGCGCTTTGGTCGAACGGTAGCTTTGTACCTTGCTCCGCCGTGCAGAGAACACGCAGTGGCCGCGCAAGAGCATATCCGAGCTCGATGAAGCAGTTCAGTCGTTCACCCGTCACGTCCACGACGGCGACCATTGAGTGGTGCAATCGCTTGAAGACTTCGACATTGAGGAATCCCGATTCCACCTGGTCCTTCCCGAGGTCGACTCGCGCGAGCCCGCGTTCCTCGATTACCGGATCAACCACGTTGCGGAAATACTTCTCTACCCGTTCATAGGCTTCGTGTTTAGGATTCAGCAGGCGCACGTAGAACGCCGTCGGTGGTGCGAGGACCGCGAGTATCTCGATGATGCCCGCCGACACAACGCTGATCGGAGCTCTCCCTTGATCTGTAGCGATCTTTGCCAGCTTCGCGCCTTCCGTACCTAACTCGCCTCCTCGGAGCCGGATGAAGTTCAGCGGATTCACTCTGGATTCCCGGGCAAGCCGCTCTGCACCTCCTGTGCCGTCCTCCCTGCTTGCCCCTAACGGCAGATCAAGAGGGATGACCCCCTTGCAGGACTTCTTATATCCATCCGCCAAGTGTTCCACCCCGGTTCCACCTCCAAGTATGAAGAGCGCATCTCCGTATCCCATTTGTAGCTCCCGGATCATGGTCGCGGAGCGTGCGCCGGCCATAATTCTCTTCACCTCGACCTTGCCGGTTCCCAGAAGCTCGGTCCAAAGGCCCCTTCTGGAAGCAGGAATCTCCGTCTCTCCCTTCTCCGACACGACAACAACGACCGGACACCGTGTGCCCATCGCTTCAGGGCAGATTCCAGACCGAATGGCCTCCGCGATTACTTCCAAGACCGACCAGTCGAAGACTTGTGCCGGCCCTTCTTCCAGTGTGGGCTCCTTCCCTGCGCCAACGACGATTCCTCCCCCTCCTTCAATCACTCCATGCACCACTTGCCGCACAAGCTCGTGAGCATAGACGGCCAGCGCACTGGGCGTTCTTGGCCCAACGCTTCCAGCAATATGGAGCCGTTTTCCGGCAAGAGGCCGCTCCGTTGTCATAGGCTCTTCACCCTTGAGCAAGATTGTTCACGTGAGTCGGCGAACATCATCAGGTAATCCGAGAAAAGTGTCGCGTATCTCCACAACACCACATCGACTACCTGAACAGGCTCACCAAGGTGGTCAGATATCAGCTGGCACAATTCCTGTGGGGAACTGAATCCGGCCACGGTGGCAATGCGTTGAAGGTGCCGATCTGGCTTCACCACGGGAAGGCCGAGGTTCTTGGCAAGATGGAAGGCGGTGATTGATCCTATGTAGGGCAAGGTCTGGAGAAAACGCATGTCTTCGTATTCGATTTGGCGGCGTACACTCGATGATGGTGGAAATCCCATAGAGCTCCACTAGGGAATTCTGTAACGGTGTTGCTGTGAGAAGGACCTTGCGCCGGTTTTCGAGGGCCCACCGGATGTTCTGTCCCATGCGATTCGACGGCCGGTAGGCATTCCGCAGCTTGTGCGCCTCGTCGACGACTACCAGATCCCATTGGACCGGGCGAACATCAGTTGCGCGGGCACTGGCGAAGTGTGTCGATGTGATGACGATCCCGTCTGCCTCAAAGGGATTGGGCACGCCTCGAGCCTGTCTATCCCGATACTCCTTCACGTCCAGGATGACCGTTGGCAGGTTGAACTTCTCCGCCAGCTCAAGCGCCCATTGCTTACGGATGGATGCGGGGCAGATGACGAGGATCCGTCGCCGCCTTTCTGCCCAGAACTGGCAGAGGACCAGGCCAGCCTCGATGGTCTTCCCAAGGCCGACCTCGTCCGCAAGAAGAACGCCCTTGGAGACTGGGGATCGGAAGGCGAAGAGGGCCGCCTCGATTTGGTGCGGATTTAAATCAACGCATGCATCGAACAGGGACCTAGAAAGACGCCCCACCCCGGCTCCGCCAATGCGGGTCAACTCGCACGCAAAGTACTTCGCATGATACGCTGTGCTCATCGTGCGGTCTTCCTCCTCGGGCGCTTGCTCTGGTTCTCTTCAAGCTCATGCTTCATCTCCCAGAGTCGCTTTATGAGGAAAGGGAGGGGCACGCGCTTGCCGTTCTCCCAATGGTTCACCGTGCTATAGGTGACCCCTACCGTATGAGCAAACTGCTCCTGGGTAAGATCGAGCCGTCGGCGAAGTTCTCTGACAAGGGCCGGGATATCTTCGTTGTTCCTCATGTCCGTACTCCGAAGCCCTGTAATCGTCTCCGGGTCTCCATTAAGGGCGCCATGTTATGCTACATAGCGATTCTTCGCAAGCGCGATGAGCGACGGAGAGGCGTAAATTGTCTTATGACTAGAACCTATCTCAAAATGGTTGTGTCGCTAGAAAAAATCCCTATAATGCGCCCGCATGTTGCGCCTGCGCGACGACCAATGGGAACGGATTCGGGAGTATTTTCCCGAGGAGCACATTCCCGAAGGCCGCCCGGGCCGCAAGCCGGTGCCGGCCCGCGCCGTCTTGGATGCCGTCCTGTGGATTCTGAACACGGGCGCGCAGTGGCACATGCTGCCCCAGTGCTATCCCAACTACAAAACGGTGCATCGCCGCTTTCAGCAGTGGTGCGAGCGCGAGGTGCTGCGCGAGATTCTCACGCAGCTGGCGAATACCCTGCGGGAAGAAGGGGCGATTGATGAACGTGAGAGCTTCATCGATGCCACGTTTGCCTCGGCCAAGGGCGGCGGTGAGGGCATCGGGCCAACCCGCCGGGGCAAGGGCGTCAAGATCCTCGCGATCGTGGATCGCCATGGGCTGCCGCTCTCGGTCAGTACACATGCGGCCAATCATCATGAGGTCACGTTAGTGCAACTCAGCTTCAACTTCTACATGCTGGAGGCCAAGCCGGAACATCTCATTGGCGATCGCGCGTACGACAGCGATGGGCTGGACGCTGACCTCAAGCACGACGGCGTGAACATGATCGCACCCCACCGGTCCACGCGAAAGCTGAAAACCCAAGATGGCCGTCATCTGCGCCGCTATCAACGCCGCTGGCTCGTTGAACGGTTCTTCGCCTGGCTCCAATGGAAGCGGCGCTTACTGATTCGCTGGGAATATTACCCCACCAACTTCCTGGGTTTTGTGCAGCTCGCATCGATCACCATGCTGCTCAAGCAATTTTGAGATAGTCTTCATGAGCGAAGCGCTCACCCTGCACCAGAAAAATGCGCTATCGTACAGTGGGCCGTGGCCTGGGCCAACGTCGGTGAACCTAGGGAAGGTCTGATTAATTCACGTTTGCACTGAGAAATCTGTTCATAGGGTGGTCAATGAGGGCGATCTGCCTTGGACCGCGCTGGTCCGGGAGCATCTTTATCGGTGGGCGCCCGCCGTCAGGCGGCCCGCGCCCCCGGTTACGCACACGCCCGCTAGTGTATCGTAACTTAAATCATGTTAACATGCCATCCGGGTACACTCTGTCCCTGGAGGGTGCATGGCCAACCATTCGCGTCCGATCGTTCTCGGGGAAGCCAACCGTATCGAACTCGAACGCCTTCAGCGATCCCCCAGCGTGCCGGCCGGAGTCAGCCGGCGGGCTCACGTGGTGCTGCTGCTGGCTGACAAGGTCTTCGGCGCAGAGGTGGCGAGGATGACGGGCTACACGGTTGTCCAGGTCAGTCGCCTCCGACGACGTTTCGTTGAAGAAGGGATCGCGGGCCTCGGGGACAAACCGCGATCGGGACGTCCGCCGTCCATCACCGCCCGCAAGCGGGCCCAGGTTGTTGCCAAAACTCTGAAGCCACCGGGGGATGGTCTGACTCATTGGAGCTCCCGCGAGTTGGCCACTGAGGTCGGGGTGTCGCACAGCACGGTCCACCGGATATGGAAGGCTCACGACCTGCAGCCCCATCGGGTCGAGACGTTCAAGTTCAGCACGGATCCCGACGCCGAAGAGAAGATCCACGATGTGGTCGGCCTCTACTTGAACCCGCCGGCCAACGCCGTCGTCCTGAGCGTCGACGAGAAGACCCAGATCCAGGCTCTGAACCGGACGCAGCCGATTCTGCCGCTCCGCCCGGGCCTTCCGGCCCGGCAGACTCATGACTACCAGCGCAATGGATTGACCAGTTTGTACGCCGCTCTGGAAGTCGCTTCCGGAGCGATCGTCGGCGAGTGCAGCAAACGACACACCGGGGCCGACTTCCTTCGGTTCCTGAACGTGCTCAGCCGGCATTATCGGAAGCGCTCCCTGCATGTCATCCTCGACAACTCGTCCACGCACAAGACCCCGGAGATACAGGCGTGGCTGGAGGCGCACCCTCGCGTGCACTTCCACTTCACGCCGACCGGGGCATCGTGGTTGAACATGGTGGAGGCCTGGTTCAGCATCCTGACCCGGAAATCCGTTCGCCGGGGATCCTTCGACACAGTCAGGGCCCTCGTGAAACACATCCAGCGCTACATCGACCGCTGGAACGAGAATCCGACACCGTTTGTCTGGACCCGCGAGCCCGCCGACATCATCAAGAAAGCCATCCGGAGGACTCGTTAACATGACTTCTAGGACGGAACACTAGGCTGCCGCCAGCAGGTGCCGGCGAGCCACATACAGATTCGCCAAGCCGCAGCTGATGAACAGCCAGTGGGTATTCTTCGCCAACCCACGGTACCGGACTTTGGACCATCCAAAGATCCGCTTGATCACCAAGAACACATGTTCGACTTTGGCGCGGACCTTCGACTTCGTGCGGTTGCGGGCACGCTCCGCCTCGCTCAAGGGCCGATGCCGATGGGCTTTGGCCTGGATGAAGCTCTTCGCACCCGGGGCGTGGTGCCGGATCACGTCGCAGTGCCCGCTGTAGGCGGCATCGCCCCACACGCGGGTCTCCTGCCCATGCAGCAGCTTGGGCAACACCTGGCTGTCATGCACATTCGCGGCGGTGGCGGCCACCGAATGAATCAGCTTGGTCCGGCTATCCACTCCGATATGAGCCTTCATGCCGAAATACCACTGGTTCCCCTTCTTCGTCTGATGCATCTCCGGATCCCGCTCCTGCTGGCGATTCTTCGTCGAACTGGGCGCCGCAATAATGGTCGCGTCCACGATGGTCCCTCGGCTGACCTGCAAGCCCTGCGCGGCCAAATACTCCCGGATCCGCGCAAAGAGGTGTTCGCCCAACTGGTGGGCTTCCAGCAGATGACGAAACTTGCAGATCGTGGTTTCATCGGGCACGGGCTCACGGCCCAGATCAATGCCCACGAATTGCCGCAGGGCCCGCGAGTCGTACAGCGCCTCCTCCACCGCCGGATCCGACAGATTGAACCACTGTTGCAGGCAATGGAGACGCAGCAGACGCTCGACGCCCACCGGCGGACGCCCCGGGCCTTCGGCTTTGGGATAAAACGGGGCAATCGCAGCAGCCAGTTCCGCCCACGGCACCACGCGGTTCATCTCGTCAAGAAACCGCTCCCGGCGGGTGGGCTTGCGATACTGTTCGAACGTGACCTCGGCAAATGTCGATTGCTGCATGGGGGCGCCTCCTCATCAGGACTGCGCTTCCCTTTAGCACATCGCGAGCGGAGAATAAATCAGACCTTCCCTAGGTACTCGTGAGTCCGAGAGATAGTCTGATGTAGGAGCGTTCGGCACCCCGCACTGTTGCCATGAGCACGAGAAACAGAGTCGTAACCCAGAAGGCTCCTCCGGGCCGCGGCCCCTCACCGGAAGGAGGTCGCCATGGATGCCTTGATTGAGCGGTGCGCTGGATTGGATGTCCACAAGAAGACCGTAGCGGTGTGTGTACGCTTGCCGAACCTAGCCGGGGGCCAACTGCAACACGTCCGCACGTTTGGCACAATGACCGCTGATCTGCTGGTTCTGCGTGACTGGCTCACGGCACATGGCGTGACACATATCGCCCTCGAGAGCACGGGCGTCTACTGGAAGCCGGTGTATTACGTGCTCGAGGAGGCGTTCACCTGCCTGCTGGTCAATGCGGCACACATGAACAACGTTCCAGGCCGCAAGACGGATGTGCAGGACTGTGTCTGGATCGCGCAATTGTTGGAGTGCGGGCTCTTGCGGGGGAGCTTTGTGCCGCCGGCACCGATCCGAGAGTTGCGTGACCTGGTCCACTATCGCAAGGTACTGACCCAAGAGCGTGCCCGCGAAGCGCAGCGGCTGCACAAAGTGCTGGAAGATACGGGGGTGAAGCTCGCCTCGGTCGCCACGGACATTCTTGGCGTCTCCGGCCGCGCGATGCTCGAGGCTTTGGTGGCTGGTACCACGGACCCCGACGTGCTGGCCGAGTTAGCCAAAGGTCGCCTGCGTGTCAAGTTGCCAATGTTGCGGCAGGCTCTGGTCGGACGCTTCCGACGGCACCATGCGTTGCTGGTCAGTGAACTGCTCGCGCATCTGGATTATTTGGAAGAGGCCATCGACCGACTCAGTGAGCCGATCGCAGAGCACCTGCGCCCTTTCGCATCGAGGCTGATTCCCTTGGATGCGATCCCGGGGGTGAATCAGCGGACGATTGAAGGGGTGGTGGCAGAAATTGGCGTGGACCTGAGCCCTTTCCCGTCGGATCGCCATTTGGTCAGTTGGGCCGGTCTCTGTCCAGGCCACCACGAGAGCGCGGGCAAGCAGACCAGCGGCACGCCTCGAAAGGGCAACCGTTGGCTGCGCGCCACGTTAGTGGAAGCGGCACTGGCCGCGGTTCGGGTCAAAGAGAGTCGGCTCGCTGCCCGTTACCGGCGCATCATGCGCCATCGCGGGCACAAGAAGGCTGTGGTGGCGGTGGCCCACACAATCCTCGTGATTATCTACCATATGCTGACGCGCGGGGTTCCGTACCACGAGCTCGGGGCTGCCTATCTCGATCAGCGTGACCGTGACCAGGCCACGCGTCGGCACGTCAAACACCTAGAACGCTTGGGCCATCGTGTGATCCTTGGGCCTGTCGCTTAAGAGACAGTGGGGGCATTTTCGAAACAGGTTCTAGTTACGCGAGCGGGTCATCCGCGCCATTCCCGGCGTCGAGCCTCATGACGCTCTTGGGCGCCTTTGTCACGGCAAGCGCCCGGCGTTCGAGAATCAAAGGATCCACCACATCGCCGCAGATCACGCACCGCCGCACGGTCAGGTCCCACCCCGGACACCCGGCCGCCCCTCCAGAAAGATCTTCGACGACCGTCAAGCCCCCGCAGCGGGCGCAGCGATCTCCCCAGCCTGTGACCCCATACCGATCATGTCCGGTTCCGATGCGATCTTCGCGAGCAGGACGTTTCGACTCCGTGCGGAGATCGGCACGCACAGTCCAGTCCGCCTGCTCGTCTCTCAGGCAAGCCGCGCAATCCCCGTCACGCCTCCGACGCTCCGGGGAAGCACCACGGAAAGAGCGCCAGGGCGAGGTCCTTCCGGCCCATCGGTTTGGCCAGGCAGCTTTGCGCGCCCATCGCGCACAGATGCCGCCGGAGGTCGGGGGTCATCATCGCGCTCATCATGATGACCGGGAGTTCAGGCACTCGCTGCTTGATTTGGCGCAGTGTCTCCGCTCCATCGATCCCCGGCATCATCACATCACACAGCACCACATCCACACACCGATGATCGAGGATGTCCAACGCCTCCTGGCCCGAGGCCGCCGCGAGCGCCGCACATTTCCACGAGGCGATTGCGTCGCATGTCGCCTCCCGAATGTCCGGATCATCGTCAACGATCAGAATGCACAGCTTACGTCTCGACGATCGGCTCGCCATGGTGTGCTCCTTTTCCGCTCGAACCGGAGACCGTCCATTCCTCACGCTCCGTCGCGCGACGCGAGCAGAAAGACGCCCACCTGCTCACCGGTGGAGACGGCGAAATCCGTCAACACTCGGTCACCGCCATGCCTGTCAGCGCCGCGACCTTGTTCGCCAGGATTCGGCTCTGTTGAGCGAACAGCGTGCGGTACAGCTGTTTCACCAGCGTCCGGCCTTCCTCCGTCCGGATGAGCTGCTGTTCCGCCGCCGGCAGCGCACCCCGCGAGCGGGCAACGATCATGTCCGGAGCGACGAGCACCCGGATGCGCTCGGCGAAGCTCCCTGCCATGAATTCCAACTGAAACTGGCAGACCGCCTTGCGGATCGCCGCTTCCAGGGCCTCTTCGTGCTGCAAGGACTCGCTGTGCATCGTCTTCGGTATCCGCCCGAACGCTACGGACGCCCGAGCCCTACTATCTGATGAAACATTCACGCGTCACCCGAACCCGTCGTTGAGTGATCTGCCCGGCCCGAAAGCGTGGGAACCGACAAGAGCGCGACAGACAGCGCCTCTCGCCGCACCGGCTTCTCCATCCAGTCCTGCGCCCCCTCAGCCAGCAGCTCGCGGCCGAGCTGAGGCGTCATGAGGGCGCTCATCATGATTACCGGCAGATCGCGATAGTGGCGTTTGATCTCATGCAATGTGTCCAAGCCATCCATCGTGGGCATCACCAGATCCAGCAGGACCACATCGACCCGGCTGCACTGGAGCACCTCCAGCGCCTCCCATCCGGACGCGGCCTGCAGCGGTTCGTACCGCCAATGCGCCAGCATATCGCAGAGAAACAGCCGGATATCGGGATCGTCATCGACAACCAGCACCCGGCGCCGGGGCCTCCACTGTTTGCTCGCCATGACGACACCCTCCTTTCCCATTCAAAGGGGTTTCGCCTTCGCATTGAATCGGCGCCGCACAACGGCGGAGCCGGTCCATGATCGCCAATCCCAGGCCTTGTTCGTCGCAGGGCTCGGCGTACAGGTGATCCAGCCCCAGCCCGTCCAGCTTGCGCAACGCGGCAAAGAGGCCCCGTGCGACCTCACGGAGGTTACCCGACGGAGACAACACTTCGACAACGGCGTACCCGCCAAGGTCCACCGGACTGGACATCGCCAGCAGCCCGGCTCGCTCGCCGGGCCCGAGCAGGCGCGCCCGTCCAGCAGGCAAGATGGTCAGCGGCGTGCGCGTCGCATAATGCCGGGCGAGCCGGCCCGGCGCCGGCGGCCGCTGATCGCTCCCGCCCCGGCGCGCGACGGGACCGACGACCGCCTCAATGTCGGCAAGCGGCAGACTGCCGGGGCGAAGCAGCTCCGGCTGAGCCCCGGCCATCGAGATAATGGTGGACTCCACGCCGATCGGGCACGGTCCCCCGTCGAGAATCAGATCAATGCGGTCATCCAACATCTCACGCACATGCTCGGCGGTGGTCGGGCTCACATAGCCGAAGGGATTGGCGCTCGGCGCGGCGATCGGCACGCCCGCTTCCCGGATCAACGCCCGCGCGACCGGATGGACCGGCATCCGGATCGCGACGGTGGAGAGTCCCGCCGTCACGAGATCGGGAACCCGCTCTCGCTTCGGCAGCACCAAGGTCAACGGACCGGGCCAGAAGGCATCCATCAACCGGTGATCGTCGAAACCGATCGCCGCGACCAGATGATCGAGGGACGCCCGTCGCTCGATATGCACGATGAGGGGATCGAACGAGGGGCGTTGCTTCGCCTCGAAGACGCGCGCCACCGCTTCGGGATTCAGCGCATCACAGCCGAGCCCATAGACCGTTTCGGTCGGGAACGCGACGAGGCCGCCGCTCCGGATGACCTCTGCGGCCAACCTGATCGACTCCTCGTCGGCCGCTGGAACTATCCTCCCGGTTGAAACCATGGCCCCTCCCCTGAGACACGAGTCACCGGGCACAACCTTCTGCTACTGATTCGTGCTCGCATCAGGCCGGTTGTTGTCCCAATAGCCCCGGTCGGGCAGTCCCTTCGCCTCGATGGTAAACTGCCCGGCCTCCAGCGTGAGCCACTTTTTCGGCGTGCAGCAGGTGCCATCGGGCAGTATGTCCCACGAGCCGCGCCGGACGACGAGCGGGCCCGTCGCGAGGTTGTCGAAAAACTCGCCCCGCCTGCCGATGCCGTAGAGATTCCGGCGCGGGACTTTCACGACGATCTCGTGGTCGGACCACGACTGCACGAGCGCCGCCGTACCGTTGAACAAGACCTCCGTGCGCGAGACGTTGGAGAGCACGGTCGAGCCGGCATCAGGTTCGTTGATTTCGAAATCCTGGCGGCGTTTGTAGGCTTTCTGATTGATGTCCAACTGGGCATGCTCCGCCGTCTTCAGGAACGTCCCGAATCCCCGGCCCTTGATCGTCACGGTCTCGTCCAGACCGGCCGATGTGGGGTCGTACGATTCGATGACCGGGTTCGCCAGGGTGAACTCGCCCGCTTCCGCCGCCACGACGCCTTTCTCGGTGCAGCACGAGCCGTCCGGATTCGGCTTGTTTGCGCTCCGATACACCACGACCTTCCCGCTCTTCGCGCTGAACGGCACCCAGACGTCGATCCGGTCGTCGTGCCAGCGATAGATCACCGCCGGCACCCCGCCGATCTCGACGCGGTTCTCGCCCGTGTTGAAATCCATGAAGTTATAGGGCGTCGACCCGCTTTCAGAATAGAACCCGAAGTGCTCGCCGCGGATCGTGAGCAACGTACCGATCGGCGCGCTGACCGGGGTGATCGCCGTGGGTTTCGGCACATGAACCGTGAAGGTGGCCACAGTGCGCTCGCGCCCTTGGCTCTTCAGCACCAGCGGGCCGGACTCCGCCCCGAGCGGCACATGGACCACGATGACATCGTCTTTCCATTGTGCCACCGTGGTCGCCTGCCCGCCGATGAGGACCGCGTCATCGGCCCCTTTGCTCGCCCCGAATCCCTGCCCGAACAGCACCACCTTCGTCCCGACCGGCCCGCTCAGCGGATCGACGCGGACCGTCGGGATCAGCGAGAGGGGGACCGCGTTGCTGACGACGTAGTCCACCGGCGCACAGCAGGATCCGTCCGGCAGCGGATCGGACGAGGCCAGACGGACGACGACATCCCCGGAGGTCGCGTTCGCGGGGATCTCGACTTCAATCCGGTCGTCTTTCCACTGACGCGGCCGGGCCACCACACCGCCAATTATCACGTCATTGACACCGAACATGGTATTGGGGTCGCGCGATCCGGCAGTCGGGCCGAAATGACGCCCCGTAATGTGAAGCCGCGTTCCCCGCTCCGCTTCGGGGGGAGTGATGCCGTCGATCTGCGGGCGCACGACCGTGAAGGTTCCCGCCGGCAGCTTCTTCTTACCGGCCACGATTTCGACGGGGCCGGTCGTCGCCTTGAACGGCACCTTCACCTCGATCAAATCCGGTTCCCACCGCTGCACTAACGCCGGCACGCCGTTGAACGTCACTCTATTGCTGTACACCGATGTGAAACGCCCGAAGCCCTTCCCGCTGAGCGAGACGGTGGCCCCCGGCGGAGCCTGGCCCGGCTGGAGAGCGGCGCGAGGAACGGACGCGCCCACCTCCGGCGGAACCATGGCCAGACTCAGGCCGGCAAGAACCAGCGCCGTACCCGACATCTTCTGCATCCACTGCCGAATCGAGTGACTCACCGATCCCCTCTCCTGTTCTTGTATACGGCAACGCATCTCATCCCCTCCTCTGAGTATTTCAAGTCAGGCCTTGCTGCACGCCGCGTCAGCTATCCGCAAATCCAGACGGCGGCACACAGGCAAACAGCAGCGCCGACAGGGTTCGGGAGTCCACCGGCTTGGCCAGACATTCCATCGCCCCTCGACGGCGCCACGTGCGGCGCAACTCCGGCGTCATGGCTGCGCTCATGACGACGACCGGTAGGCCTCGGATGCGTTGCCGGACGGCATCGAGCATCTCAGCGCACTCGGTTCCCTCCAGAGCCGCATCCAACAACACCAGGTTCACAGGCTGACAGTACAGGATGGCCAGCGCCTCGCGACCGGACGAGGCTTCCAGGACATCCCATGGCGAGCCTGCGAGCAGGCCCTTGAGGTTCCCTCGATCGTTCGGATCATCATCGACCAGCAGCAGGCGCCGTGGTGGTCTCCCTGTGGAGCCTGAGGCCATCTGGCCTGAGCCCTTCATGCAAACTTCCTCAGCGTCGCCCCGGCAAGGGCGGTCATCTTCTGTCGAAGTCGGGCGATCGGCCGCAGGCAGCCCGCCAGGTGGATCGAGCCGGTCACCACCACCACGCCCTGGCCTCCCGCCGCCTGCAGAGCCCGCGCAAAGGCCTGCTCCGGCTCTTCGATCAGCTCCGCGGGCGCCGCGCTACGCCGGCGCCAGAGAGAGGCCAGCTCCGCCGGCGGAGCCGCGCGCGTCCCGGGGTAGCGCGTAAAGATCGCTCGCCGGGCGCCGCCATCGGCAAAGTGGGCGATCACCTTCCCCACCTCCTTATCGCGCGGCACACCCACCACCAATACCCGGTCGCGGCCTTCGAACATGGTCCGCACAATGGCCGACAGGCTGGCCGCCGCCATGGCATTGTGCGATCCGTCGATGACGACGGTCGGCTGTCCCGGAAACACCTCGCAACAGGCCGGAAGGGTGACGGCTTCCAGCGTCCGGCGGACCAGATCCTCAGTCAGCTCGGGAATCAGCCTCCGCCGACACAACGCCTGGAAGGCCATCAGCGCATGCGCGGCGTTCGTCGCCATGAAGGCGGCAGGGCAGTTTAAAGTCAGGTTCCGCCACACCATCTGGTCCACCCGAAGCGAGCAGATCCCTCGATAGCCCATACGCACGAAGGCCTGCGCGTCATAATCCTGTCCCAGCAGAAACACCGGCGCATGGAGTTCTGCCGCGCGCCCAAGCACCACCGCGCGGGGTCCATCCCCCATCACGCCGACCACTACCGGCACCCCCGACTTGATGATGCCGGCCTTTTCAGAGGCAATCTGCTCAAGGCTGTCTCCCAGCAGATCCATGTGGTCGTAGTCCACGTTGGTGATGACGCAGACCTCGGGAAGGATCACGTTGGTTGCATCGAGGCGGCCCCCGATACCGACTTCGATGACAGCCCAGTCGACCTGTTCGACTCGGAAGGCACAGAAGGCGGCGGCGGTCAGCAGTTCGAAGTGGGTGAGCGCTCGCCCTTCCCCCTCAAGAAGGGGCCGCAGCTCGTTGAAGGCCGCCACGAAGGCCCGCTCACCGACCGGGGTCCCGTCCATCTCGATCCGTTCGCGCAGGTGCTCAATGTGAGGGCTCGTGTAGAGACCCACGCGGGCGCCGGTCGCACGGAGTAAGGCCGCGAGCATCCGGCTCACACTGCCTTTGCCCTTGGTCCCCGTCACATGGATCGTGCGACACGCCCGATCGGGCCTGCCGAGCGCGTCCACGCAACGGACCATCCGCTCGAGCGTGAAGATCCGCTCAGGTGGAACCCGCCGGTCCAGCTCATAGTTGATACGGCTGTCCAACAGAGCCTGGACGTCGGCCAGCGACCGGAACGGGGCGGCCGGAGGCCGTGGTTCACTCGCCGGTTTCATGGAGCGTCCTCATGACGATCTCTTCGGCCCGCAGCCAATCATCCAGATCCTGCCCGTCTTGCCGTCCCCGTTGCTCGAAGAGCTCGTACGCTGTCTTCGCAATCCGGTCCCTCACCTCGTCCGAATACTTCTGCATGGACGCGGGCTCGGGCGGCAGCTCCTGCGTCACACCGTGGCGGGTGCCCGACGTGCTTGTTTTCCTGATTCTCACGGGCACCCTCCTTTGCCGCCGGAGTCCGCGACGGACTCGCCGGAAGGCTGTCGGAACGACGCAGCCGTCTCTTCAGCGGCGATCACATATGTCCCAGTTTCCGCAGCACTTCCATCCCGCGCCCTTCGTCCTGCGCCCGGCCGGCTCGCTCCGCCACGGTGGTCGTCCGCAGCTCGCCGATGATGTCCTCGACCGTGCAGGCCGTGGACTCCACCGTCGCGGTGCAGGGCACGCAACCGAGACTGCGATAGCGTCGGCCGGTTCCTTGATCGAAATAGAGCGACGGGAGCGGGATCTTCTCGAACTGGAGGTATTCCCAAATGTTGACCTCCGTCCAGTCCAGGAGCGGGTGGATGCGCAGATGGGTCCCATCGGGAAACGATGTCTTGTACTGGTCCCACAGCTCCGGAGGCTGATCCCGGAAGTCCCACTCGCCGTGGTGGTCGCGCGGAGAAAAATAGCGTTCTTTGGCGCGCGTGCCTTCCTCGTCCGCGCGGATCCCGAGGATGATCGCCGTGAATCCCTGCTCGGCGATGGTCTGCTTGAGCGCCTCGATTTTCAGCGCCGAGCAGCAGGTCACGCGGCCCATCGTAGGGTTCATGCCGGCCGCCAGCGCCGTCTGGTTCTGCCCCACGACCAGACGCAGCCGCCATTCCCGGACGATCCGATCCCGATATTCGAGCAGCTCTGGGATTTCGTACCCGGTATCGATGTGGATGAGCGGAAACGGAACGTGGCCGAAGAAGGCTTTGCGCGTCAGCCAGAGCAGGACGGTCGAATCTTTGCCCATCGACCAGAGCATGGCGAGCCGGTCGAAGTGTTTGTAGGCCTCGCGGAGAATGAAGACACTCTGGTCTTCCAATTGGCGCAGATGGTTCATGTCGATGCTCCCGCACACCGATTCGTGTTAGTCAGATGCATCATGTTTCGCGCTCCCACGACTCCTGACGGTCGATCTTACGACCCGTGCGGGGATCCTCCAGCTTGGTACTGAACCGATCCAGAATGAACTCGTCGAGAGATTGAGAGAGGCCGAGATGGAGTTCGCGTGCTTCGGTGAACGATTCAGCCTCACCCTCGTCCCGCTCACGGGCGACATGAGAAGAGGCAGAATCCCTTGCGTGAGCAGCACGATCGTGCTTCATGCGGGCACCGACCCTTTCTCTGATGCAACGATCACAACTCTTAGCCGTTGCCTTAGCACGGAGGCGGTGCACGCTCTTTTGACGAGCGCGCACCGCGCCGGTCTCTTCAAGGCATTCAATAGGCCTTGCTGAATCCCGCCTCGCCGTCGTAGTTCCACAGTTTCTGGGCCGCGGACCACCACCAGCCTTTCTTGGTCAGCGCGTCCAGGAACGCGTTCACCTCCGCATCGGTGATATCCCGCGTCGCCATAAATCGGCAGCGATACCAGTTCACCATCAGCAGGTCGGGACTCACGAACCCCGGCCAGACTTTCGTGCCGCGGTTGGAGATGAACTCGCACGTGAACGGTCCGATGTCGTCGAACTTGGGAATGCCCTCTTCCGTAATGATGTACATGTCGACGCCGACAAGCTTGATGTCCTTTTTCTTCTTCGTGGCCTTGGCCACTTCCGTCAGTGTTGGCATAGGAGTCTCCTCTATCCGTTCAGACGTTCGCCCGGTGATCAGGCCATCGCGTGCATCTTGTCGACGATGGCCTGGGCATACTCATCCGTTTTCGCCGTGCCACCCACGTCGTAGGTGACGTGCTTCCGCTCGTCCAGCACCGCAAACATGGCCTTCTCGATCCGGTCGGCAGCGGCCTTCTCGCCGAGCCACCGGAGCATCATGATCCCCGAGATAAGCACGGCGGACGGGTTGACCTTCTTGAGCCCCGCATACTTCGGCGCGGAGCCGTGCACGGCCTCGAAAATGGCGCAGTTGTCGCCGATGTTGGCGCCAGGCGCGAAGCCCAACCCGCCGACCAGGCCGGCGCAGAGGTCCGTCAGGATGTCGCCGTAGAGATTGGGCAGTACCAGACAGTCGAATTGGTCCGGGTTCTTGACCAGCTGCATGCAGCAGTTGTCCACGATCACGTCCCCGATCTCCATCTCCGGATAGTGCTTCGCCGCCGCCCGGAAGGCTTCGAGGAACAGCCCGTCCGTCATCTTCATGATGTTGGCCTTGTGCACGCAGTACACTTTCTTGCGCCCGTTCGCCTTGGCCCACTTGAAGGCGAAATCCGCGATCCGGTACGACCCCGGCCAGGTAATCACTTTCAAGCACTGCGCGACCTCGTCGGACACCATGTGCTCAATCGCCGCGTAGGAGTCCTCCGTGTTCTCGCGGAAGTTGATGATGTCGATCTTGTCCCACGGCCGCTTCAGGACCGGAATCAGCCTGGCGGGCCGGACGTTGGCATACAGATCGAACACTTTCCGGAGCGTCACATTGGCGCTCTTGTGTCCCGTGCCGATCGGCGTGGTCGTGGGTCCCTTCAAGGCCACCTTGTTCTTGGCGATGGACTGAATGGTTTTGTCCGGCAGGAGCGTCCCGTACTTCTCCAGACAGTCGAGCCCGATGTCCTCGTACTCCCATTTGATATCGACGCCGCTCGCGTCGATGACCATCCGCACCGCTTCGCAGATCTCGGGGCCGGTGCCTTCTCCCGGGATCATGGTGATCACATGTTGCGCCATAGGTCCTCCCTTAAGCAGCAAGGGTTAATAACACGGCCCTCCATCGGGGCCCTTCCTCCACACGATTTCCTAACGCATCCATCAATAGGCCGCTGGTTGGGACAGCGGTCGGTTCGACACGAGGTCCAGCACATGTAAGCCGTCGAACTTGGCTGCGGTCTTCCCGAATGTAATGAGCCCGACGAGTCCTTCTTGCGGGAGCACAGCGTCGGCGACGGCGGCCACCTGCGCGCCATCGACGTACACGCCCAGTCGTCCACGGTCGAGGTGCAGGAAATTGATCCGTTGCACACGCAGAGTGTGCCAGGGGCGCTGAGCCAGCTTGACCGTCGTTTCCCCGAGGACCGTTGCGCGGCCGTCGATCATTCGTTTGGTTGTCAGCTTGCCGGTCGCCGGATTGAGCGTGACCGCATAGAAGTTGCCGTGATCCCGCACCGCCAGCGCGATCCCGGCCTCCCCCACGCCGTCCGGCGACAGGTCCTGCACCTGGACCGTCACATCCGGATAGGTCGTGCGGATGCGATCGGCCAGCAGGAGGTGGGCACAATCATTCGGCCCTGTGGCGCAGGGGCGATCCTGGATAATCAGATGCCCCGGCGTGGGTGCCTGGATATCTGCGACGACACGCCAGGCCGGGGAATCGGCGCCGGGCGTGCTCATGACGATGAACCCCGCAGGCAAAACCCCGGGAACGTCCTGATCGAAATTCCACTGCCACACGATATCCTGCCGCGGCGGTTTGGCATGGACTTCGACGTCGAGCACGTCCGGTGCGCGCACCGGCGTGGGTAACGTCACCTGGACGCCGTCTGGGACTAGGGCTTTCACCACATCGTTGCCGACGAGGTAGGGCCAGACGCCCACAGCGCCGGAAAGGCGATCATGCCAAACCTTGGCGGCCTGCAACCGTACATCAAACCGGGCCGGATCGCGCGGCGCACGGAGCGCTTCCACCAGGACCAGCGCGTAGGCCGCCACGAGCTTATCGACGGGGGCCTCGACCATGCGTAAGGCCTCCTCGGCTTCCTGCCGGGCCTGCTCCAGCCAGGGATGACCATAGCGCCGCTCCCAGGAGAGCCACTGAATCCGGTCCCACGCAAGCTCGGAGAGCACTCGTCCACGAAACGCTTCTCCAAGCGTGAGTTCCTTCAGAAGCGCTTCGTGAACATCGAGCGCGGAGGTGGCGTCGTTGTTCCATCGATAGAGTGCGCCGAGTTGCCGCCGCCGCTCCGGCGTCGTTTGTCGGCCAGCTGCCAGACGTTCGAATGAGTCGATGGCCTGGTAGAACGCCTCGGCCGCCGTGGAGTGGCCCATGGCGACCTCGGTGAGCTCCTGCCGCCAGGTCTGTGCCTGCAGGTTCCAGTACAGCTCCGCCAGCCGTTGCGTCACCGCCTCATTCGGGCCTGAGATGCCGCTCTTGGTCAGACCTTCCCGCAGAAACGTCCGGAGGCGATCGTCGGCAAGCACGGCATGGAGCGCGGGATCGGCCGGATCGATCAGCGTCAACCGGGTCAGCAGCCGCGTCCGCTCGGGAGAGCGTGGCATCTGTTCGGCACGTGTGAGCGCGGCGGCAAAAAGCTGATCGGCATCCTTCCGCTCCCACCAGCGGGCAGACCCTAAGACCAAACCTCCGGCGCCGACTCGCGCCTTCACATCCTCAGCAGCAGATCCCGTCGCGTCACCCCGCTGCGGAAGGTAGCCGTACTGCACGCCGGCAATGACCGGCGCGCCCGGCAAGGCCTCGCTCAGGACCGCCCGATCCACCGGGTATCCCAGCTTTCGCAATCCGGAGAGCACAACAAAGCGAATCGTTACCTCTTTGACCGGACCGTACCGGCGAAGGGCCCCGCTGGCCCACCAGACCTCCTCCGGCCGCAGCGCCAAAGGGGCCGTGAGCGGATCCCGGTACGACACGAGAATTTCGACCGTCTGGCCGGCAACCCCGACGGGCTCCGGCCCCGCAAGGTTGATCAGCGCGAACTGCCTGACCGGCCAGACTTTGAGGACATCGAGGCCCGGGGGTGGCCCCACCTCGGATCCAATCACCACCGGAGAGACGAACACTGCCGGCACATACTCTCTCCAGTAATCCGCGTGGCGATGCGTCTCGGATAGCAACCCCAGGCCGACCCCGCGCCCGAGGGCGCCGAAGATTCCGGTTTCCGGCTGGTCCTGGATCAGATCACGATGGGCCTTCAGCGTCTCCTCCCAACAGGCCTTGTCGGCCTGCTCCGATGCCGCTCGCTGGCGCCGCAGCGTCAAACAGGCGAGATCGAGCGCCGCCCACTCGGCCACCCGGTTCTGGGCCAATGCCTCGGCATACCGCACGACGAATCGGCCGGGCTCACTCTCGTGGGAATGTCCCTGTTTCTTTCCTGCGGCAATCGATTCATCCACGAATATCGGCGCCGCCCAGACTGTCACCAGTATCACCAGGAGCCATTTCGCGTGGCGATATTGCGTTCTCATAGATCCTCTACTCAATTTACGGCGTGGTCGAATAGTCCGGCTGTCCCCCATGCGGGTAGGTCCGTTTGCATCGCACGATCAACGTCTGTGTGCCTCGCCCTCCCACGCACTGATCGAGCGAGGATGAAAACTCCACCGTGCCCTCTTGGGTCACCTCGAAGGGAAAGTCGAAGGTGAAGCTGATGAATTTGTACCGGCCCGGCGGCAACTGCAGCACGCGAGGCTCCGAGGTCCGATAGGCATCGGAGGTTTCCGGATCGGACGTCCAAATCGATGGGGTGATACCCGGCACGGTCCACCAGCTCTGGGACACGATCGAGGTGGCATCAATCGTGACGGGATAGGGTGTCGCCGGTGTCTCCCGCGACTCGGTGACGGCAACGAAGCCGATCAATGCACTCAACGCGACACAGCCGGACGCGAGCATCGCGCGCCGGATGTGAGGAGTGAGACGTGTTCTGGAATTGTTCTTGTTGTCAGAGACCATGAGCGATCACCGTCCCTTCGCCGAAACAGCGGCAACAGTGCCGGTGTTCCGGAACACTTCTTCGACGACCCGGCTGTCCCATTCCGTGTGGGTCTCCAGTCCGAGTGTTCGCATCACCGTCGCGCCGGTGTCGAGAATGGAGACCGGCTGACGGATGATGTGGCCGGCCTTGATTCCGGCCCCCGACGCAATCCATGGGACGAGCGATGAGCCCGTCGTGGGTTGCCCATTGACCGCGACCGGGATTGCCGCGCCGGTTCCGCTCAAGGCGGTGACGAAAACCGTCGTGCGCGCGAGCAGCCCATGTTCCTTGAAGAGATCCAGCACGGCCCCCATGGCATGATCCACCGATTGCAGCGCCTCGCGATATTCCTTCGAGGCCCACCCGTGGGCGGCGCCGGCGCGCCTGGCATCCGGCAAGTGCACGACGAGGAGATGCGGCAGCGCCAGAATGGCGTGGCCATAGCCGTGACCGCTCGACGCTTTCCGCAGGTATTGCCTGATATAGGACACGAGCCGCTCCGGGCTACATTCCGGCCTCAGGGCTCCGCACAGCTGATAATCCGTATAGGGTTCCGGCTTCGCGAGCTGGTAGAGCGATTCGTCCATGAAGAAGATGGCGCTGTCCCGCCCGCCGCTCAGGTCGAGGTAATCGAACAGCGTGGGAGGTCGAGGATACCCGCGGCTGAACTCGAAGGCATCCCAAGTGATGCCGTGCTTGTCGACCGGCAGCCCGGTGAGCAGGCTAGCCATGGCCGGCAGCCGGAGAGGGGGCGCGACGGTTTGAGCCGACCACGTCGCAGCTCCTCCCTTGACCAGTCGGTTGAGCACGGGCATCGGTCCGGCCTTAGGAGAGTCTTGACCGATCCCCTCCAGCACAAACAGAATCACGGACTCGGCATGCGCAGAGTCAGTGGTCGGCTTCACCGGAGACGTCTCGGACTGAACGCCGCGAGGCGAGTCGGCAGAGGCGCTGAGGGAGATCGACCAGGTCAGCAGTACGGCCGTGAGCAGGCAGATGACCCGAGATGTGAAGAGCATGACGTGTGACTCCTTCTGCATCGTCCAGTATACGGGTGCTGTGCAACAACGCATGATGCGCAAACGCAAGGTCTATTCCTGGTGCAATGAGGTTCGGAAACCCGAAAGACGGGAAGAGCCAAACTGCTTAATTGACAAAGGAGAATGCTCTGCTTGTCCGCGAGCAGTGGTTGGATGATCGTGGCATTCCGTAGTCTTCACCGGACCTCCCCGTGTGTGTATGCACGGAGATCTTGTGCGCTCGGTGCATCCGAGCACTTCGCTGCTCGGCTAACGTGCCGCCTCAATGTGTGGCGGCGACAACGGCCGGCACTCCGGGAGGAGCGATACCCTGAGAAGCCTTTCTACGGTTGTCGGAGAGACCTGGTTGGATTATTCGATGGCAAGAACGGCCGCGTCGGACACAAAAGCCTTCAGATGGTGCCCCTTCCGCATCAGGCGCTCGATCTCGTCAAGCAACGCCGGAACTCGCTCTTCCGAAAGGATCACATAAAGCATGATGTTGCTGTCGATATCGAGCATTCCCGTCTGGGGCCCGGAAGTGCCGGCACCGCTGGCCTGCAGGAGCGTATAGCCGCTTATTCCATTCCGGCGAAGCATGTCCGTCAGGGTTTCGGTCAGCGCACTGGGACCGATAATGGCAAGCAGCTTTTCCGGACACAGTCGCTTCATGATACGCCCTCTGTCGGTGGGACGTTACACCCAGGCGCCGACGATCGCTTCCGCGAGGCGATGGTACAATGGAATTCCAACTATAACATTAAATGGGAAGGTAATGCCCAGCGAAAGTGTGATGTACAAGGAGGGATTCGCCTCGGGAACGGCAAGCCGCATGGCCGGAGGCACCGCAATGTACGAGGCGCTCGCCGCGAGCACCGCCACCATGGTCGTTCCACCGACGCCGAAGCTGAGCGCGATACCGCCCACCAGTGCGCCGATCAAGGCGCCGACCAAGGGCATCAGCACACCAAATAGCGCCAGCGCGACCCCCATCCGGCGGAACTCCCCGATGCGGAGCGCCGCCTCCATGCCCATCTCAAGCAGGAACAAACACAACGCGCCCATGAAGATATCGTTCACGAACGGATGAAGCGCCGCCATGCGTGTGGGCGCCACAACGGCGCCGATCACCATCGCGCCGGCCAGCAGCACGACGCTGCCGTTAAGGAAGGCCTCGCGCAGAATGCCGCTCGGATGCCGCCCCTCGGCGGCTGTGCGCGCGTCGTCGGAAGCGATGCCGAGCCGGCGGCGGGACCATCCCGCAAGCAGCAACCCGATGACGATGGCGGGAGATTCCATCACCGCCAGCATGATCACCGGATACATTTCATAGAGGATGCCGTTGCTCTCCAGATAGGCTTTCGCCGTCATAAACGTGCCGGCGCTCACCGAGCCGTAGTGGGCGGCGATCGCGGCGGCGTTCAGCGCATCGACCCTGCGCGAGGAGACCAGCACGACATACGCGAGAACCGGCAGCAGTAACCCCAACATGATAGCCCAAAAGACCGCATGCACTGCCGTGAGGAGATTGGCGCGGCCGAGCTCGACGCCGCCATGGATGCCGATCGCCATCAGCAGATAGATGGAGAGCGCCTTGGCGAGGTCGGGGGGGAAACGGAGGTCTGAACGCACAACCCTGGCGAGAAAGCCGAGGGCGAAGAACAAGACGGCCGGGATCAAAAGATTCGAAAAACCGTGCATGGTCCCCTCTCCTTCCTGACTTCCCTCCAAGCACGCTAGCACCAGCCTCAGGATTCTTACCGAGAGACCGGCTCGCCGCCTTCCAGGATCTTGTAGGGCGGCACGTCGGCCAGTGCTTCCCGGAATCTGATGGCCAGGGCCTCCAAGGGGCTCGGTGCCAGCCAACCGCCCCACGAGAACTTGGTCACCGTGTACGTTTCCGGATCGAACGCCAGGGTGAAGCCGGTCGGGACCTTCGGGACGTTTTGCATCTCGCGAACGTACTGACCAATATCCGGCGCCGGCCCGTGCACGTACTGGACTTCGCTCAGCACAAGATGCAACAACGGCCCTCGAACGAAGATCCATCCGCTTGTGCTTTCTTCCCCGCCTATTATGACGGGGCGCCCGATGGCCACACCGGGCATGCCGGTCTGCGTGGGGGTCGTGCCCTTCTCGCCCGCCCCTGTACCGGGACGGCTCAGATGAAAAAACACCCGTTCGTCCGGTGTGGTTTGCGCCAAGGCCTGGGAGAGTGCAGGAGCCAAAAAGGCGATGTCATCCGAATGGAAAACCCGGCGCTTGAGCGCTTCCCCGATGAGCAGGCGGGACAGGAAGTTACGTCGCTCGCTATGGAGCACCCGGTGGAGCAGGGTGCCGATCTCGGTGGGAGTCAACGTGACGGGGTGGTCGTTCCGTTGCGACTCCTCCTCCGGTACCAGGAGCACATCGTTAAACCCGACGGCCACCACCTCTCTCCCCTTGACCTCGGGAGTCTCGACACATCCGATGAGGGTGAGGCTCAGGAAGAGGAGCACCCCTTGTCGTAGTAAGTTCATCATGCATGCACGAGTCCGCTGACGCTCCTCAACCGGGCTTGAGCACCGGCGCTTACTCCGTTCCCACCGTCCCCGCGGACACGGGCTGGAACCCGTGCTCGCGCAAGGCGCGTTGTACGGCCGGGTCGAGCATAAAATCGAGAAATTCCCGCGCCAGGGGAAGCGCGAACGGCCGACAGGTCCACACGACGGCCGCGCCGAACTCCACGGGAGGATGGAAACCCCTCGGCGCTTCGTCAAGAATCCGGACATTCGCCGCGTGTACCGCGTCGATGCGGTACACGATCCCGATGTCCGCCTCGCCGCTGGAGACGAGATCGATGATCCCGCTGTGATGGCCGTAGACGATCCGGGATCGCAAGTGGTTCAAGAAATCGATATCGATGTTGGACAACAGCTCGGCGGTGATGACTCCCAACGCATCCGTCGCCGGATTCGCAATCGCAATCCGGCCAGTGACGTCCTTGTTCAGTTTCAGGGACCGAAAGGACACCGGAGCCGGAACGGCTTCGGCGGAGGCGATCAAGACCACGGACGTCCTGGCAAAGATCCTCGGCGGCCCATCGATGGTCAGTCTTCGGGCTTGCAGATGGCGCACTTGGTCGAATGAGGCGGGAAGGAACACGTCCAGCGGCGCGCCTTCCTCGATCTGTTCGCGGAGCGTCACGGACGGACCGTAGACGACGCGCACCCTGGCCGACGGATGCCGCGACTCAAAGATCGGGAGCACGTCGCGGAGCACGGGCTTCAGACTGTGCGCGGCGCCGATCGTCAAGGTTTCGCTCCGGGCCGGCTGCGCCGTCGCGCTCAGTGCCGCCACACATGCCGCCACACACCAGATGCTTCTCCGCCGCCATCCCGTGGTATGGTCCATCATGTGTCCTCCAGACTTCGGTCTACCAATAGAACTGATACAGAACGCGGACGCTGTTCGTGACAAGATCCTGCGTACTGACGGCCGGACGACCGGCGGCAAATCCACCGGCGCCCATCGTGAGGTTGGTCAAATCGACGATCATGCGATGATCGTACGTTCCGTCAAAACTATAGTTCAGCGCCACGCCGGCCTCTTTGACCAGATCGTGAGAGTGGGCCGTGCTCGGATCGAAGACGCCATACCGGACCGCCACTTCCAGCTTCCGCGGCACCACATAATGACCGAGCATCGCGTACCAGCCCATGGCGTCTCCCAGGGGAACAATGGCCTCCGTGGGGGCTCCGCGCACCTGCTGCTGGCGATAGTAGCCCTCCGCCTGGAGGGCCCAGCCTCGATACCTGGCGATGAAGTCCAGATTCCACGTCTGGAAGTCGATAATCCCGCTACCGAGCAACCGGCCGTTGCGGGAGACCTCAAGTATTTGGTTCCGGGTTGAGGTATGCGGATGCAACAGATCCACCCCGGGATTGTACGCGTAGGCGGCGGCGACGGCGACTTGGGGGGTCTTTGACCAGAGAATGTCCCCTTCGCCGTAGAGGGGATTCCCCGCCACCCTCCAGAGCAGTCGCGCCGTATACATCAACTCGTTTGCGTTCCTGCCGAAGGGCTGGCTGAGCCGGTCCAGAGTGATCCCCATCCCGTTAAAGACGCCGATCGCATAGTTGAGCCGGTACTTGCTCTCGTCGCTGAGCAGCGTGATGCCGAAGTCACGGCGGTTGATGGCGTTGGCCATGAAGGCATCCTGCACGAACATGCGGTGGGTGAACGTCAGATTGAGGACGGACTGAATCTGCGCTCGATTGAACCAGGTTTTGTACTGACCGACCACGACATTGGCATAGGGCACGTGCCAGGAGGCCACATAAAAGTTGACCAAGGACATGTTGCCCACCGAGAAGGAACTTCCAACCGGGCGATCGGCCCCAATGGTAAAGTCGAAGCGCAAGTTCGGATCAAACGCGTACCCCAGAAACTGTAGCCGCGCGATCCGATTGCTGAGCGCCGCCGCCGACTCCCCGGCCCGTCGTGCAGGGACAAAGCGAGAGTCCTCGACGCGCGGAGTATTGGGATTGCCGATGGTGGTCCAGGCTTGATTATAGGCATCATGGATGAAGGCAAATTGCATCGCGCCGCGCACCTTGAGAAAGAAGTTGTCCTTGGTCTTGATGTTAAGCCCTTGGCCGTAGTTGATATGAAATGGCTGAGCCGACAAGCGCTCCCGCATCTCGATGATGTGGGCGCCCTTGTCGTATTCCCCCTGCGTGATGAGATGTTTTTCCAGGAGATATTTGAGAGCGGGATCCTCCCCGGTGACGTATTCCCACCGCCCGTCTTTCCGCACCAGTTCGCCTTCTTCGACCGCCCACACGACGGGAAGCAAGCCTGTAAGAGAGAAGGCCAGTCCGCCGACCACAGCCCGTAGCATGCATGCGGTATCCATTGCCGTACCATCCGAAGAACGACCCGCAGGCGGTCGGTCATCTGCCGAGTGCTGGATTCCCTCGGTGCAGGAGGCATCGGTGCTCGACCGGATCCCATCAGGAGCTTCCAACCAAAAAGATCGCTGGAACGAGCGTCACACCACCCTGCCGATCGCGACGACCATCAGGGTCAGGGGAGAGCGTGTCACTCAACGTCCGCGCAGCGTCCTGGTTTCAGGAAAGCGTCCAGCAAACGGCGTGCCTTGTGGTGAGGGAAACGGATCCGCGTGGGAAGAAGGTCATAACGTCGCACTGCCGTTGGTCATAATGCGCTCGAAGCAACGCCCTAGGCGGAACGAAGTGGAGAACGCTACCAGGGAGCCTGCTGAGAAACCGGTGCTAACGCGCACCTGGCGCACGGCTCGCCATGCAAAATCGCACGCACACCCTCCTTCGCGTGTTTCGTGCAAAGGGGTCGCAGCATGGAAATGAGTGTGCGGTTGAGGCGGAAAGACAAGGGGGTGGACAAGCGACGAGCACGTGATCACTGTGTCCTGCAAGGCTTCAGCTGCGCGTCATCCGCAGGATGCGCGCCGCGGCGAAGGCGGCGCCGAAGCCGTTATTGATATTGCAGACCGTGACCCCGGACGCACAGCTGGTCAGCATGCAAGCCAGCGCGGTGACTCCGCCGAACGCGGCCCCATATCCCACCGACGTCGGGACCGCGATCACTGGAATCGCCACCAGCCCGCCGACGACGCTGGGCAGCGCACCCTCCATCCCGGCCACCACGATGGCGAGAGAAACGTGGTTGAACAGCTCACGCCGGTTCAGCAGTCGATGAATCCCCGCGACTCCGACGTCGTAGAGCCGTTCGATCCGGATACCCAGCAGGCGCAGCGTCTCGGCGCACTCTTCCGCCACGGGGATATCGGCCGTGCCGGCGCAGACGAGCGCGACGGGGAGCTTGCCGAGCGGTTCGATCGGTGCCTGCTCCCAGGTCGCCGTCCGCGCAAGCTCGTGGTAGCGCAGCAGCGACAGCGCCTGCGTCACCGCGACCGCCTTCTCCGGATCAAGTCTGGTGATCAGCACGTTTTGGCCCGTCCGCGCGAGCTCCTGCGCGATCCCCACGATCTGCTCCGGGGTCTTCCCCAACCCGAAAATCACCTCAGGCGTCCCCTGCCGCAGCGCGCGATGGTGGTCGACCATGGCATAGCCGAGGTCGGCGAAGGGGAGATCCGTCAACTCCCGCAACGCCTCATCGAGGCTCACGCGGCCGGTCTGAACGCCCTCGAGAAGCTGACGCAGTCTAAGAACATCCATGGTCAGGGATTACAGAAGTGGCATTCGCCCGGCGACGCCGGCGCCGTGCCGGTGGCCGGCAGACGTTCTTCGCGGAAACCGCAGCCGGTACAGCCGGCGATCTCCATCCGGACCCGGCGCGTCGGCAGCCCGCACTCGGCGCAGGGCAGTCCCCGGAGGCGCTCTACAATATCGAAGCCCGGCCGTTCACAGCGCGGGCAGCCGCTCAGGGCCACCCGCACCAAATCCTGGGCGGCTCGGCCGATCGCCGTCATCCGCGTGGGATTGACATGCGCGCGCATATCACTCTCAAGATGCGCGGCTCCGTCACGTTCGAGCACGACCCGGACCGCCGCCTCCAGGGCCTCCGTCGTCATCAGGCCTTTGTACAGGCCGTTCGTGACATCCGGTTCCCCCTTCCGCACACCCATCACGACCATAGCATGGGTCGGGAATCCGATGTCCTGAGCGAAGGCCCGAGCTTCGTCCACGCTGCCGACAAGGCGGCTGCCATGATTCGTTTCGGCCGTGAGGTCCGCTCCGACGAGCTCGAGCCCATTATCCCGGCCCACCAGCGTGATGAGCTCGCGCCCGCCGGGAACCCACGGCAGCCACGGATGGGGTCCGAAACTGCCTTCGCTCGCGAGCCCATAGTCGGCTTCCGGGACTGCAGCCAGCGCCGCCTGCGCCTTCAAACGCGCCGTCTCACGTTGCGTGCCGGGGCGCGGGACCTCCCGCGTGAACGTGCCGAAGCGGTCGGTGTCGAAACCCCGCAGGACTTCGACCCGAAGCCCGAGCGCTTCTTCCAGGACGGGGGCGATCGCCTGTTCCTTGCCATGCATCGTCGCCAACACCGCAAGGCGTCCTCTGAACCAGGACTCAGTCATGCGTCTCCGGGAAGCGAGAGGGTCAGGAACCGTTTGCCGGAACGGCCCAAAGGGTGCTGCGCACAAACGGTTCCTGACCCCTTTGGCCTCACAAAAGCGTCCAGTATCGGATATAGCGCCTGCTGATAGGCAGCCAGCCGGCGGGCTGGACTCCGCATATAGGGGACCGGACCTAACACCGGCACGCCATGCCGCTGCTTGAGCCACGCCGCATTGTCCCCCTCGGACGGATCACTCGCGTCCTTAGTCTTCGTCAAGAGGACCGCGCGGACCGGGATGCGGCGACTGGCGAGCGCGTCCAATGACAGACCGGTATGGTTCAGCGTCCCAAGCCCGGCGCGAGCGACCAGAAGGACCGGGATGTTCAAAGTCTCGATCAGGTCGATGATGTCGCGCTGCGCGTCGATGGGCACGAAGAGCCCGCCGGCCCCTTCGATCACCAGCGGGCGTCCGCGAAAAGAGCGGGCAAGGGCGAGGACGCGGGCGAACGATGGGGTTTCCTTGCGCCGCGCCGCCGCCACCCCCGGCGCCAGCGGCGCCCGATACCGATAGAGGCACACACGGTCCAGCCGGTCGTCGCACCGGGCCGCGGCTTTCAAGGCCAGCGCATCGGCAGGCCGGTGCCAGTCGAGACAGCCGCTCTCGTAGGGCTTCATCGCCGCCGGGCGGAGCCCCGCGTCCGCCAACAGGGAGAGCAGCGCGCAGGCCGTTTCGGTCTTGCCCACGGCGGTGTCGGTCCCAGTGATGAAAAGGCAGAATCCGCCGCCCTGTATCATGCGCTGTCCTCGGTCGAGTTCGGCAGCACGGGAAACGGTTTCCGCAGCGCCCAATACAGTTCACCTGGCCAGCCGGGCACCACAGCTCCGAACGCAAGATTCAGACGGATCCACCAGCCATAATTCTCTAGAACTGAGCCGGTGTTGCGCATCAAGTAGGCACCGGACAGGAACTCCACAATCAGGCCATTGCGCGTGGCCAGCGCTTTGACGCGCCTTGGGGAGAACGCGCTGATATGGCCAAATGGTTGCGCGGCCCTTCGTAATTGGCGTTCTCGGTATCGGACCAGCACGTGAGGGATCCCCGGCGAGCCGCCGATGCAAACACCGCCGTCTGTGAGAAACACCAGCGTTCGCGCGAGGCATGCTTCCGGATCACGAAGGTGCTCAAGAACGTGGAGAAACACGATCACGTCGTAGCGCTGTGCGAGCTTCAAAGCTGGCCCCTCGAGATTCTGCTCCACGCATTGGGAATATCCTCTCGCGGCCATCAAGGCCCGATCGATTCCCAGACCAAGTCCATCCCAGCGACCTATGATCGTGGACCACGGCCGACGATCCGTTGCGCCAGCTCTCAGAAACGCCAACATTTCGCCAGTCCCCATTCCGATCTCACAGACAGCTAGCGGACGTTGCCTGGTCTCAAACTCCCGAAGAATCAACTGATACATGAACCAATACCGGAGCGCCCGTAGCGGAAAGCGGGACCCGCCGCCGTTCCCCTTTCGGTCTGCAGGCGAGAGTCCCTTGGCTCCCAGCTCCAACGCCGTCAGGTCCCAGCAGCAGACATACTTCTCCCCCCATGCGTCGTGCTTGGTTCTTGTCATTACCCCCTCCAGGCAAGAAGCGATGCGCCGGTGATGAAGAGACGGAGTTCCTCACCGCCTATCCCTGCTGCTGCGCCCCCATCGGGCTAGTCCGTCACGGCTCCCGTGCTGGCGCTCGAGACCTGCTTGGCGTACTTCGCCAGCACGCCGCGCGCATAGCGCGGCGCGGGCGGTCGCCACGCGGCCCGGCGGCGCGCGAGTTCCTCGTCGGAGATATTGAGCTGAAGCAGACGCCGTTCCGCGTCCAGGGTGATCGAGTCGCCTTCCTGCACCAGCGCGATCGCCCCGCCCACTGCGGCCTCCGGCGCAACATGCCCCACGACCATCCCGTAGGTGCCGCCGGAGAAGCGTCCGTCGGTGATCAGCCCGACGGAGTCGCCCAGGCCCTGGCCGACGAGAGCCGCCGTGGGCGAGAGCATCTCGCGCATGCCGGGGCCGCCCTTGGGACCTTCATAGCGGATCACCACCACGTCGCCCGGCCGGATCCGTCGCGCAAGAATGGCCTCCGTACAGGCCTCTTCCGAGTCAAACACCCGCGCTGGACCGGTGATCTTGGGAATCTTCACTCCACTGGTCTTCGCGACCGCCCCTTCTTCCGCCAGGTTGCCTTTGAGGACGGCCAGATGGCCGCGCGGGTAGAGAGGCTTGCTCCACGGCCGGATGACATCCTGATCGGCGCGCGGTTCCTCCGGCACGTCCTTGAGCGCCTCGGCGATGGTGCGCCCCGTCACGGTCAGCGCGTCGCCGTGCAGCAGGCCGTGGGCCAGCAGCAGTTTCATGACCTGCGGAATGCCGCCTGCGCGATGCAGATCCGTCGCCACATAGTGACCGGATGGTTTCAGATCGCACAGCACCGGCACGCGCCTGCCGATCGCCTCGAAATCATCGAGCGTCAGCGGCACCCCCGCGGCGTGCGCGATCGCCGGCAGGTGCAGGACGGCATTCGTGGAGCCGCCCAGCGCCATTAAGACCGCGATGGCGTTCTCGAACGCCCGGCGGGTGAGAATGTCGCGCGGGAGAATGTGCCGGGTGATGGCCTGCACCAGCACCTCTGCGGACTCCGCCGCGCTGTCGGCCTTTTCCGCATCTTCCGCCGCCATCGTGGAAGAATACGGCAGGCTCATGCCCATGGTCTCGAAGATCGCGGCCATGGTGTTCGCCGTATACATCCCGCCGCAGGAGCCCACGCCCGGGCAGGCGCGGCGCTCGATCTCGCACAACTCCTGTTCGTCGAGGGTCTGCGCGCTGTACTGGCCGACCGCTTCAAACACGCTCACGATGGTGAGATCGCGGTCTTGATATTGCCCCGGCTTGATGGTGCCGCCGTAGACAAAGACGGCGGGGATGTTGACGCGGGCGATGGCGATCATCGCGCCCGGCATGTTCTTGTCGCAGCCGCCCAAGGCGAGCAGGCCGTCCATGCTCTGGCCATTGCAGACGGTTTCGATCGAATCGGCGATCACCTCCCGGGAGACCAGCGAGTACTTCATGCCTTCCGTGCCCATCGCGATGCCGTCGGAGATCGTGATGACGCCGAAGACTTGCGGCATGGCGCCGGCCTCCCGCAACGCGGCCTCGGCGCGGACGGCCAATGCCCCGATCCCCATGTTGCACGGCGTGATGGTGCTGTGTGTGTTGGCCACGCCCACGATCGGCTTGTCGAAGTCGCCGTCGCCGAATCCGACGGCCCTCAACAACGCCCGGTTGGGAGCGCGCTGGAAGCCCTGTGTGACCGCTCGACTCCTGCGATTGTCCGGCATGCCACTCTTTTCACCTCAATGGTTCCTTTGTGTTCTTTCGCGACATCGTTCGACACGTCTTGATTGAGAGCAAGAAGAAGGCCGCGCATGCGTGTCATACCTCTCATAGAAAGAGGTGGCTTAAATGAAAGGAAACATGACGGAAGACCATCATCGTAACCGCGCTATAGCCGTTTCATGCTCGAAAGACCCGTGCGAATGCACACGCCCGTGCTGGCACGCACGGGCTCCACGCGCACGACCGGTCGCAAACTTAAACAGCCTGCTATGCATGGACTCCCTGCTCATCCACCGGGTCTACCAGCGCCAGATCGGAAGGCCGGCGGCGCCTGATTCCGGCTTGAGAATCTCGCTCGGCCTGGTCACATTCGTCGAAGGATATGCCCCGGCCACGGACCTACGATCCGTCCCCGTGCGGACCCCGCCCGTACTGAGATCCCCGTTCTTGTATGAATCCAGCGATACACCGTCACGCATCAGGGACAATGACCCGGGTGCCACCTCCGGCCCATGGGGTTCTCCTCCATCCATCACCACCAGGGGGTCGGCCGGAATCGGCGGAACGTCCCCTTGACGATCTCTATCCGCCCACGCCGGCGCACTGAAGAGGGCCACACCGAGCACCCCTGCCGACACCGCGCGCCGCATCGGTCTCGTCATCATGATGGCACCTCCATTTCGGTTCCGGATTCTCGTGTCGGCATCACGATAGCAACCGATCTGATTATTTAAAAATAGATAAATGGAGCTAGTATCATTGTATATTTCGATGTATGATCCTACATCATGGAATGGTTGAACTATCACCATCTCTTGTATTTCTGGTCGGTCGCCAAACACGGCACTATCGCCAAAGCCTGCGAGGAGTTGCGCTTGGCTCAGCCGACGATCAGCGCGCAGATCCGGGAGCTGGAGAACGCGCTGGGTGAACGACTGTTTGCGCGCGCAGGCCGTCACTTGGCGCTCACGGAAATGGGGCGCATGGTGTTCACGTACGCCGAGGAGATCTTCTCGCTGGGGCACGACCTGATGAACACCGTGAAGGGACGCGGCACGGGGAAACCCTTGCGCCTGGCCGTCGGCATCGCGGACGTGATACCCAAGCTGCTGGCCTCCCAGTTGCTCAAGTCGGCCTTCACGCCGGCGCAACCGACCCGCATCGTGTGCTGGGAAAACAAGCTGGAGCAGCTCCTTGCAGACCTGGCCACTCATGCACTCGATCTCGTCATTGCCGATACCCCGGCGCCGCCGCACATCCGTGTGCAGGTCTACAATCATTTCATGGGGGAATCCGGCGTGACGCTTTTCGGCACCGCGAAATTGGCCTCCCGCTATCGCCGGAATTTTCCGCGCTCGTTGATGGGTGCTCCGGTGCTGCTGCCCACAGTCAGCGCCACGCTCCGCCGATTGCTGGACGCCTGGCTGGTCCGCCATGAGATTCACCCCAACATCGTGGGCGAATTTGAAGACAGCGCGACGTTGAAGACGTTCGGACAGGAGGGATATGGCCTGTTTCCCGGCTCGACCACGATGGAAAAGAGGATCTGCCGGCAGTACCACGTGCAGGTGGTGGGGAGACTCGATTCCGTCACACAGCGGTTTTACGCGATCACGGTGGAGCGGCGGCTCAAGCATCCGGCCGTCCTGGCCATCATCGACAAAGCGCGTCACGAAATACTGACGTGACCGTGGCGTGGCGCCGCAAATAAATCCGGACAAGACGGGCTAGGCGCGGAACGTCGAAGCCGGTTTCAGACCGGCCTCTTGCCTCGGCCCCGCCGCCGGCACGGCGTCGTACTGGTCGGATGGTACGGGGCGCATTCGGAGCAGATAGACGCCGCCGATCAACACGATGACCAACCCCGCGTTCATGACCATGTCCTTGAGATACTTGTCGAAGAACTCATCGGGCACGTGGCGAAGGTCGCCGAGTTCCGCGCTGGCCGTCAACATGCGCCGGATGCACGCGATGATCCCGACGACCAGGTAGGGTTCGACACGCAGAATGTCGGTCTCCAAGAAGCGGACGATCGTGCGGAACAGCTCCAACAGAATGACGATCAGGAGCAGACTATTGACAAGCGTCAAGCTGGTGAACAGAAACGCGTCGGTCCTCTTGAGCGCGTCGAGAAACTCAGCCCAACCATGAAAAAACAGCAGGATGCTGACGGCAAGCAGGCTGAACCCGATCGCGATATACCCCCAGCGGTCCAGGCGCTCCATCCAGACGAAGAGCCGCTTGCCGGATTCCGTCACACGATCATACATACATGCGTCCTTCCCGCCGCGCCGACTGCCTCAGGCCGATTCGTTTACGCGGAAAGTTTATTATGCGCGTCCAGCGCCGCGACCTTGTAACACTCCGCCAGAGTCGGATAGTTGAAGGCCGTCGTCAAAAAATAGTCTAGTCCACCGCCCAGCCCCAACACGGCCTGACCGATGTGGATCAACTCCGTCGCGCTGGTCCCGATCACGTGCACCCCGAGGAGGCGCCGGTCTTCCCGATGAAAGAGCATCTTCAAAAGGCCGCTGTCATCGCCTAGTATATGGCCGCGGGCGATCTCCCGATAGCGGGCGCGCCCCGTCTCATAGGGCACTCGGCGAATCGTGAGCTCATGCTCCGGCTCACCGACCATCGAGATCTCCGGTATCGCATAGATCCCGATGGGAAAATGGGAGGCCATGGGATCGGCCTCGACGCCGAAGGTCACGCAAGCGGCCAACCGCCCCTGTTCCGCGGAGGTGGTCGCCAGACTGGGAAATCCGATCACGTCGCCGGCCGCGACAATATGGGGCACGGCGGTGCGGTACTGCCGATCGACGGTCAGGCGTCCGCGCTCGTCGGGGGTGAGCCCCGCCGCGGGCAGATTGAGTTGAGCGGTCGCCCCTTGCCGCCCGGCGCAGAACAAGACCAGCTCGGACACCAGCCGCTTGCCCGACTGCAGACGCATCACGACGCGCCGGGGTGGTCCCTCGACGATCTCCAGCTGCTCCACCTCCTCGCCCAACCGGAACGTGACGTCGCAATTCCGCATTTGAGAGAGCAGTTCGTCCACGATCTCCCGATCCAGGAACTCCAACGGACGATCCCGCTTGTCGATGACCGTCACGTCGATTCCGAGCGCGGCAAACATGGCGGCGTACTCGATGCCGATGACCCCCGCCCCGACGACGGCCAGCCGGCGCGGCAAGCGCGTCAGGCGCAGCAACTCGTCGCTCGTGACGACCAGGTCCGGCGCCGTCGCCACGCCGGGCGGCGGCGCGGGAATCGTGCCCACCGCGATGAGGATGTGCGCCGCGGTGACGACGGAAGAGGCCTCGTTGCTCGTGACGGCCACCGTGTGCGGATCGATGAACCGGGCCTCGCCCTTGAAAACCGTCACCTCATTCCGCTGGAGTTGGTCCTCGATAATGTCCCTCTGGCGTTGTTCGACTTCCGCGACCCGGGCGAACAACCCCTCCGCGGTCGGCCGGATGACCGGTCCCGCGCCCTGCCCGGCCCGCCCAAACCCGGCTCGTCCATTCAAGGAGAGGACCGCCTCCCTGAAGGTTTTGCTGGGGATCGTGCCGGTCGCCACGCAGACGCCTCCGACGACACGCCCTCGCTCGACCACCGCCGCGCGTTTGCCCAGCTTGGCGGCCTGTACGGCGCCCCGCTGGCCGGCGGGCCCGCTGCCGATGCACAGGAGATCATAGTCGTAGCCATGGCTCATCCGTGACGTCCCTCCGGTGTTCGGTCCCCGCTCGGCGGCGGACCGTCGTGGCTGAACAGCGCTCGCGGCTTGAAGAGGCCGAAGAGATACCAGAGCGACGGGAACAACACCAAGGCGCCGGCGCCCAGCGCAAGCAGCAGCCACCGGAGCGTCAACGCAGGCGCGGCGGCGGTGTAGATGGTCAGGCTCGGCGGCACGAGGTAGGGGAATTGAGCGAACGCCCAGGCCCAGAGCGTCAACGTGACCTGCCCGGCGGCGCAGAGGCGGGCCCAGCGAAAACGCCGTTGCCACAGGCACACCAGGGCGGCAAGACCGGCGGCCGCGGTCGCGAATTGGGCGACCGCTCCCCAAGCGGTGCCGGTCAACGCATCCCATGTGATGGGTGCGCCGTGTCGCGCCGCCAGCAGGACCGTCTCATCCAGCACCGAGACCGCCAATCCGGTTGCGATCGCGCGCCAGCGAAAGTCCTCCCTGAGCCCGTTGTCCTCGGCTTCGACGGCCAGATAGACGGCCGCAAGGTACGCCACCATCATGACGGTCAAGAGGCCGACGAGGAAGGGAAAGACTTGCAGCCAGGGGCTGACGAAGGTCGCGACGAAACCGCCGGAAGCGGCGGAGAGACCGCCGGCGGTCGTCCCGATGACGACGCCGAGCCAGAACGGCGTCAACAGGCTGGCGAGGGCGAACAGCCGCTCCCACTGAGCATGCAGCGCGCCGAACGGGACATCCGAGTAGCGGAAGGCGAACGCGGCGCCACGCATGACGATGCCGACCAGCAGCAACGTTAAAGGAATATGGAGACCGACCACGATGGCGGAGAAGGCCGGGGGAAACGCGGTGAAGAGGAGCACTAGCACCAGGATCAGCCAGACATGGTTGGTTTCCCAAATGGGAGCCAACGCCTGCTCGATGAGCGCCCGGTGTGCGCCGGCTCGCGCGCCGTTCGCGAACAGGTACCACACCCCGGCCCCATAGTCGGCGCCGCCCGTCAATAGATAGACAGTCAGCGCGATCAGCAGCGCGCCGGCGATGATCAGTTCCGGGCTCATTCCGGCTTCTCCGCGACGCCGACGACCGGGACAGCCAATGCGTCACCCCACGCCTCTTCGGTGTTGCGCCGCGCCGATTTTCCCGCAGGACTCGCCCCGATTTGGTGGAACAACACCCAGACCACCACTGCCGCCAGAAACAGATAGAGCGCCCCGAAGAACACCAGCGGCACGACGAGCCCGGGCATGGGCGTCACGGCTTCCGCCGTCCGCATGACGCCCGCGATGATCCACGGTTGCCGGCCGACCTCCGTGACCGTCCATCCCGCTTCAATCGCGAGAAACCCCAGCGGCGCCGTGACAACCATGGCCTGAAGAAAGCGCCGCGAACGGACGAGCGATCCACGCCGCCACCAGAGCCAGCCACCCCAGAGGCTGACGGCCGTCATCGAGACCCCGGCCAGGAGCATGATCTGAAACGCCGTGCGGACCACGCCGACCGGCGGCCACTCCTCGCGCGGCACGGCATCCAGGCCCGTCACTGTCGCATAGGGATCGAGGTACAGCATGAGGCTCAGGGCATAGGGAATCTCCACGGCGTAGCGGAGCCGGCCTTGATCGAGATCCGGAATGCCGCCCAGCCGAAACGGCGCGCCCGATTCGGTGGAGAATTGTCCTTCGAACGCCGCGAGCTTGGACGGCTGATGCTCGGCTGTCGCCTTGGCTAGGAGATCCCCGCTCACTGGCAGGAAGAGCGCGGCGACTCCGCCGACCGCACAGGCGACGGCGAAGGCGCGCTGATGGAACGGATTGTCCGGATCGCGCAGCAACCGGAAGGCATGGATGCCGGCGACGGCGAATCCGGTCGCCGCATAGGCGGCCAGCAACATGTGCGGCACTTGAAACAGTCCCGAAGGATTCAGCATCGCCGTCACCGGATCGATGTCGGTCGGGTGGCCGTCGAGGACGCGAAATCCGCGCGGGGTATTCATCCATCCGTTGGCCAGCACGACAATGACCGCGGAAGCGGCGCCGCTGAGCACGACGACGAAGCCTGCGCCCAAATGCGCCGCGGGAGAAAGCCGCCGCCACCCGTAGAGATAGATGCCGAGAAAAATGGCCTCGGTGAAAAATGCGAAGCCTTCGATGGAAAAAGCCAGGCCGACGATCGGGCCGGCCCAGGCCATGAATCCGGGCCAGAGTAGCCCGAGCTGGAACGACAAGACGGTGCCGGAGACCGCCCCGACCGCGAACAGGACCGCCAATCCTTTCGCCCACCGTTGTGTCAGCGTCAAAGAGACCTCGTCACCGGTTCGCAACCAGCGCCATTCGGCGATGACCATCAGCAGCGGCAGGCCGATGCCCACCACCGCAAAGATGATGTGGAACCCCAGCGACATCGCCATCAACGACCGGGCCGCGAGAAGATCGGTTATCATGTACCGTAACCTCCTGTTCGCCGCCGCGCCGGTCGACGAGACGCAACGGTCTCATCCCCCGCGCGATGCGACATCCGGCGTAGCCGCCGGTTCAGCTCCCCAACAATCGGTTGCAGCAGACGAACCGGTCCCATGTCTTCTCGCGATATCCTTTTCGCTCCATGCAGTCCGCCACATCTTCTTCGGTGCGTGACTCCGATCCGCCCGGAGATTCCATCCCGCGCATCGCGGCGACGCGACACTCGCGATAATCCCTCCGCGCCTGTTCGGGCGTCTTCCCGACCTGTTCCCACCTCGCATCCGGACGGGCCTGACAACCGGCGATGGTTGCCACGATGACGGCGATGACCCATGCGTACATCGGAGACCCCTGGATAACGGTCTCGCAACCTCAGGCACGTTCGAGTGCGTTGATCCGTGCCTCAATGGGAGGATGCGTCGCGAACAGGCTCAGAAACCCGCTTGTTTTTCCCGAAATCTTCATCGTGGCGAGGGCGTCCTGCGTCGCATACTCGCATTGCGCGCGATGGACCCATCTGTCGATTGCCCGCAATGCGGAGATCATGGCGTCTCGGCCGTAGACCTTGGCCGCAAACGCATCGGCGGCGTACTCGCGCCGCCGCGAAAACCAACTGATCGGAATCATGGCGAGGAACGACAAGACGATCTGGAGAAACATATACACGCCGAACGCGAGAGGGGCATTGCGTTCCGCCAGATTCCGGTACACCCAGCGACTGATGAAATAGACGAACGTATTCATCAGGCCGGCCAAGACCGTCGTCGTGAACATGTCTCCGTTGTACACATGCCCCATCTCGTGGGCCAGCACGGCTTTGACTTCCTCTTCGCGCAGGTGCTGCAGTAATCCGGTGGACACGGCCACCATCGAGTTGTTCCTGCTCGGGCCGGTGGCGAAGGCGTTCGGATCGGGTGAGTCATACACCCAGACTTCAGGCATTGCCATATGGAGTCGCTGCGCGATCTCCTGCACGGACCCATAGATCACCTGTTCGGCGTGAGAGCGTGGCTGCGTGATTGGCCGGCAGTCGAGCATGGAGCGGGCCATCTGCTTGGAAAAGGCCAAACTGAGGAATGCGCCGCCGAATCCGATCACCAGGGCCCACACAAGATCCTGCTGGTTGATTGCGCCGCGAACGTCGATCCCGAACGCGGGCAGAATAGAGTGGACCATGATCTGAAACGAGATCGAAAGGGTGACAAAGATCAGCACATTCGCGATCAACAGCAACCCGATGCCTTTCAGCTTGTTCATGCCATGCCTCCCATGAATAGAACCCTGGCCGAATGGCGACTCCAGGTCTCGCGTGTGTACCGCGTGGAAGATGGAGCGCCTCCGTACGGACCCCCTCGCCCACTCTTCCGGTTGAAAGACCGCCGCCCAATCTTCATTGCACAGTGTTCCCATCGAGCCTCGACTGTCAACCAGGCTGAACAGGGAGCCCGATTCATAGAATCTCCTGTCGTTCACGCCGCCGGATGACGATCGACTAACCTCAATGAGTCGTGAACCGGCACCGCCAGCAGCGGGCAGGGAACCTGCCGCAGGACCCGCTCCGTCGTGCTTCCCCACAGCGCATCGAGCAGGCCCTGCCGCCACTCCGTGGCCATCACGATGAGGTCGGCGGCCTGACGGTGCGCCGCCGTCAGAATCTCATCGACGACGACTCCCATTGAACACGCCCGGCTCCAGGTCCACCCGTTCCGCCAAGGGGTCAGGACCTGCGGCAGGTCGTCGGGTGACCCGACATGGAAAAGCTCGAACGACACATCGTGCGCCCCCAACCCATACGCCACGGCGCAGGCCGCCTCGATCGCGGCCTGCGGGAGGGGACGGTGGGCGACCGGAATCAGCACACGTTGCAGCCGGCAGGCGCCGGTCTCCGAAGCGATGAAGCCGGAACAATTCTCTGGGACGAATAAGCTCATGGTGCGGGATTTCCGCGAGAGCGCAGGCGCCATCGGGTGCTTGAGCCATCCGACCAGCTGATCACCTGCGTGGGTCGCCACGACCAGGAGATCGGCCGGTTTGCGCCACAGCAGTTGCACCATCGAGGCGACGGGATCACCCTCCATGGCGCGAATCTTTGAAACGCCGAGCCCCAACTGCAACAACTGCTCCTTGGTGGCGCCTTTCGGCAGCAGACCCCAACGGGACAACGTCGCCCGTACACGCGGAAAGTCCTCGAAATCCGGGTCGGCACGTTGCGGGTCCATATGCATGATGGTGAGGTCCGCCGTCAGCCCCAGGCTCAGCTTGAGCGCATGGTGGAATGCCGCCAGAGCGGCCGGCGAGAAGTCGGTGGGGTGCACCACATGTCGCAACCGAGCCTCCACGAAATCACTATTTGTCGCCATAGAATCCTCCTCCGGAGGCGACCGGCGAGTCGGCATCGGTCGCATCTCCATGCCATGCGCGCGGCAGGAGCGTCGGGCTGGATCGGTCGGGGACTGGAACAATGATGGACAGCGCATGGGGACGTTCGCCCACGACCATCGAGACCCGTTTCCGCAGTCGATCGCGGAGCAGTTCGACCGTCAGGGCGTCGCCGATCTTGAGCGTACCGAGCAATGCGACGAATTCCTCCGTCTTGCGGATCGGCTGTCCCTGCATCGACACGATCAGATCGCCTCCCATCATCCAGGGCTCGCCCGCGACGGTGACATCCACGGTTCCCGGTTGAATACCGGCGTCATCGGCCGGGCTGCCCGGATACACTTCCTCCACGAGCAGGCCGTCGGCCAAGGGTAAGACGAACAACTCCCGTATCTCCTCCGTGACGAACTTGCCGCCGACCCCGACCCAGGGGCGTCGCACCTGTCCTGTCGCCTTCAGTTTCGCCGCCACGTCCTTCACGATGTTCACCGGCACGGCAAATCCGATATTCTGCGTCCCTGAAAGCATCGCCGTCGTGATGCCGATGACGCGGCCGTCGGAGGCCACCAACGGACCACCGCTGTCGCCTGGATTGATCGGAGCGGTCGTTTGAATCAGCGGCACCCGTGCTTCGGTCAAGCTTAACCCCGGAGGCAATCGATCCAGTCCGCTGATAATGCCCGTGGAGAGGCCGAAGCCCAGCCCATAGGGATTGCCAATGACCAAGGTGCGCTGGCCGATACGCAGGGAATCGGATGCTCCGAACCGTAGGAACGGAACCTTGCCCTTGAGCTCATGGAGCCGCAGGACAGCCACATCGCTGTAGGTGTCGATGCCGAGCACCTCCGCTCGGACGCGCTGGCCGTCGTACATTTTTACTGTGACCGTATGAGCGCCGTGCACCACGTGGGCATTCGTGACGATCGTGCCTGCGTCGTCCACCAGGAATCCGGAACCGATCGTCGCTCGGCGGCCACTGCCGGAACTGAACGACGATGTAATAAAAACGGTTGCCGGCACGACCTCGCGATAGACCCGTACGGCTTGCTCCTCGTCGGGCCGGTCGGTCCCGGCGCCGGCGGCCAAGGTAAGCCCGGGCCACCAGAGTACGGCGGCAAGGATCGGGACCAAGCAGTCACGCGCGCTGAACTGTTTTGTGGTCATTGACGATGCTCCTTTCAGTGTCCTGCGCCTTAGACCGGCGTCGGTATCCGTAGTGCCGTCTCCGGAACCGCATGCGGGGCGAACGGCCGGTCGAGGCAGCTCAAGGGAAACGCCGGCGTCTTGCCGATGCGGCGGATCGTCTCCACAATTCGCTCCGGCTTGCCCCAATCGCTCCACAATACACCGGTCAGTTCCATGACCGCTACACGGGTCGGCGCCCGTTGGAGCAGGTGCGCGGAGAAGTTATACGCCGGCATCTCCCGGTAAACCGCCTCCACGGTGGCACGCTCGTCCCGCCCGTCCCAGGCGGACGCCAGCCGTTCAAAGAGAGGCATCATGTCCGGAACACAGGCGTACCCGGCCAACCATAACGTTTCCACTTTGGCCACGAGGACGAGCGTGTTCCATAAGGCTCCGAGCCGGAACGCTGCGTCCGCGATCGCCGCCGAGGGTTTTTCCACAAACGCGGACACCGCGCGGACCGGATGCGCCGGCGATCCGCCCAACGCCGCGCCGCGCATAATCCAGCCGTACTCGGTCTCCAATCGATCAGGCTGGACGCCCAACAAGAGCATCCGGTCCGGCATGGCTTCAACGGATGCGATCGCGCGCCGCACCGTGTCGAGAAATCGCGGTTCCGGCCAAATAAAGTGATCCGACGGATACACGACCACCGTCGCCTCTGGATTGCGCCTCCACACGTACGAGAGCGGCAGGAACACGCCCGCGGCCGTGTCGCGGTTGGCGGGTTGCCACAGAAGTTTGCCGATCGGCCGGCCGCGCAACTGCGATTCCACCTCGGGCCGATGGTGGCGAGCCGCGACCACGACGGTTCGGTCGCCGGGCACGAGCCGTCTCGCGCGGTCCACCGTGTGTTGAAACATCGATCGGGTTCCGACGAAGGCGCAATATTGCTTCGGGCGAGGCAGACCCAGCCATCGCCGCACGAATGGCTGGACCCGTTCCCCTTCCCCTCCGGCCAACACGATGGACCACACCGTCCTCCCCGCCGCACTTCGCTCCAACATAGTCGCCGTCCTTTCTCGGATCTTTCACCGAGTTGCTGTGTGTGATTGCCACGGCCGTCACAGGAGTCGGCCCCGCCCTCGCCGTTGCCGACAAGCAGACTTGCCTCACTGCGTGGCCCGTGTGAGGCACAGCGCCTGTGCCGTCATCGTGGCGGGGCTTCAGACTCACCCGTGGCGGTCCCTCTCATTTCGAGGCTCACGATAGCAACCCAACGCTCAATCGAAAAATAGATAAACTGACTCAGCCTCATTTGTTATTCCGATGGAATGACCCGCACGCTTCAAAACACACGCAAGGTCAATGCTGAATCGACACGTCGGCAACGGACGATTCCGGCCAGCCGCCAACGGGCCTATTCTGTGGAGGAAAGGACAAGCCGGCGACGGTGAGGTCGAACGGGAAACTGCTGCGAGGGTTCCAGAATCTCCTGACAAGCGTTTGTCCGCGCACGAGCTATGCCGCACGCCGTGCGCTCTCGCACCGGCACAAGGTCGCTACGGATGACCCGAGGCGCCACTGGCATCCTTGCGATCACCATTGATCGTGCCGATGATACACAGTGACGCCCCCGGGGCCCTCCCCGCAGCGACGGCTACTTCCCGGCTGTGGCCGCTCTGAGGCTGCCTCGGTTAAACGCCCGTTGCCCGTTTCACTTCGGCAGGGACTCCCCACGATCTTCTCGCCGCAATCAAGATGCACATGACGTCTCCCCACGCCGGCTCAAAAGTACTGGGTGATGCCGATCTGAACCAGGGAATTCGGACTCGGCGAAAACAGATGCGCGACATCCACCCGCAGGAGCGTATTGGCCAGGAACGTCGGCACGATGCGTATCCCGGCCCCCGCGTTGACGGCTCCGAGCCAGTCTCGGGGCCCTCCTTCCTCGGTGAACGATTGGAACGCCCCGAAGTCGGAGAACAACACACCCTGTATCGCCCAGCGGGGCGCCACCTGAACGGCGTGCCGCAGCTCCAGGTTCATATAGGCCTGCGCGCGGTTGCGGTACAGGTTATCGGACAGCCCCCGCACTCCGGCGATACTGCCGATCAAGAGGCTGTGATTCGGATTCCCGCTCGCGTTGACGGCTTCCGCCACCCCGTTGAGCATCACGACCGTAGTCGGCCCCAAAGGAATACCGTGGAGGTACCGCAACTTGGCTTCATGGCGCTGCTGGTTTGCGCCGAAAAAGAAACCCGGCCGAAGCTCCAGCGCGAAGCGGTACCCGGTCGGCACCAGATCGTGCCAGTGGTACTTATCCCATGTCAGCTCGGGAATCACGCCGACGTAGTATCCGTCGGGCTGGCGGCGAGCGCCGTTCACGTCTTCGATCATCTCGCGATACACTCTGACGACGACCTCGTACCGCAACGGCGACCCATATCGGTAGGGTCCTTTGAATTCCAACTCACCGCCCATGCGTTGGCGGTTCCATGTCGAAGCCGAATCGGCAAACCGGATGCTGTTCACGTTGTAGGATCCCTTGATCTCTTTGGCCCATCGGTCGGGCGCAAAGGGATGCTGTGAAAGCCATACGTCGACGTTCGGTCCCCGCTGACTGTAATTGAATTGCCCGCCGAGCTGGGTGCCCGCGCCGAACAGATTGTATTCCACAAGGCCGACGGTGGCGTTGAGATCCTTCACGCTGGTGCCGCTGGTGAAGTTCAGGATGGGCGCCAGGGTGATTTTTTCCTGGACGTCCACTCTGAGCATGGACCCGTCGCGCGTGACCCGCACATAGTCAAACAAACTGAGGTTCCGCACCCGTCGTTCGAATTCTTCAATTTCGGACCGGGTGAATTCGCCCGGAAAGGGGCGGGACAGCAGCCGGGAGACGGTGTCGTGCTTTGTATGAATCAGTCCCTCGATCTGCATGGTATCGAGCCAAGCGGGTTCGCCGTCCGCCATGCCGTTCGCCGCCAGCACGCAGCTCACGGTTGTCGGGAGGCTCGGCGCAAGGGTGACGCAGGCAGTCAGGCATAGTTGAACAAGAAGACATGGACCACGTGAAACAATACTCTCGTGTCGCATCGCAGGCCTCCATCAAAAACAGCAAAAGAACGGCGCTCTCCGATCAACGGGCCGAGCGCATGCAGCGGAGACGCTGGATGAGACTAAACGCGAAGCGGAGTAGAGAAGGAAACGGGCCTGGTTCTGGGGGGCGGATGAAGTCGAAGTACCGCTCTCGGAGCGGCGGCGCCTATGACCGTGACGGTGATGGCGGACGCATCGAGATCCGCAGCCGCCGTGCCGGCGTCTGCGGCTGAACCGCCTGCGCCCTGGCTCGGCATAAGCAGATGCTCGGCGGCATTGTCCGGTTCTTCGGTCGCGGCGCGAGCATCGGCCGCCACGTCAGGCTCTTCAAACACCAGATCGATCACGAAGTCTCCCGTGGTCGAAAGACAAATCACGAGCGCGAGCCAGCTCATGACCACGAGAGGAAACCGCGTCCGAAGATGCATCATGACGGCAAGTATAGAGAGGAGAGTGCATCCCGTCAATTTTCACCCTGGTTGCCAAGATCCCGAACCAAAGAACACGCTCCACACTTATATATTCGCCTGCTCTCCTGCCTGTTCGAGGCCCCGCTCATTCTGATTCACCGTTTCCGCCCCACAGCTGAGTTGGTTCGGGTCTCACACGCAACGAAAGGGCCTCACGGGCGGATGGGTGGAGTGAACACGGTCGGGCTGTTCGCCGCGACAGGACCCGCGGAAAGCCTGATGACAGCAGATTTATTTTCGGATTAGGGCTAGGGCTCGATCTTCTGAATGTACGCCGCGTACCCGTCTTTCGTCACAAAGACCCGCACCTCGTCTCCCGGTATGGCGCCATCCCGGCGGGAGTGCTCATCAACGGAGATCAAAAGCTCTTGACCGCTGAGATCGAGGATCACGTAGCGATTCTCCTCGATGGCGAGCACGGTGCCTCTCATCCCGTCGAGTCCGCATCCCACAAGACAAAGGCTGAGACCTGCTGTCGCCGTCAATCTAAACATGCTGAACACGCTATCCAGTCCCATCGCTACCCTCCTGGCCTCACCATCAGCGAAAAGGAAAGACGTCGTCCATCAAAAACCGTAGGCCGATCTGAAGCGTATAGTTCCACCCTGGGCCCGTCTCGATTCCAGCCCCGACGCCCGAGCCGATCCCTCCGTCGCGAACCCCTCGGAGAACAAGATCCCACTGGAGATTCGGGGTCTTGTACCAGCGGAACCCCACCTGATAGGCGGGGAATTCCTCCTCGAAGCTGAACGGATCACCATTGAAGACCTCGCCCAGAACTCGAAGTTCTCGGCTGATCGGCGTAATCACCTCGAAGCCGGCAGCCCAGTACAGTTTGTTTGTCCACCGTCCTCCGAGCCCGGCATTGTATTGCCCTTTGGTCCCCAGATTGACATGAATCGCCAGGCCATTATCGTAGGGATCGGTGCTGTCTTGCGGGGTGAAGAGGAACCAACTGACGTGCAGCATGTTATACGAGTTCCAGAGCTGTTTGTTTCCACTGAGTGGCGCCAAGACGGCTGCAGCCGCGGACACCGATGGAACGAGGCCGAAGGAACGGTAGAGGACATACTTCGGCTGAAACACGAGATCCTGCGGGGTCATTTTGTTGTTTTCATACTGAAACCCGAAACCTCCTCCAATAATCTCCAACCGGTCCGTTACGGAGCTGCCCTGCAGCGAACGAACCTCGAAACCCGGCGTACGACCCCGGCCCAGGGTGATGCCCCCGAAGTTTTCCACCTCAAGCTGTCCTGGATAGACCACCCGGGCATCGTCGGTCACGAAGGGCCGTACAGCGAACACTTCCGAGGGCGGCAAGAAGGCGACCATCATCGCGAAGAGGCTTCCCAACCAGGGATATCGCAGATATCCTTGGAGCCCCGCCCGGGCCGTAGCGGGAGCTGAGGCGCGACCGTGGGGAGGTGGATTCTTGTGAGAGAGAAGCAGAATGAACGCCATGATAAAGTTCCTATTGCCCGTCCACGCAGGCCGGGCAGGAACTGCCATGACGCTCGTGGATCAGAAAACGAGATGAACAGACCAGCCAGCGCCCCAGGATGCGGTGGCAGGCCTTGAGGTGGTTGGGCCTATGTGAGGCAGAGTACTACCCCCAGGATCCATTCTCATCACTCCGGCAACCTCCCCCTTCTGGCGCTTATCCACGGGATCGCAGAAGAGGAGGCGATTGAGTTGCGAAGCGTCTTGTACAGAAAGCGTGAATGCCTGTCAAGCACAAGCTTCCGCGAAGCGTATCTTTTCTTCAATCCGCCGGGTTGGGCGTCCGACAACGCTGGGTGATGATCGTTATGGATTGGGATTGCAGCCTTCAAAGATCGCTTCACAGTGGTCCAAGGCATCGATACCGCTCGGAACAGATCGATAGCCAATGTCTGTAACCCGATCCCTTTCCAGCAGCACGCTCGCCCAGCAGCCGCGGTGGGCACGTGGAAAACTTCCTTTCGATGTCGGAAAGGATTTTTCCAGCATTGACGTCTCCTTATAGTAGAGAAAGAGGACACTATCATTCTGGACCGCTTCACGGATTGGCTGGCCGGCACAAGACAGGAGAGTTTCTTTGGTCTTGCCGATGGTGGCTTCCCGATTCGGGACCACGCTCACTGGCTCGGGCGTTGCACACCCCTGAAAGCCACCCAGCCCCGTCAGGATGAGGAGGCATGCCGTTGGACCGGGATGGTGCAGCCGATAGAATATCACGGTCTTTTCCCGTTACCGATACACCGGAAACCTGGCCCCTGATACCGGCTTCACTCCTGCCGGGCAAGACGAATCGTCAACTGGCCCCCATATCCTTGCGCCGCCGGTCCAACATCCAGCGGTTGATCCCGAGGTGCTTGGCCGCAAGTGTCTTGTTGCCCCCGGTCCGTTCCAGCGCCTGCTCGATCAGGTCAGCCTCCACATCGAACAAGGATCGCTCCCCGAGACGAAAGGACAGATGGACCATCATCGGATCGGGACGTTGAACTTCAACGGCCGGCGCCGCTGCGGAGAGCGGCTCGGCGGGTCGTCCGGCGTCTCTGAGATCCGAAGGGAAGTGGGACGTCTCCAACGCCGTCCCGCCGCAGAACATCACGGCGCGCTCGATCAAGTTGCTCAATTCGCGGACGTTGCCCGGAAAGCGATACCGCTCAAGGAGCTGTCGCGCCGATTCGCCGAGCGTGCGCACGGGTTTCTTGAGCGCGAGGGCCGACCGCAGCACAAACTGTTCGGCAAGCGGGATGATGTCCTCCGGACGCTCGCGCAACGGGGGCATCGTCAACGTCACCACATTGAGCCGGAAAAACAGATCCTCGCGAAACTCACCTTTGGCTACGGCGTCCTTCAAATCGCGATTCGTGGCCGCCATGAACCGCACATCCACCGGCATGGTGGTGGTGCCCCCGACGCGACGCATCGTCCTCTCCTCGATGACGCGCAACAACTTGGTCTGCAAGGCCAGCGGGAGATCGCCGATCTCGTCAAACAGCAGGGTCCCCCCCTCGGCCAGCTCGATCAATCCGCATTTACGTCCCGCGGCGCCCGTGAAGGAACCCTTCTCATGCCCGAACAGTTCGCTCTCGAACAGCTCGCGTGGAATGGCCGGGCAATCCACCTCGATATACGGATTCGCCGAGCGCGGACTATTGTAGTGGATCACCCGCCCCATGAACTGTTTGCCGGTGCCGGTCTCTCCCTGCAGCAGCACCGTGACGCGGTCATTCCGGGCCACCTCCCGCACTTGCTGGATCAACGCCTGCATGGCGAGGCTCCGGGCGATAACGGCATCGAGGGCGTAGCGCTCGGCGTCCTGGCCGCTCTGCAATTTGACGCGCCGGGCCAGCGCCAGCATCTCCGTGGCCCGCTGGAGCGCGAGCAACAAATCGTCCAGGTCGATCGACTTGGCGATGAAATCGAACGCGCCCAATCGCATCGCCTCGACCGCGTCCTTCACGGTCCCGCGCGCCGTCAGCATGATGACCGGCACGTCCGGATCGACCTGCCGGACACGACCCAGCAGATCGATACCGGACATCTGCGGCATGACGAGATCGAGGACGATCACATCCGGCATCGTCTCGTGGAGCGAGGCCAAGGCCTCCTCGCCGGAGCCCGCGGTCTGCATGAGATACCCGGCATCGCTGAGCCGGAGCGCAAAGGCCTCCCGGACCGACCGCTCATCCTCGACCAGCAAGACCCTCCAAGCCATCTCACTCCTTCTGTCTCACCGGGAGCCAGATTTCGACGATCGCGCCGTGCCCGGGCGGACTCTTGATCGTAAACTGCCCCCCGTGCCGCTCGATGATATCCCGACTGATGGTCAACCCCAATCCCACCCCTTTCGCCTTGCCGCTCGTAAAAAACGGTTCATGAATGTGCGCGAGATCCTCGGGCGCGATGCCGGGCCCGGAGTCTTCGAACACAACTATCACCCCGGGCTCTCCTCTCAGGGTCGCCGGGTGCGCTCGCACCGTCAGTTGCCCGCCTTGCGGCATCACCTCGATCGCATTCATCATGACGTTCAGCCAGACTTGCTGCAGATGACCGCGGGAAGCTTCGACCGACGGCACCGCAGGGCTCAGGTCGGTGACGACCGCGACCCTCGTGGCTTCCAGCTTGTTCTGCAGCAAGGCTCTCGTGTCCTCGAGCAGCGCGGGCAGATCGCAGGGACGAAACTCGAACGACCGCTTCGGCAACTGGCCCAGATGCGATTGGAGAATCGCATCGATCCGGCTCGCCTCCTCCGCGATCAGCCGGCACCGGCCGCGCACGGATTCCGGGAGCGCCGCCTGCTCCGCCAGATGCGTCGCGAGGCTGCCGATCCCGATCAACGGATTCCGAATCTCGTGAAGGATGCCGCCGGCCAACTGTCCCACCAGCTTCACCTGTTCGGTGTGGCGCAGCGCCTCCAACATGCGCTCGCGCTCCGTGAGGTCGGTGAGAATGGCAAGCACGTACCGAATCGTGCCGTCCGGATCCTTGACCGGACTGATGCTTTCCCAGGCAAGAAATTCAGAACCATCCTTGCGCCGGTTGATGATCCGATCCGTGAAGGGCGTCCCTGCTCGCACCGCCTGCCAGATCCGTTCATAAAACTCCGGAGAATGCTTGCCCGATTTCAGGATCGCCGGGGTCCAACCGAGCACTTCAGCACGCGTCCAGCCGGCCATGCGTTCCATGGCCGGATTCCATTCCAGCAACCGGCCGTTCGTGTCCGTCAGCATGACGCCATCCTGGACCAGCTCGAACAATCGGTGATAGAGCTGGATCTGAGTTTCCTCCCGCCGCCAGCGCTCAAGCACGGTGGCGATGGTGTTGGCGACCGAGCAGAGGAACTCCAACTCCTTCGGGGAAAATTCCCGCACGGATTTGCAGTGCGCCCCCATGACCCCATAGACCCGATCTTGCACCATCATCGGGACGCTCATGCCCGCCACCCCGCCGTGCTCGGCGAGGAGCGTGGAGGGCGTAAACCGGGTTTCCGCTCGGAGATCGCGCACCACGACCGGCTGGCGCTCGCGGATCGCGAATCCCGCCTGCGAATGCGTGCCGCCTTCGACGGTGAGGCTGCCGATCAAGCCGTCCCGCCAGCCGATGCCGGCAATCAGGTAGAGATGCTCGTCCGATTCGCGCGGAATCAGGATTTTGACCAGCTCGACGTTCAACGCCTCGGCGGTCAGCCGGACCGCCTCATGCATGATCTCCTGGACCGGCGTCCCGCTCACAGCCAGCGCGCCGATTCTGGCCAACAGCGATTGAAAGCGGCCGACCGTTGCGGCCTCGGCAGCCAGGCAAGTCCGTTCCGTGATGTCCTCCAGCACGACCAAGACGGCGTTCCCCTCCGGCAGCGGCACGACCGTGACGGTGGCTTCGATGAGCCGCCGGAGCTGATCGGTCCCTCGGCTTCGGTATCGACACGTGCGCCTCGTTCCGACCGGCTCCGCGGCGATCTGCAACGCTTCGCGGAGGAGGCCCGCGCGCGTGGCTTGTGGGAGTTCCTCAGCCTCTCCCGCATCGCCCGTCTGCCGGCTGCCTCCCGGCTCGTCACCCACCAGGTCTCGCCATCGCTGATCTTCGAAAACCAGCGCGCCGTTCATCACCACGCCGACGCCGCCCCGCAAGCTCTCGCCGACCCAGACGGCGAGATAGGAGACGAAGGTCTCTTGAAGCGACGGGCGTTCAACCGCTGGTGCGGGGGGCAGTGTCTTGCTCATGGCTCTTTTATATTGTTCACGGGATGTGACATGGGGGACCTGCGTATCCCGACTTTCTACTTCCCCTTGTATGGGGCGGCACGCCAGGCGTACAACCCCGGCCGGCGAGCCCGCGCGCGATTAAAAGCGCTCCCGGCGGCTGACCGCCACATCGGAGACGAACATCACGCCCGAGTGCCGATCAAAAAGCGGCCGCAGTCCGGCAAGAATCGGCTCCACTTTCTCCTCAGGCACCACGGTCATGATCATGACCAGGCTCTCGGTGTCGTTGAACATGTAATGCGCCTCGTGAAACCCATGATGGCCCTTGCCCGAGACGTTGCCGAGAATCGTGTATCCGGTGGCGTTCACTTTCTCCAACAAATCGGTGACAAACGGCCGATTGTCCCCTTCGACGATAATGCGGACCTCTTTCATCGGATGCAATGTCAAGCCTGCCATGATCACTCTCCTTGCAGTCAGTTGACCAACGCCCCGTCCGTGTCGATGTCCTGCCATCCCCCTGCCGGTCGATAGCGATACAACCTTCGCTCCTCCCGCTCCAGCACCATGAGGTGCACCCACTCATTCTGATAAAAACGTCGCAGGACGTCATGGCGCTGGATGAGTCCCTCGACGCGCGCTCGCGGGGCTTCGACGATCGTGAGCAACCGCATCGGCTCATGGTAGGGCTGCTCCCCGTCCATCACGGTCTGCCACGGCAGGCCGATCCGGAGATCGCTCTGCGTGCCGAACATGACGCCCACCCGGCCGACCACGTTGTGATAGACCTTGCTGCCGGCGCCATACACGTCGTGATCGACCGTCGAGAAATAATGCTCCATGTTGATCCATTGCGTGACGACTTGCGGCGCGGTCAGCAGGACCTCCAACAATTTGCCGGCCGGGTCTTCGAGATACTCGTACGAGTGCAGGAACACGCGCCCTTCCAGATCCAGTCCCTGCGTCAGCGCCCGTCGCGCGATGATGAACGCGGCGTTGCGCGAAAGCCCCCATTCCGGGCGCACCTGGCTCCAGTCCGCGCTCCGCCTCCGGACGGCACGGACCGCGCGCTGCTCGCACAGAGTCGCGCTCGCGTCGGGGAAGCGACGGCAGCGTTCCAAGCTGGTGAGCCGACCGGCTTCGCGCAGGTCCGCGACGATACGGGTGAGATCCTTCCGGTGGGTCGGCGGCACGTCTTCGAGGTCGAAGAATTCCACCTCATCGGTGGTCGTATCGATCTGCGCGGCCACGAACTGCGTGTCCGGCGGAATCGCGATCCCGTTCTTGGCCAACCGCTCGCGGACCCTCGGCCTATTCGCCATGGCCGCCAGCAGGCGGGCGTTGGGCGCGCCCTGATTGCCTCCACAGGCCCCACAGTCGAGCGCGGATTCGAACGGGTTGTTGTCCGAGGTGCTGCCGTGGCCGAAGAGCACCACGAACCGGGAAAACCCGGTGGTGAGCCCCATCATCCGAAGCGCGGTTTCCACCGTGAAGACTTGTTCGTCCAGGGTGAACCCGGTCCGCGTGATGCGCTCCTTTTCGGCCGCCGCCCAGCGGCGATCGACACGGTGGACGCGCCGCAGATCGAGCACGAACGCTTCTTCCTCTTCGGCGGAGAGCCCCGGAACGCGAAGGGGCGCGCCGATCGCCGGCTCGGTCGCTCCATCTCCATTCAACGCCCGGAGCCGTAACGCTTCCACGAGCTCGGCCGTGATCGAACCGGCCGGAAGCCCCAGCCGGCTGCGGAGCGCGTGCCGGATCGCCGCACGCTGCTCACCGGCCACCATTTCCTCGGCCTCCTCCTTGGTCAGTTTGTCCACGGTCAAGGTCGTCGACACCGGTGGGGCCACCAAACGCCTGAGCCAGGCCGCGCCCCTCTGAAACCAGAGGGGCACCAATGTCTTGCCGAAGAAGGGCACGGCATAGAACCATCCGAGCGATTCCACCATGACGTACGGCGTGATCACATGTTCTTTGAGATCATGGAGCAGCGCGTGCAACCCGCGGATGATCCGCGTGCCGACGCGATGCCGGTCAAGCGCGCGCTCCTGATACGAACGCGGAATCTCCCTGACCAGATTCCTGGCCTTCATGATGACCGGATACTGGTCCGTGTCATGCTGCGCGCCGAAGGACCGATACCGAACAAAGCAAATAAAAAACCCGGCGAACCCGAAGGTCTCGTAATTTCCGATCGTCTCGAGGTGGCGGCGAAACACCTCGGAGCGCACGTCGATGCAAAAGACGGCCTGGGCTTGGGGGCGCGGGCTTGAGGGTTCCTGAGGGGCGTCACCCGATGCCCGGCGACCGTCGAGGGCGGCCCCGTTGCGCACGTTCGGCAGGAGTTGTCCCACGACACGATCCTGCCAAGTGGCTTCCAAGGCCCGCAGCCAGTACAGCCCGTGTTGCGCCTCCGAAAACATCCGGAGCCACTCGAGGACCCGGCACAATTCGGTCGGCGGCGCCGTGCGAAGGATGGCGGGATCGAGTTCCAACGCATAAGCCACCCGGAGCAGTTGCCAGGCGGCCCGCACGCCGGCCGCTCGTTGCGCGGCAGCGGCCGTCTCGCGCAGATACCGTTCCGCCAATGTGTCCCACTCATCGGCGGAAGCTCCCGGTGTCAGAGCGAGGCGGTCCACGTCGCGCGCGTACGGGTCGGGAAGGTGCCCTGCGACCCGCTCTCGCCGGAGCACATAGGCCAGCGGGTGCCAGTGCATGTAATCGCGCATCGCTGGGAAGGTACCGTCGATGCCGAGCGCCCGGCGGCAGTGCAGGGCGACCAGCTCACGCTCGTAGAACAACCGGATCGCCAAATACTTCACGAGACTCGCCGGGTAGGCCTCTTGCCAGGCATATCCCTGTTGCTCCGAACGCCACCGGATGAAGCCGCTCCACCCGACCAGCGCGCCCAGATGGAGCGCGAAATACTCCTGCCAGCTCTCGCTTGGAATACCCAGCAGCCGGAGATTCTCCAGCAGCGCATCCTCTGGGCGCTCGGGGAGCGCGGCGACTTTCCGTTTCCAGTCGGGGACGCCCCATCGAGCTCCGTTGGGCTCTTCTTGCGCCAACCGCCTCCACGTTCCGTAGAACGTGGCGTCCCGATGCGGCATGGGCCAGGCCGCCTGTCCCTCGTCCAGAAAGGCGGCGCACCACTTGCTCAGCTCGCCATCGATGAGGTCGGTGATCTCCGTGCCCAGCGTCTGATCGCACCACCCTGCCAGGGTCGGGAAGCGGCCCAATCCGGCGAGCTCCTCATCAACCCGGGCGCGCGCGCAGGCTTCCCCGGACCGGTGCCGGACGATATCGCGAAGGGCCGCCGCTAATATGGTGATCAGCAGCCGCTCTGATTCGGAAGACCGGGCCAACCAGGTCTCGGGGCTTTCCTGCGTCGGCAGGCCGATGCCATGGAGGAAGTGCGCCCGCAGCACATCCAGGTGGCTGATCGTCCTCGTTCCCCAGGTCACTGAGCCGTCCTGCGCCAGCGGGCGCAGGACCGCCTCGACATGCCGCGGTGAGATGGTTCCCTGTCGGAAGTACGCGCGATAGGCTTCGTTCGGGAGATAGCCCCGCCCTCGCAGGAATTGGTTGGCTCGCTGGATGGCGTCGTGGAACGGCAGCTCTTCAAGCCCGTGCAGGGGATTGTGATGTATGAACGTCCGCATGGGCCAGTAGGTTCCGGTGATCTCACCGGCCACCCGCACATGCGCTCGCAGTTCCAGCCGTTCGGCTTCGGTGTAGGTGCTCATGTCTGGAGCCATGCCCGCCCTCATGTGACGACGCACGCCGGAGCCTCGCCTGACGCAGCGGGCATTGTACCCAACCGTTCCAAGGCAGTCGAGACGCCGGTCACGAAGAAGGATACCGAGCGGGCCTCGTGGCCATGGTGCCGCTTTGGCGGATGGGCGGTCTGATCGCGGTGAGCACGACCAGCCGGCATCATGAGACGGCCGTCGCAAGCCCGGGCGTAATCACATCCCACTGCTGCGTGGGGCGATACCGGTACCATCGCCGTTCCTCCGGGTCGAGAAGCACCAGATGCACCCACCCGTGGTCATACCACCGCTGGAGGAGCGGATGGCGCTCGATCAAGCCGATCACGCGATCGCGGGGAGCCTCGACGACGGCCAGTAACCGGACCGGTTCGTGATACGGCTGCTCATCGTTCGCCATGACGCTTTGCCAGGGCAATCCGATCCGCAGGTCGCTCTGGGTCCCGACCATGACGCCCAGATGCCCCACGACGTTATGGTAGATCTTGTTTCCGGCGCCATAGGTCTCATTGTCCACCGTGGAGAAGTAGTACCCCAGATTGATCCACTCCATCACCTGACCCGGCGCGGTCAGGATGATCTCCAGCAACTTGCCCGTAGGATCCGCCGTATAGTCATAGGAATGGAGAAAGACCCGTCCGTCGAGATGCAGGCCCCGCGTCAGCCGGCGGCGGCCGACCACGACCGCGGCATTCCGGGCCAATCCCCACTCCGGACGGACTTGACTCCAATCGGCGCTCCGCTGCCGAACCAGCGTCTCGACCGTGGTCCGTGCGATCTCCGGCGCGATGTCCGGGAGCTGCGCCAGGCGCTCCAGCCCAGTCTGCCGACCGGCCGCGGCCAGGTCCTCGATCAAGCGGATCAGGTCTTTCCGGTGCGTCGTCGGGACATCCTCGAGATCGAACAACTGCACGGCGTCGGTGCACGTGTCGTGCCGCCCTCCGATGAAGCAGGTATCTTCGGGAATGTAGATTCCCTTCTTCTCCAATTGCCGGCGCACGTCCGGGTTATTCGCCATCGCGGCCAGGAGGCGCACGTTCGGATTGCCTTCGTTGCCGCCGCAGGCGCCGCACTCCAGAGCCGCCTCGTAGGGATTGTTGTCCACCGTGCTGCCGTGTCCGATGAAGACCACCAGCCGGCCAAAGTTATGGGTCAGGCCCATCATGCGGAGCGCCGTGTCCACCGTGACGACCTGCTCATCGAGCGTCAACCCCGTCATGGTAATCCGGCTGATCTGAGCGCCCATGCGGCGGCGGCTGACGCCATAGTCGGTCCTGAGCGCGGCGATGAACCGGGCGGTGTCCGCCGCCGACAGGCCCGTGAGGGACGCCCCCGTGCCGCCGCTTTCCTCCAGCGCCTCCCGGCGCAAGGTGTCGATCAGCCCAGGGTCGATCTGCGATCCCATCAGGCCGAGCCGTTCGCGCAGGGCCCGACGGATCACCGCGCGATGCTCGGCGGCGAGCATCTCTTCGACCTCGTTCCTGGCCAGTTTATTGACCGTGAGGGTCGTCGCGATCTTGGGTGCCAACAACTGCGTCAAGGCTCCCCCAACCCATCGCCAGCCTCGAGGGATGAGCGTTTTCCCGATGAAGGGAAGGGCGAAGAACCACCCGAGGGACTCGACCATGACATAGGGCGTAATGACATGATACTTGAGGTCGTGGAACAGGACATGAGCGGCCTGAATGAGTCGCGCGCCCGCGCGATAGCGGGACACGGCCAGACCGGACACGGACCGCGGGATTTCGCGCACCACGTTCTTGCTTTTCATGATGACCGGAAAGCTATTGATGTCATGATGGAGCCCGAAGGCCCGGAAGCGGATAAAGCAGAGAAAGAACCCCGCAAACCCCAGCGTCTGATAGTCGCCGATCTCCTCCAGGTGCCGGCGGAACCGCTCCGAACGGGCGTCGATGCAGAAGACCGCCTGCGCGAGCGGGCGCACTTCCTGAACGGGCACAGGGTCCACGGGCGGCTTAACATTGCGCTCCAACCGTTCAATGAGCGACTCCCGGAACCCCGCCTCCAGCGCCGCCAACCAGCGAGGACCATGCGCCTGTTCCGGAAAGGCGTTCAACCATTGCAAGAGCCGTTTCAGCTCCGATGGAGGACCGTCCAGCAGCGCCCTCGGGAGGATCTCCAGATGCGCCGCCAGCCTCGCCAGGCGCCAGGCCGCCGTCTTCACCGTAGCGTCGTCATGGAGGGCGCCGAGATTGGCGACATACCGGTTCGCTAGGGCCTGCCACGCCTCGCTTCGAGCCGATGGTTCCGTACAGGCCAGCCGATCGACTTGCCCCACATCCGCCGATGGGAGCCGGCCTGCGACCCGTTCCCTCCTGAGCAGATAGACCGCCGGGTCCCGATGCATGAATGCGGTGAGGGCCGCAACGGTTCCTTCCGTATCGAGATGGCGGCGGCAGGCCGCCCTCACCAACTCCTGCTCGTACCAGAGCCGCACCGCGAGATATTGCACGAGGTCGCAGGGAAAGGCCTTGGCCCATTCCGCCGAGACCGGATCCGGCTGCTCGGCTCGCCACTTGATGAACCCGGCCCAGCCCGGCAAGGCGGTAAGATGGATCGCCAGATAGTCGGGCCAGGTTGATTCCGGCAGTCCCATGGTGGTGAGGCTATCCAGAAGGGCATCCTCCGCCCGTTCGGGCAACGCCGCCAATGTGGCCTCGCCGTGTTCGAGCAGGCCATCGAGCGAGCCAGAGCGATCGTAGCCTGCAAGCGTCTTCCAGGTCCCGTAAAAGGTTTGTCGCTGCCTCGGCATGGGCCAGGCCGCCTGCCCTTCATCCAAGTAGGCGGCGCACCACTTGATCAGTTCCGAATTGATCGTCGCCCACAGATTGAGTCCAAGTGTCTGATCGCACCACTGGGCCAAGGAGCAGGTATGAGCCAGCACCGCCCGATCCGCTTGGACCTGGGCCTGGACGATCGCTTCCGAGCTTGAACGATCGAGCACGTGACGCAAGCGATCGGCAAGGGCTTCCACGCAGTCCCGCTCCGGCTCGTGGTTGACGACGGCATCGACCATCTCGTGCGCCGGGTCCGGAATGCCGTGGATCAAGTGGGCCCGGAGCACATCCAGATGGGACACCGATTTTCCCCCGATCGTCACGGGCGGCTCGCCGGCCAACGGTGCCAACGCCGCATCGACCTGTTGCCGTGTGATGCGGCCCTCTCGATAATACGCGCGGTAGTGTTCATTTGGCAGGTATCCGCGCCCGCCCCACCAGGCTTGGGCGCGTCGAATCGCGTCATGAAACTCCAACTCTTCCAGGCCTACGAGCGGATTGATGGCGATAGCCGTGCGGAGCGGCCAGAGCGGGGGAATGATGTCGCCGGCCAGTTTGACGAGCGCGCGCAGCTCAGCGCGGCGGGATTCTGTATAGGGGACGGACTCGAGCGCCTGCATCGGATCACCTCCGCGAAAGCCAGGATACCTCCGGCCCATGGCCGATCTGGAATCCGTCGGCCGGCATGATGGCGCCGGCCGCCAGAACTACGAGGACGACTGCCAGCGAGCAGGCTTCAGACCAGGTGAGGTCACGATACAGCGCGTCCGTTCGAGGTGGACCAAAGAGAAGTCGTTGCAGGAGGTGTGTCATGAGCCACGACGCCAGGAACCAGAGAACCACCACGCCGGCGAGGCCCGCCGCCCCAAAGGACGAAGGTCCCAGCAGCAGCGCCATGAATCCCGAAAACACCCCGAACAGCGGAAGCCCCATGACCGCCATCATTAATAAAGTCAGCAGTGTGGCGAACCGTGGCATCGGCCGGGCGAGCCCGCGTATCTTGTCGATGTCCAGATGACCGAACCGTGTCAGGAGGAACCCGGCGGCCAGCCGAAGCCCGAGCAGCGCCAGGGCGGTCGCGGTCACATACAGAGCGGCCGGGGCGGCATTGCCCGTGACGGACAGATGCCACCACGGAACGGCGAGCAAGCTCACTCCAAGGTAGGCTGCCTGCTCGCCTACATGATGACCCGCGATCACCTTCATCACTCCATAGAGGGCGCCGAGAAGAGCCGGCACGAAGAGGCCGGTCTGCATCCACGCCGGTAGCGCCGAGCCGACGGAACCGAGTTCGATGAACCCCAAGAACGGGAGGGCGAACCCTGCAAACACCGCCACGCTCGCCGGCAGGTGTGCGACCGCGCCGACAAACAGCCCGTGAAACGGAAATAGCGGGAGGGCGGTCGCGTACCCGATGACCTGCAGCACAGTGGCGGCAGGTGGCGGGGCCCAGAGAGACGCGATCAGGCATGCCATCCCCGCGCTGCCGACGCCCAGCGATCCTCGAACCACAGGACAGGATCCCGCCCTCTTCACGAGCATCAAGCCGGTCATGCCGAAGACCATGGCCAGGAAGACCGCGCGCATCGCACCGCCACTGACAACGACACCCAGGCTCAAGCCGAGCAGGAGCAGTGTCTGAATGGACGCGGGTATCCGCTCTTTCTTGAACCCTTGCCCCATAAGGGCCACGCCTGCGGCAACGACGAGCAGCGCGATCGTCACCCCGACCGAAACATCCAGCGCTACGACCGTGCTTTGCACCACATCCTCCTAGCCTCGCCCATGCCGAACATCTCCTGAGTCACATCACACGCGAGCATCGCCTTGCCATCATGCGCGCTAGGGCAGCCACTCGGGAAGCTTCGCGTTCACCCGAAAGGCCCAGCGAGCCATCGCCTGCACGATCCTCTCGTAGAGGGCGTCGATGAACAGGCGATTCCAGAACCAGACGTACAACCGAGGCATCAGCCCCGCGATCCACCCCGGCATGAAACTGCGCTGCCCCTTGATATTGGTATAGACCACCACCCAGCCCATCACGACGAACAGCGTGACGGTCATGACAAAGAGGTCGAACAGCCAGAGCGGAAACGCGGCCACCTCAAAATAGCGCGCGGCTTCCCCCGGCGACGGGTACAGAAAATGGGTGAAGGCCTCCGCGGCCCAGAGATACGTCGCCACCACCAGCGCGATGGCGATCACCATCAGCCCGGCGACTTTCCATGATCCCACGGCTCTGAGTCGGTACAGGCTTAAGATGGCCTGCGAGGACGTCACCCAGGCGAAGAAGAGGAACACGATCGCGCCCTGCTGGCTCTGGAGCGGGATGTGCAGGAGACCGTGGGCCGCGAGCAGAATGGCCAGCGGCAACACCAAGGTCACGGCTACTCCCGTCAGCCAGGGTAGATGAGGGTGCACATCGACGTCTTCTCGCTCAAACCCCGGTGGGAACTTCGGCTCGCGGCGCGCCTGGTGCACGATATTCCCTGCGTGGAGAAACAGGGTGGCTTTGAAGATGCCGTGCGCGACGAGGTGGAAGATCGCCAAGGCGAAGGCGCCCAAGCCGCATTCCATGGTCATGTACCCCATTTGCCCCATCGTCGAGAAACCCAACATCTTCTTCACATCCGGCTGCGTCAGCATGATGGTGGCCCCCACGATGGCCGTGAGGCCGCCGATGACGAAGGCGACGTGTAACGTGTCCAGCGCCTGCCCGAACAACGGCGCCAGGCGGTTGAAGAGAAACCCGCCGGCATTGACAATGCCGGCATGCATGAGAGCCGATACCGGGGTCGGCGTATCCATGGTATCCGGCAGCCACACGTGCAGCGGGAATTGCGCCGACTTGCTCATGGCCCCGACGAAGAGCAACAACGTCACGGCCGTCACCGCGTCGATTTCAGGGCCTTGAGGCCAGAGCGACACAACCGCGGCATGCTGAGCCGCGCGTTCGAAGAGCTCCGAAAGCTCCAGCGTCCCGTACGTGTGGTAGGCCAGCACGACGCCGGACAAGAACGCCACATCGCCCAGCCGCAGTATGATCCAGGTTTTCATGGCCGACTTCACAGCGGGCCCATAGCCGTAGTTGTGGACCAGCAGCAGATACAAGAGCCAGCTCACCAGTTGCCAGCAGACGAACAGCAGAAACAGATTCGCGCTGGTCACGAGAAACAGAAGCACCGCAGTGATCAGTCCCAGCAACGCGTAAAAGCGGGCATAGCCCCGGTCGCCCTGCATGTAGTTCCGCGAGTAGAGATGAATGGTCAAGCTCACGCCCGTGATCAGCACCATCATCACGGCGCTCAGACGATCGAGTTGCAGTCCGAACCGAAACCACGGGCTCGCGGGCAGCGGCAACGACCAGAACAAGGAGGAGAGCGGCGCCTCTTGCCGGCCGACATTGAACAGCGCCCAGATCGCCACCGCGAACGCCCCTGCCACAGCAGGCACGCCGATTTTGTAGCTCTGGTCCCTGAGACGAGTGCCGAGGAGACCGATCAGCACCCCGGCGACAAGGGGCAAAAGAGGAGCAAGAATCCAGATCGGGAGGGACATGTGCACTCCTATGAGTTCTGCCGCACCTTCGCGCGGGCCAGATGCGCGACCAAAAGACCTATTCCGTATAAGACGGACCAGACTCCTGACTCTTCTTGGGGGAAACGCTCAGCAAGAAGCAGTCCACTCCATGAATGGAGAGAGCCGCCGCCATCTCACTGCCTAACTACACAGGCTCGCGTGACTCCTGAAGACCGCTCCGCAAACGCCATCCATCAACTGCCCACCGAGGGACATGGTCGGAGTGCGACCCCACACGCGACACACGTCGCCGCGTGCACCGATGCACGGCGAACAGGTTCATCCCTTTGCCGGCGCTGGATGAATTGATCCTCCTGACCCGTATAGGACATGAGCCGAGAGACCTAGCTTCTTATTATCTTTCATAGAAAGGTTCTCTTTCGCTCTCGCGACAGGGCCTGCCCACGGCCGATCGGCCATCGAAGCTCAGAGTTATCGAACGGACCGTCAAATCCGGGGAACCGTCAGTGACCACCTGAATCGCAGCCGAGTCAGATACAGGTCCTCTGCATCGCCCCCAAGTGCAACTCATGGCGCTCTCCTTGGTCAACTGCACCGTCACCTCGGGGGATTCCGCAGTGCAGCCTGTTGCTTCGTTTGGTGAGAAGAGACATGCGTTCCTACACCCCTCCCCGCTATCGCGTCATGCTGGTGAAAGAATCAGGAGCAACTGGCGGTGACGTCCGGATCAGCGATTCAAATAAAGCGCACCGGTTTCTCGCTCCGCTCTTCGAGGGACTCGACCGCGAGCATTTCCTGGTCGTGGGCCTCGACGCGAAACATGCCGTCATCGGCATCAACACCGTCAGCATCTGAGCATCGTTAATCCCCGTGAGGTGTTCAAACCGGCGATCCTCATAAACGCCAGCAGGATGAAAGTAATCCTGGCTTGTCTGTCATTGGATGCCATGCTATGATTATTATGCCACATTGATTTAGAGGTGACATATGGCTCCATTCAAGACGCATCTTAGCCAAGGGGGCAGGATTGTCATTCCTGCCGGGTACCGGAAAGCCCTCGGACTGAAGCCGGGAGATGATGTCGTCCTCGTCCTCGAGGAGAATGAAGTGCGGCTTGTCACGCCCCGTCAGGCAGTCAAGCGCGCCCAGTCGCTGGTGCGTCAGTTTGTTCCCAAAGGGCGCGCGCTGGCGGACGAGCTTATGAAAGACCGTCGCCAAGAGGTCCGGCTGGAGAGGAAGAAGCGGGCAGTGACGGTGAGTCGGTCATGAGGAAAACTGTGCTCGATGCCACGGCCGTGCTTGCGCTACTCAATGATGAGCCCGGAGCAGGCACAGTCGCCTCGTTCCTGCCACAGGCCGTCATCAGCACGGTCAACCTCGCAGAAGTGGTCGGCAAACTCGCTGAGGCTGGGATGCCTGAAGGAACGATTAAGACCGTGCTTGGCGAATTAGGGCTCGTGGTGATTCCCTTTGACGAGGATCTCGCTCTTCGCACGGGCCTTTTGCGTCCTGCCACGAGTAACTACGGCCTCTCGTTGGGTGACCGCGCCTGTCTTGCTTTAGGGCAACAGCTGCATCGGCCCGTGCTCACCGCAGACCGGATGTGGAAAACCCTCAAGCTTGACGTTGAGATTCAGATGATCCGATAACGTCTCAACGCCGACTCGGATTGTGGGACTATCCGAGCCATTGAGGCAGCCGCTTGGAAGCAACGGGTTGTCCGTTCGGTTATCCTTCACGAACAGGTCTGATAACTTATCAGTGGTTTCGCTGGATTAGAAGAACGGCTCTGCCTCTGAAAGTCCTTTGCCACTTTGTCGTTCTAGTTCTCCCCTTCTCTATCCCTTTCAATTTATTCTCAGCTTTCGTCAAACGACCTGAACCCTGTTTTCCGCCGCGCAGGCCGCCGATGAGCACGGTCATCTCGGGCGCGGTGAGCGTCAGGAGCTGCGCTCGGTGGATCAGCAACTGCTCAGCGGTGACCGGGAACTTGCCGTTCAGGTAGTTACGGAAGCCGTCGGCCATCGGCTCGAGCACCGCGAAGGACTCCACATCCGTCTGCGCCTGCATGGCGTCCGTGCGCCCGGGCGTGAAAGGAACCGTCACGTCGTGCCCGGCGGCCTGCACGGCCTTTTCGATCGCCGCACAGCCGGCCAGAACGATCAGGTCGGCAAGCGAGACCTTTTTCCCGGCGGACAGCGAAGCGTTGAACCCCTTCTGGATCTCTTCGAGCGTCCGCAGCACCTTCGCCAGCTCGGCTGGCTGGTTGACCTCCCAATCCTTCTGCGGCGCAAGGCGAATGCGCGCACCGTTGGCGCCGCCGCGCCTGTCCGACCCGCGGAAGGTGGACGCCGACGCCCACGCGGTCGAGACGAGCTGCGATACCGTGAGGTCCGAAGCCAGCACCCTGCTCTTGAGCGCGGCGATGTCCTCCTCGCCGATCAGCTTGTGATCGACCGCCGGGATCGGATCCTGCCAGATCAGCTTCTTCCTTCGGCACTTCCGGCCCGAAATAGCGGGTGCGCGGGCCCATGTCACGGTGCGTCAGCTTGAACCAGGCGCGCGCGAAGGAGTTGCTGAAGGCCTGCGGGTCGTCGAGGAAGCGGCGCGAGATCTTGCCGAACTGCGGATCGAAACGTAGCGTCAGGTCTGTGGTCAGCATGGTCGGCTTGTGGAACTTGCCCGGAATATGTGCGTCTGGGATGATCTCCGGCGCGTTCTTGGCCACTCACTGCTTGGCGCCAGCGGGCGACTTGGTCAGCTCCCACTCGTATGTGTAGAGGTTCTCCAGGAAGAGTTGTTGCTCCACAGCGCCGGGGTCTTAGTCCAGGTGACTTCGAGGCCGCTCGAGATGGTATCGGCGCCGCGCCCCGTTCCGTAGTCGCTCATCCAGTCCAGGCCCTGTGCTTCTAGGGGGGCGGCTTCCGGATCCTCGCCCTTGTGGGATTCCGGAGCGACGCCATGGCACTTGCCGAAGGTATGGCCACCGGCGATGAGGGCGACAGTTTCTTCGTCGTTCATCGCCATGCGGCCGAAAGTGGCACGGATGTCCTTGGCGGCGGCCAGGTAGTCGCCGCTCGCGTTCAGACCTTCCGGGTTGACGTAGATGAGTCCCATTTGGGTGGCGCCGAACGGCCCGAGGTCCCGATCGCCACTGAAGCGCTTGTTGTCGCCCAGCCACGCGATCTCCTCGCCCCAGTTCACATCCTCGTCCGGCTCCCACACGTCCTCACGGCCACCGCCGAAGCCGAAGGTCCTGAAGCCCATCGACTCCAGCGCGACGTTGCCGGCAAGGATGATCAGGTCGGCCCAGGAGATCTTTCTGCCGTACTTCTGCTTGATCGGCCACAGGAGGCGGCGCGCCTTGTCGAGGTTGATGTTATCGGGCCAGGCGTCGAGAGGCGCGAAGCGCTGCTGGCCGCGGCCGGCGCCGCCGCGGCCGTCCGTGACACGGTAGGTTCCGGCGCTGTGCCAGGCCATGCGGATAAAGAGCGGGCCATAGTGGCCGAAGTCCGCCGGCCACCAGGCCTGTGACCGGGTCATGAGCTCGCGGAGGTCCTTCTTGAGCTCTCTCCTTTCAGACTCTGGTTCGTGCAGCTTGCGGATTGGTTCTTCGTCGTCGATGACGACCATCGTCGACATCCATTCTTTTTGAAGAAACCGCGGCGCCAAGCCCTGATTCGTTAGAAACCCAGAGACCAGCACGGCGCTGCGGTTAGTCGAGGTCGGTCAAGAGGGCGAACCGCAGATCATCAGGGACAGGAACGACGGCGTGATAGGTCGGATGGGTGATGCCGATCTCGATCCGCGTTTGGAGATTCCTCAGCTCGGTCTTGATGGACTCGGGAACGTGGAATCGCACAAAGTGAACTGCGCTGATCTTGTCCTCCTTGCTATGACCTTCTTCAAACACCCCATAGACCATGTGCGGCCCAATGCGCAGCCAGACGGTCTTCTCCCGATCGAGGCCCCGCAATCGATCGAGGATGTCCTTCACTCTGGACTTGTCCGTGATCTCGATCATCAGGGTGGCACTTAATTCGCCCGGGCCCGGAATCAGCTGGTTATAGGTTTCAACTTCCGCCCGCACCTTCTCACGGTCCACAATTTTCTCGGCTCGGATCATTTCCTGTATCTGAAACCAGAGCGTATCCCGGTTCTCGAACACGACCGTGATGTATTCTCCAATGGAGATCCGCCGGCTGCGCTTGAGCGCGATCGTCCATCGGCGGACTTCTTCACGGGTCTGCTCATATTCATCAAGAGGCTTCAGATCTTCGACCGTCAACGGTTCCATCGACCACTTGCTTTCATAATCCGTACGCTTGTTTGACGATCTGGATCGGATGCAGCGTGGGCCGAATGGCCTGGCTGGCTTGATCGATCTGCAGCGCCGCCAGCGGACAATCGGACACGATGAGATCGGGCTGAGCTTCCTTGACTTGGCTCACCACTTTACGGGCGATCTTCATAGACATGTCGAAGAACTCTGCTTTGACTCCCCAGGTCCCGTCATGCCCCGCACATCGCTCGATCACCTCCACCGTGGCGCCGGTCAGCTCCATCAATTCCTTGGATTTGAAGCCGATGTTTTGATCCCGAAGGTGGCACGGAATCTGATAGGCGATCTTGAGTGGACGCCGTTCGAAGTCCACGTCTAACTTTCCTTGCCGTTTCAAATTCATCAGATATTCGCACACGTCGAACGTATGGGTGCTTACCATGCGGGCGATATCGGTCTTGAGCAGGTCCGGATATTCCCGCTTGAGCATCAGACTGCAACTGGGGACCGGCGCGATCACGTCGTAGCCTCGGCGAACCCATGGCTCCAGCACCTTCAGGTTCGCTTGCGCGTTACGTCTTATGGCCGGCACGTCGCCGGTGTCGAAATACGGCATCCCGCAGCACTGTTGCCCCTCCGGAACGATCACCTCGGCCCCGTTTCTTTCCAGGACCTGCACGGTGGCCCGGCCGATTTCGGTGCAGTGGTAATTCACCGTACAGGTCGGAAACAAGGCGACCTTTGGGCCGGATGCCGAGCGCGAGGGCGCGCCGGTTGCACGGGACCTGGCCCACCAGCGGGCAAACGTTTCAGATTGAAAGGAAAGGAGCTTGCGATCGAGGTGGATCCCCAAGACCACCTGCATCACCCGGCGGATGGAGCTGTTGCGGTTGAGCCAGTTCACGACAGGCGCAAACAGCGTTCCGACTCGTCCAATGAGGTCCGTCCGGATGAGGAGTCGATCCCGCAACGGCGGAGTCCGTTCCTCCGCGTAGAGCCGTTTCCACGTCGCCATCAGCCGGGGAAAGTCGAGGTCGAATTGGTGCGGCGGCGTGTAGGGACAATGATTGAAACAGAGCTTGCAATAATAGCATTCGTCGACGATCCGGCGCGTATCGACGGCCGTTAGCTTGTGGACGTCGCTGTCCACGGCGTCCAACCGGTCCAGCAGCGTGTTGAACGACGGACAGAGGTTGATGCAGCGCCGGCACCCGTCACAGATATCGAAGATGCGGAGTGTATCCTTCTCCACCGCAGCTCGATCTATGCGGTCGTCTGCCAGATCGAACCCTTTCATGCTTTTCTCGTCCGATCAGCGCCGTCGGATTTATGCACTCGACCCTCCGATTGGCTCCCCGCTACGCCTTCAACGTCTCCAGCCCCTTGTTGAATCGGTTGGCATGCGAGCGTTCTGCCTTGGCCAGTGTTTCAAACCATTCGGCCAATTCCTCGAAGCCCTCCTCCCGCGCGGTTCTGGCCATGCCCGGATACATCTGGGTGTATTCGTATGTTTCCCCTTCGATCGCCGATTTCAGGTTGGCTTCCGTATTGCCGATAGGAATGCCGGTGACGGGATCTCCAACTTCCTTGAGGAAATCCAAGTGTCCGAAGGCATGTCCCGTCTCCGCCTCAGAGGTATCCCGGAACAGACCACCGACGTCGGGAAATCCTTCAATATCCGCGCGCCGCGCAAAGTACAGGTAACGTCGGTTGGCCTGCGACTCCCCGGCAAAGGCTTCTTTGAGATTCTCCAAACTCTTGGTCCCCTTGAGACTCTTTCCCATGATTCATTCCTCCTTTGATGGTGAACGGTCCATCGTCACGGTCCGCCGGATAGGATGCCTCCATGCGAACCACCATAGTCGGCCTCTCACGATTGCGACATACTTCTGTTGCTCAACGCGGTATCTTGAGAAGCCCCCTGCTTCGCTCGGCACGCTTCGCAATACCCGCGAAACTCCACCCGATGCATGCGAATATCAAAGCCCCGCTGATTCGCAGTTGGTGGGCGCAGACAAACCAAGCTTTCGTCGTAGAGATCCTCAATCTTTCCACAGTCCAAACACACGAGATGATGGTGTTGATCCATATTGGCATCGTAGCGTGAAGACGCATGCTCGACTGGCACTTCCCAAACCAATCCCGCCTCCTTGAATGCGGTCAAGGTGTAGTAGACGGTGTTGAGCGAGAGCATGGGAAAGGTCGGCTTGACAGCATGATAAATATCATCGGCGGTCGGATGCGCTTCGGTGTTCATCAGCATTTGATAGATGGCCAATCGCTGCGGTGTGAGCTTGAGGCCTTTCTCCTGAAATCGCTGCTGAAGATGTGCAGTCGTCACGTCGCGAGGGGTCTTCATTGGGCACTCCCCGTGTCTTACTGGTTCTTAAACAGTAATCATCCCTGCTTTATTCCCGTCTCACAGGCCCAGGCCGATACGAGAGGTTAGGATTTTGGCCACAATGGCCACATATTCAGGTCTGGTTCAGTACGTTCCGATATCTTGGAACGGTCACGAGTGTCCTCAACGACGAGTGCCTTGTCCGACTCAATCTCTGTGGCTTTAAACGCATAGGGCCACCGGTTCAGAGCTGGTTCTTCGGCCTCCCTCCGGGAACGCGTGGTCTGGAGAAGGACCTGCCCTTGTCTCAGTCCAGCGCATCCGGGCATATCCTGAGTACGCAAAGGCCACCGGTTAAGTTCGGTTGTCTCTGCCGCCCCGCAAGCCACCTGGCGATCAATCTCGGACGAAGCGGCTGTCCCAGAGATTGCTGGAATGCCAAGGGCCATGAGGCCGACGATCATAAAGAAATGACTGGGTCGAATGTGTTGTAAACGTTTCGTTTTTCCAATCTTGGACATACGAGTGTTCTCCCTGTTGCTGGTTCGTTGCTTGCTCCCAAAAGGCGGCTCTATCTCATCGATTCTGACTTCTATGACTGAGGTCGCGCAGGTTGCATGACCGTCGGCCCTTGATGGTTGCCTCGCAACAGCTCATTCTGAGACTCTGCCAAGGCCTCTGAGAGATTCATGATGAGGCGTAGCAAGTCGCTAATCTGATTCGTCAATGTCGCGACACAGTGCTGGAGCCCCGCAGTGTCGGCCTCATTCTCCAGGTCAGGACAGCTACCAGCCAGAGAAGTCTCGTGCGAGTGAGTCAGTTGAAATGGAATGTCCGTTCCCTCCTCGATTTCCTGAAGAGGTTGCTTGGACAAGATGGAGCTACTAGCTGTATTGCGACGTTCCCCATCCTCATGGGCCCAAGCTGAAATACTGAAATGGGCAGGGAAGAGCGCAACCAACATGATCACCATGTTGAGTAAGAGAACAGTAGTCACCCGGCCTTGGTTCACCGATCACCTCCAACGGAATATTTATTATCAAATAGTAACTATTCATATATAGTAATAATAATCGCTATGTCAATACCTCGGCTATAGTTATTCTATCTGTTTGCTTTATAACTGCTTATAAGAGTCTGCTTATCGCGCATCGTTGCACGTGTCTGTTGCTGAACGGCAGTCTGGGTAAGGCTCTCGGCCCAGGTGAGAGGTGAAGTGATCAGGTGAAGTCCGGGTCAGGGTCGATGCGAGGTGTCATTGGAAATTCAGGTCTCAGAGATCGGAGGCACCAACTGCGGACAGGCCGTCTTGTCACCGGGCAGGAGCACATTGAGCGGAGCGAAGGATCTAGCAGGGGCCCTTTATCCAATTGCGCAGGATCTTCTCGGCGTCAAATGTGAGGTAATAGGCGGTGCAATCCTGTCTACCCCGCACACAGTCACTGACGGGAATATCTCGGCAGACCGGAATCGGGCGATTCACTCGATACTCGTAGGTCCATACAGTGACTCCATCTGCTCCTCGCTGTTCCGTCACCGGCGGACCCCACCGAGCCGCAATGTCGCTCTGCGTGGCATGATCGACCGCCTCTCGGAGATATTCCTCGGATCCCAGCGCGCATGACGCCAGTATCGAAGTAGAAAGAACGAGCCGCGCAACGGCGAGCGGCATCATGAGCGGGATCTTGGGCATCGCGGGACAGTACGACGATGGGATGGGAAGAATGCGGCGGTCGATCGCTACGGCGACGAGGATCTTCGCTGCCGGTCTGATGATTTCGTCTGTCCCTTGAGCGTGCGGATCTCTTCATCACGTGCGGTGAGCGCTTTGTTCGACTCAGCCAGTTCTTTGGTCAGCTGTTTGACCACACCCAGCAGATCGTTGACTTGTGTCTCCAGCGTCTTCACGCGCTCGCTCAGCGTCTGCATGTCCCTGGAAGATTCCACGGGAGCTGTGTTGCCGGTAGGGGCCTCAGGGCTGGGCGAAGTCGGACGACGATCGGCAATCTGGGCAGCCGGCCGTGCATCGGCCAGAAACCGGCGGTAATCGATGACGACATGGGCATGAGGATTCCCGAACAATTGCGTCACGAGCGTCGGCTCCAGAGCAACCACGTACTCCGGATAGGAGAATCCCACGGCCAGATCCCCGGGCAAGTCGCGCGTCACGCCCGGACCGCGGGTCGCGCCACCTTGAAGAGCCGACGACAGTTCAGATTGTTGAGGAGCCATGATCAATTGATGGCGTGTGAGCACGACGAATAGATTTCCTCCCTGGCCCCACAGCGCCCATTCAAGTGTTTCCGGCGTCTTGGACGGTGCCATTCGCGAAAGCACGACGGACACCCGATCCTTTGAGGATGCGCGCGACAGCGCTGCGGCAATCTTCGGAACCAGGATGGTCAGCTCTTCCTGAGAGAAGGCGGCTTCATGGAGAGGTCCCAGCACCATCGATACAAGCAATCCCCGTGACCGTTCGACGCCCACTCCACGCAGGATGCGGAAGACCTGATCCGAGGTGACCTGCATAGGATGGTCATACCGGGCCGATGAACGGGAGGCCTCCACGGAGAGGGCGGGCACCACACTCACCCTGAATCTCGAGTCCTCGTAAACCAGGATCTCGCTCGACCCAAGAACAGAGCAGCCCAAGAGCCCTGCGAATAGACACCAGACTGTGATGATCTTCCGCATGGCGGTCACTCCGTTCCGCTCCTTGTGCTTAGCTGTGGCATGCTAGCACACGATTGCTCTGGGATCGAGTAACGAGTCGGACCAGGAGGAAATCCTCTCCTCCGCATTGAAGATCCATACCATGACACTCAGGCGGATGATGAACCAGAGAACGGCAAACGCCAGCAGGAACATCCACATAGCGCATTACCTCTGGTCTTCACGCACCACGATTGCTACGCGTAGGCATGGAGACCTGACAGCAGAAAGTTCACTCCCCAGAAGCAGAAGATGACCATGAGCAGCCCGAAGACGGCGTAGATTGCTGCGCGGCGTCCTTCCCAACCCCGAGTCATCCGAGCATGGATATAGGCGCCGTAAATCAACCAGACGATGAGCGACCACGTTTCCTTGGGATCCCAGCTCCAATAGCCGCCCCACGCATAGTTCGCCCACATGGCTCCGAGAATGATGCCGAAGGCCAGCAGCGGGAACCCCACCATAATCGCCTTGTAGCCGAGCTCGTCGATGGTTTCGAGATCAGGCAGACTCGCCGCGATGCTGGATGGGGTTCCCCTCCTGTCGGCCCGTTCCTTGACGAGGTACATCACCCCGAGGCCGCCTGCCATGGCAAAGGCGGCATAGCTGCTCAGGGTCACGGAAACGTGAATGTAAATCCAATAACTGTTCAGCGCCGGCACGAGCGGCTCGGCGGTCTGATACCGGTAAGGCAGTAGGGAGGCGGCTCCCATCGCGATAAATCCGATCCCGACGACGAACGCGCCGACGGCTTTGAGCTTGTACGTGGACTCAAGCAGCACGTAGCCGAGCATGATCGCCCACGACACGTACGCCATTGCTTCAAACTGATTGGACCAGGGAGCAAAGGTGCCGGAGAGCCGCAGGCGCTCCTGCGCGCGGATCGCGAGGGCGAACGTATTCACGAGCCAGCCGATTGTCGTGACCAGAGTCGCAACCTGCCCGATCTGACCAGCCCATCCTGCCTCGTTCTCTCTCGAGTTGAGTGATGGGCCGGCGACAGCCAGTTCAACGGCGGGACGTTTCATGAAGACATACAAGACGTAGAGGCCAAATGCCGCCAAGTAGAGCCAGAACGTCATATCAAAAAGAAACAAGGACCGCAGCATGGCACCTCCGCAATGACACGGTCCGCTCAGACGACTCCTGCGTGATGGACATCGGCTCGTCCCACGATCCGGAGCCGGTGGCGGAGGACCGCTTCCACCTGCCAAACCACCGCTTCAGGTAGGACGGACCTCACATCCTTGTCCCTGAGAGCTTGAGCGACCCGCACCGTCGGAACTCCCATCGCCTCAGCGAGAAGGAGAGACTCCTCGTCGGCCGAGACCAGCACATCGATCTCAACAAGAACCGCGAGCCACTCGCGCAAGGACAGCTTGGAGAGAAGATCGAGCGCCCCGCGTTCCAGCCACTGTGGAAGAGGAGAACGTTCACAGGGTGCGCGGTCGAGGCCGGCCAGGACGAGGCTCCAGCAGGAACGCAGAAGACCCATCGCACCGCAGAGACAAGAGGGATGAACCAGGACGCGCGGTCTTGACAGGGATCTGACGCGCCGACGAGCGCGCCGCCGTTCTCGCGGCGTCAGAACTACCCATGGCCGTGCCGGCAGGCGGGATGGTAATCCCATGATCCGCAGCGCTTTCAGAACTGAGGTTTCAACCCCACCTTCCTGACACCCGAAGAACCAGGCCAGTGCGCGCTCCATTCGTTCCATGCCAGCACCACAGCAGATCCGGACGGGAACCCGAGCGAGCATTGCGGCAACAAACCATCCGGGGCTGGAAGTCAACAGGAGCACGAGGCCCGATGATTGCCGTCGAAAGAACGCCACCAGATCCCGGAAGCTGAGATCACTGAGAGCCTGGTCGACGGCCGGATGGCGCTCCAGGAGCGGAGCTGCGTCGCCAGTGACCAGACAGGTCACCCGGCACTCCGGCCGATACGTCTTCAATGCGATCGCCGACGAGACGCCGATCACAGCCCCTGTGATGCCAGGCGCGCACATCAGAATGGCATGGGTCCATTGTGGGAGCTTATCCATCTGTGGCCTCTTTTCATCGTCCCCCGTGATGACTGCTAAAGAGGGAGAGCGCGGCCAGCCCATCCGACAGGACAAGAAGGACAGGAGGAACGCCCGAACCTCTCGACTGCCGGAATGCGGGGTGGCCGGCTCTCCCGTTTTCGGAGCCCTCATCGCATCCTGACCCCCATCCGATCCGCTGATCTGTTTGCTGGATTCTCACGATCACAGACCAGTCCAACCTTTTGCTTATTCCACCAGAATGAACCCTCCGAGGTGCAGATCTTTGTGGGTCGGGCAGAAAAACGGATAGCGAGCCCCAAGGTTCTTTGCTCCCTCCAAACCGACCGGCGAGACGCGAATCTTCAATGTCTCACGGGCCTTGACCTTCACCCGGATCGGGGCCAGGACCTGTCCGGTCACCGGCCCGGTAAAGATATCCGTGCGCAGCGACCCCATTTCCTCGTCCGAAAGAATCATGAAGAGCCCCCCTACGGCAAATTCATGTTCGGTCCCGGTGGGATTCTCCAGAACGAAGAATAGCGGCTCCTTGAGATCTTGCCGTTGATCCATCATGACCATACCGGGCTGCCATATGGCCCGATCTTTCGCGAGTTCCTGAGCGATAAATGTGACGTCCCGGGCGGATGCCACACCGGCACTGAGGGTAGCGGCTCCCACCAGAAGAGCCAGCCCGACTTGCATCTTGAGCGATGTCCAGTTATGCATTCGCGACCTCCTTCCAATACACATCGGCCTTCCAGCGAGCGTAGACTCTAAAACCGATAATTCAGCTCGAGCAATCCCACTTGCATGTTGTCGGATTTCTGCGTCACGGGATTGTTGCCGACTCCCACGGTTGCGGCTGACGGGGCTTCAAAATAGTTGCCCGTAATCAGGTACCCATAGGCGAACACCGCCGTGAGATCTTTCAGGAGTTGATAGCGGAGAAAGAAGTCCAGTTCCGTTCCGATGTGGTTCCCTCCCTTGGTAAACTGCGCGCTGCCGGCGGCGGTTTGGATGGGGCGATCGCGAGCGCTCCATACCGGCAACACATCGCCCTCGATGTTCAGCTTCGGCATGGTCGGTGGCGTATAGTTGGCGGTGAATTTGAGCGCCGTCAGTCCGGAGCCGCCGTAACATCCTGGCCGTCCTCCCAGCCCCTGCGCATCAAACCAACTCGGACAGGTTCCGTCGATGGGCGCCGGCGATCGGGCTCCGACGTTCATGGTGATGATACCCATCGTATAGTTGCCGTTGATGCCGTTGATATTCGCCCGCTTACCGCTGCTCAAATCCCCGGCATCCTGGCCGGAGCTATGGAGAAACGTCGCGCCGAGGTTCAATCCGCCTCCCATGTCGAAATCGCCGGTCAAGAGAAGGTTGTAGCCTTGGAGCAACGGCGCTGGACCATTCGGATTTTGCACGACACCACGGATCAAGTCGGCTTCGAACGTGCTGTGGAATCGCCCGTGCGTGACTTCTCCGGCGACGCCATAGATGCCAGCCTGTGCCGTTGCTGCCGGACCGAATCCCGGCAGAACGGGATTCAATTGACTGATGAACGATGGGCCTCGATCTCTATAGAGACCGGCAAAGACATCGACTCGCAGATCCTTGTTCGGACTGTATCGATAGTTGGCGAGATAGAGATCCGTATCACCTCCCGTCCCACCCGCTGATCCGTTCCCGACAAACACACCACCGAAGCCGGCTGCTCGGGTCGAATCCAAGATCTTGAGGTTGGCAAGAGTGATTGTGGAAGAAGGAGTAATCGGGACGTCCAAGCGAAGTGCATCGACGGCATCCTGAACCAACAACGCATTGCCAATTGTGAAGATTTGCCGGCCGGCCCGGAAACTCACCTTGTGTATATTAACCTGCAAATACGCCTGCAGCATCGAGAACGTGTTCTGTGTACAGTTGGTCGCTGTTCCTTCATTGCCCACTCCGGTACAGGTCACGTTGGCCGAGCTGTCCGGTCCAAAGGCGACCTTGCCCAAGCGAGATTGCCCTGTCCCGTTGGAACTGGTCAGAAACGGCGTGACGTGGCCTTCGACGCTGATCGGTCCTTCACCGCTGACGACGCTGACGTCCAAGACGTACCGCTGGATGTTGAAGGCGTTGGAGTCCTTTCGCGCATTGCTCGCATCTGTCAGATTGTTGTTGTAAAAACCCCGGATGCGATAGTCGCCATTGATGGTGAGTTTGGGACTTAAACTAGAGGGGCCAGAAAACTTCGGGCCAGGACGGAAATACCGCTCATATTCCTGTTCAGCTACAGGTGGAGCCAGTATGGGCGGGCCGGCTTCCTGGGCTAGGACGTAGCCGGCAGAGCAGACCAGACCATGCAATCCAAGAGCGAGCATGACAGTGAGTGGAAACCTTTTCATAATCCTCCTTTCATGAGGTCAGCCAGCTACGTGGGACCAAATAAAAAGCCCATCCCGGAGTCACTCCGCGATGGGCTTCTGAGCCTCGATGGGCTTCCGAGTCTCGATATGTCAGCGTCGTGACTGTGTCACGACGACGGCTTCGTTAGCAGCTTGTGGGACCCCGCAAAGTGAACAAGTTCATCTCTTGGCAGCGCGGACATTTGACTTGGACTTGAGACGGTCCGCTCATATCCCACCGCAGCAACAGACGGCCGCATCGCTGACATCTCACTTCTTGGAATGCCAGCGCAGCGGTCTCACCTCTTCTTGCCTCGTGAGCAATCTCCGAACGGCTCGGCATAGTTATTTCTCCCGCGTCTGGTGGAGATCAAACGGATGAGTTCCGATTTGGGGCGTCACGGATGAAGAGCCATACCGATAGACACACCCTAGGTTCTTCGACATCCGCTCTTCGTACCTCTTAATGAGATCATCGAGTTCGCGTTGCATGCGCTTCAGGTCAATCATGTCCCAATCGTAGCCTTTCGCCTCGACTAACTTGCGCATGTCATCGAACCGCCGTTCAGCTTGCTCAATCTGATGCCGTAATTCCAAGATGGTCGTCATAGTGTCACCGCCTTCTCAACTCTTCGTCCGTTGGACGCGGATCCAGAAATTCCCGTCGGGAAATTTGCCGCCATAGTAGGGGTCGCTCGCCGAGGGCGACGGGACGCCGGGGGCTCGAAATGAAAACTCGGCTCTCAGCTTCCCATCCCGAGAGCGCGCTTCATAGAGATCATACGGCGGTTCCTGATGGTGCGTGAGATTGGTGACGGTCCAGCCTTGGTTCAGCGCGACGAGAAACTGTTGAAATTGGTCTGTCGAAAGTGCGGTAAACAGATTTTCGAAATCACTCCGCAAGTCATCCCACATCGCATAGGTCTCGCCTTGCCTAATGCGCCGCAACACCGAGTCCCGGTCGAAGCGGAACGACGCCACCACCCGGCCTTCCAGTTCTAGCGGTAACCCGAGTGGATGATATTTGGTGTTGAACCAGACCACCAAGACGGAGGGAGATTTCCCGGCCCGGAGTACCGCTTTCGACGGAAGCTCCACAGATCCGGGCAAGGATGGGGCACCGTGCTTTGCAATCATCTCCATGGCCGACTCCCCAGGGAAGGCCGCTGCCCTGGAGGGGACCCCCCCCAGGACAGCGATGACCCCCAGGATCCAGAACCAGCCAGCTGCATGTGTGTCGCTCAAGAAATGGGTGAGACTCATGTGGCGATCTCCTTTGGTTTTGGTCAGCCCCTGCGGATGGCTGCCGGTGCACTGGTATTCCGTCATGAATTGGAAGGTGCCGCTCCGATTTCCATGATCTGACCCCGGTTGTTCCAATTCATATAGGCTTCAAGGGCATTCATTTCCTTGCTACCCAGCGGATAGGGCTTGCCTTGGTTCGGAATGGCGATACACCACCCCATCATCTCTTGCACGGTCGCGACATGTCCCAACTGCGGTTTGTATTTCGGATAGGTCTCCGGATGCGTGACCGAGCCATCCGCATGGCACATGTTGCAGGCTTGACCGTTTCCACTCATGGGGAGATCACGGCTGTGCCAGAGCTTGTCCCCCAGGGCAATCATCTCCTGCAATTCCTTCGTGCCGGTTTCGACGGTTTTGCGATCGAGGATTTCCCCGCTTTGAGCATCCTTGCGCTGCACTTCAGAGGTCAGGCCCGGCAAGGTTTGAACATCCATGGCACGCTGTGCATACACCCATACAGGCACCGACACGGCAACCGCACTGATCGCCAGCCACACGATTCGTTTCACGGTTCTCTGCCCCTTCATCGTCAAACCCTCCTTCCACTGAGCCTTAGCCGCTCAGGCCTTGACCCGAGACCATTCTTCATACTTGACGGACACTTCCCCTTGATCGTCGACGCCCATCGTATCCCAACCCAAGCCGCCGAAGATGTTCGCGGGATTGGCCCGTGGCATTTTCGGCGACCCGGCCGGCAATCCGCTGGTGGGATACGGATGCGGCCATCCCGTCGACAGGCTGCTGGCAAATTTGATGCTGCCGATTTGGTTCTTGACGATGTGATGCACATGCCCATGGATCACCTGGACATGTTCGTATCCTTCCAGGAGGAGATGCACCTCCGGCGCGTCCTCCGTCCAGAAGTTCCAGGGCTTGTAGTAGTAGTACAGCGGGGAATGCGAGAAGATGATGATCGGCGTGGTCTTCTTCACCTTTTTCAGATCATCACGGAGCCAGACCAGTTGCTTCTCACCGACATGGAAGGGACCCGGCAGGGGGTGATTCAGCGTACCGGCGATATCCATTCGTTCTTGAGCAGTGAGACCACGCGCCGTCCAGAAATCCCTCAACATCACCGTGTTGAGCGCGATAAAATGGACGCCATTATGGTCCCACGAATAGGTCGTCTTGCCGTAATGTTTGCCGTAGGACTCTCCCATATCGAGATACCAATCGTGCTCCCCAGTGATGTACTTGACCGGGGCTTTCAGCGGCGCGATGAGCTCGTCAAAGAATTTCATTTGCTCATCAGAGCCGTCGTGCACCACGTCGCCGAGCGACATAATGAAGTCCGGCTTCAAGCTCAGGTTGTTGACCTCCTGCACGCACCGCTCGACTCGCATCTTCATATAGTTGTTCTTCGGCCCCATCGTGTGGTGATCGGCCATCACCGCAAAGGTGAACGGCTTCACCGTCCCCATCCCTTGAGCCTGCGCAGGCGATGCGGACAGGAAATCCAGCGATACGAGCCCGCCAAGCGATGCTGCAAGACCGGTAAACGCGGACATCTTCATGAAATCCCGCCGTGAGACTCCTGGCCCCAGAAGAATCCCGTCATTGTCTTTCTTCATAGCTCCCTCCAAGGATGCTCGCCTCAGTTGCACGTGCAATGATTCTGCACCATCGATACGACACGCCATCAATTGCATTCGATGTCTTTTTATTCTTCAGTGACCACCTCCTTCCTGACGTCAGATGCCAGCTTCTTTGCACCTACGTCCCCTTGTAACTGTTGCGTAGTATCTAACCAGTGCATCTAACAGAGGAGCGCCGTGCTTTATTCCCTTAAAAGTTCTTGCGTCTTTCGGCAGCCAACGACAGGCACGTCGGGATGGACGAATAAAACTGCGTGGAGCCCAACTCAGAGCAACGAAGAGGCGAATTGAAAAGCGATTAGACAGAATACCGGGGGAAGGTACGGGGGGCCCAGAAGGTAAACATCTTCTTTAGGCTGAACCCCTAAATGGATTTGACTTGGCGTCCAACTGGCTCCTGCAACCGGCGGGCGCTGCTATGGCAGATTTGACACGCCTGCCTATTGATGTCCTGCGCATCAGACACAAAAACATAAGCCAACCCTTCAAGCGCCCAGCTCAGGGTTTGCAAGCCATGATAGGAGGACTGGTAAAAACGGACGTCTTTATCGATCATTTCCTGGCTGCCGAACAGTCTCACCCCATCTGCGGCCGTCATCACGAGAGATAACGGTCGACCGCCTACGTCATAGGCCAGAAAAACCGCCTTCTTCCCGTCAATCTGAACCAGGCGTCCGCCCATCAGTTTGAGGTTCTTAACCGGCCCCTGAGCGAGAGCGATCGTAAAGCCCGCCTGCTCCCGCACCCATTTCGACACCTGCAGCGGGTCGCTGCTGGTGACTTCTAAAGCGAGATCATGAGCAGCATAGCTCTCATGTGTGGCCACCGCCGCATCTACAAATTCCGGCACCGACGGCTGCCGGACCAAGAAGACACTGGTCGCAAGCACAATCAGTGCAACCGCGAAGGAGGGAACAAGCATCCACTTAAGCCGCACGCCCTGCTTTCGCTCGGTCACCTTGTTCAACGCCTGCTTCACCTTGCCTTCGAGGCCAACAGGCGCATGCGTGCGCGGAAGAGAGACTTTAAGGACATCAAGATACAGTTTTTCATTCCGGTACAGAGCGGCACAGTCCCGGCATCCCTCCAGATGAGACTGGATTTCGATGGCATCCCTCGCGTTCAATTCGCCATCGAGATACGGATGAAGCAATTTCCGCATGGCCTGACAATCAAGCATTGGGACTTAACCCCTTCACGTTTGGTTCATGTTGGTTGTCCACGTTGGCATAGGCCCGGAGCAATTGGCGCAACAGATCTCGGCCTCTCGACAATCGGGACATCACGGTGCCCATTGGACAGTCGAGCATATGAGCAATCTCGGAATAACTGAATCCTTCGATATCCCGCAATACCACGACGACGCGGAATGAATCAGGCAGCAGTTCAAGCGCTTTCACCACGTCTTGCCGAAAGATCTCATCTCGCCCCCCATGAACCGCATTCATTACATTCATGTGGCTATCGAGGGACTCAATCAATTCATCATTATCGCCGTGTTGCGTCTGCTCAGGGCACAGCACCTCTCGGGCCCGTTGCGGAACGCGATTGAGAAAAATGCGCTTCATGATCGTAAACAACCAGGCTTTGCAATTCGTTCCCTGCTCATAACGGTGGAAAAACTGTAGCGCCCGAACGTAGGTATCCTGGACAAGATCCTCGGCCTCGGCCGGGTCTCTGGTCAAGACCAACGCGAAGCCATACAACGCATCGAGGTGCGGGAGAACGATCGCTTCGAAAACATCTCGTTGTTTGTCGAGATCCATAGAGGCCAAACTAATGACCCCGGGCACGATCCTCACAAAGATAGAGCGGCATCGCTGTTCGTCGTTTTCAAGAGGCCGTGGTAGTTTACACTCCGGTGCCACAATTTGTATTGACTACCTTCTACCGGCACAAATTCCTATCTGTGTCGACTGCCGACAGAGGCATACATTGCAGAATCTCCCCCTTCCTGGTTGGTTAACAGGCGAGGGCCACCATTTATTCCGGAGGCAATTACTGTGATGTTTCAAAGTCTTAAATCCGCACATGCCGTTCATGGTTCGGCGGGACAGAACCATGTGAAGAAACGTCGCGCAACACCTGGAGGAGCTTAGAAGTCTCGATTGCGAGCAGCACACTCAGTAAGAGTCAACGACCGCTCGCGCACGATGCGCGACGGCCGCCAGGCCGTCAGAGAAGAGCGTAGAGCCTATGGATTGGTCAACAATCGCGCCGAGGGTAATGCGCCGCTGACGGTTCAAGCGCTGGTGGATCGCTTTCATGGAGACACCGGTGGCGCTGCCACCCGAGCCAACCTTTTCCTCAACCATTGCTGTTCAAGCCAGTTCCCCGAACAAGTCCCTCTCTTGCCCAGTGAAACAGCCGCGATCACTTCAGGAACGGTTGCGTGATCACCACAACCTCTTCCCTGCCCATGACTATGACTCCGACTGCACACGAGACTTCTCAGGCCGACCTGTCTCCTCGTTCGGCGAGGAAAGCCCTCTCTGCCAAGCCACAGCCAAGCCAACATGCCTATGCGATTCCCCGCTACCGAGTGATGCTGGTGAAGGAGAGTCTGGCACACCCCTCGCCCGTCACGATCAGGGATTCCCAGA
>FRDC01002351.1_pt1 | contig 117339 bp, 102 predicted proteins | sample 1106171 | NCBI WGS metagenome assembly FRDC01 (sample SAMEA3930566, study PRJEB13176) | freshwater metagenome | biome: Drinking water system; feature: drinking water; material: water | place: Singapore | collected 2014-12-20 | reverse complement strand
CCGTTTTGCCTAAATTAATGGGTCCTGACCCTAAAGCTTGGCGCGGAGATCCTGCCATGAATTATCGCCGCCAGACGCGCACCATCGAAATATCGGTCGAGCCGCAATTTCTTGCCGAGCAATCCTCGCCCGATGAGGGTGTTTTCTTCTGGGCCTACACCATCGATATCCGCAATCACGGTGCTGAAACGGTGCGGTTGCGCTCGCGCTACTGGAAGATCACGGATGCCAATGGGCGGGTGCAGGAAGTTCATGGGCGCGGTGTTGTCGGCGAGCAGCCGGTTCTGGGCAGCGGCGGGCACTTCCAGTACACCTCCGGTTGCCCGCTGAGCACGCCCTCGGGCATCATGGTCGGCGCCTACACCATGGAAGGGTCCGATGGCGAAACATTCGATGTTGATATTCCGGCTTTCTCGCTCGACAGCCCGCATATGCGCCGCGTCCTGAACTGACGGCGCATGGCCGAATTTCTCTCCAGCGAAGCTATTCTCGCCCGCCTCGTGTCGTTTGATACGGTCTCGTCGAAATCCAATCTTGATCTCATCGCCTGGGTTGACTCCTATCTGGGGAGCCACGGCATCCGCTCGCAGCGCATTACCGATCCCCTGGCGGCGAAAGCGAGCCTCTTTGCCACCATCGGCCCTGAGGGAGCCGGCGGCATCTGCCTGTCCGGCCACAGTGATGTGGTGCCGGTGGAAGGGCAGGCTTGGACCAGCGATCCCTTCACGCTGACGAGGAGGGGCGACAAGCTGTTTGGCCGCGGCAGCGCCGACATGAAGGGTTATATCGCAGTCTGTCTGGCAAAGATGGTGGCGAACAAGGCGACCGCCCTCACCACACCCGTCCATCTGGTGATCTCTTACGACGAGGAGACGACCTGCGAGGGCATCCTGCCGACGATTGCCCGCTTCGGCCATGATCTGCCCAAACCGCGCGCGGTTCTGGTTGGCGAACCAAGCCTGATGAAAGTCGCCAACGGTCATAAATCGGCGGTTGGTTATTTCACCTGTTTCAAGGGACGTGAAGCGCATTCATCGAAACCCTCGGATGGCGCCAACACCATTGTGGCCGGCGCCATGCTGGTGGCGGAAATCGAGCGGCTGGCAGCACAGTTTCGTGAGCGCGCTGATGCCACGAGCCCCTTCGATCCCCCTTTCACCACGCTCCATGTCGGTGTCTTCAAAGGCGGGGTCGCGCGCAATATCGTCCCCCTGGACACGATGGTGAACTGGGAAATACGGGCGTTGCCCGGCCTTGACATGCAGGCGGTCGTCGACAGCCTTTGCACCCATGCCAACCGTGTCATCCTGCCCTATCTCACGGCAACCGCCCCTGAATCAGCCATCACCCATGAGCGTCAGTTCTGGCTCAACGGTCTGGCGCCGGAAAAGGACTCGTTTGCCGAAGCTCTGGCGCTGCGCTGCAGCGGCGGCAACCACACCATCGTCGTGCCCTACGGCTCCGAGGCCGGGCAGTTCCAGGCAGCCGGCATCTCCACCATCATCTGCGGCCCCGGCGATATCGCCCAGGCGCACAAGCCGGATGAATGGATCGCGGTCAGCGAATTGCGCACTTGCGAGGCCTTCCTTGATCGCCTCTTCGAAGGCTGCCGCGCCGGCCTGTAATCTCAACCCGGTTTTCGATCTAGTCGACCACTTCCTCGGCGACGAAATCATAGGCGCGCGAACAAAATTCGCAGGTCACGTTGACACGGCCATTGTTGACGAGGCTGGCGCGCTCCTCGGCATCGAAGCTCTTGAGCACGCCGACGATGCGTTTCTGCGAACAGCGGCAGAAATCGCGGATCGCCTGCGCCTCGAAAACCCGCACGCCCTCTTCGTGAAAGAGACGGTAGAGCAGGGTTTCCGGCGATACCATCGGGTCGACCAGCTCATCGACGCTGATCGTCTCGACCAGCGCCTGGGCGGTCAGCCAAGCTTGATCGTCGCGATGGACGGGCGCCACGAAATCGGAGGGCGCATCGCCCGGCGGCAGATCGGCCATGCGCCGCCGCTCCGGACTTTCGGGCAGGAACTGCACCAGAAATCCGGTCGCCCGCCAGCCTGCCTGCATGGTGCCGTTGACCGGCGTGAAACTTTCAGCGACCGCCAGCTTGACGAGCGAGGGGATCTGTTCGGAGCGCAGGAAATAGGTGCTGGCCGCCTCCTCAAGGCTGGCGCCATCAAGCTCGACGATGCCCTGGTAGCGGTTTTTCATATCCGCGCCCTGATCGAGCGTCATCGCAAGATAGCCGCTGCCGAGGAGCTCCGGAGCGCTGATGCGTCCGGCTGATTGCGCTTGCGCCAGGCGTCCCTTGTCAAAGCTTGCGCAGGCGCGGATGCCGTCAGGGGCTTCGAAATCAGCAACCAGCATGCCGACCGGGCCATCGCCCTTGGTCTGCAGCACCATGCGGCCATCGAATTTGAGCGCGCTTCCCAGAAGCGTCGCCAGCGCTACCGCTTCGGCAAGCAATCGGGCAACGGGGCGCGGATAATCATGACGCGACAGGATGAGGTCGAGCACCGGGCCGAGCCTGACGATGCGCCCGCGCACGTCAAGGCTGTCCACCTGAAAGGGCAGAACACTATCATCGCGCACCGCGCGCGCCGGACGTGACGGCGCCTCGCTCACTCCTGCATGCCTCCCAGACACCAGGCAAGAATACCCTTCTGCGCATGCAGACGGTTCTCCGCCTCGTCGAACACCACCGAATTGGCGCCGTCGATGACGTCATCCGTCACTTCCTCGCCGCGGTGCGCCGGCAGGCAATGCATGAAGATGGCATCGCGCTTGGCGCGCGCCATCAGGCGCTTGTTGACCTGATAGCGCTTGAGGAGGTTGTGCCGGCGTTCCGCCTCGACATCGCCCATCGACACCCACGTGTCGGTGACGACACAGTCGACCCCGTCAACCGCCTGTTCGGGGTCCGTCGTGAAGGTGACATTGGCGCCTGCGCTGTGCGCCCATTCGATAACATCCTGACGCGGCGCCAGTTCAGGCGGCGCCGCCACCCTCAGTTCAAAGTCAAAGCGCGCGGCGGCATGCACCCAGGAAGCCAGAACATTATTGCCATCGCCCGACCACGCCACCTTGCGCCCGGCAATCGGCCCGCGATGCTCCTCGAACGTCATCACGTCCGCCATCACCTGGCAGGGATGCGAGCGCCGTGTCAGACCGTTGATGACCGGTACCGTCGCATTGGCCGCCAGCTCTTCGAGCACACCATGGTCAAGAATGCGGATCATGATGGCATCGACATAGCGCGACAGCACGCGCGCGGTGTCGGCAATCGTCTCGCCACGCCCCAATTGCATTTCGGCTGCCGTCAGCACCATCGTCTCGCCGCCCAGCTGGCGCATCGCCACGTCAAAGGATACGCGGGTACGCGTGGACGGGCGCTCGAAAATCATCGCCAGCATCTTGCCGGCAAGCGGTTTGTCCTGCGGTTTGCCGGCCTCGCGTGATGCCTTGGTCGCGCGGCTCCACTCGATCATGTGACGCAATTCCTTGCCCGACATGTCGCGCAGATCGAGAAAATGCTTCACCGCCGACACGGTTTTGCGCGCGCCGGAGCGCCGGGCCGAACTCAATGTCGACACGCCGTTTCTGCTCATGCCGCTTCCCCTTTTGTACTCGAAGCACGCGCCGTCTCGAATTCGCGGCAGGCATTTTCCAGGCTGACAAGGGCTTCATCGACGTCGCCGCGCGTGATTACCAGCGGCGGCAGGAGGCGCACCGTGTTGTCGCCGGCGCCAACCGTCAGCAGATGCTGCTTGCGCAGGGCCTGCACCACGTCGCCAACCGGCGGGATGACCTTGAGGCCCATCATCAGCCCTTCGCCACGCACGGCCTCGATCACCTGCGGATGGCGATCCTTCAGCGCCGCCAGCTTCTGCTTGGCATAGCCCGCAACATCGTTCACATGGTCGAGGAAGCCCGGCGCCAGCACCACATCAAGCACCGCATTGCCCACCGCGCAGGCCAGCGGATTGCCGCCAAACGTCGTGCCATGCGTGCCGGCCGTCATGCCGATGCCAGCCTCTTTGGTTGAAAGACAGGCACCGATGGGAAAGCCACCGCCGATGCCCTTGGCAATCGCCATGATATCGGGTGTGACATTGGCCCATTCATGCGCAAACAGCTTGCCGGTGCGGCCAACGCCCGTCTGCACCTCGTCGAAGATCAGCAGAAGGCCATGCTCGTCGCACAGGGCACGCAAGCCCCGCAGACATTGCGGCGGCACCGGGCGAATGCCGCCCTCGCCCTGCAGGGGTTCGATGAGGATGCCGGCAGTGTGCGGGCCGATGGCGGCCCTCACCGCCTCATGATCAGCGAAGGGGACCTGGTCAAAGCCATCGACCTTGGGTCCGAAACCCTCAAGATATTTGGCCTGTCCGCCCGCCGCAATCGTTGCCAGGGTGCGGCCATGAAAAGCCCCTTCAAAGGTGATCAGGCGATAGCGCTCGGGCGCTCCCTTGGCCGCATGATATTTGCGCGCCATCTTGATCGAGGCTTCAAGCGCCTCGGCGCCTGAATTGGTGAAGAAGGCATAATCAGCGAATGTCGCCTCGACGAGGCGGGCGCCCAGCTTTTCCTGTTCAGGAATGCGATACATGTTTGACACATGCCACAGCGTCTCGGCCTGCGCCTTGAGTGCCGCGACCAGATGCGGATGGCAATGTCCGAGCGAATTGACGGCAATGCCGGCGGCAAAATCAAGATAGGATGTGCCATCGGCGGTGAACAGGCGCGCGCCCTCACCTCGGGCAAATGCAAGCTCCGAACGGGCGAAGGCAGGCAGAAGCGGCGATGGCGTGGTCATGGGCGCATCCTTTCGGGCCGTTGGTCGTGAGCTTGGCTGGACTGACAAGCAGAGGGCTGCGGTACAAAAAAGCGAAAGCCGCCCACCGGCGGCCTGAGAGCATGAATTCTATTGAATCTTGAACTTATGTCAACTTTACGAAGGGTGAGGAAGGTTTCGTACGCGGACTCAACTTTGCCACACATCTGGGGATAACACGCTGACGGGGCCTGGCGCGCTTGCGCGTCAGATTCAGCCTGTAGTAGGTACGTAACTGCGGGCCACGACATATCGTGGTGGCGCAGTAATACAGCTTAACAGTCAAGGCGTGCGGAGCCGATTGCTACAGCAATAAGGCGAGCGCTGAGGGATTCCGTCCACGGACTGGCGGGGGGCATGATATGAACTGGACCGATGAACGCGTTGAATTGTTAAAGAAACTATGGACGGAAGACGGTTTGACCGCCACCCAGATCGCGCAGCAATTGGGTGGCATCACGCGTAATGCCGTGATCGGCAAAGTCCATCGGCTCGGCCTGTCGGGTCGGGCAAAGTCGGCAAGTCAGGCGCCACGCGCCGCCCGTCCGAAGCAGAAATCGACGGGTCATGTCCAGCGCACAGTGTCGTCCCGCCCCATCAGTTTTGGCGCCACCGCGCTCAAAATCGAGACCGAGGCCCAGATCGATGTCATTGCCCAGCCGGCGGTGATGATTCCTTTTCCCGCGCCAACGAACGACAAGATCGACATCACGCAACTCGGGTTTCGTACCTGCCGCTGGCCGATCGGTGATCCGGTCGCGACCGATTTCGGCTTCTGCGGCGCGGATAGCTCCAACGAAAAGCCTTACTGCCCCTATCATTGCGCGGTTGCCTATCAACCGTCCAATGAGCGCCGCCGCCAGGCGCAGCGCGATGTCCGCGCCAGGGTGTGAACGAGCCACCTTCGGCCGCAGAAAACGTCAGCCCGAGGCGCCGTCAGCCTCAGGCTGCAGCGCCGCGGCTGCTGAATTGATCATTGAATGAATAGCCAGCGCCCCGCACGGTGCGGATGGGGTCCATCATCTTTCCGCGATTGACGGCCTTGCGCAGGCGTCCGACATGAACATCGACAGTGCGCTCATCGACGTAGACGTCATGGCCCCATACACCGTCGAGCAATTGCATGCGCGAGAACACCCGCCCGGGCGATTGCATGAGAAATTCGAGCAGGCGGAATTCCGTCGGACCAAGATGGATCTCATGCCCGGCGCGTCGCACCCGGTGTGTCTCGCGATCAAGCTCGATATCGCCGGCACGCAGCTGGTTGGCCACCAGTTCAGGGCGGGAGCGGCGCAGGAGTGTACGCACGCGGGCCATCAGTTCGGGTATTGAAAACGGCTTGACGACATAATCATCAGCGCCCAGCGAGAGACCACGCACGCGCTCGCCCTCTTCCCCGCGCGCCGTCAGCAGAATGATCGGCAGACGTTCCGTTTCGCTCCGCGCCCTCAGCCGCCGGCACAGTTCAATGCCGCTGAGGCCCGGCAGCATCCAGTCGAGCAACACCAGATCCGGCTGATGCTCCCTGAGGCGCGTCTCGGCGTCGTCACCGCGCGCAACAGCATCAACCTTGTAGCCTTCCGCTTCCAGATTATAGCGCAGCAGCAAGGTCAGCGGCTCGTCGTCTTCGACAATCATCACCCGCGTATGCATGACCATGGTGGACCTACTGGGCGGCGGTGGGGATGCTGGATGTGTAGAGCGAATCATCACCTTTCGGCCGGTCTTCCGACAGATTTTCACCTGTCGAGACATAATACACCGTCTCGGCGATATTGGTGGCATGATCGCCGATGCGCTCGATATTCTTGGCCGTAAACAGGAGATGCGTGCAGGCGGTGATGTTGCGGGCATCCTCCATCATGTAGGTCAGCAGCTCGCGGAAGATCGAGGTGTACATCGCATCGATTTGCTCATCGCGTTTCCACACGCCGAGCGCCTTGCCCTGATCCTTCTGGGTATAGGCGTCGAGCACATGCTTGAGCTGTTCAAGCGCAATCTGGCTGATGTGGGAAACGCCATGCACCAGCTTCTGCGGCGGCACGCCGCTGCCCATGGCAATCACCCGCTTGGCGATATTCTTTGCCAGATCACCGATACGCTCAAGATCACTGCAGATGCGCAGCGCGCCGACAACATCGCGCAGATCGCTTGCAACCGGCTGTCGCCTGGCGATCAGCAAAATGGCGGCTTCTTCGACCTCCCGTTGCAACCTGTCGAGGCGCACATCGTCCCGAACGACAATCCCTGCGAGATCAAGGTCGCGTCGGCCGAGCGCCAGGACTGAATCAGCAACCGCCTTTTCAGCAAGCCCGCCCATTTCGGCGATCAGTCGCGTCAGATTTTCCAGCTCATCTTCAAACGCCTTGACGGTATGATCCACGGTATTTTTCCTCATGTCCTGTCGTGCAACACTCCTCGCAGCGAGGAGACGACACATTAGACAGCTTGATCGCAGCTTTTGCAGAAGTGCAAGCGGGTTACGCTTGCTTCCTGAGGCAATCGGGCGCGATGATCTGCGGAGACGTCTTTATGATCCTTCCTTGACAATAGGGTGACAGGACGCATCGCCTTGAAAGACTTCATCAAAACGCACGCAGAATGTCGAGCCCTCAGCGAGGGTGCTGTTGATCGTCAGCCGCGCCCGATGGCGGGCGAGGATGTGTTTGACAATCGCCAGTCCGAGCCCGGTGCCGCCCTTGGCGCGACTGGTCTGGGTATCGACCCGGTAAAAGCGTTCTGTCAGGCGGGGTAAATGTTCAGGTGCGATGCCAGGACCCTGATCGACCACGCTCACCCGCACCGCAGCCGCAAAGCCGTCTTGCGCCGGCTCGCGATCGATTATGATGCGCACCGTCTGTCCGTCGCCGCCATACTTGATGGCGTTCTCAATGAGATTTTCGAATACACGGTAGATTTCATCGCGCTCGGCCCTGATCGCGAAGGGCGCGCCCTCGCACGTCAGCTGCAATCGTGACTGGTTGTCATTGGCAAGCGGCGACAACGCATCGACCGTCTGGGCCACCACGGAGGACACGTCAATGACCGCCTGCGGCCTGACATGGGCGTTGAGCTCGATGTGTGACAGTGACAACAGATCATCGATGAGGCGCGACATGCGCAGGGCCTGCTGGCGCATGATGCCCAGAAAGCGGTCTCGCGCCGGCGTGTCGTTGCGGGCGGGTCCCTGCAGGGTTTCGATGAACCCGAGAAGGGAGGCGAGCGGCGTGCGCAACTCGTGACTGGCATTGGCGATGAAATCGACCCTCATCGTTTCAAGGCGCTGGCGCTTGGTTTCATCGTGAAGGATGATCAGCACATAATCAGGAATGCTGCCGGCAGATGACGGGTTGACGTGGATCGGCTCGACAAATGCCTCGAAGCTGCGCTCGATGGGAACTCTCTCGCCGAAGTGTACAGCCGGCGAGCGCCCGCCGGCGAGCACCAGGCGCAAGGCTTCCGTCACTGCGGGCACGCGCAGCACGAATGACAGTGGTTCGCCCATGCGCAGGCCGACAATGGCGCTGGCGGCTTGCTCATTATGCATGACGACGACGCCACGCCGGTTGACCACCACGCACGGATCAGGCAGCGCGGCGATCAGCAGCGCGCTGCGGTGATCGAGATCGCGACGCAGGTTATTTGCGGAGAAATCCGCCCGGTGCCGGCTATCGCTTGACGGGACGCTCGTCACAAAGATCGTGAGTGACAGTGCCAGGAACGCCACAGCACTCAGCCACCAGGGTGCATCACTCATCACAGCGAAGGCGATACAAACGGCGGCGCTGACGCCGATCAGCCACAGGCGTCCGCCGTCGGGCAGAAGCCGCACGCGCGCAGGCAAGGTCGCTGCGATGCGCGAGCGCTCCTGTTTGTCGATGACGCTCATGGGCCTCCGGGGAAGATGGCGTTCGGGAACAGGCTCGGCGACAAGTTTGCGGCGAATCGGTGACGAAGAGAAGACGCTTCCTTCAGCCTTTTGTCTGACACGCCGTTTCAGTGATATGTTTTCCTCCACGCTGGCAATCGGGGATTGAGCATATGGCACGAGGCATCAAAGGGCAGAACAAAGCCGGTGATTATGAGTCCTTCTCGCTTGATGCCAAAAAACTGCCAGCCGAGATCAGGGATCGCGCCTTCACATCCGGCGGCTATCCTTACGACAGCAAGTTCGACCGTGAGGACTACGATAAGCGCATCCATGAGCTGCAGATCGAACTTTTGAAGCTGCACGCCTGGACCCGCGACACGGGCGCGCGCATCGTCATTGTCTTTGAAGGGCGTGATGCCTCCGGCAAGGGAGGCACGATTGCCCGCTTCCTCCAGCACATGCCGCCACGGACCGCGCGGGCCGTCGCCTTGTCGAAACCTTCAGAAGCCGAGCAGGGCCAATGGTATTTCCAGCGCTACGTGTCGGCCATGCCGACGCGTGGTGATATCGTCCTGTTCGACCGCTCCTGGTATAATCGTGCCGCCGTTGAACCGGTCAACGGCTTCTGTACCAAGGATCAATGCAAGGCGTTCCTGAAAGAAGCACCGACGTTTGAGCGCATGCTGATCCGCGACGGCATCTACCTTTTCAAGATCTTTCTCGATGTCGGTCACGAAATGCAGCTCAAGCGCCTGTGGGCGCGCCACCAGGACCCTTTGAAGCTGTGGAAGCTTTCTCCGATCGATTTCAAGGCCGTTCACCAATGGCCGGCCTATTCGCGCGCCTTTTCCCGTATGTTCAAGAAGACCGACACTGATGACGCACCGTGGACGGTCATTCTTGCCAATGACAAATTGCGCACGCGGATCGCGGCTTTGCAGATCGTCTTGTCGCGCATCGACTATGCCGGCAAGGACACCGAACTGGTCGGCCATCCTGATCTCAAGATTGTTGGCGACGGGCGTTTGTTCATCGACCGTTACTAGGCACAGGCACCCGCTAATTGTCGCGGCTTTGCGCGCTGCTCGAGCCGGTCAGCCTGGCGGTTGAAGAAACGTCGCGCCGGTGCTTCGCACAATGTGTAGGTGAGGAAGGACAAGGCGAGGACGGCGGCGAGATAGGCAACCGCCATCGCATCCATCGCCCCCGCCGGGCCGAAGGCATAAAGCGCCTTCGGCTGCCCGTTAACCGCCACCGTCTCGATCAGCGACGTACCAAGCTCGCGCTGCGCTGAATTGACGAGGCGCTCGACCATCAGCACGACGAAATAATTCACCATGTAGATTGAATAGGACCAGGCGCCGAGCGCCTGGAAGACACGGCCAGTCATGAGCCGTGATACCGGCCCGCTCTCGAAGGCGAGAACAAACACCATGGCCGAGAAGACGAAAGGTGCGAGGAAGGCAAGGGGCCCGCGCCCGGCAGCCGACACGAAGACGATGACCGCAAGGATCATCAGCGGCTCAAGCCAGGCTGACCATGCCATCACCCGCGACCGCACAGCGCTGCCGGCGCGCTGCCACAGACGCTGCGTGACGACGCCGGCGAAAAAGCCGGCAATGCAGCGCAGGATGCCGAAATCATAGGTTGAATCCATGCCGCGCGGTGCCACGAGGATCAGCGTCAGAAGCGCCGCAAGGCTCAGCATCGTCGACCACAGGCTCAGGCGGCGCGCGCCCACAACACATACCGCCGCAAACAGGAGATACGTCCAGAACTCATCAGAGATCGACCATGAGGGCTGGTTCCATGTCAGCACCTCATAGAGATTGAGGCCATGAACAAGCGCGATATTGGTCAGGATCGTCGCGGGAGAGCTTGTGCCGGAGAAGGGCGGAACGTCCATCGCCACACCCTTCAGGCTGAGGGCGAGTTTCACGGCTTCAAAAGCAACGAACATCGCAAGCAGCAGCATATGCAGCGGCCACAGGCGCCCGAAACGACGTAGCGCAAAGGCTGCTGCCGGCTTCATCCCGTCCAGCTTGGCGCCATACGCATGAGCGATGACAAAGCCGGACAAGACAAAGAAGAAATCGACGAAGAGATAGGAATTGCGAACGATCGGCAGGTTGTAGAAGAAGCCATTGGCGTGGAGACGTTCAAGCGCCACGAGGAGTGCGGCAACGCCACGCCAGGCGTCGAGCACGTGAAAGCGCTGGGTCAATGGCGACATGGTGCTGATCCTCAATAAGCGTTCTTGAAGGTTGACGGGCTGATGAGCGTCATCACGCAGATGCGCAGATCAAACAGCAGCGACCAATTATCGATGTAATGAAGGTCATGTTCGACCCGCCGGCGCATCTTGTCGTCAGTATCCGTCTCGCCGCGCAGGCCATTCACCTGGGCCCAGCCAGTGATCCCCGGTTTCACATTGTGCCGGCGCGCATAAAGCGAGATGCGTCGCTCAAAGGCGTGGTTATGCGCAACCGCATGCGGCCTTGGCCCGACAATCGACATATCGCCGATCAGCACGTTGAAGAGCTGTGGCAGCTCATCGATTGAATAGCGGCGCAGCAGCCGGCCGATGCGGGTGACGCGCTGGTCGTCACGGGTTGCCTGCCGGATCGTCTGGCCGTCATCGAGTGTCGTCATGGTACGAAATTTGAAGATACGGAACGTCTTCTGGTTGAAGCCGAAGCGGTTCTGGAAAAAGAGCACCGGCCCGGGCGAATCAAGCTTGATCAGCACCGCAACGACCGCAAGGAGCGGCGCCAGGATGATGATCCCTGCGGTCGCGGCAACGATATCGAAAAGGCGCTTTGCCAGCCGCTCGCTGGCATGATGAGGCGGCCGCGTGATCTGCAGGCTTGAGAGCGGCCCTAGCTTGGCAACCGCCATGTCATCGAAACGATCAAGAATGCGCTCTGGTGCCAGATGAATGGCCGCCGGTATCGTCATGAACGCATCGATGCAGTGCTCGACCAGCCTATGGTCCGCCCACGGCACGGCGATGATGATGTCATCTGGTGTCAGCACCCTTGCCTTGGCGACGGCTTTCGAAAGTTCGCTGTCAAGCTCATGGCTGTCAGCGTGCACAAACGCACTGCCGACCAGTTCAAGCCCGGGACAATTGGCGCGGAAGCGGCGATGGAAGGCCAGAACATCACGTTCGCTTCCCACCAGAAAGGTGCGGCGCGTCACCATACGCCCATCGCTCAGCAGCGCCCGCGACAATCCGCCAAGCGCAAGGCGAAGCGCCGGAAGGGCGAGAAGGCCTGCGCCGAAGAAAACGACGATGGCCCCGCGCGAGTAAAGCTCGCTCGTTTTGGCCAGGAAACTGATGCACAGCACGCATACGAATGCGGTTGTCCACGTCAGCAGGTCACGTTCTGCACCACGCCGCGCCAGCGCATAACGCGCCATGCCATAATCGCCACGCGACAATTTGAGCAGGGCGTAGGTGACAGCAATGATGATGCCATAGGCAAGCGGCTTGCTGAGCGGCCCGAGGGACCCGTAAATGGTCGCATGATAGGCAAGGCCGGTGAGCAGGGCTGTCAGAACGATGACAGCCGTGTCGCACAAGAGTGCAAAGACTGAAAAGATGCCGCGTTCCGCGCTTGGCAGCGGTTCGACCATGAACAGGTCATTGGCGCGTTCGTCGGAAAGGGACATGACGCTTATTCTCCTGCGGCAACAAAACGGGGTTCGCTGACGGGCGGCTGGCCGGCATGTGCAAGCCGGCGCATCAGCGCAAACATCTCGGCGAGCTGGCGCGTCACCGCGAAGCTGGCGACAGAGGCAGCGATTCCTTCTGGCGTGTAGATACCCAGGCGGATGCCGTTCCACGCGGCGATCACGGCCTCGCTCATCGCCGCAGCGGTCTGCGCGCGGTCCTCGCTGCGAGCCACCATTTCTCCGCTGTGGCCCGATCTCACGATCTGATCGAATTGTGGCAGGTGAACGCCGGCATAGGGGCGCCCGCTTGCCAGCAGTTCAAGCAGGAAGCACGGCATGCCCTCGTAATAGGAGGTGAGAATGCCGACATGGGCGCGCCGCATGACAGCGGCGACCTGGCGTGGCGTCAGCGCGCCATGGCGTATGGTAAAGGCGGAGATTGCCGCAAACTCGCCAAACACTGTCGGGTCGGAGGCGCCGCAATAATGGAATTCGAAGGCGCCGTTCAATCTCGCGTGAAGTCTGGCCGCCACATCGAACATCAGCGGCGGGTCCTTGAAGGCATCGAGACGGCCGGCAAAGACAACCCGCAGCTTGCGCTCGCTGGTATCGAACGGGCTCGGTGAAAAGAGATCGCAATCAACCGACACTGTGCGCATGCCGATCTTTGCCGCATGGGCGGGATGGCGGGCGGCCACCCGTTCGCGAAGTTTCTGTGTGACGCAGAAGAGTTGCGCGGCAAGGCGCACCGCCAGCCATTCGGCCACTTCGTGCACCCACCAGTGACGACCAAGGATGGAATCCATCTTGTCGCCGCGCTGCCCCTCATTATGCAGGAGCGCCATCACCGGGTGACCGAGCAGGCGCGCAGGCAGCACCAGTTCAAGGCGCTCGACTTCGACGATGGCGGGCGATTTTGCCAACAGACGGCGCAGCATCGGCAGCGCCACTGTCAGACGCATGGCAAAGCGCAGCGTCACGGAAGAGGACAGGGAGGCTGCGGCATTGATCTGCGCCCCTGGCTCCACCCGCATGAGCGGCAGGAACGAAATGGTGCGGCCTTCGATATCGATTTCGCTGATACGGCCCGTCGGCAGATCGCCGCGCTCGTCGATGCCAACCAGCATAAGGCGCGCATCGGCGGGATGATGGCGCAGGAGATGGCGGATATGCGTCTCGATACCGCCGACTTTGGCCCCGCGTGGGTCCATGGTGTGGATGGAGACAATGGTAAACGACATGAGTGTATCCATTTGGGACGTCTGTGGCGCACAGGCGAACACATCGCCTTTCTCACGCTTGGTTTTGCGAAGAGCGTGCCAAAGGACAGGATCGCGTCGTTATTTTCGGTATTTTCCGGCAGCCGGCAGCATTTGCCGCAGCTTAACCTTAGCAAAGATGCTTAAAAGCCTATTTTTATTGGCCGATGCTACGGTCAAACGCTGTCAGGAACGCGGGGGCAGCAGCGGCGCTGGCGATCAGCGAATAGCCGCCTTCCTGAACGATCACCGAGGGCAGGCGCAAGCTGCCCCAGATAGCGCCGATCTGGGCAAACCCTGCCGTCGTCACCTTCAGCTTCGACAGCGGATCCTCGCCATGAGCGTCCCATCCGGCGGAAATCACCAGCGCCTCGGCGCCGAAAGCCTTGACGGCCTGCGCCAATGTCTGATTGGCACCAGCAAAGGCGCGGTCATCGGCGCCTGGCGCCAGCGGCAGGTTGAGCGTGAAACCACGCCCTTCCCCGTCGCCGATCTCGTCGCCATAGCCGGCGAAATAGGGATAATAGGCGGACGGGTCGGTATGCACCGATGCGTAGAAAACATCATTGCGGCGATAGAAGATCGCCTGCGTGCCATCACCGTGATGCGTATCAAAATCGATGATCGCCACTCGCGAGAAGCGCCTGCGCAGGCGCTCGGCCGCAATTGCCGCATTGTTGAGGAAACAGAAGCCTGAGGCGCGGTCGCTATAGGCGTGATGCCCGGGCGGGCGGCACAGGGCAAAGGAGGCGGGTGCGCCGTCCACGATGTCATCGGCGCCGTTGATGGCGGCCTGCGCCGAGGCGTAGGCGGCAGCGAAGCTTCCCTCCATGGTGGCGCAGGCCATATCGCCCATATACCAGCCGGCCTGACCGACGATGCCGGTGGTGCGCGGCGGCGCGCGATGCGCCAGATCGGCGCCCGCTCCCCGGTAGGGATGGACGTTCGGCCACACCTCCGGCCCGCGCGGCGACAGCGCGCTGAACCTTTGGTAGGCGGTTTCAAGAAAGCGCACATAATGATCGGCATGGACAGCCAGGATGGCCTCACGCCCGTGGTCGCGTGGCGTCAGGCTCGTCAGGCCGATGCCGACAAGCGCTGTGACCAGTGCGCTTGCCCGCTCAGGCGTTTCAAAGGGCGCAACGATGCGGCCATGCATCATGAACTGGGTGGGCTTGTGGGCGAGCTGGGTTTCAGAAAAATAAAGGTTCATCGCATGGCCTTGCATCAGGCGCGCCGCAGGGAGATTGAAGAGAAGCATAGTCGCTCGCTCCTTCCAAGCTGACCCCCGGTCGGGCGACCAAAGACCGCTTGTCGAACTCATCCAGTCGTCGCATCATCGACTTTACAGGCCACCAGCGGCAAGATGGCCATGACAGGGGAGAGTGTGACATGAGAACGGCGCGATTATTCCTCGGATGCCTGATGGCCTGTGTAACGACGCTGGCCGTTGCGGCTGATTATCCAGCGCCCAAAGAAGGCGCCTATATCGCTCGCGACTTCCGCTTTTCCTCAGGTGAGGTGCTCCCGGAGGTCAAGCTCCATTACACCACCATCGGGGATGCGAAGAACGAACCGGTGCTGATCCTTCATGGCACCGCCGGTTCGGGCACCGGCATGGTATCGCCGGGTTTCGCCGGCGAGTTATTCGGTCCCGGGCAGCCGCTCGATGCCACCAAATATTTCATCATCCTGCCTGATGCTCTCGGCGCTGGGAAATCGTCAAAACCATCTGATGGGCTGCGGGCCAAATTCCCGCGCTATAATTATGATGACATGGTGCTGGCCCATTACCGTCTCGTCACCGAAGGGTTGGGGATCAAACATCTGCGGCTGGTTCTCGGCAATTCCATGGGCGGCATGCATGCCTGGACCTGGGCCACCGCCTATCCCGGTTTCATGGACGCGGTCGTGCCGATGGCCTCACAGCCAAGCGCAGTTGCTGGCCGTAACTGGATCCTGCGTCGTCTCATCATCGACAGCGTGCGCAATGATCCCGCCTGGAACAATGGCAATTACACCGCCCAGCCACCGGCGCTGAAAACAGCCAACGCCTTCTATGCCCTTGCCACCAATGGCGGCAATCAGGCGCTGCACAAGGCTGCCGCCACCCGCGAGAAGGCCGATCAGCTTCTCGACAAGCGGTTGAACGATCCTTTTACCGCAGATGCCAACGATTTCATGTACCAATGGGATTCATCGCGCGACTATGATCCCGCTGCCAAGCTCGAGACCATCACCGCAGCCGTCCTTGCGATCAACTCGGCTGATGACGAGCGCAACCCTCCCGAGCTTGGTATTATGGAGCGTGAGCTGAAGCGGATCAAAAACGCCCGCCTCTATCTCATTCCCGCCAGCCCGGACACGGCAGGCCATGGCACCACGGGACAGGCGAAGTTCTGGAAGGCACAATTGCAGGAGTTTCTGGCAAATGTGCCGCGAGCCGCGCAAGCCGGCCGGTAGCGTATTCTGGCGCGGACTTGTGGCCCGTGTGATGGCGACCCCGTGCGCGGCTGCTCAGAACCGCGCGTGCAGAAAGAGGCGGACGCTGCGGCCCGGCAGCAGGATTTCGTCCTTTCTGAACGAGGCCGCATTGCGTACCTGCTCGTCGAGGAGATTATCGCCACGAATGCCGATGGTGAATTCCCGAATGCCGCTTTTTTTGCGGTCAGTCGGCTGGGTGTAACTCAGCTCGGCGCGCAGCAGGGTATAGCCGTCCGTTGTCGTCTCATTGGCCGCGATCTGGCGTTGGTCGAAGGCGTGCAAGACATTAACGCGCGCGAACAGCCCATTCTCGCGCCAGAAAAACCCACCGCCGAGACGGTGGGGCGGAATGCGCGGCACGAAGGTCCCATCGTCGAATTGGGCGCGCACGAAATCATATTGAGCGTCGACGCCGATGACACCACCGCCATCGGTGTGGGTCGCGTCCCATTGGGTTGCTATTTCCGCCCCGAAGAAAATGGCGTTCTGCTGGGTGAACACAATTTGCTGCAACGATCCGTCGCCGCCGCAGCTTGAGAATTCTTCGTCGCAGCGCACTCCCGTCACCCTTCGGTAGATGAAATCGGTGTAGCGGGTGAAATAGCCGGTCGCGTCGACGCGCAGCGGGCCTTCGGCGCGCCGCAAGCCGATCTCGACCGTGCGCGCGCGCTCGAGCTTGAGATTGGGGTCGCCGATTTCGAACGTCGCGGTCGCATCGTGCGAACCGCGCGAGAAGAGTTCGGCTGCCGCTGGCGCCCGCTCGACATATTGCCCCGAGATGCTGCCGACGAAGCCGAAGGGAAGATCCTGCAAAATGCCGAAACCGGCGCTCTTGGGGGTAAAGCGTCGGGTGAACGAAGATTGGGCGAGCGCGTCGGCGGCAAGCAGCGGATTTCCGTCGGCGCCGACCTCGCCGGTTGGCGAAAAGCTCGGCAGGAAACTTGCGGGAAAGAAGCTGGTTGTCCCAGCCGCTCTCACCGCTTCGATACGCCCCGAGGCCTGCAGGCGCAAACCAGCGCCAAGCTGCAATTGTTCGAAGAGATAGCCGGCGAGCGAACGCGTATCGGTCGGGGAGAGCAATCCCCCCGCCTCGCCAGAGGTGCCAAGCTTTGCCAGGTCGCCCTGTACGCCCGCCGCGCCAACCAGCGTTCCGAACACGGTCTGCACCGGCACGTGCTGGACTTCCACTCGCCCCTCGACCTGCCGGTTGGTGAAGGTGGCGCGAATGCTGTCGATGCCGGCATCGTCCAGCCCGCGCTCATTGTGCTTGTAATCGGAGGCGCCCAGCCAGAAGCGCACGGCTTCGAACAGGCCACTGTCGAAGCGATACTCGCCACGCGAAAAGAGTTTGTCTTGCGTCGGATCCAGGCGGGTGCGGGAGGCAGCGGCGTCGCCGCCAGGGATGCCGTAAAGCGCATTGTAATGGCTGTAGCCGAAGCCAGCGAAGCCCGAATGTCCAATGTAGGAAAGTCCCGCTGCTCCGCCTTGCGCGCGTGCCGCTGAATTGATCTGGCGCCCGAGCGGGGTACCGTAATCGTCGCTGGCGGTGATGAAGCCGTCGACATGCAGGGCGACATTGTTTGCCCCGATGTCGATCGAGGCGGCGCCGTTGCGCCCTCGCTCGGCGGAGGATAAGCCGCCAAGGACCTGCCCGGAGTAGCCATCCACCGGAAGAGAGGTCGGGATGCGGCTGTTTTCCGCGCTCACCACCCCGCCGATCGCCTGGCTTCCATAGCGCAGTGTCGCGGGGCCGCGAATAACCTCGATGCGATCATTGACCAGCGGATTGATCGGCACGGCGTGATCCTCGCCGATTGTCGAAACATCCTGCACGCCGATACCGTTTTCCTGGATGCGCACCCGGAAATTGTCGAGACCGCGGATGATCGGCCGGTTTGCCGCGCCCGGCGCGTAGGTCGAGCCTGAAATCCCGGGCCGATCGGCAAGCGCGTCTCCCAACGTCGTGGGCTGCTGGCGTATGATGTCGGCGCGAGGCACCACGGTTACGGATGAGAAAGTTCCGGGCACGACCGGCAATTCCCCGTCGGCAAAGCCGCCTCCGGCGTTTCCAGAACCCGAAACGATCGGGCTGGGTGCTGTGACCGTGATTTGCGGCAAGGTGACAGTCTGGGCGCGAGCGCCGGTGCTGGCGAGAAGGAAAACCAGCGATGGGCCGGCGAACCGGCGAAGGGGCAGCGAAAAGGGCACAGCGCTCTCTCTTTCAATAATGTTATGTTATAACATTACATTTAATTTTTCCAGATCCCTATGTCAAACTGTCTTTTGATCGGTCAGCACACCGCCAGTGGCTCCTGCCGCGCGCGCTGTCTATTTGCCGACCTTGCACCCAGCTCTTGCCAGAAGGCGGCAATCGCTTAGGCTGCCGCATTAATCAGGAACGTATGAGCGGGGCGGGAACGTGATGGCGAAAATTGGCTTTCTGGGCCTTGGCAATATGGGCGCGCCGATGGCGGCCAATCTGCTCAAGGCCGGCCATGAGGTGGTAGGCTTTGATCCGATGCCGGCGGCGCGGGAGGCAGCCAAGGCGTTGGGACTGACGCTTGCCGCCTCGGCCAGGCTCGCGGTGAGCGAGGCGGATGTGGTGATCTCGATGTTGCCGGCGGGCAAGCATGTGCTCGCCCTCTACAGCGGCCCTGACAGCGTGCTTGCTGAGGCCCGCCACGGCACGCTCTTCATCGATTGCTCGACGATTGATGTTGCCTCGGCCCGTCTGGCAAGCGAGGCGGCCGTCAAGGCCGGCATGATGGCGCTTGATGCGCCGGTCTCGGGGGGTGTCGGTGGCGCTGCTGCCGGCACGTTGACCTTCATGGTGGGTGGCAGTGGCGAAGCCTTCCAGCGCGCCAGACCTGTTCTGGAAGCGATGGGCAAGCGCATCGTCCATTGCGGTGGCGCGGGCAACGGACAGGCAGCCAAGATCTGCAACAACATGGTCCTTGGCATTTCCATGATCGCGGTCAGTGAAGCCTTCGCCCTTGCCGGCAAGCTTGGCCTGTCGCATCAGGCGCTCTTTGATGTTGCCTCGACCTCTTCCGGCCAGTGCTGGTCGCTCACCACCTATTGCCCGGTACCAGGACCGGTGCCGACATCGCCCGCCAATCATGATTACAGGCCGGGATTTGCCGCAGCCCTCATGCTCAAGGATCTCACCTTGTCGCAGGAGGCGGCCGAAGGCGCAGGCGCGATGACGCCGCTTGGCAGCCACGCGGCGGCCATCTATGCCCGCTTCGCCGAACTCGGGCATGCGAACGAAGACTTCTCTGCCATCTTTCGCCACATCGATCAGGGTCTGATCTGACCCCTTGGAGAACCAGCCATGCACATCGAACCGGGCGTCCTGAACGCTGCCAAGATCGTCTATGCCAATGCCGCCGCCGCAACCGTTGTTCTGGGCCAGAGCCGCTCGCTGTGGCGGGCCCCGCCATTGATCATCTCCACCCTTCTGGCAGCGCTGTTCTTTTCCCTCTTCATGGAAATCTACCATGTGAAGATCGGCCCGTCCGAACTGCATTTCATCGGCGCCTCGGTCGTTTATGCCGTTTTCGGTTTTGTGCCCACGCTCCTTGGCTTTGCGCTCGGCCTGTTGCTGCAGGGCGCCTTCTTCGAGCCCGAAGATCTGGTCCATCTAGGCGTCAACAGCCTGTCGCTGATTGTGCCGCTGTTTGCCGCTCATGCGCTGGTGGGCCGCCGCTTCTTCTCCGCCGCCAACAAGATGCCAATCGGCTTTGCTGCCATCATCCGCTTCGACGCCATTTATTACGGCGGCGTTGTGGCGATGGTAGGCTTCTGGCTGGCGCTGGGAACAGAGGTCGCGGCGTTCTCGGCCTGGCTCACCTTCGCGCTCTCCTATGTACCGCTCATTCTGTGCGAGCCGCTGTTCACCGCTCTGGCCGTCCGCCTGTTGAAGAAGGTCGAATCAGCGCCGGGGATCACCGCCTACACCATGGTGCCACGCCTCAGCATGTGAGGGGTATCGCCCGCTCACTCCTCGCCCATGGCAATCAGCGACGCATTGCCGCCGGCGGCTGAAATATTGTTGCTTACCACCTGCTCGCTCGCAAAGCGCACCAGATAATGCGGACCGCCGGCCTTGGGGCCGGTGCCCGACAGGCCGCGCCCGCCGAAGGGCTGGGAGCCGACGATTGCGCCGATCATGTTGCGGTTGATATAGAGATTGCCGGCGGGTGAGCCTGCTTCCACGAGAGCGGCATTGGTGTCGATGCGGGTCTGGAGCCCCAGCGTCAGCCCATAGCCATTGCCGGCGATCTGCGCCAGCAGGCGCTTGAGGCCAACAGGCTCGCCATGGGTGCCGCGCGTTGCTTTCCAGCGCACGACGTGGAGCACAGGGCCGAAGATTTCCTCCTTGAGATCGCTGACGTCGCTGATTTCAAAGATGTGCGGGGCAACGAAAAACCCTGGCGTCTCTGTCTTTGGCAGGTCTCCGGCAAAAACGGTGTGCGCCTCGTGCTTGAGCCGCGCGATATGGCTCTGCAGCCGCTCGCGCGCTTCAGCATCAATGACCGGACCGATGTGAATACGTGGATCGCGCGGGTCACCGATGGCAAGCTCGGCGGCAGCGCCTGCCACCATGGTAATCACCTTGTCGGCGACATCCTCCTGCACGCATAACAGACGCAGCGCCGAGCAGCGCTGGCCGGTGGAGCGAAAGGCGCTCATCACCACGTCATCTGCGACCTGCTCGGGCAGCGCCGTGGCATCGACGATCATCGCGTTGATGCCGCCGGTCTCGGCGATGAACGGCACGATCGGCCCATCCTTGGCGGCAAGCTGGCGGTTGATCAGCCGGGCGGTGTCCGTTGAGCCGGTAAAGGCAACCCCCGCGATGCGTGGATCAGCAACGAGTGCCGCCCCCACCCGCCCATCCCCTGGCAGCAGAGCCAGCACATTGGCCGGAATGCCCGCCTCAAGCAGGATTTGCGTCGCGAGAAAGGCTATCAGCGGCGTCTGCTCCGCAGGCTTTGCCAGCACCGCATTGCCTGCAGCGAGCGCCGCCGTTACCTGACCCAGAAAAATCGCCAGCGGGAAATTCCACGGCGAGATGCACACGAACACGCCACGACCTTTGAGATAAAGGCGATTATCCTCGCCCGTAGGACCTGGCAGCATTTGCGGGGACGCAAACAGGCGGCGCGCTTCGCTGGCATAGAAACGGCAGAAATCGACCGCTTCCCGCACTTCGGCGAGCGCGTCATCAAGCGTCTTGCCACCTTCGCTTTGCAGCAGGGCCAATAGCGCACCGCGGCGCGCTTCCAGGAGATCAGCCGCGCGCTCGAGGCATTGGGCGCGCTTATCGACCGGCAGCGCGCCCCAATGCGGCTGCGCCACAAATGCCGTATCAGCTGCCAGCCTCACGGCCTCTGCATCGCTGTCGATGACGCTGCCGCAGGTGCTGCCATCAACCGGACTTGAGACCGGCGCCGCAGGGCCTGATTGCGCCTTGCCATCGATGAGGGGTGCGGCCACGACATGCGCACGCCCGGCCTGCACTTCGGCAAGAAGCCCGGCAAGACTTTTGGCATGGCCGAATTCGACCCCGCGCGAATTGCGCCGCTCCTTGCCAAAGAGGTCCATGGGCAGGGCGATCTTCGGGTGGCGCGCCCGGGCAGGGGCGGCAATCAACGCAGCCGGGCGCTGCAGCAGGCTTGCAACCGGCACATCGGGATCAGCCGCGACGTTGACAAAAGAAGAGTTGGCGCCGTTTTCGAGGAGCCGGCGCACGAGATAGGCGAGGAGGTCGCGATGCCCGCCAACCGGGGCATAGGTGCGGCAGGCAACCCCCGCCACCTCGCTCATGAGCGCGCCATAGGCAGCCTCTCCCATGCCGTGGAGGCGCTGGAATTCAAAGCCGTCCGGTTTGCCGGCTGCCTGCATGATGGCGGCGATCGTGAGTGCATTATGGGTGGCAAACTGCGGGTAGAGGCGCGGGCGTGCGGCCAGCAGCGCCTGCGCCGCAGCTATATAGTTGAGATCGGTCATCGCCTTGCGGGTGAACACCGGATAATCGTCAAGGCCGCGCTCCTGCGCCCGCTTGACCTCGCTGTCCCAATAGGCACCCTTGACGAGGCGGACCATGAAGCGCCGCTCAAGGCGCTGGGCAAGGCCGTCGATCCAGCCGATCACCTCCAGCGCCCGCTTCTGGTAGGCCTGGATCGCCAGTCCGAAACCATCCCACCCGGCAAGCGAGGAGTCGCTTGCGGCCGCTTCGATGACGTCGAGCGATAATTCGAGGCGGTCGGCTTCTTCCGCGTCGATGGTGAAATTGAGATCGAAGGATTTTGCCGCCTGCGCCAGACTAACTACCTGCGGCACGAGTTCGGCCATCACCCGCTGGCGGCTCACGGCCTCATAGCGCGGATGGAGCGCCGACAGCTTGACCGAAATCCCCGGGCGGTTGGGCAGCGGCGCATTGCCGGCCGCCCGGCCAATTGCCGCGATCGCCTGTTCATAGGAGGCGAAATAGCGCCGGGCATCGGCTGCCGTGCGTGCCCCTTCACCCAGCATGTCGAATGAATAGCGATAGGATCGCGCCGTGCCACCCGTGGCCCGCCTGAGCGCCTCCTCGATCGTCTCGCCCAGCACGAAATGGCTGCCCAGAACCCGCATCGCTTGGCGCGTCGCTTCGCGCAGCGTTGGCAGGCCGAGGCGCCTGCCAAGCCCGGCGATGATCCCGTCCGGCGTCTCGCCGGGGCGGATGATGCGGGCTGACAGTCCCAACGCCCACGCCGAAGCGCTCACCAGCAAGGCGTCCGATTTGGCCTCATGATGGGCAAAATCACCCTGCCCGAGCTTGTCCTCGATGAGGCGGTCGGCGGTAGCCGCATCCGGTACTCTGAGGAGTGCTTCGGCAAGCACCATCAGCGCCAGCCCCTCCTTGGTCGAGAGCGAATACTCGCGCAAGACATCCTCAACACCGCCAAGCCCTCCGCTTTTGGCGCGAATGGCGGTGATGAGGCGGGTGGCAAGCGCATCAATCTGCTGCTCGCCGGCTTGATCACGCCCGGCCTCGCGCAGCAGGCGCACGGCAATCGCTTCGTCAGGGCTTGCATAGTCAGTACGGAAAGCGCTCATCGGCATCATCTCGCAGCTCACGATGCGTATGACTGTGCGATAAGAAATGTAGTGATACCAGCATTGATTTTATATTTTTTATGAGGAAAAATATATCATGAACTGAAATAATAGTGATTATCACATGTCGATGCCTGACCGTCTGGATCGCCGCCTGCTCAGCCTCCTGCAACAGGAAGGGCGCATGACGACTGTCGAACTCGCCGAACGTGTCGGCCTGTCGCCGACTGCTGTCACCGAGCGTGTCAAGCGCCTGCAGCGCGATGAAATCATTCTCGGCTATGGCGCGAGGCTGTCGCCGGAGAAGCTGGGCCGCGGCTTTCTCGCCTTCATCGAGATCACGCTCGACAAGACAACTCCTGATGTTTTCGATCGCTTTGCCACCGCCATCAGCCGCGTTCCCGACGTTATCGAATGCCATATGGTCGCTGGTGGTTTTGACTATCTGGTCAAGGTGCGGGTGGCCGACATGGCGGCCTATCGCCAGCTTCTGGGCGAGGCGATCCTGGCATTGCCCGGCGTGCGCGAGACGCGCACCTATGCGGTGATGGAAGAGGTCAAAAGCTCGCCGGACCTGCCCGTCTGAGGCAGGGCGGGCCGCAACCTTTCCGCAACATTGCCGTTTGGACAGGTTGATGAACCGAAATTGAGCAGCGCTCTCAAAACCGGTTCAGGGCCATTGCTCATAATGGCCCCATCGTCATTCCGACGATCCTGTTTTAGGAGAAATGCCATGAAGACCTTGTCCCGCCTGTCGCTGTCTGTCGCGCTTGTCGGCGCGGCTTTGGGATTCGCCTCGCTTCCCGCTTCTGCAGCGCCGTTCGCGCCGGTTGCCGCCACCACTCTGAATGCCGCCGCCGCGCCGGCGATTGAAAACGTCGCCTGGGTGTGCGGTCCCTATCGCTGCTTCCACCGCCATGGTCCGGCCTATTGGCGCCAGCGCCCCGTTTTCGCGCCACAGCCCTTCTACGCGCCGCGCCCCTATTACGGCCGCCACGCATTTTACGGCCACCCTCATCCCGGTTACGGGTATGGCCGGCCTCGCTACGGCTGGTGAGTCAGGCGTCTGGGACACTGGCGCCGGAAACGGGCCATTGATGCTCAGCGTGCGGGCAGCGAGATCACCGACAAGCTCGCCTGCCCGCGCGCTTCGCCCGTGACGCGCAAGATGGTTGCGTCAAAGACGATGTCTTGCAGGTTGAGATCGCTGATCGTCACGTTGACCTTGACATCGCTGCGGCTGGCCTCGACCTGGCTGGCTGCCGCAGCGATGCGCGCTCTGGCATCGGCGGCGAAGGGCTTCAGGTCAATCTGCGCCCGCTCCGCAATCAGCGAGGTGATGTAAGGTGTGGCAGCGGATGCCGCAGCCCCGAGGAGCCCGAAGGCCGCTTGGGATTTGACGTCGAGGGTGATGTCGACAAGCTTCAGTGATTGCGTCGCCTTGTCGAGTTCCGGCCGTCCCCACAGATAAACCTCGCCGTCAGCCGAGAGGCCAAAGAATTTTTTCTCGGTGATCGTTACCTTGAGCGCGAGCAGCAGACGTTTTCCGGAAGGCGTGAGATCAAGCGCGCGGATCGTCACTGTTGCCGGGCCGGATTGATCCTGAGGGTAGGTCTTTCCGGCCAGTTGCGCCGACAACAGCCTGTTCAGCTCCCTGAAAGGAACGTCAATGGGCAACGCCACGGTGATGCCGCCGGCATTGTGCGCTGGCAAAATCTCAAGGCGCGAGGGAAACGGGCACTCCGGTTTTGTTGCCTCGGGGAGAATGCGGGTCTGCGCCCGCAGACCAAGCAGCAGATGCACGCCCTTGGCATCAATCACCGGCTGGGCGGCGACCGCCGCGACCGGCTTCACCTCGACATAGAGCGCCGGCGCGCCGGGTGCGACCGTCGGCAGCACCTTCGACAAGCACAGCCGTCCCCATTCCTGACGGGCGAGATTGATGATGCGGTCATCGCCGCGCAGGGTCTCTTCGGCTTTGACGATCTCGGCCGCAAGCACCTGATTGACCAATGGCTGCAGTTCGCGGGCAATATTCAGCTTCACTCCTGAAATCGTCAGAGGCACCTCCTTCAGCGTCACCTTGCCGGTAAGCCGAGGGGCGATGTGCCAGTCAGGCATCAGTTGCGGGCGTGCCTGTGCGCTGACGCTGCCCGAGATCGCCACCGTCTGGTCGAAGCGCAGATTTTGCAGTTGTGAGCCGATGCGCCCGCCAATCAGCCCGCCAAGACTCTGGGTGACGCTGCCGGCGCCCTGGCCGCTTACATGGACATTGCCTTTCAGCTCGCTTCCAACCGAAAGCCCGCCACCCTGGGCCGCGAAGGTGATAGGGCTGCGATCAATCATGTAGTCGATCTGGGCCTCGCGAAACAGCGACGGGGCGGGATTGGGCCTGGTGCCGGAGAGATGCGGCGGTGCAGCAGCGTTTGCAGCCGCGGCGATTGTTTCCAGCGGAATGTTGATTGGAATAATCAGATTTGACTGGCGCACCGCCGGCTGCAGTGGCGTCACGGATTCAACGAGTGGCCGCTCCTGCGTGATCGATCCGCCGCTCAACGAATGCAGCAGGAACACCCCGCCCGCCGCAACCACGCACAGCCCGGCAGTGATCATCAGAAAGCGGATCATCTACAACCTCCGCGACATGCAGTCGCAGAGGTTAGACGGCAATGGCCGCAGCCGCTACAGGCTTGTTGCACAAAACGACGATATCGAGCGCGGAGTTTGCTCGTCAGGCGACCTGTTCAGCGGCCTGGCGCAGCGAAAAGCTCATATCATCAAGCGTGATGGCATGGGCGCTGAGGCTCCTCAGATCACGGCGAAACCGCATCGACAGCGTTTCGGCGATCTCGCTGGCGACTGCCGCATTGCCATCATGGATGAGGCAGAGCTCATGCCCGAGCTGAACGATTTGTTGTTCGAGCTCGCCCATCGCCTCATCGACCGCACCGCCCTGCGCGGAGAGCGCCCAGACACGTCCATGCGCCCGCGCCAGCCATTCCGCCGCTGCCGCATCGTCCATGCGATGGCGGTACACTGCACGCAACGCGTCGATGGCAAGCGGCTCAGCCCACCGCCATATTTCGTAACCATGTACGACCTGTTCTGGTCTTAACGTCATCAAGCACTCCTTGCTGATGAGACAACATTAGCAAGATATGCTTGACGTGTGATTAAGATGGGGACGTATTTTCACTGACCATCTGCTTGTGCGCCCGCATGAGCGCGCCTTGTCGCATCAGGCTTCGCCTCACGCTGTCGCTCGCCAAGGTCCTGGGGATGTCATCAAGCGGGACAAAGGGCGCATCCGGACAAAAGCAGTGGCAAAAAGCGCCGGCGGGCGCGGCCAGATACACCTTATTTGGCGCCGGCCGAGGCGTGAAAACTGTAAAGTGTCACCATGCGGCCTCCCGCTCCGGCAAAGGAACTTGCCAGCAGCGTTTGCACACCGCAAGCTGTTATCGGTAAAGCCGTGTACCAAGCGGTAAAAAACATCTGGTGAGGAAGAGCAAGAAGATGAAACTGGCTTCAATGAAAGGCGGACGGGATGGGCGTCTCGTGGTTGTCTCTGACGATCTGACGCGGGCGACCGATGCCACCGCCATCGCTCCCACGCTTCAGGCCGCACTTGACGACTGGGATCATTGCGAGCCGCTGCTGCGCCAATTGGCCGAAAGCCTCGCTCATGATGCCGTGCCCTCGATCCGTTTCCACGAACGCGATTGCGCCGCGCCGCTGCCGCGCGCTTATCAATGGGTCGACGGCTCCGCCTATCTCAACCACGTGGAACTGGTGCGCAAGGCGCGTGGCGCCGACATGCCCTCGTCCTTCCTCACTGATCCGCTTATGTATCAGGGTGCTTCCGACGGCTTCATGGGGCCGCGCGACCCCATACGCCTGGCTGATGCGGCCTGGGGTATCGATTTCGAAGCAGAAATTGTTGTCATTACCGACGATGTGCCGATGGGTATCGACCCGCTGGCAGCCCTTGCTCACATCCGCCTGGTTCTGCTTGTCAATGACGTGTCGCTGCGCAATCTCATTCCCGCCGAACTCGCCAAGGGTTTCGGCTTCCTGCAGGGCAAGCCATCGTCAAGTTTCTCGCCAGTGGCCGTGACGCCCGATGCGCTCGGGTCAGCCTGGCAGGGTGGCAGGCTCGACGGAACGCTTCTGTGCACGCTCAACGGTCGTCTCTTCGGAAAGCCGAATACGGCAAAGGACATGAATTTCGACTTCGGCCGGCTGATTTCACATGCGGCCAAGACACGCTCGCTCGCGGCCGGGACGCTGGTGGGTGCGGGTACGGTCTCCAATCGCGGGCCTGATGGCGGGCCGGGAACCATGGTTGAGGAGGGCGGTCTTGGCTATGCCTGCATCGCCGAGCGCCGCTGTGTCGAGACGATCAGGAACCGCGAGCCGGCGACGGCCTTCATGGTTCATGGCGATCGCGTGCGCATTGAAATGCTCGACGCCAAACGCCACTCGATCTTCGGCGCCATCGAGCAGTCGGTCGAGATCGGCTGACGTCACCGGCCATGGATGATCCCCTCACACGCGCGCTCTTCTGGCCCTTCAGCCGTGGTCTGCTTGATGGCCCGGGCGCAGGTAGTGCTCCCTGGCTCTATCTCAATGCCCGGGCGGGCGCCGATGCGGATGATGAGTGGCACACAAGCCTTGTCTGCCTGCAGCCGGACAAGGCACATCACGACATGCTGGTCCGCCGCCGTTTCAAGGTCGTCAGTGAGCGTGCAGATGGCGATCTGTTTGCCGGCACGCTGGTTCGTCTGGGCCGTGACCGCCAGGAGGGCCGTGGCCTTATCGCTGATGCGCTGGCAGCGACCGTGGCGGGCGGTCTGATCGTCATTGCCGGCGCCAAGGATGAGGGCGGACAGTCGCATGAGCGCGATGTCGGTGCTCTGCTGGGGCTTGATGGCGTGGTGCCCAAGAGCGGTTGCCGTGTCTTCTGGTTGCGCAAGCCGGCCCGTCTTGATGAGAAAGCTGTAGCTGAACTTGCGCGCTGGCAAAAGGCCGCCCGGCCTCAGGCTCATATCGGGACTTATGTCACCTGCCCGGGTCTTTTTTCCTGGCAGGCGATTGATGCCGGCTCGCGGTTTCTTGGCGACAATCTGCCAGCCGCACTCGCCGGCAAGGTGGCGGAGCTGGGATGTGGCTGGGGCTATCTTGCCGGCGCACTGCTCGATCACGCGCCAAAGATCGCCACGCTTGATCTTTACGAGGCTGATGCACGCGCGCTTGCCTGTGCGAGGGTTAATCTCGCCCGTTTTGGCGAGCGCACCATCGCCTGGCACTGGCATGATGTCAGCACCGGGCTGTTGATGGAGCGTCACTATGACTGGATCATCTCCAATCCGCCCTTCCATCGCGGAAAGGCGGCGGAACCGAAAATCGGCCAGTCCTTCATCACCGCTGCCGCCCGGGCGCTGTCACCGCGCGGCCAATTGCTGCTGGTTGCCAATCGCCAGCTTCCCTATGAGCGGACGCTGGGCGATATGTTCAACGACGTCGCGCTCACGCACGAAAACGGAACCTACAAGATCATCACTGCCAGAGGCATCAAAACTCAATCTTCTTCCGGCCACAGATCAAGGCGGCGATAGGCGCGGCTTGAATAGAGAAGGGGCGGCGCGTGCGGGCCAAGGGCAAGCGCGACGACCTGGCCGAAAAGGACCACATGGGTGCCGACGATCATCTCGTCCACAAGACGGCAATCAAGCGCCACCTGGCATCCGGCGAGGACGGGCGAGGCGCTTTCCAGTCGCGACCATGTCGCAAGGCTGAAGCGCTCATCAAGCGAGCTGCCAACCTTCCCCGAAAAGGCGACGGCCAGATGTTGGTGCTTTGGCGCCAACACATTAATGCAGAACACGCCGTTGGCGCGGATCGTCCGGTTGGTGCGCCCCGCAAGATTGAGACAGGCGAGCATGATCGGCGGTTCATCGGACACCGATGTGACCGAGGAGGCGGTTACCCCCGCCAGGCCGGCATCACCATCACTGGTGATGAGGGTAACCGAGGCGGCGAACTGCGCCATTCCCCGCCGAAACGCAGCGCCATCAACCATCAGCTCCTCACGCCGTCACCGGCCGGCTGTATCGCGTCACACGTAAGGGGGAAAGGGAAGCGCGCATTGCTGACCGGTTAATGACCTGCTAGGTCTCGACGTCCAAGACAACGGCCCGTCACAGAACGTTGTTATGATCCGAAGCTCTCCCTATATCATGCCGCTTGACGGATTAGGCAATCGTGAAACTCGGCGACAATCTTATCTGTGCCGCTTGCGTTTGATAGCTGATCGTCGGATGGCATGGACAGGTGCCGATATCGCCTGCCATGCCGATCCGCAGTGAGGAACTGATGCCTGTCATCAAAATCGCCAATGGTACGGAATTGTTCTTCGACCTGACAGGACCAGCAAACGCGCCTGTGGTCGCCTTTTCCAATTCGCTCGGCACGACGCTGGAGATGTGGGATGGCCAGGCGGAAGCTCTGGCCGGGCGCTACCGCGTTCTGCGCTACGACACGCGCGGCCATGGGCGCTCGCAACTGATTGATCAGCCGACCTCGCTCGATGATCTGGCCGATGATCTGGCCGGTCTCCTTGCTGCGCTTCATATCGACAAGGCGCACATCGTTGGCCTCTCGCTCGGCGGCATGACCGGCCAGACCATGGGGTTTCGCCATCCCGCCCGTGTCAGCAGCCTGACCTTGATGGCGACAGCCGCCATCATGCCGGACACCCATTTATGGAATCAGCGCATCGAGCAGTCGCGCAGCAAGGGATGCGGGTCGCTGGTCGACGGGGTCATGGCGCGCTGGTTCACCGCCCGCACCATTCGCGATCATCCGGATTTGGTGGCGCCCGTGAAGCAGCGCTTTGCCGCGATTTCAGGTATCGGCTATGCGGTGTGCTGTCAGGCCATCCGTGACATGGATCTGCGGGCGCATCTGCCGCGTATCGCGGCGCCGACACTGGTGATATCAGGCGCCGACGATCCGGCAACCCCCGTTGCCGATGGCAGTGCAATCGCAGCCCTCATCCCGGGAGCGGAATTTGTTGTGATCCCCAATGCCGCTCATCTTCTCAATATCGAGCAGAAGGCGATCGTCAACCGCCATCTCATCGCCTGGCTTGATCTCCACGCCGGTTCACCACGCGCCACATCCGGTGGCCTGAGCTTCGAGGCAGGCCTTGCCAATCGCAAGAGCGTTCTTGGCGCTGAATATGTCGAGCGGGCGCTGGACAGGGCTGGCGCGTACGGGCGCCCGTTTCAGGATTTCATCACGCGCATCGCCTGGGGCGAGATCTGGGGCGACCCGACGCTGCCGCGCAAGACGCGCTCGATGCTTGTTCTGGCCATCACCCTGGCCATCAACCGCGAGGAGGAATTCAAGCTCCATCTGCGGCCGGCGATTGAGACGAACGGCGTGACGATGGAAGAATTGCGCGCCCTGCTGATGCAATCAGCGATTTATGCCGGCGTGCCTGCCGCCAACAGCGCCATGCGCTGGGTGCGCGATGTGCTCGGCGATAAAATCGCCGAAGCGTGAACCCGTCGAAACAAAAAAGGTGGATAGACGAAAATGACTGACCCCAGGAACGTCTCTGGCATCATGACGACATTTCCCAGCCTGTCTGTTTCGCTCTCGTCGAACGGATCATCGGGAGCGCAGGGCGCTGCTGACGACGTTCAGGCAGGGCAGGCACGCACCCGCGATGCGGCTCATGCCTTCGGCACGATGGTCGGGGCGCTCATGCGCTCGCCCCGCCATCGCAAATTCAAGCTTCAGGATCTCGAAAGCGCAATCATTCCCGCCCTGCTGCTGGGGCAATATGTTGTTGCCCATGCGCCGGTCCCTGATCGCCCGGGCGAAACCGTACCTGTCGCGGCGTTGTGGTGGGCCATGGTATCTGTTGATGTTGACAAACGCCTGTCGCGGGCGACCTCGTTTCCGCTCACGCTGTCGCGTGATGAATGGCGCAGCGGGGACATCCCGTGGATTGTCGATGCCGCCGGCCACCCAGCCAATCTGCACCCGCTCGTCGATGAGGTGAGCCGCCACGCGTTGAACGGCGTTCAGCCGCGTCTGCCGCCCGCCGCCTTCACTTGAGTAACCCTTCAGTTTCAGGACAAAAGCTGCCATGGCAAAATCGACCACAGACCCTGAACCCTCCCGCTCCCGCGCGCCGGCGAGCACCGTCGAGGCTTTCGTTGAAAACGCTCTCTTTATGTCGCGCTGGCTGCTTGCACCGATCTATCTCGGGCTCGTCCTGGGCACGCTGGCGCTCCTCATCATCTTCGCCCGCGAATTGTTCGAACTGTTCCATCTTGCGGTTTCGAGCAGCACGAAGGCTGAATCGATCATTCTGGTTATTCTGTCGCTGATCGATATCTCGCTTGCGGCCAATCTGGTGATGATCGTCACCTTTGCCGGCTATGAAAACTTCGTGTCGAAAATGGATATCGAGGATCACCCCGATCGCCCTGCGTGGCTCGGCAAGATCGATTTTGGCGGGTTGAAACTGAAGCTGGTCGCCTCGATTGCCGCCATCTCGGCCATCCAGCTGCTGAAAGTCTTCGTCACCGAAGCCAATCTCTCATCCGAACGCATTTACTGGATGATTGTCATCCATATCACCTTCGTGATGTCGGGCGTGCTGCTGGCGATCATGGATTATATCACAGCCAAGTCGAAGGCATTGGGATACGAAGGCGACTGAACGTATCAGCGCTGCAGCGTCGCCTGCTGGACCCGGCTTGTGGTCGGGTCGACGCGGGAAAACTGGGCGCGGCCATTTGACAGGACGGCCAGCTGGACATTGTCGAAGCGCAGAACATTGCCATTGACCTGGACCTGACCGTTTTTGACCTCGTTGGCGCTTGAATAACGTACCCGTGCCCGCCCATCCCTGAAGTCGCTGACATTGAACGACACGTTGCGGCCATCGGGCAGTCTGCCGGTAAAGGTACCTTCGGCCTGCTCGGCGGTAACGGTGGGCGCCCTGATGCGCCTTGGCTGCGTGCCTGTGCCGAGACTTTCAGCAAGGCTTATGAGCACCTGGGCGTTGTTGACGCTGCCAAGTCCGATATCGATTGCCATAACAGGCCTCCTTGCCACTGGTGCACGTCAAGTTGTGAATGCGAGGGGTTAGCAAAACGTAAAAGACTGTCTGCGGACCGCTTGAGCTTGCGGCGCGGGCTGCTAGGTTTTGCCGTGGTTTGCACGGGGTAACGGCGATGTTGAAATCAGGAACGATGATCATTCTGGGCGTCCTGCTCTCTATTCTGACACCGGCGCGCAGTGAAGAGCTGCGCATTTATAACTGGTCTGATTACGTCAATCCGCTGGTTATCGCCGCTTTCGAACAGGAAACGGGTATCAAGGTCATTTACGATACCTTCGATCAGATGGATATCGTCGAAAGCAAGCTGCTTGCCGGCAAGACGGGTTATGATCTGGTGGTTGTCACCGCCTCGTTCCTGCCGCGCCAGATCCCGCTCAATCTTTATCTGCCGCTCGACAAGAGCAAGCTTGGCAACCTCGCCAATGCCTGGGACGAGGTGACCTCACGGCTTGGCCGCTATGACCCCGGCAACCGCTTTGCCGTCAACTATATGTGGGGCACGACGGGCATCGGATATAATGTTGCCAAAGTGCGCCAGCGTCTGGGCGCGGACGCACCGCTTGAGTCCTGGAAGCTGGTTTTTGATCCGGCGATCTTGCGAAAATTGCGTGATTGCGGGGTCTATATGCTGGACGCCACCGAGGAATTGTTCCCTGCTGCGCTGCGTTATCTGGGTCTCGATCCCGATTCGAAAAGTGAGGCTGATCTGCGCCGGGCGGCCGAGTTGCTTCAGGCCGTTCGCCCTTTCGTGAAGAAGTACCATTCCTCGGAATATATCAACGCGCTCGCAGGCGGGGACATATGTCTGGCGATCGGTTACTCCGGTGATGTGCTTCAGGCACGCAAACGTGCCCGTGAGGCCGCCGAACAGACCGGCAAGCCGCTCGTTGACATCGCCTATGTGATCCCAAAGGAAGGGGCGTTGATGTGGTTTGATAATTTTGTCATTCCGCGCGATGCCGCCAATCCGCAGGCAGCCTACCGCTTCATCGATTTCGTCAATCGTCCCCAGAACGCGGCGCTCAACTCGAACTTCATCCAGTATGCCAATTCCAATCTTGCCTCACAGAAATTCATCGATAAATCGGTGCTCGACGATGCCGGTATTTTTCCCCCGCCGGCGACCTTTGCGAGGCTCTACACCATCACGCCCTATGACGAGGCAACGCAGCGCCTGGTCAATCGCCTCTTCACCCGCATCAAGAGCAATCGCTGATGATGTCCAGCCGTCAGCGCATGAACGGGCGCCCGGTCGATGACTGATGACCGGGCGCTTCTGGAGCTGCGCCATCTTGGCAAGAGCTTCGGGACCACACGTGCCCTGCAGCCGGTCGACCTGGCCGTTCGGCGGGGCGAATTTTTTGCCCTTCTCGGCCCGTCGGGATGCGGCAAGACCACGCTGCTGCGCCTCATCGCCGGCCTTGAAAGCCCCGACACCGGCGCGGTCTGCCTTGATGGGAGTGACATAACGACATGGCCCGCGCATCGGCGCCCGCTCAATCTGGTGTTTCAATCCTATGCGCTCTTTCCCCATATGGATGTCGGCGCCAATATCGCCTTCGGTCTGCGTCAGGACAGGGTCCCGGCGGCCGAGCGCCGGCGGCGCGTTGCCGACATTCTCGATCTGGTCCGCATGGGCGACGTCGCGCATCGCCGCCCTCAACAATTATCGGGTGGTCAGCAGCAGCGCGTGGCGCTGGCGCGCGCGCTGGTGAAACGCCCCGCCGTTCTGTTGCTTGACGAGCCGATGGCGGCGCTCGACCGGCAATTACGGGAGGAGATGCAGAACGAGTTGAAGCGCATCCAGCGCGAATTGAAGACGACTTTCATCCTGGTGACGCACGATCAGGACGAAGCCATGCGGCTGGCGGACCGCATCGCCGTGATGGCAGGCGGCCGTATCCTGCAATGCGCCACACCTGACGAGCTTTATGCCGCCCCGGTTGACGGGATCGTTGCGGGTTTCTTCGGTGAAGCCAATCTGCTGCCGGGCCGCATCGTCAGCACGCAAGGCGCGATCGCCCGCCTCATTCTTGATGATGGAACACCGCTCGATGTCAGAGCCAGCGCTGCCTGCGGCACCGGCGCGGCCGTGTACGCCGTGATCAGGCCGGAGCGGATATTGCTGGCGGACGCAATCGCGCCAGCGCCTCGGCAAACGATACGCAAGGGGATCATCACCGCCCGCCATTTTCTGGGCGATACCATTGCCTGTGACATCACGGTGGCCGGCTGGGGTCCGATGAAACTCACACGCGTCAATTCAGGCTTGACGATGCGCTCGCTCAGCGTTGGCACAACCGTCGAGATTGCCGTTGACGCCGACGCCATTGCTGTCGTTCCGCGTGATCAGGGGCGCGTATGATCATTGATCAGCCATCACAGGCGGTCGTGGGCAGGAGCGCGCCAGCCTCAAGCGGGCGCGGAAGGCGCCGGCTCATTCTCGCCTTGCCACTCCTGTGGGGCATCGTCGTGTGCGTGGTGCCGTTGGCAATCATCATCCGCCTGTCTCTGTCACGCGCAGCCCAGGCGCAGCCACCCTATCGTCCACTCTTTGAAGGGATCGCGCGATGGCCGGAATTTCTGAGCGCGCTCACGCTCGATAATTACAGGCTGCTTGCCAGTGACGACCTCTATCTGTCGGTGGTCATCTCATCGCTGCGGATCGCTGCCATCGCCACGCTCCTCACCCTGCTTGTCGCCTATCCGCTTAGCTATGCGATCGCCAGGGCGGGACGGCGCACGCAAGGCCTGCTGCTTCTCCTGGTGATGGTCCCCTTCTGGACGTCGTTTCTCATCCGTGTTTACGCCTGGCTGGTGATCCTGAAGCCGGAAGGCCTGCTGAACACGGCGCTGCTGGCGCTGGGCCTTGCCACTGAACCCCTTGATCTCATCAATCGCGAGGAAGCGGTCATTCTTGGCATTGTCTATTCCTATCTGCCATTCATGGTGCTGCCGATCTATACCGCCCTTGAACGTATCGACCCGCGATTGCTGGAAGCGGCAGGCGATCTCGGCGCGCCGCCCTGGCGGGCCTTTCTGGCCGTGACACTGCCCCTCTCACTCCCTGGCATTTTCGCCGGCATGCTCCTCGTCTTTATTCCCGCAACAGGTGAATTCGTCATTCCCGATCTCCTCGGCGGCCCTGATACGCTGATGATCGGGCATGTGTTGTGGGTGGAGTTTTTTGCCAATCGTGATTGGCCCCTTGCCGCCGCGCTGGCGCTCGTCCTGCTTGCGCTCGCCTGCCTGCCTGTGGTCGCTGCGGCCGTGCTGCGGCGGCACAAAACACCATGACGTGCCACGGCCTGTCGCCGTTTGACCGGCTCGTTCTGGCGCTGGGGCTGGCGTTTCTCTATCTGCCCATGCTCATTCTGGTCCTCTATTCGTTCAACGCCTCGCGGCTTGTCACCGTATGGGGAGGCTTCTCACTCACATGGTACAAGGCGCTCGCAGCCGACCGCCAGCTGATCGAGGCTGCGGTACTTTCCCTTGAAGTGGCCGCCGCCAGCGCCACGCTTGCAACACTTGTCGCGACGTTGTCGGCAATCGTTCTGACCCGCCATCGCCGCAACGCAGCTCATTCCCTGCTGGAATTGACCAGCAGCGCCCCCCTTGTGCTTCCCGAAATCATCCTCGGCCTTGCCTTTTTGCTTCTGTTCGTTGCCCTGGATATTCCGCGTGGTTTCGTAACGGTGACGATTGCTCACGCGAGCATCGGTGCAGCGTTTGCCGGCATCGTCATCCGCTCCCGCCTGGCGCGCTTCGACCAGCGACTGGAAGAGGCGGCCAGTGACCTTGGTTGCCCGCCCTGGAAGGTGTTTGTGGTGATCACGCTGCCGCTGAACCTGCCGGCGATCATCGCCGCCTGGCTGCTTGCCTTCACGCTCTCGCTCGATGATCTGGTGGTGGCGAGTTTCACCACGGGGCCGGGCGCAACGACGTTGCCGATGCGCATTTATTCATCCGTGCGGCTTGGCGTCAGCCCTGAAATCAATGCTGTCAGCACCATCATGATCGCGGCCGTGGCGCTGGTGCTGCTGTTCAGCTGGCGGCTTGCCGCCAGCGCCCGGCCGGACGGCAACGACAAGCCGTGATCCGGTGATCATGGCGCGGGCGGCTGGGGGGCAGGCCGGCGCACAAAACCCTCGCTGCCAAAGGAAAAAGCCGGTTCAAACCAGGGACCGCGAACCGAAAAAGGCAATTCAAGTGCACGCACAAGGTCATTGCCGATCTGCGGGCTGATGGCGCCGTCGAAATTTATTGTCCGCTTGCCCGGATCAACGTCGCCGCGCAAGGCAACCCGATAACCCGTCCCGCGGATCAGCGCATCGTCGGTTGCCGCCACGCCGTTGGCGATGCGGAAGGATGCGGTTGCGCTTTCAATCGATGTGCGCCCGCCGCGGCTATCCGCCAAAACCTCCCCAGCGCTCCGATCAGGTCGCCTGGCGAGCGATGTCAGGTCAAATCCCTGGACGACGCCGGACAACAGGCGCAGCTTTCCATCCCCCTTGAGAGATCGCAATATCTCGCCGTTGTCGCCACCCTCGCCCGTCAGATCGAGGTTTAACGAACCAACGCCCGTCAGGCGGGCCGTACCAAGGATCGCCCGCTGCGCGTCATCCACCTGAATGTTGGCAAGTGCGATGATCGCCTGCGCGCGCGCCTGCTTGTCGCCCAGAGCGGTGATGGCGAGGCGTCCGCTGATCCGTCCCCCGAAAATCGTGCCATCGGCGATGCTGGCCTCGACCCTGCCTTCACGGGCAAAGAATGACAGCGCCGCCTTCTGGACGGTGATCGCCCCCGCCTTGAGATTTGCAACCGACAGCCGCATATCGACATCAAGCGGGCCCAGCCGCGCCCCGTTGAAATGGCTGCCGGCGCCAGTTTCCACCGTCGGAATCTGCAGATTCAGCAGAGGCTGTGCTTCCACTGTGTCGAAATCCATCGTCCCCTGCAGGCTGGTACGGGTGGCGCCAAAGCCAAACGACACCGTTCCTTCACCGCGCGAACCGGCAATTTTGATGTTGGCCTTGTCAAGCGTCATCAGCCGGTCAACGACAGTGATCCGCGACGTGCCGTCCACCGGGCCAAAATCGGGGACGTTTTCCACCTCAGGCGCAAGCCAGCCCGCCAGCAGCTTCAGCGAGGGCGAGGAGAACGTCAGCTGACTTTCAAACTGCACGTCTCGTCCCGCCAGCGCATTGCCCGTCAGCTTGGCACGAATGGCCTTGGTATCGAGCGTCAGAGAGAACGGGCTGATGTCTTTTCGAAACAGCGCGGCTGGTCGCTCGAGCTTGCCACCAAAGCTGATCGTTTCGCCCCGCAAACGGAATGTGCCGCCTGCCGACAGGCTCGAACCGATGAGGGGCCATGTGACATCGACGTCGATATCATTGATCTCGCCGCGCCGTCTTGCCCGCTCGTCGCGGTAGATCAACTGGCCGCCATCGATGGCGACATCACCAAGGCGCGGGCTGGTCTCGGCGTCATCGCCCGGCACGAACAGCGACAGAAGCGAGGCTCCGCTGCGCCAGTTGGCCCGGCCATCGGCGTCGACCAGCAAGGCAAACCGTGGCTGGGTGAATTTAAGTCCGGTGATTTCAATGCGCCCGAGCATCAGGCCGATGAGCGACAGCCGCGCGGTGATCCGTTCCGCTTCAAGGACGTTGGCGCCGCCATTGGCGCCGCCGACCTCCACTTTGCTGACGCTGACAGAAGGCGAAGGCAGAAGCGAGAGCCGCGCCGGACCGTTAACGGTGACGGTCTGGCCGGAAATGGCAGAGATATGCACAGCCACAGCCCGCCTCACGGCGTCGGTTGGCAGAAACATGCCGGCAATGAACAGCCCGCCGACAACAGCTATCCCGACGCCGGCAAACTTTGCCAAGCGGAATACTCCTGATGTCGCCCGGCCTGTGTTTGCCTCTATTGTCAGGAAAGTCTCCTTTGCCCCTGGTGAAGATGATGCGTTCTGTCGTTGGTGGTCTGCGAAATTCGTGGCATCAGAACGGAAATGTCGCAACCGTCAAGAGCGCCTCGCCGCAGCGTGGAACGCCATTGATGGTATAGCCTATGTGATGAGCTGTCGTTCGGGGAGCGTTCGCAACCATGTCGCATGCAACTGACAAGCCTCTATGGACACCATCCGCAGAGCGGATTTCGCGGTCGCAGATCAGTGAAATCTGCGCCCAGTTGAACGCGAAACACGCACAGACCCTTCGCACCTATCGCGATCTTCATCGTTTTTCGGTGGAACAGCCCGAATATTTCTGGTCCGCCCTGTGGGACTTTGCGGGGATCAAGGGCACTGGCCACGCCAATGAGGTGCTGCGCGATGGCGATAAGATGCCCGGCGCGCAGTTTTTTCCGGAAAGCCGCCTCAACTTCGCTGAAAACCTGCTGCCGCTTGATGATGACAGCGACGCGCTGGTTTTCTGGGGAGAGGATAAGGAACGGCGCAAGCTGAGCTGGCGGCAATTGCGGGCGCTGGTGTCAAGCCTCCAGCAGCAATTGCGGGCCTCCGGTGTGGGCCTCGGAGACCGTGTGGCGGCGATGATGCCCAACATGCCCGAAACCATTGCCGCCATGCTGGCCGCCACCTCGCTTGGCGCAGTGTTTTCCTCCTGCTCGCCTGATTTCGGCGATCGTGGCGTTCTTGACCGCTTCGGCCAGATCGAGCCCAAGGTTCTCTTTGTCTGCGATGGCTACTGGTATGGCGGCAAGCGCATCGATATTGCTGACAAGGTGGCGTCGATCATTGCCGGTTTGTCGACCCTCAAGGCGGTCGTGGTTGTGCCCTATGCCGGCAATGATCCAGGCTTCGCCGCTGCTCTCCCGCGCGCCGTTTCCTTGTCGGACGTCATCACAGCTTTTCCGCCAAAGCCACTCGAATTCGTCGCCGTTCCGTTCGCTCATCCGGCCTTTATCCTCTTTTCGTCCGGCACCACCGGCATCCCCAAATGCATTGTCCACGGCACGGGCGGTGTCCTTCTGCAACTCGTCAAGGAACATCGCCTGCTGTGTGACGTGCGCCCGGGCGAGCGCGTCTTTTACTTCACGACCTGCGGCTGGATGATGTGGAACTGGCTGATTGGCGGCCTTGCCGCCAGCGCTACTCTGCTGCTTTACGATGGCTCCCCCTTCCACACCAACGAGATATTGTTTGATTTTGCGGTTGCGGAAAAGATGAACGTGTTCGGCACGTCCGCGAAATATATCGACGGCATCCGCAAGACAGGCTGGGAGCCCAAATCAACCCATGATCTGTCAAGCGTGCGGCTGATGACGTCGACCGGTTCGCCGCTTGCGCCCGAAAGCTTCGATTTTGTCTATCAGTCGATCAAGCCGGATATGCATCTGGCCTCGATGTCGGGCGGCACGGATATTTGTGCCTGCTTCGTTGCCGGCGACCCGACCGGCGCGGTATGGAAAGGTGAAATCCAGGCGCCAGCGCTCGGTATGGCGGTCGAGGTATGGGATGATGACGGCAAGCCGGCTGGCCCCGGGCAGAAGGGCGAGCTTGTCTGCGTCAAGCCGTTTCCCAGCATGCCGGTGATGTTCTGGAACGATCCCGGAGGCGCCAAATATCACAGCGCCTATTTCGAGCGCTTCGACAACATCTGGTGTCATGGCGATTTCGCTGAATGGACCGAGCATGGCGGCATCATCATTCACGGCCGCTCCGACGCCACTCTGAATCCCGGCGGCGTGCGTATCGGGACGGCTGAAATCTACGCGCAGGTTGAACGGATTCCCGAGGTCGTGGAAGCGCTGGCCATCGGCCAGGATTGGGATAATGACGTGCGCGTCGTGCTCTTCGTACGTCTTGCCAAGGGGGCCGCGCTCGACGACGCCCTTGTCAAAACCATCAAGCAGCAGATCCGCGTCGGTGCCTCACCCCGCCATGTGCCAGCACGGATCATCGCCGTTGCTGACATTCCGCGCACCAAATCGGGCAAGATCACCGAGCTCGCGGTTCGCGACATCGTCCATGGCCGCACTGTCAAAAATCAGGAAGCTCTGGCAAATCCGGAAGCGCTGGCGCTCTACAGCAATTTGCCTGAGCTCAGCAAATAAGGCGCTCTCCAACGCGCCCATGCCTGAATTTTGCCGTTGAAGCGCGGTTTGAACCACATGCCGCACGCCTGACCGCTCCGCGCTGGCAGGCCCCTCGGTTGAAAGTGGCGCCTTAGTCTGTCACAAGCATGCCGGCATCGTTGAAACGATGAATGTTCGGCCTTGCTGCATGAAATTGGGATTGATGATGACCTTGCACTCTTTTCGTCTGGCACTGGCGCCGCTGGCGCTCGCCGCTGTTCTCATGGCTGGCGGCATGGCCGGCGCACAGACACCGCCAGAAGCACCAGCCAAGCCGCCGGCAAACAAGGCGCCGGCAAAGCCGAAAGCACCTGCCGCTGCCGCCAAATCGGTCGGGCCGACCATTGCCACCCGCATCCCTCCGCCGGGAGGGGCCGAGGTGCCGCTCTTCGGGGCCCGCAACTTTGTCGATCAGCGCTCCGGTGTGGCGCTGACCGTGCCGGCAGGCTGGCTGCTGCTGGAAGCGCCCGAATCATCTGACGGCGAAATTTCGCGCATGATCCTTGATGGACCCGGCCAGCCGGCGCCGGCCTGCGGTATTGTCGTCATCAAGGCCAGGCAGCCGCCCAACATCAGCCAGGATCAACTCAACAAGGCCATTCATAACGAGCAGAATGTCGCCAACATCCGCAAGAACGTGGCGCAGGGCAATCGTAAACTGGTTGACCTCAAACGCCTCACCAATAGCGGATTTTCCGGAATTTCCGTGCAGGTGATCAATCCCGGCAATACCTATTCGCCTGACACAACAACCTATCTGACGTTCTTTGAGGCCATCGGCCGGCGCTATTCGATCAACTGCAATGTCCTGACGAATGATCTTGATACCATGCGCCCGGACATCGAGGCGATTATCCGCACGATAAGAATGCCAGCCAGCTGATTTAAGCCCTCATATTCGACTGAAGTCTTAAAGCGAAGGTGCGAGACGACAGGCATCGACTGTCGTGCCATCAATGCTATTCTAGTGATGCGCGCGGGCAACCGGATGCTTCCGTCGAGGGCTGACAGGGCAACAGGTGAATTCGCCGCGCGCCATTACGAGCCGGCCCGCAAGAAGGCCGGTCGGGTGGGCAAGTTGGGGGAGGCGAGTTCGACAACAGCTGTATCAACGCAATGACGGATAAGGCTATGCCTTTTGTCCGTGGGAATGAGTGTGGCTATCCTCGGCGACGAGATGTGACATGCTTTCCACAGGACGGGGTTTCGTCTCAAGAATGCAAACAGTCAAGAAGACAAACAGGAAGGAAACACAGGACATGTCCATGGCGTCCGCCAATAATATGATGGCCGATAAAAATCGGCCCATGACTGCCGAAGAGAAGAAGGTGATCTTCGCCTCCTCGCTCGGCACCGTTTTCGAATGGTATGATTTCTATCTCTACGGGTCACTTGCCGCGATCATCGGCGCGCAGTTCTTCAGCCAGTTTCCGCCGGCGACGCGCGATATTTTTGCGCTCCTCGCCTTTGCCGCCGGCTTCCTGGTGCGCCCCTTCGGCGCCCTTGTTTTCGGCCGCGTCGGCGATCTCGTCGGGCGCAAATACACCTTCCTTGTCACCATCGCCATCATGGGTCTGTCGACCTTCATTGTTGGCCTTCTGCCGAACGCCAACACCATTGGCATCGCTGCGCCCATCATCCTGATCACCTTGCGCCTGCTGCAGGGCCTGGCTCTGGGTGGTGAATATGGCGGGGCTGCCACCTATGTGGCCGAACACGCGCCACAAGGTCGTCGCGGCTTTTACACCTCGTGGATCCAGACAACCGCGACACTCGGCCTGTTCATGTCGCTCCTGGTCATTCTCTTCACCCGCACCATTACGGGGGAAAAGGATTTTGCTGACTGGGGATGGAGAATTCCCTTCCTTGTTTCCCTCTTCCTTCTTCTCATTTCGATCTGGATCCGTCTGCAGCTCAATGAGTCGCCGGCCTTCCAGAAGATGAAAGAGGAAGGCACCGGATCGAAAGCGCCATTGACCGAATCCTTTGGCAAATGGGGCAATGCCAAGATCGCTCTTCTTGCACTGCTCGGCATGGTCGCCGGCCAGGGTGTGGTCTGGTACACAGGGCAATTCTACGCCCTCTTCTTCCTGCAATCGATCCTCAAGGTCGACGGTTACACCGCCAATTTGCTGATTGCCTGGTCGCTTCTCCTTGGCACCGGCTTTTTCATCGTCTTTGGCTGGCTGTCGGACAAGATCGGTCGCAAGCCGATCATCATGGCAGGCTGTCTGATTGCGGCGCTGAGCTTCTTCTCGCTCTTCCGCATGCTGACCGAAGTGGGCAATCCGACGCTTGCCAAGGCGATTGAAAACGTCAAGGTCGCGGTTGTGGCGAGCCCCAGCGATTGCGGGGACCTGTTCAACCCGGTCGGCACCCGCGTCTTCACCAGCTCCTGTGATCTGGCTCGCGCCTATCTGTCACAGAGCTCGGTCAAATATACGACCGAGAGCGCGCCCGCCGGTCAGCCAACGAAAGTCCGCGTCGGCAGCACTGATGTCCCGTTTGATGCTGCGAAAGCGGTTGACTCCCGGGCGGCTGTTCTGGCGGCCCTCCAAACCGCAGGCTACCCCAAGGCGGGTGATCCGGGGATCGTCAAGATGTCGCATCCTTTCGACATTTTCCGCGCCCAGCCGGCAGCCATCATCGGTATCCTGTTAGTTCTGGTCATCTTCGTCACCATGGTCTACGGCCCGATCGCAGCCGCCCTCGTCGAGCTATTCCCGACGCGTATCCGCTACACCTCCATGTCGCTGCCCTATCACATCGGCAATGGCTGGTTTGGCGGTTTGCTGCCGGCGACAGCCTTTGCCATCGTGGCCTCGACAGGCGATATCTATGCTGGTCTGTGGTACCCGGTGGGCTTTGCGCTGATGACCTTCGTGATCGGCATGCTCTTCCTGCCGGAAACCAAGGATCGCGACATCTACGCTGAAGACACGAAGATGTAAGCACTGCCTCATCCGGCGTGAGGATGATCAAACCCGCCGCGTCCGCGCGGCGGGTTTTTCTGTGACAGCACCGAGGATAGGCGCGCCGCCTCCTCGCACGGGTGCTTACTCCGCCAATACCCGCGTCGAGGGGAAGGTGATCTGCACCATGGTGCCGACGCCCGGCGTGCTGTCGATATGGAAGCTGGCGCGGTTGGCTTCCGCCAGCGCCTTGGTGAGCGGCAGGCCGAGACCTGTTCCCTCGCTTTGCCGGCCCTCGCCAGACGTGATCCGTCCAAAAGGCTGCAACGCGGTTTCGATATCGCTGCTCGACATGCCCCGTCCGCTGTCGCGCACCCGGATGGTGACTTCGCCTTCATCCGTCAAGCCGATCGAGACGATCACCTGGCTGCCAGCGCGCGAAAATTTGATGGCGTTCGACAGCAGGTTGAAGAGGATCTGGCGCAGCGAGCGCTGATCGGCAACGATCGGCGGCACTTTGGGCAAGGCGCTGCGCAGGATCACGCTCTGGCGATTGGCCTGCGCCTGCATCGTCGACACGGCCTGCTGGACCACATCGGCAAGCTTCACTGAGGCGAAGCTGAGGTCGATCTTGCCCGCCTCGATCTTTGCCAGATCAAGCAGATCATTGACGAGGCCGAGAATATGCTGGCCGGCGGCATGCACATCGCTGACATATTCGCGGTAGCGTTCATTGCCGATGGCGCCATAGCGCTCTTCCCGCATGACCTCGGAAAAGCCGATGATGGCGTTGAGGGGCGTGCGGATTTCATGGCTGATCTTGGCAAGAAAATCTGATTTCTGCAGCGAGGCCGCCTCTGCCTGGCGCCTGGCGGCAACGAGACCTTCCTCTGCTGTTTTCCACGGTGTGATATCGCGCAGGACAGCGCAGAACTTGTCATCATCGCCGGTGAGCGATACGCGGCCAATCGTCATGAAGAGCGGAATGAGCCCGCCTTTGCGCTCGATGCCCATCACCTCGCGGCCGTCATTGAGCACGCTTGCCACGCCGTTGCGCGCCAGACCGTCGAGATAATCGCTGGCGATGCGGTGGCTCGCCGGCGCCAGCAGGCGCATGAACGGATGATCGGCGACATCGGCGCTGTCAAAACCGAAAAGCGCCTCGGCGGCGCGATTGAGCGACAGGATGCGACCCTGGCCGGACAGGATGATGATCCCGTCTGTCGCGGTATCGAGGATGGCGCGCAGCTCGGCTTCGCGCAGCCGCGCCTCCCGCAGAAGCCGTGCCGTGTCGTCGCTGTCGACGGCCTGCTCCCGTGCCGAGGCTGCTGGTGGTTCAGCGGCGACGGGCAGCGCCGGGGCGTGGGCTGGTGCTTCGGCGGTTGACATCGCCTCCGCGCCCCGATCGTCGGCTTTCGTAACGTCGCCAATCTCCATCTCGCTCGTTGGAACCGGGGGTGGCGTCGGAAGAAAGGCCTTGAGGTCGTTGGCGGATGCGCGCGGCAGACCGATCGGGCCGCCAAGAACGCGCGCAATGGTCCGCAGAGCCGCCGATTCGGATGGTTCGAGGCGACGATCAGGCGCGTGCGGCGTCGGGGTCACGGGGAAGCTGACGACATTGCTCGGCAGCTGCTCGTCAGGGCGATTATCCTCGCGCGCGGGTGCAATCGCAGCGTTCTGCGTGCCAGGCGCCTGCTCGCCTCCTGCTGCGGCATCAGGCATTGGTGCTTCGCCCACCCCCGGCGATCCGGCCGGCTCGATATCGCGCGCCTCAATGGTGCTGTCAGCCGCCACTATGTCGCTTGCCGGCGGATCGTCCGTTTGCTGATCATCCAGCACGACTTCACTCAGGCCGCGACCCGTACCAAACCCGCGAAAGCCGCCATTCTCGGCCGGTGCTGCCGACAAGTCGACATCAAGGCGCTGCGGACCGTCATCAAGCGGCCAGCCGAGGTGCAGGTCGGACCAGGCGTGACGCCGCGACAGGGCTTGCGCCAGCTCCTCGTGGCCGGTCATGTTGATGCGCCGGGCAAAAGCGGCAAACGTCTCATCGTCGATCGGCATGGCGCCGGCGCCAACCGCGCTTACGAAATCGCGGGAGACATAGGTGAGAACGCCATCGCCGTCAGTCTCCCACACGAATCGTAACGCCGTCTCATGACGGTCAACGATACGCTGTGCCCGCGGTGACAGAAGGGACGATGGCGCCACAATGTCCGGCGCGCCCATGGTGTCGGCGCGCGCGGCGATCAACGCTGCTGGCTCGGCCATGTCCTCGCCTGCCGCAACAGTCGCGATCTCATCTGGCGTTGGCAGCCCGGCGGCACTGTTGTCTTGCGCCGTGGTGGTGATGACATCCTGCCGTTCGCAAACAGTAACCGGTTCTGGCAGCGCATCTGCGGCTATCGGCGCCATATCGACACCAGCCTCAGCGGTCGCCGGCACACGCTCAGCGCCAGGAGCGGGCGGTTTCGTATCGGCACTGACCCCGCCTGCCACCGGGCCGAGGGCTTTCGCGCGCCCGACCGGCCGCCTGGTGGTCATAGGCTCGCTGCCCCTCACCACAAGCACCCGCGTTCCGCCGGCCAAGGTCAGCCGCGTCACCCTGGCGATGAACGGGCGCAATTGCCCGAAGGGCTGCAGGGGAAGACGCTCAAGCCGCGATGCGTCGCTCGCCAGACTGCGAAACAGGCGACGCAGCGCCGGCGCGACGACGTGTTTTGGCCAGTCGATGGCACGAAGCGCGGCGCGATCGGCAATGCCCCAGTAAAGGGCTGCGGCATCATTGGCATAAATCAGCCGGCCGTCATGATCGAAGGCAAAGCACGGATGAGGGCCGCGCGCGAAGCCTTCAAGCTCCCGCGGCAGGTCTTGCTCCTCCATGCCGTCAGTCGGGCTCATGCTCACCAACCGTCCTGTGGCCACCGGCAATCTCGACCTGCCAGCGCCTCTCCATCCCGTTCAATGTAGATAGCGCGCCCGGCACGCGCGGTCCATCGCCTCGTTAAGTTAGTGTTAACCTACGCATCTTGCTAGCGTTTTGCATAAAGTATCGTGCAATGCAAAAAATATGTTGCACTGCACAATAAACATTGATATCAGAAGCGGTACCGGGCGGCTGTCGCCCGCCCCACACGCTCAAGGAACATAGACATGGCCGCTCAGATGCCGCAGATGGAAATCCCCCCTCAGGTCCGCGAAATGGCGGAAAAGAGTGTAGACCAGGCGAAGAAAGCCTTCGACACCTTCGTTCAGCAGGCCCACAAGGCCGTGTCCACCATGGAATCCCAGGCAACGCAGATGCAGTCGGGCGCCAAGGATCTGAACGCCAAGGCCATGTCGTTTGCCGAAGCCAATATCGCTGCCGGCTTCACTTTCGCGCAGAAGCTGCTGCGCGCCAAGGATCTGACCGAAATCGCCTCGCTCCAGCAGGAATTCCTGCAGAGCCAGATGAAGACACTGACCACGCAGGCCAAGGAAATTGGCACCGTGACGTCGAAAATCGTCACCGAAGCTTCGAAGCCGCGCGTTTGATATCGAGGTGCAGTGCAAAATATATTGCACTGCACCATAATCCTTGCTACACGACCTTATTGTTGTCGTTACCCCCCGATCCCGGCAGTGCCCCTCTGATCTGGCCCTGTCATCACCACCTGCAAAATCAGTCCTCAGGAGAGAATCATGGCTGCCAAGAAAGAGACCAAGACTGCCGCCGCCTTCGAGATGCCGAAGTTCGATGCCGAGGTCTTCCAGATGCCGAAGATGGAAGTTCCCGAAGCCGTGCGCGAGGCCGCCGAAAAGGGCGTAGCCCAAGCGAAGGAAGCTTATGAGAAGCTGAAGGTCGCTGCCGAAGAGACCACCGAGCTCGTCGAAGACACCTACGCCACCTATACCAAGGGCGCTGCCGATCTCTCGGGCAAGGTTCTGGATTTCACCAAGCTCAACACGACGACCGTGTTTGATTTCGCCAAGGACCTGCTGGCCGTTCGCTCGGTCGCTGAACTCGTCGAGAAGCAGACCGCGTTCGCCCGTTCGCAGTTCGAAGTCATGACCGCCCAGACCAAGGAACTCCAGGGTCTGACGCAGTCGCTGGCCAACGACATCCAGGCTCCCGTGAAGGCTGCTGCCGAGAAGGCCATCAGCCAGTTCAAGAAGTCCGCCTGAAGGTAATATGGCGCCTGGCCAAAGCGCCGTGGCGACAAATTCTAATGAAGGAAAGCCCGGGTCGATCCCGGGCTTTTCTGTTCCAATCACGAAATGACACGCTGTCGCGCTTGAATTTCTCAGGCAGACAGCCTATTCAATCGCCCCGTCACGGGCAGCTGTAGCTCAGTTGGTTAGAGCGTCGGATTGTGGCTCCGAAGGTCGGTGGTTCAACCCCACTCAGCTGTACCATTTGCGCCGCGGTGTTGCCGTCAGGCCGCCGATGAGATCGTATCATCGGTGTTAACCCGGTTACGGCCGGAGTTTTTGGCCTCGTAAAGCGCCATGTCGGCGCGTTGCATCAGGCTTTCCAGCGTGCCGATCTTGCCTCCGAACGTCGCCACGCCAAAGCTTGCCGTGATCTGCGCGGTCGTACCGTCATCACCAATGGCACTCGTCGATGTTTCGAGCGTCGCCCGCAGACGTTCAGCCAGGCGATGTGCGCCGTCTAGCCCTGTTTGCGGCAGCAGGATGGCAAATTCCTCACCGCCAATTCTGCCAACCGAATCAATGCCCGTGCGCACGCCATCGGCAAGCAGCCCGGCAAGATGCTTCAACGCGCGATCGCCGCCCGCATGCCCGAATTTGTCGTTGATCGCCTTGAAGTGATCGGCGTCGACCAGGATCATGCTCAACTCGTTCTTGTACCGTTTGGCGGTCATCACGTGTTGCCGCGCCACTTCTTCAAAACCGAGGCGGTTCATGACGCCGGTCAGAAGATCAAAGCGCGCCACCCGCTTCAGCTCGGCCTCAAGTTCCACGCGCTTGGCCATTTCCTCGCTCAGCTTGGCGCGCGCCAGTTCGGCCTCGAAGGCAATTTCACTCAACTCCTCCGCCTGTGCGGCAAGGACTTGATTGGCATACGTCAATTCGGCTTTCTGGCGGTCAAGATCAAGCATCGCCTGCCTGTTCACCGAAATGTCGGTAATCGCCACCGCCACCCCGTCGCCAAGCGGGCTGGCCGTCACCTTCAGCCACCGTGTTCCCGTCGCGTCAATCCAGGAGATATCATGTGAGATCGTCGTTTGATCCCGCATGGCCGTGATAATGGCAGGCCACGCCTGGCTGTCGCGCAGCATGGGTGCAGCCTGTCCAAGGGGGACGCCTTCCAGCTCACTCAACGCAATACCGAGGATGGCGCTGGCACGCAGGTTAACCGTCTGCACAAAGGCATCGATCGGCACACCAGCATCATCGCGCACGCTCGTCGCTCCGATGATGCCATCATCGCTGGCTTCAAACAGCGCCTGCACCAGATCAATCTGGAAGGAGCGCACGCAGCCATAGGTCACCACTCCCAGACCTTCGCTGCCAACCCTGACCGGGAGTACCAGCCTCTCCCATAGATGGCGCTCATTGGTCTGAGACGTACGATGGAGCGAGAACAGCGGTTTGCCGCTGTCGATGGCCTGCCTTGCGGTTGCGGCCAGAAAGGTTCCGAGTTCCTCGCCAAGATGGGAGGTCTGCTGGCCGGTGAGGTCGAAGGACAGCGAAGCACTGAGTGCCGACCCGGCAAATCCATAAAGAAAATCGCCATTGGCTTGCGCAAACAGCACCGCCATCCAGTCGCGATAGGAATCAAGCTTCAAGGGATTGAAATCGCTGTAATGCGGCATGCCGTCCACCGCCATGTCGCGATAGAGGTCCAAAAGGCGCAGGAGCGATTTCGAACTTGCTCGCTGTTCGATATCATCTTGATAAGCAACGCTGTACATCGGCATCTCCCCGCTAACGGCTTACGAGAAGAAAACTAGCAATTCGCAAATATGCAGCCTGAGCGTGCATTTTCGTGCACTTATGGTGACCAAACCGTCAACGCCGTCACGCTTGGCGCCGATAGGGCGCAAACCATGACAAGCCCTCCTCGGTTCGTCCCCGTGGCCGGTATTCGCAACCGACATAGCCGGCATAGCCTTGCTGATCGAGCAGTGCGAACAGCGGATCGAAGCGGATTTCTCCGCTATCGGGCTCATGGCGGTCGGGTGGCCCGGCAATCTGCACATGGCCGGTGATATCGCTGTTGTCGAGGATAGCGCGTGACAGATCGCCTTCCATGATCTGGCGATGGTAGAGATCAAGCTGAAGACGGATATTCTTTGCCCCCACCGCCGCGATCGCCTGCCTCGCCTCGGCGCTGCGATTGATCAGGTAGCCTGGCATGTCGCGCGTGTTGATCGGTTCAAGCACGATCGTCACGCCAGCCGAGGCAGCGCGCGCGGCCACACGGGTCAGCGAAGCGACATAGCGCTCGAAAGCCTGATCGCGGTCTTTGTCAGCGACAAGACCTGCCATGACATGAATGGTTGGGCATTTCAGGTGATCGGCATAGAGGAGGGCCTGATCAAAGCCGCGGTCAAATTCACTCTCGCGCCCGGCAAGCGCGGCGATACCACGCTCTCCCTTGGCAAAATCGCCGGGCGGGGCATTGAAAAGCGCCAGCTGCAGATCATGGTCCCTCAGCTGCGCGGCGATATCCTGTGGCGCGAACTCATAGGGAAAGAGAAATTCCACCGCCGCAAATCCGGCGCGGGCGGCTGCGCCGAAGCGCTCCAGAAAGGCGTATTCAGTAAACATCATTGACAAATTGGCGGCAAAACGCGGCATGGTGGTTGTCCGATCACGAATTTCGGGCTGGGCTGCATGTCGGATTTTCGTGTAGCACATCGTCATGACCAACGACGAGACCAAGAGCGCCCCTGAGCCGTCGCAGCGGATGCTCCGCTTTGCTGTCCTCGATGTGGCGCGCGGTGTGGCTCTGATCGCCATGGCGATCTTTCACACCGGCTGGGATCTGTCGTTCCTCAACCTTTTTGGTGTCGATCTGTCGTCATCGACCCTGTGGATGGGCTTTGCCCGGGTGATCGCCTCGACCTTTCTCTTTATCGCGGGCGTGAGCCTGGTTCTGGCAACACGGCCACGGATCGTCTGGCCGGCCTTCGGGCGGCGCCTCGCCATCATCATGGTTGCCGCGCTCGCCGTCACACTTGGCACCCGGCTGGCGATTGGCGAAGCGTTTGTAGCCTTCGGCATTCTCCATCACCTTGTCTGTGCAAGCCTGATTGGCCTGGCCTTCCTGCGGCTGCCGCTCGCTATCGTTGCGATGGCCGTTCTCATCGCCTTATTGCTCCCTCTCGTCGTCGTTTTGCCGGGAAGCGGTTACGGCGTCGGGTATTTTCTGGGTTTTGCCCCAGATGGCCCGGCGAGTGTTGATTATGTGCCGCTTTTCCCGTGGCTGTCGGCCGGGCTCAGCGGCATTCTTGCCGCGCGTCTTGGATTATATCTGGCGCCTGATGGCTGGTGGACGCGCTGGCAGGCGGATCGTCCGCCCTTTCGCCTGCTTGCTTTGATGGGCCGCTGGTCGCTCGCCATCTACCTTCTGCATCAGCCGCTGATCTTTGGCGCCCTCATGCTGGTTGCGACGCTCCAGCCGCAACCGCCATCCCATGCCGATGGGCCGGCGGTGCAACGCTTTCACAATGAATGCCGCCGCGCCTGTATCGCTTTTGGGCGAACGGTGGATTATTGCGCCAGCGCGTGCACCTGCACGCAGGCATCGCTCGAACGAAACGGCCTGTGGCAGCAAACGCTCGACAACAGCTTGACGAGTGCTGGCAGCAACCGCGTTCAGGAGCTGGCGCGCGCCTGCGCCCCCTCGCCATAAGCCACGCACGGCTTCCATGCGCTCGTGACACTTGCCGGCACCATCAGAATTCTCCATCACCACTGGCATGAACACGCCACGATCCGTTGTCATTTCGCCATCAGGCCTGCGTCTAGGCGTTGCCTCGGTGATTGCCCTGCTTCCGGGCGTACTCGCTTTTGGGGTGAGTTTTGGTGCGGTTGCCGCCAAAATGGGCCTGAGCCTGGTGGATGCGGCGATGATGAGCGGGCTTGTGTTTGCGGGTGCGGCGCAATTTGTCGCCATCTCCGCCTGGCAGATGGATTGGACCTGGGCAGGCGCCATCACCATCTGTCTGCTGGTGGGCATCGTCAATTCGCGCCTTATCCTGATGGGCGCCTCGCTGCGCCCGACCTTCTCTGCCCTCGCGCCCGGTCCCGCCTACGGACTTCTCGCCCTCAATACGGACGCTTCATGGATCATGATGATGCGGCTTGAGGGCAAGACGGAACATGGCGATGTCGGTGCCTATGTCGGCGCAGCCGCTGCCTTGTGGGCCGGCTGGCTGCTCGCCACGATCGCCGGCTGGTGGCTTGGTGCGCTCATCTCTGACCCCAGACGCTACGCCCTTGATCTCGTGATGATCATCTTTTTCGCCTGCATTCTGGTGCCGCTATGGAAGGGACCGCGCAAGGCCCTGCCCTGGCTGGTGGCGCTGGCCGTTGCGCTGATCACACAGTCGGTGACATCAAGCCAGATCTATATCCTCTTCGGCTCATTGAGCGGCGCTATTGCGGGAGCGTTCCTTGACGAATGAAGCCATCAGCCTTGCGGTCATTCTCGCCATGGCGGCGACCACCTATGTCTGCCGCTCGTTTGGCTATTTTCTCATGGGGTATGTGCCGCTGACGCCACGCGTGCGGCGTGGCCTTGAGGCATTGCCGGGCGCCGTTGTCGTTTCAATCGTCGTCCCCGGAGCGGTTGCAGCCGGCCCGGCCGGCATTGCCGGCGTCATCGCCGGCATGGTTGTGATGGCGGTGACGCGCCACGACATTCTGGGATTGCTCGTCGGCTGCGCGGTGGCGGTTGGCGTGAGGTCCGCGGGGCTGTAACCTGCCGGTCAAACACTCGATAACAGACACTCAGCGGGGAAACGACATGGACGGGCAGATGACGGTCACCGGTGGCAAGCTTCTCGTTGACTGCCTGCTGGCAAACGGCGTCGACCGGGCCTATGGGGTGCCCGGCGAAAGCTATCTGGCGGTGCTCGACGCCCTTCATGATGCGCCAATCGCCCTGACGATTTCCCGCCAGGAAGGCGGGGCGGCGATGATGGCGGACGCTGACGCCCGCCTCACCGGACGCCCGGGTATCTGTTTCGTGACGCGCGGACCCGGCGCCACCAATGCCGCAGCCGGCATCCATATCGCCATGCAGGATTCGGTGCCGCTGATTGTGTTCATCGGTCAGGTGGAGCGCAGCTTTCTCGAGCGCGAGGCCTTTCAGGAGATCGACTACACCCATTTTTTCCAGCCGATCACCAAATGGGCGGCCGAAATCCGCGATCCCGCCCGCATTCCCGAATATGTCAACCGGGCCTTTGCTATCGCCACTTCAGGGCGCCCGGGGCCCGTCGTCCTGTCGCTGCCCGAGGACATGCTGACGGAACGCGTGGCAGCGCCGCACCTTTTGCCCTTCACTCCCGTCGAGCCGCAGATCGGGCTTGGTGATCTGGCAGCTTTGCGTCGCTTATTAGCGGGCGCCAGAAACCCGATTGCGATCTTAGGCGGCAGCGGCTGGAACCAGCTTGCCTCAGACCGCATGGCGCGTTTTGCCGAGAAATGGCAATTGCCGGTAATGGTGTCGTTTCGCCGCCAGCATCTGTTTGACCATCTGCATCCATGCTTCGCCGGCCATATCGGCATTGGTATCGATCAGGCATTGCGGGCGCGGATCGATGCCTGCGATGTTATCCTTCTCATCGGCGGCAAGATGTCGGAAATGCCGTCGCAGAGTTACACCTTGTTCGCAGTTCCCAATCCCAGGCAGACGCTCATCCACGTCCATGCCGGCGCAGAAGAGATCGGCAAGGTCTATCGCCCGGCGCTTGGCGTTGTTTCAGCTCCAGGTCCGCTGGCGGCGGCGCTTGACGGACTCGAGCCGCCGATCGGCGAGCCGGTGTGGGCGGGGAGCGCCGGAGCGGCGCATGACGCCTATCTCGCCTTTTCCGATGCCCCAGCCCCGATCCCCGGCAAGGTGCAGATGCGCGAGGTGATGGAAACCGTCCGCAGCTGCGTTCCAGCCGACACCATCATCGCCAACGGCGCCGGCAATTTCGCCGGCTGGCCCAATCGCTTCTACCGCTATCGCCGCTACGGCACGCAATTGGCGCCCACCTCCGGCTCCATGGGTTATGGCCTGCCGGCGGCGGTGGCGGCCAAATTGCGCCATCCCGAGCGTACCGTTTTATGCTTTGCCGGCGATGGCGACCTGCAGATGACCATCCAGGAGCTTGGCACCGCGGCGCAGTATGGCGCCGGCATCATCGTGCTGGTCATCGATAACGGGCTTTACGGCACCATCCGCATGCATCAGGAGCGTGAATATCCCGGCCGGCCGCACGGCTCCGACATCGTCAATCCCGATTTCGCGGCAATTGCGAGGGCGTATGGTTTTGCCGGCTTCACGGTGCGCGAAACCGAGGCCTTCGCGCCAGCCTTCGCCTCGGCTCTGACGTCGCCCAAGGGTGCGCTGATCCACATCATCATCGACCCTGAAGCCATCACCCCGACAACGACGCTGAGCAAGATCCGCGAGGCGTCGCTGGCAGCGAAGATGTAGTATGACGTAACGTTATCTTGCCTTGGCGTTTTTGACGCTCTTGAATGAAGCCTTTCCCCGGGGGGCGGGGTCGATAATTCGGGTTGTGGCGTGCGGGCAGAGAGCAGTGCGTGGGGCATCAATCAGCGCGTCGCGGCAATCGCTGCGCTGTGGCTGATGTGGGCTGGCTTGGCACAGGCGCGTGGCGATGAACTGACCATCCCCGGCCGCTTCAAGCAGGAAATCTCCACCTTTCTGTCGCCGTCCGAAAGCGCCTATGCCGAAGTCGCATGGAGCTGGACGCCTGATTTCAACTATGAGGCCGATGGCTGGCGGTTTCGCATCAGCAGCGCCGCCGGCCTCTTTCGCGACCGTAATCTGAGCGTTCAGCCACTCCTCATCCCCACCTATTATTACGAAGCGGCGGCGGGCTATCGCCAGCGCTTTGGCGATTGGACAACCACCAGCTGGATTGGCCTGCTGGGCGTCGAGGAAGTGGGATTTTCACTGTTCCAGCGTCTTGGCGTGCGGCTCACGGAACAGATCGTGTGGAGCGATAGCCCTGACTATTACGCCGCCCTCTTCCTGCGCTATGAAAGCGTGCGCAATGCTTTTTCAGCCGTCGCCAATGTCGGTTTTCTGACGCCTCTGGGCTTCAAATTCGGCCCCGAACTCGGCTTCAACGTGTCAGATGCCGGCACCGGTTATCGCTATGGTCTGGCGATCACCGGTTTTGAGTTTTTCGGTGCCGAGCTTGGCCTGTCGGCTGGTATCGGCCAGCGTGAGCGCGGTCGTCCCGACGCCTATGTGACTGCCTATGTCCATCGCCTGTTCTAAATCACGCAGCGCTCATGTAAGAAAATGTGTATACAACATCAATTTTATTGATGTCATTTAATAAGCGAAAAAGACTCAACAATTCCCGTTCTGGTCGCAGTCACGCGCACGAAAAATTGAATAAGTCTGACAAAAAAAGCTTCATATCTTGATTGAAACACCTATCTTCATTATCAAACCTCAGACAGTTCGTGGGGCGATAACCGATGACAGCTTCCTTATACAAATACGGCGAAGAGGCGTTAGGCTTTATCGATCACCTTAAAAACATAAACTCCCGCGAAGCGCTCCTCGGTGAATTCACAACATTTCTCGATGGATTTGGGTACTCGTCCTGGCTGATAACCGGCATACCACCCGAGGGGCACGATTTGTCCTCTTGCATTATTTTGAATGGCTGGAAGCCGGAATGGTACCGCTTGTATCTGAAAGAAAATTTCATCGATATTGATCCCTGCGCCCAGCATGCGGTTCACTCGGTCAACGCATTCCGCTGGACGGAGGCGCCATTTCAGCCTGGACGCGAAAAACCGCAACAACAGATCATGGATCTGGCGGCATCTTTCGGCATGCGACAGGGAATCTGTGTGCCCGTGCATAGTCTGGATGGATTTCAGGCCGCCGTCACAGTTGCCGGCTCCCAGCCCGATTCATCGTTCAAGGCCCTGTCCTGCCTTGGTCTTGTCGCGATGTTTGTTCATTCGCGAGCCGTCAGTTTTGGAAGCATCAAAAAGAAAAGCAAGCCTCTGTCTGTCCGTGAACGCGAAGTTTTATCCTGGACGTCACTGGGCATGAGCGCACAAGAGATTGGAGATAAAATCGGCATATCGACCGATTGTGTCGAGATGTATATCAAGCGCGCATCGATAAAATTAAATACAAAAGGGCGAATGCGCACAGTGATTGAGGCGTATAAAAGTGGTGAAATTAATATTTGTTGAGTCAATTCATTTTCAAAAATTACAATTATTTTTGAATATTGAAAAATAATCTATTTTATATATTAATTCGACTGAACAGTATCATTATTATAAAAAGTAACTGTTTTTGATGATCTGATCCCATTTTTCGGAACAGTCGCGATTGATCGTTTGTGATCTCCTCCAGCCCAGAGGAGAGAGCAATGATCCATGTGGTTACCAAAGCCAATCGCGCGATTTATCAAGAGCAAATGGAAGAACAATTCCATATTCGTCATGATATTTATGTAAAACAAAGAAAATGGATGGATCTGGATCGGCCGGATGGCCGAGAGATTGATCAATTCGACAATGATGATGCGACCTATCTTCTGATGCTGGAAGATAATCGTGTCATTGGCGGCTCACGTTTCGTGCCTACAATAAAACCACATTTGATGAGCGAAGTGTTTGCATTTCTGGCAAATGTTCGTGGCGTGCAGCGCGGGCACGATATCGTTGAATGGACGAGGATATTTATTGTTCCCGAAAAAAGAAGCGTATTTAATTTAAAAAAAATGTATGCCGGTGTATTGGAATATTGCCTTAATGAAGGTTTTAATACAATTACTATTGTAATGGAAACGTGGTGGATTCCAAGATTTCTTGAACTGGGCTGGGATGTCATTCCATTAGGGGAGCCAATGATGCACGATAATATGGAAATCATAGCGGTTATGGTTAATATTTAACAAGAAAAATACAATGAATTAAAATTTCATATAAAAGTAGATAATAATTTATTAATATACAATAATAAAAATATATAATAAGCGAATGAGGGGGCATATAATGGACAACGATAAAAGTGACAAAATAATATATGAAAACAAATTATTAAATGATATTGTAAAAATAAGAAAAGATGTAAAAGAAAAAGAATTGGTTGTCGTAGAATATTTACTCGATATGATTATGGTAGAATTGCTATTATTAAATAATAAGACTGTCAATAAATGAGCGAAATGCCAGCGCGCCGCGTTGCTCGCGCTGGTTATGTGCCAGATGGCATCAAAAATTGCGTTTTATTCGCATTGATATGGCCAGCCGGATGGCCACATGACGGCCTGTCTCCCTACAATCACGCCATCTCGCGCAGCGTCTCACGCGCAATGATGAGGCGCTGGATTTCGGATGTTCCCTCATAGATGCGGGTGATGCGGGCGTCCCTGGCATGGCGCTCGACGGGCGAGGAGCGCAGATAACCCGCCCCTCCGAACATCTGCACCGCCGTGTCGGTGGCACGACCCGCTGCTTCTGATGAAAAAAGCTTGGCGATTGAGGCGGCCTTGGCAAAGGGGAGCTTCGCCTCCTTCAGCCGCGCTGCATCCAGAATGAGGAGGCGGGAGGCGGCAAGATCAACTTCGCGGTCAGCCACCATCCATTGCAGGCCTTGGAATTCAGCAAGTTTCTTGCCGAATTGCTCCCGCTCCAGGAGATAGGCCTTGGCCTTGTCCATGGCAGCGCGCGCAATCCCCAGTGCCAGCGCCGCCACCCCGATGCGCCCGCCGGCGAGTTCCGCCACCGCCACCCGGAAGCCGTCATTCTCCTTGCCCATCATGGCGCTTGCCGGCACCCGGCATTGGTCAAAAGTCACCGGATTGGTTGATGAGCCGGCCTGGCCCGTCTTGTGTTCAGCCTTGCCGATCACAAGCCCCGGCGTACCGGCCTCCACCAGAAAACACGACACGCCCTTGCCTTTGGGAGCGTTGGGGTCGGTTACCGCCCACACCACAAACACGCCGGCATATTCAGCCGAGGTGATATAGAGTTTCTCGCCGTCCAGAACAAAATGATTGCCATCGCGCCGCGCTTTCGTCCGCAACCCCGCCGGATCGGAACCAGCGCCTGCTTCGGTCAGGCAGAAGGCGCCGGCGGAACAGGCGCCACTTGTCAGTTGCGGCAAATAGCGCTGGCGCTGTTCTGGCGAGCCGACCGTCTGGATGACTTCCGCCACCATGTTGGTCACCGAAGTGGTGACAGCGGTCGCGGCGCACGCATATCCCAGCTCTTCGATCGCCAGCGCGAAAGCGACCGTTCCCGCCTCGCTGCCGCCATAGTCACTGGTGACCGCAAGCCCCATGAAGCCGTTTTCGGCCAGGAGTTTCAGGTTGGCGAGCATTCCCTCCCGCCCCTCGCCAAGGTCGAGGCGCTCGGCCAAAGGCGCCAGGCGCTCATTGGCGATGCGGCGCGCCGTGTCGCGCACCATGATCTGCATCTCGCTCAGTCCCGATAGCAATTCTGTCACCGCACTCTTCCTGCTTTGCACAACCCGGTTGAGGTTGCTCCTGATCCGGTTTTGAGCATAGGCTGAGCAGCGCTTTGTCGCCTAGGGGTCTGGTGTCAGCCGCCAATCCCATTCCCGCGAGGACATCCATGACCCAGATCGCCATGCCACAGCCTGATCCGCTTATCCTGGCCAAGCGCGAGCGCATTATTGCCGGCTTGCAGGAGCGTGTGCCCGCGCAATGGGTGATCACCGAAGAGGATGAGCGCCGGCCCTATGAGACCGATGCGCTGACCGCCTATCGCCGCCTGCCGCTGGCGGTTGTACTGCCGGGCTCGACCGAGGAAGTCGCGGCCATATTGTCGTTCCTGTCACGCGAGCGGGTGAAGATCATTCCGCGCGGTGCCGGTACCTCGCTCTCGGGCGGCGCCCTGCCGCAGGAAGACGCGGTGGTGGTGGGTGTCGGGCGGCTGAACAAGGTGCTGGACGTCGATTTCGCCAACCGCACGGCGCGGGTCCAGAGCGGCATCACCAATCTGGCGGTAACCACCCATATTTCGCCCGATGGTTTCTTCTACGCGCCCGACCCCTCCTCGCAGCTCGCCTGCACGATTGCCGGCAACATCGCCATGAATTCAGGCGGCGCGCATTGTCTCAAATACGGCGTCACCACCAACAACATCCTGGGCGTGCGCATGGTGCTGCTGGATGGTACCATTGTCGATTTCGGTGGCGAGACGTTCGACCAGCCAGGCTATGACTGGCTGAGCCTCATCATCGGGTCGGAGGGCCAGTTCGGTATCGTCACCGAGGCAACCCTGCGCATCTTGCGCGCAGCCGAAGGGGCGCGCCCCTGCCTGCTTGGCTTTGACAAGGTGGAGGATGCCGGCGCCTGTGTCGCCGCCATCATCGCCTCGGGGATCATTCCGGTCGCAATCGAGTATATGGACCAGACCGCCATCAGGATCTGTGAGGATTTTGCTCATGCCGGCTATCCGCTCGATGTTGCCGCGATGCTCATCGTCGAGGTTGAGGGCGCGGATGCCGAGATCGACGTTCTGCTCACGCATATCGAAAAGGTGGCGCGTGAGCACGGGGCGCGGATCGTCAAAGTATCAAAGTCTGAGGCGGAGAGCGCCGCCATCTGGAAGGGCCGCAAATCGGCCTTTGGCGCCACCGGCCGCATTGCCGATTATCTGTGCATGGATGGCACGATTCCCACCGGCCAATTACCCTATGTGCTGAATCGCATCGGCGAGATTGTCGCCCATCACCGCCTCAGGGTCGCCAACGTCTTTCATGCCGGTGATGGCAACCTCCACCCGCTCATTCTGTTTAATGCCAATGATGATGACGAACTGGAGAGAGCCGAGCAGGCAGGCAATGAGATCCTTGAACTGTGCGTTGAGGTCGGCGGCTGTCTTACCGGCGAGCACGGCGTTGGCATCGAGAAGCGCGATCTGATGGAAAAGCAGTTCACTTCTGTCGATCTTGACCAGCAGATCCGGGTGAAATTGCTCTTCGACCCCGATTGGCTGCTTAATCCGGCGAAGGTATTTCCGCTGAACCTCCACCCTCTTCCGCTTGGTCGCGCCGCATGAGCGTATCGTCTCTCGCGCCACAAAATTCGCTTGAAGTGGCATCGATCGTTCGCGACGCTGCGGCAAGGCGTCAGGCAATCGAGATCATCGGCGGGGGCAGCAAGCGGGCGCTTGGCCGCCCGACTGACGCGGCAATCACAGTTGATGTGAGCGGGCTTTCCGGCGTCACGCTTTATGAGCCGGCCGAACTTGTGGTCAGTGCCCGGGCCGGCACGCCGCTGCAACACGTCACCGATCTTCTGGCGCAACAAGGTCAGATGCTGCCTTTCGAGCCGGCGGATTATCGCCCGCTGCTGGCAAGTACGGGGGAGCCTACCATCGGCGGCATGGTGGCTACCAATCTCTCCGGCCCGCGCCGTCTGCATGTCGGTGCCTGTCGTGATGCGATCATCGGTTGCAAATTCGTCAATGGCCGCGGCGAGGAGATCGTCTCGGGCGGGCGGGTGATGAAGAACGTCACCGGCTATGATATCGGTCGGGCCATGGCCGGGGCCTATGGCACGCTGGGCGTCCTCACCGAAATCACCTTCAAGGTTCTGCCGCGCGCTCACGCGACCCTGACGCTGGTCTACGAGGGGTTGAGTTGCGACAGGGCGGTGGCGTTGATGAGTGCGGCCGTCGCCTCGCCCTTTGAAGTCACCGCCGCCGCGCATATCGCTGAGGGGAATCACGCGCGCACCTGCCTGAGGCTTGAAGGGTTCGACGCTTCGATCACCTATCGCGCCGGGCGCCTGATTGAGGATCTCGCTGAATACGGACAGCCGCAGCGCCTCGATACGGCGCCAAGCCAGGTGCTGTGGCGCGAGATCGGCGAGGCGCGGTCCATCATCGGGCCTGCTGACCATGTCGTCTGGCGCCTGCAGCTGCCGCCAAGCCGCAGCGCCGCCCTGGTCAATTCCCTGCGGGCGATGATGGACGTAAGCGTTCTGTATGATTGGGCGGGCGGCCTGGTCTGGCTGTCGCATGCGGCGGGCGATGATATGACGGCAGTCCGCACGGCAGCAAAAGCCGGTGGCGGCCACGCGACACTCATCCGCGCTGGTGAAGCCCTGCGCCGCCGCGTCGCTCCATTCGAGCCTCAGGCGACGGCGGTTGAAAAACTGGCGCGCGGCCTGAAGCAGGCCTTCGATCCGGCGGGTATTCTCAATCCCGGCCGCATGTATGCGGGGATATAATCATGCAGACGTCATTCTCGCTCGCCCAGCTGGCCGATTCCGACACACGCGAATCCGAAAAGATCCTGCGCACCTGCGTTCATTGCGGCTTCTGCACCGCCACCTGTCCGACCTATCTGCTGCTGGGCGATGAACTCGACAGCCCGCGCGGGCGCATCTACCTCATCAAGGATATGCTGGAGAACGGCAAGAAGGCGACGGTCGAGGTGGCACGCCATGTCGATCGTTGCCTCTCCTGCCTGTCCTGCATGTCGACCTGCCCGTCGGGCGTCCATTACATGCATCTCGTCGACCATGCGCGAAAGCACATCGAAGAGACGCTCCCGCGCCCCTTCGCTGACCGCTTGATGCGCGCCGTTCTGGCGACGGTTCTGCCCCGCCCCGAACTCTTCCGCCTGTCGCTCTTTGCCGCAAGGCTGGCAAGGGTGACGAGCCCGCTTCTCGCTGCCCTGCCGTTCCAGTGGGCAAAACGCACCGTTGCCATGTTGGCGCTCGCGCCCGACACGGTGCCGATGCGCTCGCCCTATAGCGAGCCGGTGACGATCGTTCCCGAAGGCCCGCCTCAGGGGCGGGTTGCCATGCTGCGCGGCTGTGCCCAGGGGGTGTTGGCGCCCGAAATCAATGAGGCGGCTGTGCGCCTCCTCACCCGTCATGGCATTGAAGTGGTATTTGCTGAAGGCGAGGGGTGCTGCGGCGCGCTCGTTCATCACATGGGCAAGCAGGAGGCCTCACATGACCAGGCGCGACGCAACATCGATGCATGGATCAGCGAGATGGACGGACAAGGCCTCGATGCCATCCTCATCACCGCTTCGGGGTGCGGCACGACGGTGAAGGATTACGGCTTCATGTTCCGTGATGATAATGCCTATGCGCAAAAGGCGGCGCGCGTGGCGGCCATCACCCGCGATGTCTCCGAATATGTGCTGACGCTTGATGTACAGCCCCCCACCATGCCTTCCCGGCTGGTGGTCGCCTATCATTCGGCGTGCTCGATGCAGCACGGCCAGCAGATCAAAACCACGGCGCAGGGCTTGCTGCGCAAGGCAGGCTTTGTCGTCAAGGAGGTGCCCGAGGGGCATATCTGCTGCGGCTCAGCCGGCGTTTACAATATTCTTCAACCTGAAATCGCCGGACGTTTGCGTGAGCGCAAGGCCGCCAATATTGCCAAGGTGACGCCAAGTGTGGTGGCCACCGGCAATATCGGCTGCATGACGCAGCTGGCGGGCGCCGTCGGCGTGCCGGTTCTCCACACCGTGGAACTGCTCGACTGGGCGAGCGGCGGCCCCTTGCCGCGCAAGCTGATGAAAAATGCGCTCTTGGCTCAGCACGGCTGACGGGGATTTTGCGGAAGAGAGTTTTGCAATGCTTGCGGCGAACCTGGCAAAGACGTATTGGCATGCCAGGTATCGCCGTCGGGGGCGCCACAGGCAAACCCGGGACTGTGCGCAGTAAGGAGCCTCTCTCCATGACCGCCGTCGCCACCCCGCTTGGAGTAAGTATTCTGGGCCCCATCGGTCCGCGCTACGACGAGGTTCTGACGACCGAGGCGCTCGCCTTTCTGGCTGATCTCCACCGCACCTTCGAGGGCGAGCGGCGGGCGCTGATGAAAGCCCGCGACGATCGCCAGCGCCGGTTTGACATGGGCGAACTGCCGATTTTCCTGCATGAGACCCGCGACATCCGCGAGGATGACTGGAAAGTGGCGTCAATTCCCGCCGATCTGCAGGATCGCCGCGTCGAGATCACCGGCCCGGTCGACCGCAAGATGGTCATCAACGCGCTCAATTCGGGCGCCAAGGTGTTCATGGCTGATTTCGAGGACGCCAACGCGCCGTCCTGGTCAAACAACATCGACGGCCAGATCAACCTGAAGGATCGCTGGGCAGGCAGCCTCGCCTTCACTGACCCTTTGAGTGGCAAGGCTTACAGGCTGAAGGAGCGCGTCGCCGTTCTCATTGTCCGCCCGCGCGGCTGGCATTTGATGGAAGCGCATATGACAGTGGATGGCGTTCCCATCGCCGGCGCTTTCTTTGATTTTGGCCTCTATCTTTTTCTCAATCACCAGGCAATCAGCCGCCACGGCACCGCGCCCTATTTCTATCTGCCGAAGCTTGAGAGCCATCACGAAGCGCGGTTATGGAACGCGGTATTCGTGCGGGCCCAGCAGATGCTGGGGATGAAGCCGGGCACGATCAAGGCGACCGTCCTCGTTGAAACCCTGCCCGCCGCCTTCGAGATGGATGAGATCCTCTACGAAATGCGCGACCATATCGTCGGGCTCAATTGCGGGCGCTGGGACTACATCTTTTCCTTTATCAAAAAACTGTCGAAGAACCCGTCCTTCCTCATGCCTGATCGCAATCAGGTGGTGATGGGCAAGGATTTTCTTGGCGCCTATGCGGCGCTGCTGGTCAAGACCTGCCATCGCCGCGGTGCCTTTGCGATGGGTGGCATGGCAGCGCAGATCCCTGTGAAAAATGACAAATCGGCCAATGATGAGGCGTTCGCGACGGTCAAGGCCGACAAGGAGCGCGAAGTGCGCGAGGGTCATGACGGTACCTGGGTCGCCCATCCCGATCTGGTGCCGGTTGCAGCTGAAGTCTTCGACCGCATGCTGCCTGAGGCCAACCAACTTGCTAATCTGCGCGCTGACGTGCGGGTCAGACCGGAGGATTTGCTTCGCGTGCCGCACGGCACCCGCACTGAAGCGGGTCTGCGCGAGAATATCCGCGTCGGTGTGCAGTACATCGAGGGCTGGCTGCGCGGTCGCGGCGCCGTCCCGCTCTATAACCTGATGGAAGATGCCGCCACCGCCGAAATCTCGCGCGCCCAGATCTGGCAGCAGCTCCAGCATCAGGCGATGCTGGATGACGGGCGTCAGGTGACGATTGCCCTCTTTCTTGATCTCCTGCGCGATGAAATGACGCAGTTGCGCCACGCCCTGACGCCAGTGGCCTATGATGCCGGGCGCTTTCCCGAGGCGATCCGCCTCTTTCGTGAGCTGACGATGGCCGACAGTTTCGAAAGCTTCCTCACCGTTCCGGCCTATAAATTGCTCGGCTGACCTGATTATTCGAGTGATGAACAGCGCGCTGGTCTGGTTCACACCATGTCTGTTGCATTTTGGTGCAACCACACCGCGCCGCCGCAAGCCGTCCTTCACCGTTTGAAGAGGAAGCTCGGTTAAGGTTACCATCGTCGCTGGTCAAGAAATGGCCATGGATGCGGGGCATGGTTTCCCGGGGTTGAGTAATGTTGCGTGGAGTATGGTCCATGATGATCAGGACCCCTTTTGTTGCCGGCGCCCTGGCGCTGTTTGCTGGCGCCCTCATGTGTTGGGTCGGTGGGGGAACCAGCCCCGCCCAGGCCCAGACCTATTACCGTCCCCATGCCGGTTATAATGAGCGCGTTGTTGTTGTGCGCCCGCCAGCCTACCGCCATGGCGAGCCGCGGTTCTATCTCCCCTTCCTGAAACCATCCCAGGTTTATGAAGAGCCAGCGCCGCAATATGGCGGCGCCTATGCCACCGCGCCGTCAGGGCGCCGGGTCTTTTACGTGCCGGCGCCGCGCGAGGTGGAAGACACCGAGGATGACGACACGATCCTGCAGGCTGCACCACCTCAGCCAAACCCGCCCGCTGGCAATCGCACCTCATCTGCGGTCGATCCACGCTTCCGCAAGCAAGTGGTTCCCTATAGCGGTCCGCACAAACCGGGCACGGTTGTCATCAATTCGAGCGAGCGCCATCTCTATCTCGTGCAGGATGACGGCACGGCGCTGCGCTATGGCATCGGGGTCGGGCGCGAGGGCTTTGGCTGGCGCGGCGACACATCAGTGAGCCGCAAGGCGGAATGGCCGGATTGGCGCCCGCCTGCCGAGATGATCGCGCGCCGCCCTGATCTGCCGCGCTTCATGCCGGGCGGGCCGTCAAATCCGCTGGGGGCACGCGCGCTTTATCTCGGTTCCTCGCTCTATCGCATTCATGGCACCAATGAACCGCACACCATCGGCAAGGCGGTGTCGTCGGGCTGCTTCCGCATGATCAATGATGATGTCGTCGATCTCTATTCACGCGTCGGCGTGGGCGCACGCGTCGTCGTCAACTGAGGCTGTGATACGCCTCAAAGGAAAGGCCGCCGGGATCACCGGCGGCCTCTTTTATGGTGTGAATTGAACGATGAGCGCGCTCAGGCGTCCGAACTGTCGTAGCCGCCGCTGTCAAAGCTGCCGGAATCGTCATTGCCTGTATCGCCTGGATCGTAAGCTGCCTGATGTACGGGTGCATCAGAGCCACGACTGATATCGGGATCGACATAGGACGAGCCCGGTGTTGGCGCAATCGAGCTTGTGTCCATGCCGGCAAGCGATTGATTGCTGCCGCCGTGATTCGAGAAGGCGTTGCCGAGCGCGTTGGCAATCATCATGCCGCCGGCAACGCCAAGTGCCGTTGTTGCCGCGGATGCCAGGAAACCACCGCCGGCAGGCGCTGCTGCCTGTCCCCCCCACGGGCCTGCTTGCGGCGGTGGAGCGCCATAGCCAGGAGATGGCGGAGCGCCATACCCGGCCTGCTGGCTCCACGGCCCGCCTGGCCGGGCCTGCGGCGGGGGAGGGGCCGCGGCCTGACCACCACCGAAAATGCCCGACAGGAAGCCGCCCGATTGCGGGCGCGCTGCCCTCGCCTGCTCAAGCTCGCCCTGCACCTCCTGCAAACGCTGCTGGAGACTGAGAAGGGCCTGTTCCTGCGCATAGATCTGCTGCGCCATGATGTAGGGCGCATAGGGCTGCTGCTTCAGCCGCTCAGCGATGAGGGCTTCCGCCAGCGGGTCGCGGCTAGACGTTTCGGCCTGCCGAAGGCGGTCAAAAATGCCAAGAATGACGTCGCGTTCCTGCGGGGTCATTGTGTGCTCGTGTCCCTGATGGGCCGCGCGGGATGCGCGGCGTGACTGAGAATACATAGATACGAAAGTCTAAGAGCGCCAGAGTGTGCCGCAAAATAAGCAGCGAAGCGATTGCAGACGGTTCATTAACCATTTTTTGCAGAAAACGCAGGGCGATCAGCCGCATTTTCGAAATTTCATAAACGGCGCGGCAATCTTAACCGGGAATTGAGAAGGCATCCCTAGATTGCAATCATCATCTTGGAGTTGCGTCTATGAGCCTGCCGTTGCGTCGCGTGTTTCGTATCGAGGAGAGCGGCAAGGCCGCGCCGTCTGCTGACCGTATGGCGACCATGCGCCACACCGAGCTTCTGGACAAGCTTGAGCAGCTGGCCGAGGAATTTCGTAACGCCAAGATCACCAGTGCCAACGAAGCTCCGGCACAGGTGATTGACCAGGGCGCCCGCGAAATGATCGATTTCTGCAAGGTGGAGCTTGATGAAGCCCGCCGCATGAAGGCAGAGCTCACCAGCATCCGCGAGGCGATTGATCTCACCAAGCAGGAAATCGCCGCGCTTCATGTGTCCAATCAGACCGGCGGTGCGATGCATCGTGTTTCCGATGAGCTGGACGCCATCGTCGATGGTACGGAATCGGCGACCAACACCATTCTGACCGCAACCGAGAAGATCGAGACGAACGCCCATAATCTCGCCGCCAAGCTCAAGGGTGACGATCAGGGCATGGCGCTCGACATCCAGGAAAATATCCTGCGCATATTCGAAGCCTGCAATTTCCAGGATCTCACCGGCCAGCGCATCCAGAAGATCGTCAACGTGCTGCGCTTTGTCGATGAGCGGGTCACGCAGATGATGGATATCTGGGGTGGCATGGAAGAGTTCGAACAGGTCAAGCCGGCGATGCGCGAGGAAGAGCTGGACGAGGAAGCTCATCTTCTCAACGGCCCGGCTCTGCCCGATGATGGCGGCCGCGCCAGCCAGGATATGATCGACGCCCTCTTCGATTGATCGCCTCGCGGCGCTTGCCGCCACGATGGATAGCGTTTATCCCCGCGCGTGAAGAGTGAGCGCGGGGATAAATGTCGCAAAAACCAGCCAAGCCACAGCGTCTGAAGGCGCGCCTGCCGCGCGGGCTCGCCGATCGCCCGGCGTCGGAATTGCGCGCCACCGACGCCATGCTGGGCAAAATCCGCAAGGTCTATGAACTTTACGGCTTCGAGCCGGTCGAAACCCCGTTTATCGAGTATACCGAGGGCCTCGGCAAATTCCTGCCCGATCAGGACCGCCCGAACGAGGGCGTGTTCTCCTTTCAGGACGATGACGAGGCCTGGCTCAGCCTGCGCTATGATCTGACGGCACCCTTGGCGCGCTATGTCGCCGAAAACTTCGAGGCGCTCGCCAAACCCTATCGCAGCTATCGCCTCGGCTGGGTGTTCCGAAACGAAAAGCCGGGGCCGGGGCGCTTTCGCCAGTTCATGCAGTTTGATGCCGACACGGTGGGGTCAGGCTCGCCAGCGGCGGATGCTGAAATCTGCATGATGGCGGCCGACGCGCTGGAAGCGCTCGGCATCCCGCGCGGCCAGTATGTGATCAAGGTCAATAACCGCAAGATCCTCGACGGCGTGATGGAGGCAATCGGCCTTGGCGGCGAGGAGAATGCCGGGCGAAGGCTGACCGTGCTCAGGGCGATTGACAAGGCGGATAAGTTCCCCTGGGAGGAGGTCACCAAGCTTCTCGGGTCCGGCCGGCTCGACGAGAGCGGCGACTTCACCAAGGGAGCAGGGCTGGCAGAAAACGAGATCGCGGCCATTCACGCCTATCTTCATGCGTCGGTGCAGGTCGACGGCGCTCTGTTTCTTGTCAGAATGGCATCCCCTCAGATTGATCAATCCTTCTCCGCTATCGCGGCCTATCGCGAGGGTATAGCTGAAATTCAGGACATGTTTGGCTTGATCCAGGCGGCCGGGTACGGTCCAGATCGCATCAAAGCCGATTTCTCCGTCGTCCGTGGCCTTGAATATTACACCGGCCCGGTCTTCGAGGCTGAACTCCTCTTCGAGGTGAAGGATGAGAAGGGCAATCCCGTGCGCTTTGGCTCGGTCGGTGGCGGCGGTCGCTATGACGGGCTAGTCGGCCGCTTCCGGCCTGAACCTGTGCCGGCAACCGGTTTTTCAATCGGCGTCTCGCGGCTTGCGGCAGCGCTCAAAGTCCTTGGCCGCCTTGATGGTCTTAATGCGCCGGGCCCCGTGGTGGTGACAGTTTTCGACAAGGATCGCCTTGCTGATTATCAGTCGATGGTGGCACGTCTGCGCGCCGCCGGCATTGCGGCTGAGATGTATCTCGGCTCTGCTGGCCTGAAAGCCCAGATGAAATATGCCGACCGCCGCAAAAGCCCCTGCGTCATCATTCAGGGTGGCGATGAAAAGGCTGCCGGTAAAATCCAGATCAAGGATCTGATCGAGGGAGCGAAGGCCGACGAGGCGATTGTAAGCCACACTGAGCGCAAAGAGCAGCGCCCGGCCCAGATCGAGGTCGACGAAAGCGCGCTGGTTGAGAGCGTGCAGGCCATCCTCGCCCGTCATTTTCCTGCTGCCGGCTGACGGGTTGCGCCGATGAAAACCCCGCCGCCTTCCATTGATCGCGACAGTTTTCTCAAGCCCTTCCTGGCGCTGGGATTTCATCCAAGCGAACCTGGCCTGCTGTTTCCAGCCGATCTCTTCATCGACCTCTCGGGGGAGGAATTAGGCAAGCGCCTGTTTCTCACCAGCGATAGCGAGGGGCGCGATCTGTGCCTGCGCCCCGAACTCACCATTCCCGTCTGCATCGACCACATGGCTGCTGGCGAGCCGGCGCGTCGCGCGGATTATGTCTATTTCGGGCGCGCCTTCCGGCTGCGTACCGGACGATCGGGCGAATTCTGGCAGGGCGGGGTCGAGGCCATCGGCGCCACCGACCGCTCGGTGGAAGATGCGCGGCTGCTGGCGCTGGCCATTGACTGCGCCCGCCGCCATGGCGTCGCCAAGCCGCAATTGCGCCTTGGCGATGTCGGCCTCTTTCGCAGCGTTCTCGATGCGCTCGACCTGCCGGCCGCGTGGCGACGCAAGCTTGCCCGCGATTTTGGCCGCTCCGCCCTCATCGGCACCGACCTGACACAACCAGCAGGGCAGAAACGACCGATATCGACCCATGCCGGGCTGATGTCGGCTCTCGATCGGAACGATCCTGAGGGCGCGCGCGCCCTGGTGGCTGATTTGCTGGCGCTGGGCGGTCTGAGCCCCGCCGGCGGGCGCGGCGTTGAGGACATCGCCGAGCGCTTTCTTGAGCGCGCGGAAAGCCGGAGGGCAGCAATCAGCCCGCCCGCCGATCTTGACCTGCTGCAGCGCTTCCTTGCCATTGAAGGTCCGCCGGGCGATGCGTTGATGGCGGCGCGTCTTGTCCTCGCGCCACTTGGTGTGACGGTCGCTGGCGCCCTGGACGAGTTTGCGGCGCGGCTGGAGGCTATCCGTAAAGCTGGCCTCGCGCTTGACGAGATGATTTTTTCATCGGCCTTTGGCCGCCGCCTCGATTATTATTCGGGTCTCGTTTTCGAACTCCATGTCGCGGCCGGCAGGCGTGAGCCCCCTCTCATCGGCGGTGGTCGCTATGATCGTCTGTTCACGCTTCTCGGAGCACCAGTGCCGGTTCCAGCGATCGGCTTTTCGCTTTATGTGGAACGCCTCGTGGAGGAGGCGCCATGAGCGGCCCGTTGATCCTCGCCGTACCCTCCAAAGGTCGCCTGCAGCAGGCGGTCATGGACTTTTTCAATCGTGCCGGCCTGCGTTTTGAGCGGCCCGGTGGCGAGCGTGATTACCGCGGTCACATCAGGGGGGTTGACGGGATCGAGATTGCCTATCTGGCGGCCAGCGAAATTGCCCGCGAGATCACCGCCGGCAAGGTCCATGCCGGCATTACCGGCGAAGACCTCATCCACGAGGCCGTGGCCGAGGTTGACACAAAAGCACTGACGGTAACGCGGCTGGGCTTTGCTCATGCCCGTGTTGTGGTTGCTGTGCCGCGCGCCTGGATCGATGTCGACACCATGGCTGATCTCGACGAGGTCGCCTCGTCTTTTCGTGCCCGTCACGGGCGCCATTTACGGGTGGCGACCAAATATGTCCGGCTCACCCGCACCTTCTTTGCCAGGCACGACATCGCTGATTATCGTATCGTCGAAAGCCTCGGGGCGACCGAAGGCGCGCCGGCAGCTGGCGCAGCCGATGCCATCGTTGATATCACGACGACCGGCAGCACGCTTGCGGCCAACGCCCTGAAGGTTATCGGCGATGGTGAAATTCTTGCCAGCCAGGCTGCTCTTTTCGCCTCACGCGCAGCGGCGTGGACAGATGACACGCGTCGCGCCCTGCGCCTTTTATGCGATCGGCTGGCAGCGGAAGCGCGTGCACGGACGATGCGTGAGGTGCGCACCGACCATGCAGTGCCGGCAGCGCTCATGATCGAGCTTGAGCGCAAGTTTGGCGTGCATCGCCCCTTCATTGCCGCCTCCGGGGTCAGCGTGCTGCATGTGCCCGATGACGCTGTGTTTGCAGTTGTCGAAAGGCTGCGTGAGGCTGGTGCCGACACGGTCAGCGTCAGCCAGCTCGACTATGTGTTTACGAGTAATAACCCGCTATGGCAGGCGATCTCTGGCCGGCTGTGATCAGCCATTGACGACGCGCGCCGGGGCGCTTGCGGGAACCAGCATGGGCGCCAGCAGCCTGGTGGTATCGTCAAGCGATTTTGGCGCGCCGTAGAGATAGCCCTGCGCATAGGTGCAGCCGAGCGCCCCAAGAATGGCGGATTGCTCGTCGTTCTCGACGCCCTCGACGACGATTTCGAGTTTCATCTGCTGCGTCATGGCGATGACCGTCTGGATGACCAGATTGGCTTCTGAATCCGTCTCGATATGGCGGGTAAGGCTGCGGTCGATCTTGAGGACATCGACCGGCAGGCGGCGCAGCTGCGCCAGATTGGAGTAGCCGGTTCCGAAATCATCAATGGCAAAACGCACACCGAGTTTCTTGAGGCGTGACACTTTTTCAACCACATCGGTTGAATTGCCCATCGCGGCCGTCTCCGTGAACTCAAGCTCAAGCAGGAAACCGGGGACCCCTGTGTCATTGATGACACGCTCGACATATTCCACGAAGTCATCTCGCTCAAAGTGTACCGGCGCGACGTTGACTGCAATCGGCAGGACCAGCCCCTGTTTCCACCAGATGACGGCCTGTTTGGCTGCCTGGCGCAGGATCGCCCGGTCGATTTCGGTGATGAGGCCCCGCTCCTCGGCGATGGGGATGAAACGGTCAGGCGGAATGAGGCCCTTTTCGCGATGGTGCCAGCGCGCCAGGGCTTCAAAGCCGCTGATCTTGCCATTGGAAAAGCGAATCTTCGGCATGTAGAACGGTACGATCTCGCCCTCACCCAGCGCACGATGAAGGTCCATCTCGACGATCATCTCCGAGACGGCCTTGTCTGACAATTCTTCCGAATAGATCCTGCAACCGGTGCCGCCGGCCTTTTTGATCGCATACATCGCCAGATCGGCATAGCGCAGCAGCGATGTCGGGCTGGTGCCATGCTCGGGCATCATCGAGATGCCGATCGACGCACCGATATCAATGGCATGTGCGTCGACCCGGATCGGCCGCTGGAGGGCAGCGATGATCGCCTGACCTAGTTCGGCAGGCGAGGCCTCGCCCTGCAATGCCGAACGCGTCACCACGACAAATTCATCGCCCCCGAAGCGCGCATTATAGGCAAGCGGCTGGGTACCCGTCATCATATCATCGCAGGTGAGCGGGTCATCGACATGATAGCCCTGCTCTGCGCAGACGGCGCTGATGCGGCGGCCAGCTTCCATCAGGACCTCGTCACCAACCTGATGACCAAGTGTGTCATTGACACGCTTGAACTTGTCGAGGTCGATAAAGAATATCGACCATGGCTGCATGGTGGTGGCGTGGGTCTGCGCCGCCATGGCGATAATCGTCTCAATCCGCGCGCGATTGGCCAGCCCGGTCACCGGATCGGTGTTCGCCAGACGTTTTTCTGCCGCTGAATTTTTACGGATGGTGGTGGCCATGCGGCCAAAGGCACGTGAGAGCATGCCGATTTCATCGCGCCTGCTTGTTGACGTTGCAAGATCAGGCAGGTGTCCGCCGGCAAGCTGGCGCGCCGCGCGCGTCAGAAGGTTGAGAGGCTTCAACAGCCTTGACAGCAACAGCAGCATGACCGGCACGAAGATCGCGCTGAAGCCGCCAACGATAAAGCTCGCGCGCAGAACGGCCTCGCCGCGTTTGTAGGCAAAGAATTCCTTCGTCTGGATGACCGATACCGCGCCGCGCAGCTTGCCCCCGATCAACAAGGGAACCGCAACCGCCATCTGATCCTGCTGGACGCGGCTGGCGAACTGACCGGTTTCAAGAACTTCTTCCACACAAGGCCAGATGTCATGCTCAAGGAAGAAAGTTGTGTCGGGCCTGAATTCGAGCGACATGCCCTGCTGGGCATCGTGAATAACACCATGTTCGATATTTGCCGAGCGGGCGATCTGCTGCAGGGTCTCGCGGAAGCCCGTATCCACTTCCGTCAATTGCCCGTGATTGAGACGCTCCTCGACCATCGCCGCGACGATCCGCGAGAAGGACATGGACTGATCGAAGAGTTCCTTCTTCAGAGCGCGTTCGGTGATTTCCTGGTCGACATAGACGAGAAGCCCGCCAAAAGAACAAATGCCAATCAGCAACGCCATCGCCGCTCGCATTTGCAGGACGCCAATGCGGCGAAGCGTCTGGCGTTTGATATAGGACCTGATTCTCGTCCACAGCATGCAACGGACCCCCAGCCGAGATCGAGAAAGTTCTGCCTCGATCTTGCGACCATACGGGGGAAAGATAACCTTTCAGGCAAAGAAACTGGTTATAAATACGTAAATGCGCATAGAGCGCTAAATGATATAGATGTTTTTCAGGATAAATAAAAAAGAGAACTTTTATAAATATAAAAAACATTAATATCAAGTCACATAGGTTATACGGTAAATTAATACCATAAAAGAGAGCTGTTTATATTGCTATTTTATTTGATAAGAAGGATAAATCGGCAGGTGTACTGCTGTTGTTGGCCAAGAGCCAATCGGTCGCTTTCGCAACGGGCATGGGCGGTGAATACAGAAACCCTTGCCCCATCCTGCAGCCAAGCCTCTTCAGACTGTCGTGCTTGAGCTCGCTGTCGACGCCTTCGGCCACAATATCAAGGCCTAGTTGATCGGCAAGTGTGACGACAGTCTTGATCAGCAGCTCGGCATCCTCGCTTTTGCCGAGATTTCGCACCAGGCTGCCATCGATCTTGATGACGTTCGCGGGCACTTTGTAGAGTTGGGCAAGATTGGAATATCCGGTGCCGAAATCATCAATCGCAATGCGTATGCCTTGCGATTTCAATTGGGCAAGCCCCTCAAATATGCCTGATCCCTCTCTCATTGCGGCCGTTTCCGTCACTTCGATTTCAAGCAGGCGACCGTCAAGATTGTTCTTGCTCAATACCTGCTCGATGTGGCTGGCGAAATCAGGGCGATCAAGGTGAATGGGTGACACGTTGACCGCGACCGGCACAGGCGTGCCTTGATCCACCCACCATTTGGCCTGCCGCACCGCCTTGCGCAGAATGATGCGGTCAATATCCGCGATGATCCCGGTGCGTTCGGCAATAGGAATGAATTTGTCTGGCGGGATCAAACCTTTGGTCGGATGGCGCCAGCGCGCCAGCGCCTCGAACCCGCAGATCTGCTGGGTATCGAGATAAACCTTCGGCATGTAGAAGGCTTCGATCTCGTCATTGCCGATGGCGCGCCGCAATTCCATTTCGAGAATGAGATGGTCGAGCATTCTCTGCCCCATCTCGCTTGAATAGACACAGTAGGTGCGCCCGCCCTTTTCCTTTGCCTCATACATCGCCAGATCAGCATGGCGCATCAATGTCGAGGCGTCATTGCCATCCTCGTGAAAGCGGGCGATGCCGATCGAGGCGCCGACTTCCAGGCGATGACCATCGATCAGGAAGGGGTCGCGCAAAGCGGTGATGATCGCCTGCGCCAGTTTTTCCGCGCCGCTCAGCCCCTCAAAACGCGCCATGATGACGAATTCATCGCCGCCAAGCCGCCCGATGCGCGCAATGCGCCGGTCGGTTTGACGATCATATGTGCTGTCAAGCGAGTTCAGCAAATCATAGTCGAGCTCCGTGCACACAGCCTCGAAGCGCCGCCCGACCGCTTCCAGCAACCGGTCTCCACGATCATGGCCGAGCATGTCGTTGACTTGCTTGAAGCCATCAAGATCGATGAACAGGAGGCCGCGCTGATAGGTCTTGTGAGGGGGAACCGTCACGACTTTCTCGATCGCCCGGCGCATCCGTTCACGGTTGGACAAGCCCGTCACGGGATCGACATAGGCCAGGCGGCGCTCTTCGGCCATGCTCTTGGCAAGATGGGCCGTCATGCGTTTGAAGGAACGCGCAAGGCTGCCGATTTCGTCTGGCCGGTTCAGCCCGAGTGAGAAATTGACGAGCCTGCCGCGGGTCATATCCTTGGCCGCATTGGTCAATTCGCGGATCGGTTGCAGCAGCGTTGACATCAGGAAGAACACCCCGGGCAGCGCAAGGCAGAGAAAGATACCGCCGATCACCGCACTGCGGCTGATCGCCTCGCGGCGCTTCAGAGCGGGGAATTCATAAGTCGATATGGTTCGGATCAGCCCGCGGCTTTCTTCCTGGACGAAGAATGGCAGAACCACCTCGAGACGTTCTTCACGCTGATTGACAATCGATGCCAGACGATTTTGCCCGGAGGTGCGGAAAATCTCGATATCATCTTCCCGCAACATCTTGTCGAGGCGGAAATGAGAGCGCTCAACATGCAGGGTCTGGGCGGTCATGACATCGATGATCTCGATGCTTTCGATGTCGCCGAACTGAACCATGGTGGTGATGACCGGCGCGGCGTTCACCAGCGGCCCTGACGCGAGCGGGTCCGCCGCCAGGGCGCTGATCGTGCGCGCAGTCGCGATCGCCTGTACGGTGATCTCGCGTTCGATGCTGCGATTGGAAAAAACGATCTCGGTCGTGACCGTGATGAGGACAAAACAGGTCAGAAGCGCCCACAGCAACGTCATGGCGTGCAGCTGCAAGGGGCCCACCCCACGTTCGTCCAGCCAGCGAAAAACGCGCTTTGTCGATAAACGTACCATGTGCCCGGTGATCCCAGCGCCCCAGTGAACCAGTCAGGGATCATAAAGGTGATCGGTTAAGGCCGGTTAAATCTCCAACCCTGGGCTGGTTTCTCAGAACCGCACGCGCACACCAAGCGTCGCCTGCTGGTTGCGCAGATTGATCTTGCTGTTGGTGCCAGCCGCCGATGTGACCTGCACATCGCGCAGCTCAAGATAGCGGTAGGCGGCCTCCAGCGTGATGTTGTCGGTGATGTCGTAGCCGATGCCACCGCCACCCGACCACGCCCAGCTGACACGGGTGCTGTTGATGAGGCTGTTTCCGGCGGCAAGATGGTTGCTGAAATTAACGCTGGTGACGCCAAGGCCGAGCGTGGCGAAGGGTTTGAAGGGTCCGAGCAGGGCATCGACGTAATAGTTGACAAGGCCGGTGGTGGCGTTGGTTGTACCGCTGACCTGGTTTCCGGAGAAACTGGTGGCCGTGCCAAGAGATGTCGACAGGGTCTGCCCGCGGACCTTGTTGCTGAACTGGCCAACTTCCACCTCGATACGCGAGCCGAACCCGGGCGTGAACTCGCCGAAATCATAACCCAGCGCGCCGGAATAGGCGTAGCCGGACCGGTAGGAGGTGGTGGCCTTCGTTGTGAAGGCGACCGGCGCCGTGACGTTGTTAAAATTGTAAACGCTGTCATCAAGGCTGTTATAGCCGCCGCGCAGTGCGACGTAGACGCCGTCTCGTCCGTCCGCTGCCTCGCCATAGGCTTGCCGGGGCACCGGCGGTGTCAGATCAGCTGCCAAGGCTGCCGGCCCGCTGATAGATAAGCCTACTGCGGCGAGGGAAGATAGGGTTATCGTGCGTCGTATCACCGGGCATACTCCCCCGTTCGAGATGCCCTATTCATGCCCCATTAGGGTTAATTGCCCGTAAATAAGTGCCGAAAAATGCAAAAGGCCCGGTCGAAACCGGGCCTCCGCCATGTGCAGTCGAGATGTGACGGGCGTCAGAAATCCATGCCGCCCATGCCACCGCCGCCGCCACCCATGGGAGCGGCAGGCTTGTCCTTCGGCAGCTCGGCAATCATCGCCTCGGTGGTGATGAGGAGACCGGCAACCGAAGCGGCGTTCTGGAGTGCGGTACGCACGACCTTGGCCGGGTCGATGATTCCCGCCTCGACCATGTCGACATATTGTTCGGTCTGGGCGTTGAAGCCGAAGGTCGGCGACTTGTTCTCGGAGACCTTGCCGACAACGATCGACCCTTCGCAGCCCGCGTTCTCGGCGATCTGGCGGATCGGCGCTTCGAGAGCCTTGAGAACAATGTTGATACCAGCCTGGATGTCGGAGACATCCGAGGTCAGCTTGGCAGCCGCGAGCTTGGCCCGCAGCAAAGCGACGCCGCCGCCCGGCACGATGCCTTCCTGAACCGCGGCGCGGGTCGCATTGAGCGCGTCATCAACGCGGTCCTTGCGCTCCTTGACCTCGATCTCGGTGGCGCCGCCAACCCGCAGGACGGCAACACCGCCCGCAAGCTTGGCCAGACGCTCCTGGAGCTTCTCGCGATCGTAGTCCGAGGTGGTTTCCTCGATCTGCGCCTTGATCTGGGCAACGCGGCCTTCGATTTCCTTCTTCGCACCAGCGCCGTCGACGATGGTGGTCTTTTCCTTCTCGATGACGACCTTCTTGGCGCGGCCGAGCATCTTGAGGGTGACGTTCTCGAGCTTGATGCCGAGATCTTCGGAAATCATCTGACCACCGGTGAGGATAGCGATATCCTCGAGCATCGCCTTGCGGCGATCACCGAAGCCCGGTGCCTTAACGGCAGCAACCTTGAGGCCGCCGCGCAGCTTGTTGACGACAAGCGTTGCCAGGGCCTCGCCCTCGACGTCCTCGGCAATGATGACGAGGGGACGCGAGGTCTGCACCACCGATTCAAGAACCGGCAGCATGGCCTGGAGGCCCGACAGCTTCTTCTCGAAAATGAGGATGTAGGCGTCTTCGAGATCAGCCACCATCTTCTCGGCATTGGTGATGAAATAGGGCGAGAGATAGCCACGATCAAACTGCATGCCCTCGACGACGTCGAGTTCGGTCTCAAGGCTCTTGGCCTCTTCAACCGTGATCACACCTTCATTGCCAACGCGCTGCATGGCTTCGGCGATCATGTCGCCGATGGCCTTGTCGCCATTGGCCGAGATGGTGCCGACCTGAGCGACTTCAGCCGAGGTCTTGATCTTCTTGGCGCGCTTCTGGATGTCCTTGAGGACTTCCTCGACAGCGATGTCGATGCCGCGCTTCAGATCCATCGGGTTCATGCCGGCGGCAACCGACTTGCAGCCCTCGCGGACGATGGAAGCGGCAAGAACTGTTGCCGTCGTGGTGCCGTCGCCGCCCAGATCATTGGTCTTGGAGGCCACTTCACGCACCATCTGTGCGCCCATGTTCTCGAACTTGTCCTCAAGTTCGATTTCCTTGGCAACCGTCACGCCGTCCTTGGTGATGCGCGGAGCGCCGAACGACTTGTCGAGGACAACGTTACGACCCTTGGGGCCGAGCGTTACCTTAACGGCATTGCTGAGAATTTCGACGCCGCGCAGCATTTTCTCGCGGGCATCGGACGAAAACCGTACGTCCTTGGCAGCCATGTGCTCTTCTCCTGAATGTTACGAAAGGGCAGTCGGCGTCAGCCGATCACGCCCATGATGTCGGATTCCTTCATGATCAGCAGCTCTTCGCCGTCGATCTTGACTTCAGTGCCGGACCACTTGCCAAAGAGGATGCGGTCGCCCTTTTTGACGTCGAGGGGAACGAGCTTCCCCGCTTCGTCACGCGCGCCGGTTCCAACGGCAACAACTTGCCCTTCCTGCGGCTTCTCCTTGGCGGTATCGGGAATAATGATGCCACCCTTGGTCTTTTCCTCGCCCTCGAGGCGGCGGACGACCACACGGTCGTGCAACGGACGGAATTTCATTTTAGGCTCTCTCCAGGTGTTTTCTGAATGCCGTTTCTGTGAATGTACGGATAAACCGCACAAGCGGTCTATTAGCACTCACATCAGGTGAGTGCCAACCGCGTCGGTGAAATAAGGCGGGCGGCCACGGAAGTCAAGAAGAACGCCGGGTAAAAAGGCGCAGATCACCCCCATGGTTAAGACCCAAGGGGCTGCCGCTGGAGGTGGGGGGCGGCTTATTCCGCCGGGGTGGGGGCGCCTGCCACGCGGCCGGCGGCGGCGGCACTCGTCTGCCGGCTATTGTAGGCCGAAAACCGCTGCGACAGGCTTTCGAAGGTGAGATAGATCACCGGCGTGATGTAAAGCGTCAGTACTTGCGACAGGCACAGGCCGCCGACGACAGCCACACCAAGCGGTTGGCGCAGCTCGGCGCCGGCGCCAGCCCCGATAGCGATCGGCAGGGCGCCGCAGATAGCCGCCAGCGTCGTCATCATGATCGGCCTGAAGCGCAGCGTTGCCGCCTCGATGATCGCCGCCTCGGGGCTTGCGCCCTGCTTGCCGCGCTCGATTGCAAAATCAACCATCATGATGGCGTTCTTTTTGACGATGCCGATCAGCATGACGAGGCCGATCATGGCAATGACCGATAATTCCATGCCAAAGAGCCGCAATGTCAGAAGGGCGCCGATGCCCGCCGTCGGCAGGCCGGACAGAATGGTCAGCGGGTGGATGAAGCTTTCATAGAGAACACCCAGAACGATATAGATGACAAGAACGGCGGCAAACAGCAGCAGGGTCTGGTTAGCCAGCGCCGCCTGGAAAATCTGCGCCGTGCCCTGGAAGCTGCTGGCAATCGACGGTGGAATGCCGATGTCCTCGGCGCTTTTTTCAATCGCGGCGATTGCCTGGCCAAGCGACACGCCCGGCGCCAGGTTGAAGGACACAGTGACCGCCGGCAGCTGGCCTACATGCTGAACTGTCAGCGCCGCCGGCTTGTCAGTGATGCGCGCGATCGCATCGAGCGGCACGATCGCCCCGGCCGTCGACGTGACGATGCCGGTGTTCTGATTGCCGCCCGTCCCGCCCTGGTTTGTGGTGCTGGGGGGGGTTGCCGTGGTGCCGGCAGTGCCGGGATTGAGATTGGCGGGGGTGCGGATCGTCAGGCGGCGCAGAATTTCCGAAGGCTCAGCATAGCGCGGATCAGCCTCGAGAATGACCTGATAGGTATCATCGGCGAAAATCGTCGAAACCTGACGTGATCCGAAGGCCGAGAACAGGATCTGGCGGATCTGTTCAATCGACAGGCCAAGGCGGGCGGCCGTGTCGCGGTCGATATCGATCACCGCCGAGCGGGCGCGCACCTGAAGATCGGAGGTGACATCAACGACGCCAGGAATGGCGCGCATGCGCGTTTCGATCTGCGGCGCGAAACTGCGCAGCGCCTCAAGATCGGTACTGACCAGCGTGTATTGATAAAGGCTGCGCGATTGCACCGCGCCCACTGAAATGGACTGGACAGGCTGGAAGAACAGCTGGATGCCGGGCACACCGGCCACCTGCCGGCGCAGCCTCTGGATAATGTCGACAATATTATCCTTGCGTTCAGGCTTGTCGCGCAGGGTGATGAACATGCGCCCCGAATTGACCGTATTGGCCGCATTGCCGCCACCAACCGTCGATTGGACGAGCAGGACATCCTTGTCGTTCTTGATGATCTCGGCGGCCGCCAACTGACGCTGGACCATGGCATCGAAGGACGCATCGTCCGGACCGACGGTCGAGACCGAAATCAACCCATTGTCCTCGGTGGGGAAAAACCCTTTCGGAATATCCCGGAACAGCACAACAGTGATCACAAAGCTGGCGAGCGTCGCTATCAGCATGATCGACGGCGCTTTCACGGCGCCTCGCAACGTCCGCTCATAGCCGCGCTGGACGGCAGCAAAGGCGCGGTCGAAGCCTCTCAGTATGACGTTGTGCTTTTCCTCGTGATCATGGGCGCGAAGCAGACGGGCGCACAGCATGGGCGTCAGCGTCAGCGAGACGACGCCGGAGATGAGGATCGCCAGGCTGATATCGACGCCGAATTCGTTGAAGAGCCGCCCGACAATGCCGCCCATGAACAGCACCGGGATGAACACCGCGACCAGCGAGATCGTCATCGATATGATCGTGAAGCCGACTTCTCGCGACCCCTTGAGGGCTGCCTGTAACGGTTCTTCGCCATTTTCAATATGGCGCATGATGTTTTCCAGCATGACGATAGCATCATCGACCACAAAGCCGACCGACAGTGTCAGCGCCAGAAGAGAGATATTGTCGGCCGAGTGGCCGAGCATGTACATGCCCGCAAACGTGCCGATGAGCGAGATCGGCAGGGCAAGGGCAGGAATGATCGTGGCCCGCGCGCTCTTGAGAAAGAGGTAGATCACCATCACCACCAGAACGACTGACAGCAGAAGCGAAATCTGCACATCCTCGATCGAGGCGCGGATCGAAATCGAGCGATCATTGAGAACGGTGATGCTGACCGAAGGCGGAATTTCAGCGCGGATCTGCGGCAGCAATGCCTTGACCTGATCAACGACCTCGACGGTATTGGCATCAGGCTGGCGCTGCACGGCGATGACGATGGAGCGCGTACCGTTGAGCCAGGAGGCGATCTTGTCGTTTTCGACGCTGTCGATGGGATTGGCGACGTCGGATAGGCGCACCGGCGCCCCGTTCTGCCAGGCTACCACGATGGGGGCGTATTGCGCGGCGCGCGGCACCGGTCCTGTGGCATCAAGAATGGTCGTGCGCGAGGCATCCGAGAGCGAGCCGACCGGCGTGTTGGAATTGGCGTTAGCGATGGCGTTGCGCAAATCCGTGAGCGTCAGGCCGCGCACCGCAAGCTGGTCGAGGTCGGCGCGGATGCGCACCGCGTATTTCTGGCTGCCGAATACCAGCACCTGGGCAACGCCGGGCAATTGCGACACACGCTGGACGATGTTGTTGCTGGCATAATTGTCGACCACCGACAAAGGCAGCGTCGGAGAGGACAGGGAGAGGAAAATAATCGGAAAATCGGCGGGGTTGACCTTCCTGAAGCTTGGCGGCGCCGGCAAATCCTGGGGCAGGCGGCGTTGTGCCGCCGATAGCGCCGACTGCACGTCGAGCGCGGCGCCATCGATGCTGCGGTTAAGGTCAAACTGCAGAACGATGGAGACATTGCCAAGCGTCGAGGTTGACGTCATCGAGGAAATGCCGGCGATCGTCGAGAACTGGCGCTCCAGAACCGAGGCGACCGAGGCCGCCATGGTTTCAGGGCTGGCGCCGGGCAAGGTTGCGCTTACCGAGATCGTGGGAAAGTCAACGCGGGGGATGGCCGCGACCGGCAATTGCCGCAGCGCGAAGAGACCGGCAACCAGAAACGATACCATCATCAGGATGGTCATGACCGGACGGCGAATGCACAGTTCCGACAGCATAGGATCATCTCGCTCTGGTGCAGTTGGATGGTCTGGGCTTCAACGAGGACGAACGGGCCTTTGTAACGGAATATCCTGACGGGCGGTCTAACAGGGGAACAACATGTACAGTGAGAGACCGGCGCGCGCCACGGGCAGGTTCAAGGCGTCACGAGGCCGGTTTCTTGCTGCCTGGTGGCCGCGCATCATCTGCGGTGCGCGCATCCTTGAGCAAAACGGCGGCCCCGTCGACAAGACGCAGCGTTCCGTCAACCACCACCCGGTCACCGGCGGCAACCCCGGCGGCGATCACCGAGACGCCATCAACCGTCCGTGCCACATTGACCGGGCGCACCCTTGCCTTGTTGTCCTGGTCGACAACAAACACATAGGGACTTTTCTGACCGAGTTGGACAGCGGCGGCGGGAACAGAGATCGCATCCGCCTGCATGCTCAATACAATGCGCACGGGAACGAATGATCCTGGCCACAAGGCCTCGCTGCTATTGTTCATCCGTGCCTTCACGTTGATGGTTCCCGTCGTGGTGTCGACGGTGTTCTCGATGAAAGCGATCTCGCCCCGCACGATCCCGCGCGAGGTCTTGACTTCGACGGTCGATGAGCCCGAGTGCATGGCACTTTGCAATTCGCCAAGACGCGCCTGCGGCAAGGCAAAGACAACAAAGATCGGATCGAGCTGATTGATCGTCGCCAGCGATGCCGTATCGGCCTGCCGGACGATCGAGCCTGCCTTGGCCGGGAGTGAGCCCAGCCGACCGTTCACAGGTGAACGGATTTCGGTGAAACTCAATTGCGTTACCAGATTGTCGCGGTTGGCCAAATCGGCTGAAAGCGTCGCTTCCGCCACCTTGACGGCGGTCATCTGGTTGTCCCGGGTGACCTCGGTGGTGATTTTCTGGGCAACCAGACCCTCGAAGCGGACAAGATCGCGCCTGGCCTGTTCAAGCTGGGCGCGGTCCCGGGATATCTGCGCTTCAACCTGAGCGATCTGCGCTTTGAGCGTGCGCGCATCAAGCGAGAACAGCAGATCGCCATCCTTGACATTCGCCCCTTCGCTGACATGCACCTCGACGATCTGGCTGTCGATGCGCGGACGGATCGACATCGAGGCGATGGCCTGCACGGTACCGACCGCGTCAAAGGCATTCGGCACATCGCGGCGCGTTGCTTCGGCGACGACAACCGGAATGGCTGGAACATTGCGCGCCGGCGCAGCCGCAGCTTTCGCGGCGCTATGGGGAGCAAGCCCCAGCCAGCCGGCAAGCGCTGGCGCATGGGAATTGAGCGGACCGGACAGCGGCTCACGCAGCAACCAGAGGCCGCCTGCCACGGCCAGGAAAAGAAGGAAGAACCGAGTTAAAAAACGTTTCATTGTTCAGAGTTCGCTGCCCAGGATCGATATGCGCTTCAAACGCGCTGCGTTCACTAATCCGTCTTCCAGTCCAACGCTTTGATGTCGTCTATGGTCGCGCCTGCCACCTGTGTAACAGAATGCCGAGAAAATTGGCGAATTGCCCGCTCAAAAACGCGGCAAACCCAATAATCTCGTCTCTTTACGCTTTTCACCCCGGCCTGGCAATTGCAACCTGCGGGCAGGGTCATCAAGCCTTGGTGACACCAGACATCGGCGTGGCGATGTCGCGTATGAAATGGTACTCCCAGCTTTGTGAGATATCTGCCAGATAGCGCTCGCCGGGGATCTGCACGAAACCAAGCTTTTGATAAAAGCGATGGGCCGCCAGAAAGCGCGTATCGCTGAAGAGTTCGACACGCTTTGCTCCTTGAGCGCGCGCCAGATCGAGGGCAACCGCGACGAGATGCCGGGCAAGGCCGCTGCCGCGCCATGACTTGTTCACATAGACCTTCTTCAGCTCAAAATGGCTCGGGATGCGCGTTGGCGTGATGGCGCAGCAGGCGATGAGTTCGCGGGCACGTTGCGTGGCGGATGGGGTAGAGTTGGCGACATCGTTTTCAACCACCCAGATTTGCCCGCCATGCGCGGCAAAATGGCTCGCAACCGCTGTCAATTCGGGAAATTCCTGCGCGGCGTAGTGGCAACCGGGGTATTCGGCGAAAATCGCGGCGATGAGCCGCGCGATCGCGGTTCCATCCGTGTCGGTTGCCTGGCGCAGGTGAGTGCCGGGCGGGAGCGGGGCGTCAAAAGCTGGTAGGTCCATGGGCACAGCCATGAAACACGCCGCACCGGGAGGCAAGTGGCGAGTGGGGCGCGAACGGGTGCAAAGGGTGCATTGAATCCTCGCGGGTGATGATCTAAGACGCGCTGAGTCCCTGATCGGAATGTGCCATTTGTCCGCGGAGCTTTTAATGTCTCGCTGTTTTGCCTTGTTTGCCTGCCTGACCCTTGTGAGTGCCAGCAGCGTTTATGCGCAGGGCGCTGCGCCAGCGCCAAGTGCTTCCACCATCCCCGGTGCCAATCCCAGGCCCGGCCCCATCACCACCAAGGCACCGCCGGTCGACTATTTTATCGGCAGCTGGAGCACGGTGTCTTTCAACGATGAAGGCGATGTCGGGCGTATGGTCCAGGTGGCGCGCGGCTATTGCAACCTTCCCTACAAGATCAATCGTCGCACCAGCGATACGTTCGAAATGTATGTTGCCGAGAAACTTGTCGAGGTGAAGCTTCTCGAGCAGGATAATCGTGTCTACATCGTTCCCAACACGCCCGAAGGGCAGAAGATTTACGGTGCGCGCGAATTGTCAGTCCGCGACAGTAATATCTTTTCGCTGAAATATCTCGAAAACGCCAATCACGTCCGCTACGGACAAAATGTCTTCGTGCGGTGCGGCAAGCAAGCAGGCTGAAGCTGTTGTTTCATCCCGCCCCTGATCACGGGGCAGGAAGCGCTGGCGGTTGTCGTGTCCGCGGATCGCCGAGAAAACCGCCCTGCTCGGCGAGCTTGGCAAAGAAGCCACCCTGCGCCACCAGCGCATCGAAAGTGCCGGTTTCGATGATACGCCCTTCGCGCAGAACGATGATGCGGTCAGCCTTGCGCACGGTTGACAGGCGATGGGCGATGACGAGCGTGGTGCGGTTGCGCGACAACTCCTCCAACGCCCGGGCGATCTTGAATTCCGTCTCGACATCGAGCGCTGACGTCGCTTCATCGAGAATGAGGATCGGCGCGTTTTTGAGAATGGCACGGGCGATCGCCAGACGCTGGCGCTCGCCACCTGAGAGATTCTGCCCGCGCTCGGTGATGTGCGTGTCGAGCCCGTCGGGTTTTGCCAGCACGAAATCGGCTGCTTCTGCCAGAGCGATCGCCCGCAGCAGGTCCTGATCATTGGCCTGCGGCTTGCCGATGAGCAGGTTCTGGCGGATCGAGCGGTTGAACAGGCCGGGGTCCTGAAAGACAACCGCGATCTGCGCGCGCAGGCTGGCAAGCGATACTTCGCGGATATCCTTGCCATCGATGGTGATGCGCCCGCTCGTTGGATCGCGTGAGCGGATGAGGAAGGAGACGGCAGTCGATTTCCCCGATCCGGTTGGGCCGACCAGCGCCACCGTTTCGCCCGGCTTCACCGTAAACGACAGGCCTTCGACGCCGGCCTTCGCGTTGGGGTAGTGATAGGTGACGGCATCGAAGACCACCTCGCCGCCGCTCACCTCCAGCGCCGGCGCCGCCGGCACTTCGACCACGTTCGAGCGCGCGTCCAGAACTTCGAAGAATTCACGGATCGAATGGGTCTGGAAGAAGACCGAATTGATGAAGCCGGAAAGCTGCTCGAGCCGCCCGATGAGGAGATTGGCAAAGCCGACGAAGGCAACGATTTCGCCGACGCTGGTCTTGCCCGAACCATGCAGAACCGTCCCCAGGGCAAAGATCGACACCATCGCCAGCGTCGAACAGGCTTTGGTCAGGACCGTCAGCGTCGCCCACCAGTTGAGCACGGGATACTGCGCCGCCAGCAATTGTCCCATCGCCGTCTTGACGCCTTCGACTTCGGCCGCAAGCCTTGTGAAGGCCTGTACCACCGTCACATTGCCCATGACGTCGCCGGTCCGCGCCGCCACCTCAGAGTGATAGCGCTCGACATCGCCCTGCGCCGCGTAGGTGCGCTTGACGACGACGTAATTGAGGAGGGCAAAAATCACCATCAGCGCAAACAGCAGCAATGCCATCTGCCAGTTCATGTAAAGGGCGCTGGGAATGAGGACGCACAGCGAAAAAATGGCGCCGAGATGTTCGCGGAAAAACGACAGCCAAAGATGAAAGAGCTGATCGGTGCCGCGCAGCATGACTTTCATCAGCCGGCCCGAATGCTGCTCGCCGAGAAATGTCGGAGGCAGGGCAATCGCATGCTCGAAATAACTCGACATGGCGGCAAGCCGTCTGCGGTGCGCCAGGCGGTCGGAGTGGAGCGCGATCAGCACATTGGCGAGTACGCCGAGAAATCCGACGCCTGCCCAGATGCCGACATAGACGAGCGCATTGTTGCCACTGGCAAGCGCGTCGACGACCCGGCCAAACAGCACAGGCTCGGCAAACTGGAAGCCGGCGAGCGCGAGGTTTGATACTGCCAGAAGAACGGCGATCCAGCGGTCGGAGGCCAGCAGGCCGATGACCCGGCCGTAGAGTGCTACGATGCCCATATGTGGTCTGCTCTCCGTCTTGTCTTGCCTCGTGTCGCTCGCTTGCGGCGATGACGACGACCAGCGCTAACCCGGCATCCCCCCTCTGTCCAGTCATGTGCCTGGCCAGTCATGCGCCTTGTGCCAGTCATGCGCCTTGTGATTGTGTCCCTCGTCCTGCTAGCGTGGGTTCATTCCATCCGCACATGTCTGTCCGAGGATCAAGCCATGGCCTTTGCCTACGATATCGACCGCCACAGCGAACCAAGCCCGAATAATCTCGAAGCCTTCTGGATGCCCTATACGTCCAATCGCAGCTTCAAGAAGCGTCCGCGCTTCATTTCCCGTGCCAAGGACATGCATTATTTCACGCCCGAGGGGCACGCCATTCTCGACGCCACCGCCGGCCTGTGGTGCTGCAATGCCGGCCATGGCCGCAAACCGATCGTTGAAGCTATCCAGCGCGAGGCGGCCGAGCTGGATTTTGCGCCGACCTTTCAGTTCGGTCACCCCAAGGCCTTCGAACTGGCAAGCCGCCTGGCAGCGGGCGCTCCGGGCGACCTTGATCACGCGTTTTTCTGCAATTCCGGCTCGGAGGCCGTCGACACCGCCCTCAAGATCGCCATTGCCTATCACCGCGCGCGCGGTGAGGCAGCGCGCACCCGCCTCATTGGTCGCGAGCGCGGCTATCACGGGTCGGGATTTGGCGGCATTTCGGTCGGCGGCATCGTCAACAACCGCAAATTCTACGGGCCGCTGATCCCCGGCGTTGACCATCTGCCGCACACCTATGACCGCGCCCATCAGCGCTTTTCGGTCGGCGAACCGGCCTGGGGCGCACATCTGGCCGACGAGCTGGAGCGCATCGTTGCCCTTCATGATGCCTCGACCATCGCTGCTGTCATCGTCGAACCGATGGCCGGCTCCACGGGCGTCCTGCCTCCCCCCGTCGGCTATCTGAAGCGGCTGCGCGAGATCACCGCCAAACACGGCATTTTGCTCATTTTCGACGAGGTTATTTCAGGCTTCGGGCGCCTTGGTGCGATGTGGGCAGCGGAGCGCTATGATGTTATTCCCGACATGATCACCTTCGCCAAGGGCGTTACCTCGGGCGCGGTACCGATGGGCGGGGTCATGGCACGCAAAAATCTCTACGACACCTTCATGACCGGGCCGGAACATGTCATCGAGCTGTTTCACGGCTATACCTACTCAGCCCATCCGCTGGCCGTGGCGGCAGCGCTCGCAACCCTTGACCTTTACAAGTCGGAAGGGCTGATCGAGCGGGCAAAATCGCTGGAGGCCAAATGGGCGGATGCGGCAATGAGCCTGAAGGGGATGAGCGGGGTTGCTGATATCCGCACCTGCGGTCTGGTGGCAGGCATTGATCTTGATCCGCAGGAGGGCAAGCCCGGCGTGCGCGGCTATCACGCGATGGAAAGCGCGTTCCACGATCATGGCATGATGGTGCGCGTCACCGGCGATACCATCGCCCTGTCGCCCCCCTTGATCGTCAGCGAGGTGCAGATTGCGGAAATATTTGAAAAAATGGCGAATATCGTAAGGGCCGTTCATTAAAAATATGAACGGGTTTTACGCCATCCACTGCACCGCTTCGCGACGGTCATCCATCCCGTAATCGCGGATGATGCGGATGGCGATCCGGCGCCCTGGCGGTGCGGTATTGCCCACCGCCGCCAAGGCGGCGGCTTCCGCGCCGAAGCCTTGAAGTGCCAGGAAGCGGCCCGGTTCGGTGATCGCCTCAAGACAATCACTGTCTGCGGCGATGGCATCGCGCTGGCATTGAAGCGCGCTCAGCGCTGCGGCCTCAGGGCCGTCGACGACGACGACCGCCTTGGCGGCGCCAACGTCGGTGGTGTCAAGCCGGCTGCGGCCACTGCCGATGTCATCTGCCGAATGGGCAATGACCTCGCCAACCCGCAGGCGGTAATGATCCAGCACAGCGCTGCGCCCGCGCGCCTGCGCGGCATGATGGCCGGCATGGGTGCGCCAGCGGATCAGGGCTTTTTCATTGTCCCACAGCGAAAGCGACAGCAGCAGGCCTGCGCGTGCGCGGCTGGCATAGCGCGTATTCTCGCGAAACCCCGGGCTTGCCAGCAGCTCCGGGCGCAGGCCGGCGGCAATCGACAGGTATTCGTCGTAGCGCTCCGCCTTTGGCACGACCTCGAACAGAACCGCGAACATTGTGTAACCTGCCGGCCTGTGGATCAGGCGACGTCTTTAAGCCCGTAGCCGGCGCGGGTGATCGAGGTTTCGAAATCGCCGCGCTCTTCGCTGCTGCCATGGATGGTGACAAGTCCGCTCGGCAGGTCGATGGCGACCTGCGCCTGAGGGTCGACGCGCTTGACGGCCTTTTCGACCGCCTTCATGCAGCCGGCGCAATCCATTCCGGTGACATTGAGGGTGAGCATGGCTCTCTCCTTACGTGTTCGCTGCCCTTCTATATGGCGATGGCGCGCTTGCGGTCAAGAGCTTCAGCCGACGGCCTCGCCTTCGACTTCAAACAGAAAGCGCGGATCGGCAAGCCCCGCCACCACCACATAGGTGGAGGCCGGCGGATATGCGCCGAACACCTTGTCGCGAATGCGCCGATAAGCCGCGACATCGCCGCCGGCGACCATATAGACGACGATTTTGACGACATGTTCGGGGCCAAGCCCGGCGGCGTTGACGATCGCCATGAAATTGGCAAAAGCCTGCGATATCTGCGCCTCCAGCCCCTCGACGATCTCGCCCCCGGGCGTCATGCCGATCTGCCCGGAAAGGACCAGCCGGCGGGCGCCAGCGCTGTGCGCGACCGCCTGTGAATAGGCGGAAGCCGGTTGCGGCGCGGAAGCTGGGTTGAGCCGTTCGAGCATCATCGGATCTCCTCAATCGTCTGTTGTTGCCTCACCATACCCGCAAGGCTTTGCCTGTGATAGTTATGCCTGCATACGAGATTCGCGTGCGGCGCTCGCCATGGCCGCCGCCAAGTGCAGGTTGGCGCATCATGGGTTTTCTGGCATCGGCCGTCATCGTTACCGCCATGGGCATCATTTCGCTCAGCATCGGGGCGATTGCCTTTCTTGTCTTGCGGTTTGGCATCGAATCATCAGCTATTTTTGCTCTGGCGGGATTTGCCGTCCTGATTGTCCTGCAATTCACCACCTGGCGGCGCGAAGACCGCAAGGCGACGACCCGGACCTTCGATGATCTGAGCCGCAGCAATGAAAGGCTGTCGCGCGATGTGGCCATGCTCGCCAACCGCATCGCGGTTATCGAGACGGCAGGTGCGGTGACGGCCGCCCAGGATGTTGCGGCACTTCGCAGCGATCTTCACGCGGCGCAAAAGCAGATCGGCGAGCTTGCCGGAATGCTGAGCGACCAGCAGCAATTGCTGGAAACCCTGTCGGCACCTGCCGCCGCCGACATGGCCGATGAACCGATGATGATGGCGCCGCCCCCGGCGATGGAGGCAGCGGTCATGCCGCAGCGGCGCGGGCGTTTCGCGGCGATGGGCCATGATGAATTTCTGGCCATGGTGGTCGATGCCATGGAAGGCGGGCGTATCGACTTGCTGTTGCAGCCCGTCGTCACCCTGCCGCAGCGCAAAGTGAAATGGTATGAAATCGTCTATCACCTGAAGAATGAGCATGGTGAAGTCATCCTGGCGGATGATTTTCTGCCAGCGGTCGCCGAGGCCGGGATGGCCGGGCGCCTCGACAGCCGCGTGCTGTTTCGCGTCGTCCACCTGCTGCGCCGCCTTCAGGCGCGCAATCGCGAGGCCGGCGTTATCGTCAATTTTGCGCCCGCCACCTTCTCGGACGGTGACCGCTTTCGAGAAATCGTCGATTTCCTCGCTGCCAATTCCGCGCTGTCAGGCGCCATCGTGATCGAGATGTCGCAGGCCGCCTACGCCGATTTCGGCGCGCTCGAATTTGAATCACTCTCCGCCATCCGCAAGCTTGGCTTCCGTTTTTCGCTCGATCATGTGCGCAATCTGCGACTTAATACCCGCGATCTTGCGGATCGAGGCTTCCGCCTGCTGAAGGTACCTGCCGAACTCCTTCTGGGTCGCACAGACGCCTTGCCATCTGATATTCACCCTGCTGATTTGTCCGGCCTTCTCTCCCGCTATGGCATCGACCTGATCGCCGACAAGATCGAGACGGAGGCCACCGTTCTTGATCTGCTCGACCTTGATCTGCGTTTTGGCCAGGGCAATCTCTTTTCGCCGCCCCGCCCGGTGCGCGCCGATGTGTTGAGCGAAGGCCCCCTGGTGGCGCAACGCGCGGCATCGTGAGATTGCAAGCACCGATGACCGCCAGCATTTCCGGACTATCCGAGCTGGCGGATGGGTATGGAGCCATTATCTGCGATATCTGGGGCGTGCTCCACGATGGCCATCAGGCGTTTGCGCCAGCCTGCGAGGCGCTGATCCGTTATCGCGAGTGCGGCCATCCGGTTCTTTTGCTGTCGAACGCTCCCCGCCCGCACTCTTCCGTCAGGGCGATGCTTGAGCGCCTTTCAGTCCCCCAGACGGCCTATGACGCTATCCTCACCTCGGGCGACATGACGCGGTCTTATCTTGAAAGCCAGCCCGGCGCCCGCGTTTTCCATCTTGGTCCAGATCGCGATCTGCCGCTCTATGACGCACTGGACGTGGTGCTGGTCCCGGTCGAGCAGGCCGATCTCATCGTGTGCACCGGCCCGTTTAACGATGAAACAGAAGTCGCCGAGGATTATCGCGAGCGCTGCCATGAATGGAGTGCGCGCCGCCTGCCGATGCTGTGCGCCAATCCCGACATCGTCGTCGAGCGCGGGCCCCGGCTCATCCCTTGCGCCGGTGCGATCGCCGCCGTTTACAGCGCGCTCGGCGGCAAGGTGCGCTATTTCGGCAAGCCTCATAGCGAGGCTTATCGTCAGGCGGTGTCTCTTCTCGGGATGATCGGCGCCGACAGGCGCTGCAAACCCGCCCCGATCCTTGCCATTGGCGATGCGATCGCCACCGACCTCAAAGGCGCGGCGCTCAACCAGATCGATGCATTGTTCATCGCCGGCGGGATTCACGCTGCGCTGGCAGGAAAGCCCGGCAAGCTCGAGATGACGGCGCTTGAGGCCGCGTTCGCCGCAGCTGATGTCGCGCCACGCGCTGTGATGTGGCGTCTGTCCTGGTAGGGCCGAGGGCTGGTGCGCGCTCAGCCAAACAGGCGGTCGATGGCGTCCTGGTCCGAGCCGCCTGCCATCATGGCATCGACGTCGGTTTGCTTGACGGCGTCGCTTTTGGATTGCGGACCGTTGAGCAGCAGATCGTGCTTGCGTTTGGCGCGTGCCTCTTCATTGGCATCAAGCTCCGTCTTGCCTTCGGTCGAGCCGACGGCGGCGGCAAAGCGCGAGACGCGCGATTCGATGGCTTTCAGCGTCTCGACCACCTTGGCGATGCGCTGGCCGGTGAGGTCCTGGAAGGCGCAGGCCTCCATGATGCGGGTAGCCGCATCGCCGATCTTGTCGCTGAGATTGTCGCTGTCCGGCCCGAGGGTGAACAGATCTTCAGCGCACGTCATGATGGTATTGGTCGCCTCTTCGGTCGAGCGGACGATTTCGTCAAGCTCAATGCCCGCTGATGGCAGGCGCGTTTCCTTGAGGTCGGTAACGCCAAGGCTGGCGATCTCGCGGCGCATGGTGAGAATATATTCGCTGATACCGACCAGTTCGCCGTAAACCTCGCGGTCGAAGCGCGAGTAGAAGCTTTGCAGCGATTCGGTGGTCAGCTCGGCCAGCGCCATGACGTCGCGCAGTGAAGGCTCGGATCGATCATCGTTCTTCAGATAGGATTCAAGACGCGACAGATGAGCTTTCGACAGCCGGGCCATGACACACTCCACGCAACCACACCGCCACAGCATTGCCTGGGCGCAGTATTAAGACAGATCATCAAAAACGGATATTTATTCAGCAAATACCGCTTCGATCTTGCCTTTCAATGTCTGCGCATTGAACGGCTTCACGATGTAGTTATTCACCCCAGCTTTTTTCGCGGCGATCACGTTTTCGGTTTTCGATTCCGCGGTGACCATGATGAAGGGCGTGCGGTTCAGCGTCGCGTCGGAGCGCACTTCCTTGAGAAGCTCGTAGCCGGTCATCGGCTCCATGTTCCAGTCAGAGATGACAAGCCCGTATTTGCGCTCTTTCATCTTTGACAGCGCCTCCGTGCCGTCACTGGCTTCATCAACATCCTCAAAGCCGATCTGCTTCAGAAGATTGCGGATGATGCGGATCATTGTCTTGTAGTCATCGACAACAAGTACGGACATCGTGGTATCGACTGCCATGGCGGCCTCTTAGTACGCGGGGCGCCCGAATTCCCCAATTCGAGCTCTTCGACAACTAAACGACAACCCGAAGGGGTGGATACGGGTGTTGCGGAGAGAATTAGGCAAATCTCCCAAAATTTTCGTTAACGGGCGTCATTTTTATTTGCGAAATGTCGTGACAAATTTTGCGGGCGCTTGACCATTGCCTGGCGACAAGGCACCAGACTTGCCCGCCATGCAGATGAACGACGTGTCCCGCACCCGCATTTTTACCCGCCCCGATGATGTGCCCGATGTTTTGCGCGGCGGTGTCATCGCCATTGGTAATTTCGATGGCGTCCATCGCGGCCACCAGGCGGTGATCAGGCGCGCGGTCAGCGAGGCCAAAGCGCGGCGGGTTCCGGCGCTGGCGATGACGTTCGAGCCGCACCCGCGCACCTATTTCAAGCCGGATGCGCCGGTCTTTCGTCTCACCCCGCTCTCCTTGAAGGCGCGCATTCTCACCTTCCTCGGTCTTGATGCGGTCATTGCCCTGCCCTTCGATGTGGCACTGGCTGCACTTGCTGCGGAAGATTTTGTGAAATCAATACTTTGTGATGGGCTGCGGGCGCAGATGGCGATTGCCGGCTTTGACTTTCATTTTGGCCGCGGCAGGGGCGGCACACCGCAATTTCTGGAAGAGGCCGGACAGCGTCACGGCTTTGCAACCGCCCATGTCGACGCCTTCAGCGACAAGGCGGGGCGTGTCGTGTCCTCAACGCTCATCCGCGAGGCGCTGGGGGCTGGCGACCTTGATCTGGCCAATGGCGATCTTGGCTGGCGCTGGGCAGTCGAAGGCGAGGTCGTTCACGGCGACAAGCGCGGGCGCAATCTGGGCTTTCCGACGGCAAATATGAACCTGCCGGCCAACTGCGTTTTGCGCCAGGGCGTCTATGCCGTGAGGGTGCGGATAGATGGCGCCTGGTATGCGGGGGCCGCCAATTACGGGCGCCGTATCCAGTTCGGAGATGGACCAGCCATCCTTGAAACTCATGTGATGGATTTTTCAGGCGATCTGTACGACCGGTCCATCCGCATCGAATTTTGCCGCTTCCTGCGCGATGAGGCGCGGTTTGCCTCTGTCGACGCGCTGGTGGCCCGGATGGGGCGCGATGTTGATGACGCCCGCCATGCCGTCAGTGCGACGCTGAGCGCGCCACGCACCGACCTGCAGGCGAAACTCGAAGATGACGCCGCCGATTAGGCGGCGCTGATCAGCCGCACATCGCGCTTTGCCGCCTTGACGACGATAGCAACAGCGTTCTGGTATTCCGCGCTTTCATAGGCGGCGACCGCCTGTTCCAGACTGTCGAATTCGATGAGGACGGTGCGCTCCTTGACGGCCGCCTCATAGGCCTTGTCGGCAATCCCGCGTGCCAGAAAGCGCCCGCCGGCGGCTGAAATCACCGGACCGGCGATCTTGGCGTATTCGGCAAGACCCGCCGGGTCGGAAATCGAATGATAGGTGCTGATCCAGTAAGCCTTGGCCATGTCTACTCCCGTCGATGATCTTGGCGGCTTGGTCCTGCCGCGTCACCGGCACTATCGCATGCCATCGCAAGGCGTCAATTGATGCTGTCGTCGCCTGCCCCTTTCGCCAGCGCCCGGCAGCCGCTATAGGACGGGTATGAGGTCCGCCATGGTTCGCCAGTGTCGAATTAGCCGCCCGGTCTCCGTCTGACGGGTGCAGCCTTCGCGCTGCCCGAGGCGGACCGACCGGGCGCCACCATGACAAACCCTGCCATTTGACCGCTCAACCCCAGATCGAGCCATGACCGACCAGACATCAGGCGAACGCGATTATTCGCAGACACTTTTTTTGCCAAAGACCGATTTTGCCATGCGTGCCGGCCTGCCGCAGCGCGAGCCGCAGCTCATCGAGCGCTGGGCGAAGATCGATCTTTACAAGAAGTTGCGCGAGGCGGCGAAGGGCAAGCCGAAATTCGTGCTGCATGATGGCCCGCCCTACGCCAATGGCAACATCCATATCGGCCATGCGCTGAACAAGATCCTGAAGGATCTGGTGACGCGGTCGCAATCAATGCTGGGTTTTGATTCAAACTACGTGCCGGGCTGGGATTGTCACGGCCTGCCGATCGAATGGCGCATCGAGGAGGAATACCGCGCCAAGGGCAAGCCGAAGCCGGACCTTTCCAGCGGTGCTGCAATCAACGCCTTCCGCGCCGAATGCCGCGCCTACGCCACCAACTGGCTCAACATCCAGCGCGAGGAATTCAAGCGCCTCGGTGTCACGGGTGACTGGGATAATCCCTATCAGACCATGACCTATCCTGCCGAAGCGCAGATCGCGCGTGAAATCATGAAGTTCAAGGAGAACGGCCTCCTCTATCGCGGCTCGAAGCCGGTGATGTGGTCGGTCGTGGAAAAGACGGCGCTGGCTGAGGCCGAGATCGAATATCACGACCACCAGAGCGATATGGTGTGGGTGAAGTTTCCGGTGAAGGAAGCGCCTCTTCCAGCTTACAACATTGTTCCAGCCATGAGCATTCCTGAACATCCTCAGCTTAAGGATGCCTCCATCCTCATCTGGACGACGACCCCTTGGACGCTTCCCGGCAACCGCGCCATCGCCTATTCGCGCAAGATTGAGTACGGCCTATACGAAGTCACTGCCAATGAGCGCGACTTCGGGCCGAAGCCCGGCGAGCGCTACATCATCGCCAAGAAGCTCGCCGAACATGTGGCCAGCTCGGCCAAGATATCGCTGTCTTTTGTCAGCGACGTTCCAGCCGACGCCCTGGCCCGGACCACCTGTTCCCATCCGCTCGCCGCCTTCCCTTCTCCCGCGAGGGGAGAAGGGCAGAAGGGCCGTGAGCCATCCCTTGGCTACACCTTCGACGTCCCCCTGCTCGATGGCGACCATGTGACGGATGATGCCGGCACGGGCTTTGTCCATACCGCGCCGGGCCATGGCCGGGAGGATTTTGAAATCTGGATGGCGAATGGCCGGACGCTCGCCGAGCGCGGCATCGACACCGCCATCCCCTTCACCGTCGATGATGACAGCGTTTATACCGCGCAGGCTCCCGGGTTCGAGGGCAAGCGCGTCATCAAGGAAAACGGCGACAAGGGCGATGCCAACGAGGCCGTCATCAAGGCGCTGATCGACGCCAACATGCTGGTGGCGCGCGCCCGCCTCAAGCATCAATATCCGCATTCCTGGCGCTCGAAAAAGCCGGTTATCTTCAGGAATACGCCGCAATGGTTCATCGCCATGGACAGGCCGTTCTCAGCCGATGGCCGAGCGGGTGACAATCAGCCAACCCTGCGCGAGACCGCGTTTGAAGCGATCAGCCAGACCGAATGGGTGCCAGCTTCCGGGCAGAACCGCATACGCGGCATGGTGGAAAACAAGCCTGACTGGGTGATGAGCCGCCAGCGCGCCTGGGGCGTGCCGATCACCGTCTTCGTCCATCGCGAGACGAAGGAATTGCTGCGTGACGCCCGCGTCGATCAGGCGATTGCGGCGGCTTTCGAGGCGGAGGGCGCGGATGCCTGGTTTGCGGAAGGCGCTGCCGCGCGCTTCCTTGCCCCCTTCGACCACGATCCGGCAACCTATGAGATGGTCACTGACGTATTGGATGTGTGGTTTGATTCAGGCTCGACCCATTCCTATGTGCTGAACACGCCAAAGCACTTTCCGACCCTTGATGGCATCCACCGCATCGTCGATGGCGGGCGCGACCGGGTGATGTATCTCGAAGGCTCCGACCAGCATCGCGGCTGGTTCCAGTCAAGTCTGCTGGAGAGCTGCGGCACGCGCGGGCGGGCGCCCTTCGACGTGGTGCTGACGCATGGTTTCGTCCTTGATGAGAAGGGCGAGAAGATGTCGAAATCGGTCGGCAATGTCGTGGCGCCGCAAGACGTCATCAAATCGTCGGGCGCCGACATTCTGCGCCTGTGGGTTGCTGCCTCCGACTATGCGGATGATTTGCGCATAGGCCCCAGGATCGTCGAAAACTTCGTCGATACCTACCGCAAACTGCGCAACACGCTGCGCTGGTCGCTGGGCACGCTCGCCCATGCCGATCCCGCTCAGTTGGTGGCCTTTGCCGATATGCCGGAACTGGAGCGCTATATTCTCCATCGTCTGGCCGAGACGCATCGCGAGGTGATCGCCGCCTATGCCGCTTACGACTACAAGCGGGTGATCGCGGTCATGACAACCCTGATGACGGGCGATCTTTCGGCCTTCTATTTCGACATCCGCAAAGACACACTTTATTGTGATCCGGCATCGAGCCCGACAAGACTTGCCGCACTCACCGTCATCGACATCTGCTTTCGCGCCATGACAACCTGGCTGGCGCCGATCCTCGTCTTCACCTGCGAGGAGGCGTGGCTTGCCCGCTATCCATCCGAAGCGGGCTCGGTGCATACCGCGCTTTTCGAACCTGTTGAGGCCTTCTGGACAGACCCGGCGCTCGCTTCGCGCTTCGAGGCCGCCCGCCGCTTGCGCCGTGTGGTCAATGGCGCGCTTGAAATCGAGCGGGCGCAAAAGCGCCTCGGCTCATCGCTGGAGGCAGCCCCGGTCGTCTATATCGCCGATGCAAGATTGCTTGGCGAGGTCGACGCGATCGATTTCGCCGAATTGTGCATCACATCGGCGATTGACATCCGGCTGGGCGAGGGACCAGCCGACGCCTTCCGCCTGTCCGACATGGCGGGAATCGCTGTCGAGGTGATACGCGCGTCCGGGCGCAAATGTGCCCGTTCGTGGAAATATTTCGACCCCGCCAGCGCCGATCCGGCCTATCCCGACATCACCCCGCGCGATGCGGTGGCGATGCGCGAATGGACAGCCCGACAGGGTGAAGCCGCGTGAAAAACCTGTGGAGCGCTCACGCCCCGCGCGCCCTGGCGGCAGCACTGCTCATCTGTGCGCTCGATCAGGCAAGCAAGTTATGGCTGCTGTGGAGCTATGACATCGCCATTCACCAGCCGGTCGCGCTGACCCCGTTTCTCGACGTTGTTTTGGTGTGGAATAAGGGCGTGTCCTACGGGTTGCTGGCGCTCGACAGCACAGGCGGCCAGTGGACCCTTGGCGCTCTCCAGCTCGCCATTTCGCTCGCTTTGTGGCTATGGCTCAACACCGCGCCCGCCGCGCTGACCCGACTGTCATTGGCGCTCATCATCGGCGGCGCGCTGGGCAACACCATCGACCGTTTTCTCCATGAAGGCGTCGCGGACTTTTTTTTGCTGCATTTGCGCGCTTTAGGAAGCGACCTCAACTGGTATGTCTTTAACCTTGCCGATGTAGCTATTGTTGCCGGAGTGGCGGCATTGCTGTATGAGTCCGTTTTTGCCGATAACAGGCGGTTGGGAATGTGAATCTCGTGATGCCGCAGGTTCCTGGAGCGCAATTCTGATGCGAAATATGTCTGGTCACCCCTATCCGACGTCTCGCTGGCAGGCGCGCTTCGCGCTGATTGCCTGTGCAACAGCGCTGCTTGCCGGCTGCGGAGGACTTGATCGCAACGGTCAGTTTCGCGAGGATCCGCTGGAAAATTTTGAGCAGAGGGTGATCGGCGGCGCCCTGGCGAGCGCCGGGATCATCCCCCCGCAACGCGAAAAAATCACCTATACCCCGCGCGCGCCGCTGGCTCTGCCGCCGCCGCAGGCTGCCGGCCGCTTGCGCCCGCCTGAGGATTCGGCTGAAATTGCCGCCGCCAACCCGAATTGGCCGGTCGATCCGGATGAAGCACGCAAACAGCGCATCGCCCGTCAACGGGATGGTTTGCGGCGGGAACAGTTCGACGATAATCAGATCAAGCGTCTGACGATCGAAGAGATCGAGGCTGGTCGCGGCTCGGGAACTTCTTCTGATCCAAATGCCCCGCGGGAGCTGCGCTTCGAGGGTGGCGGCATCGTTCTCTCGCGCGAGGAACTCGAGCGTGGGTGGACCAAGCCGGAGGAAGGCAGCGGATGGAGCTTGTTCGAAGTCGATGAGACGGTCGATGTGCGTGATCGCGTACGCAGAGAACGCGTCGGCGAAGCGCGCGACTATATTGACCAGAATAACGGCTCCAATAGCACCTTCGAAGGAACGCTCGACCGTATTGATACCTCGCGACTTGATGCTGCGAAGGCGGCAAAACGCAATTCGGTGATCGATCCGCCGACGAGCCTGCGGGTCCCGGCACCGGATTCGGCCGTCGGAGCGCCATCGCCAGCACCAGCGCCAAATCAGAAAGACGATCGTCCGTGGTGGCAACGGCTGTTGAACGGTTGATAGCGGCGAATGTCGCGGACGGTACATTGCCTTTTTCCCGACCGCCTGGCTGCCATCTGGAGCATTAACGCTCTGCCCACGCCATGCCGCGTTCATAATCCCCTGTTTGATCCTGAGTCCGGAGGTTTCCCATGCGGATGATGTCGCGCGTCATATTTCTGTGCGGGCTTATCCTCGCCAGCGGGGGCCCCGTCAGCGCTCAGGACGCGGCCACGCCAGCGCGCATTCCCGTATCAACCTTTGCCCCGAACGCCAGCAGCTTTACTCTGAATAATGGTATGCAGGTGGTGGTACTGCCCGATCGCCGCCTGGGCGTGGTCATGCACATGGTATGGTACCGGGTCGGCTCCGCAGATGAGCCGAAGGGCAAGTCAGGTATCGCTCATTTTCTCGAGCATCTCATGTTCAAGGGCACCGAGCGTCATCCCTCCGGCCGTTTTTCGCAATGGCTGGGCGCGATAGGCGGGCAGGAAAACGCCTTCACCTCATGGGACTACACCGGCTATTTCCAGCGCACGGAAAAATCCCGTCTGGCACAGCTGATGGAATTTGAATCCGACCGCATGACCAATCTGCGTCTCACCAAGGATGTGGTTGATTCCGAACGCGAGGTCATTCTGGAAGAGCGTCGCCAGGTGGTTGATAATATTCCCTCCGCACAATTTGCCGAACAGACCGCCGCCGCTCTTTATCTCCATCATCCCTACCGTATCCCGATCATCGGCTGGGATCATGAGATGCGTGGCCTGACACTCGATGATGCGATCAGCTTTTACCGACGCTATTACACGCCCAATAATGCGGTTCTGGTGATTGCCGGCGATGTAGCTGTCGACGAGGTCAAGGCTCTTGCCGAGGCTACCTATGGCAAGGTAGAACGCCGCGTCGCGGACAGTGACCTGCAACGCCAGCGCCCGACCGAGCCGCCCGCCCGCGCTGCGCGTCGCCTTGCCATGCAGGATCCGCGGGTGCAGACGCCGTCCTGGACCCGCAGTTATCTGACCCCTTCAGCCAACACGCTGAAGGATGGAACGATCGAGGCTCTTGATATTCTAAGTGAAATCCTCGGCAACCAGACCGGCCGGCTCTACAAGAAGCTGGTCATCGACGGGCAGATCGCGGCCAACGCCAATGCCGGTTTTTCCGGCTCAGGGCTTGATTACGGGCGATTTGTTTTTTCAGCCAATCCGCGCCCCGGTGTTAGTTTCGATCAGATCGAGGCTGCCATCGATGCCGTCATTGCCGAAATCGTCGACAAGGGCGTGAGCGAGGACGAGGTGGCGCGTGCGGTCAACGCCTCGCTTGCCAGTGCCATCACCTCGCAGGACAGCATGAGCCAGGTTGCCCGTATTTTCGGGTCAAGCCTGATGGAGGGCATGAGCCTGGAAGAATTGCAGTCCTGGCCTGCTCGCGTCGCCAAGGTCCGCGTCGAGGACGTCAACAAGGCGGCCCGCGAATGGCTTGATGTGCGCCGCTCGGTCACCGGCACCCTGTCACGGGCTGAAGGCAAACGCAGCTGAGGCGGATGAAGCGGAGAATGTATATGTCGAAGATCACGCGCAGCGCCCTGTGGCTCGCTGCCTTCCTTGCCCTCTCCTGGAGCGGCCCGGCATCAGCCACCACCATCCAGCGCGTTGTCTCGCCCAAAGGCATCGAGGCATGGCTGGTTGAGGAACATTCGGTTCCGCTGATTGCCATGGATTTCGCCTTCCGCGGCGGCTCGACACAGGATCCGGAAGGCCGGCCGGGTGTGGGCAATATGATGGCCTCGCTTCTCGATGAGGGCGCGGGCAAACTTGATTCGGAAGCCTTCCAGCAGGCGATGCAGCGCCTTGTCGTGGAACTCGGATTTTCGGCCGGCGCCGAGACGCTTTCCGGCTCCATCCGCGCGCTCACCGCCAATCGTGAAGCCTCCTTTGATCTTCTGCGGGCGGCCTTGAGCGAGCCGCGCTTTGATCAAGGCGCGCTCGACCGGGTCCGTGCGTCGGTTCTGGCGCGCCTGCGGTCGAATGAAACCGAACCCAATGCCATCGCCGGCCGCCTGTTCAACCAGACGGTCTTTGCCGGGCACCCCTATGCGCGCCCCGGCCTGGGCACGCTGGAGAGTGTGCCAGCCATAACCGTTGATGACGTGCGCGGCTTTTATCGCAGGATTGTCGCCCGCGACACGCTCAAGATCGCGGTGGTGGGCGACATTGACGCTGCAACCCTGGCGCCGCTGCTCGACAAGGTTTTTTCCGCCCTCCCGGCGACATCCGACCGTCGGCCGATTGCTGAGGCGAAAATCAATGGCTTGGGCGAGCGCCGTGTCACTGACCTCGATACGCCGCAAACGATCATCCGCTTCGCTCTGCCCGGATTGAAGCGCAGCGATCCCGACTTCATCGCCGCCAGTGTGATGAACCATATTTTTGGCGGCGGCTCGTTTTCATCGCGTCTATGGGTCGAAATTCGCGAAAAGCGCGGGCTTGCCTATTCGGTCGGGACCCAGCTTCAACCCTTCGACAAGGCTGGCCTCCTCGTCGGCGCGACATCGGTAAGAAACGACAAGGCTGCACAATCCGTCGAGATCATGGAAAACGAGATCAGGCGCATGGCGGCTGAGGGGCCGACACAGGATGAACTCGACAAGGCGAAATCCTTCCTCATCGGCTCGTTCCTCCTGCGCTTTGATACGTCCGCCAAGATTGCCGGTCAGGTGCTGGCCCTCCAGCTCGACGACCTTGGCATTGACTATTTCGACAAGCGCAATGAGCTGATCCGCGCCGTGACGCTTGATGACGCCAGACGCGTCGCCAGGCGCCTTCTCGCCGCCGATCCGTTCTTTGTTCTGGTCGGGCGCCCGCAGGGGCTTGGCGAAAAAGGCGTGCGCTAGCGCGTGCTCTTGAAAAAGCGGAAACCGGTTTTTCGATAACGGTTGCACCAACAATAAGACAAGAGCGGATGGCCATTCCGCGCAAGCGCCATTTGCTCCAGGTTTTTCGCCGCTGGCACCTGTTGCCGGCTGGTGGGTCGGGGCATACTGCACCCCTCTCTTTGTGCGAATCGCCATGCCTGTCCGCCAGCTGCCTGAAACCCTGCAGAGCCGTATTGCTGCCGGCGAAGTCGTCGAGCGCCCGGCATCCGTCGTCAAGGAGCTGGTCGAGAACGCCATCGATGCGGGGGCGCGGTCGATCGAGATCGGCGTGCGCGATGGCGGGCGCACGCTGATTGCGGTGAGCGATGACGGCGCCGGCATGAACCGCGACGACCTCGTGCTCTGTGTTGATCGTCACGCCACCTCCAAACTTCCTGATGATGATCTCGTTGATATCCGCACGCTCGGCTTTCGCGGCGAGGCGCTGCCCTCGATCGGCTCGGTGGCGCGGCTTTCAATCACCACCCGCACAGCTGACGCCCCGCACGCCTTGGCGCTCGATGTGACAGGCGGTCGCAAGGGTGATCCTTATCCTGCGGCGCGCGGGCAGGGCACGACAATCGAGGTCCGCGATCTCTTTTTTGCTACCCCCGCGCGCTTGAAATTCCTGCGCTCCGAGCGCGCTGAATCAGCGGCCATCACCGATGTCGTTGAGCGGCTCGCGCTTGCGGCGCCCTCTGTTCGTTTCACCTTGCGCCTGGGCGAGCGGGCGGCACGCCGGATCGCCACGGCAGATGGCGATCAGGCGCTGCCCGCGCGGCTTGCCGCGATCCTTGGCGCCGATACGCTCGGCGATTGCCTCGCCGTCAGTGCCGGCAAGGAGGGGTTGTCGCTCACCGGCTTTATCGGGCGCCCCGCCGCCAACCGCGCGACGGCCCGCGACCAGTTTCTCTTTGTCAACGACCGTCCCGTGCGCGACAGATTGCTTCTGGGCGTCTTGCGGGCAGCGTATGGCGATGCGCTGCCGCGCGACCGCCACGCCGTCGCCGTTCTCTTTCTTGCGATTGATCCGCGTGATGTCGACGTCAATGTGCATCCAGCCAAGGCGGAAGTGCGCTTTCGCGATCCGGCCCATGTGCGGGCATTGCTGGTGTCAGCCCTGCGTCAGACGCTGCATGCGGCGATGCCGGCCATGACGGCAGGGCTGGCCGCCAGCCTCGATAGTTATGTGGCCCGGCCAGCGGGGTATCCATCCTTCGCAGGCGCGCGCACGGGCTCAAGCGCGGGCTTTGCCGAGGCTGCGCAGGCGGCCTTTGCCGGCTTTGCGCCAGTGGCAGCCCCCGCGCCGCTCGAGGATGCGCCGCTTCCCGCCTTCCCCCTTGGTGCTGCACGGGCACAGCTGCATCTTGCCTATATCCTGGCTGAGACCAGTGATGGCCTGGTGCTTGTTGATCAGCATGCGGCCCATGAGCGTCTTGTCTACGAGGCGATGAAGGAACGGATGTCGCATGCCGACGCGCTCGCCCGCCAGATCCTGCTCGTGCCCGAGATCGTTCACATGCCCGGGCGGCTTGCCGAGGCGCTCCTGCAGGCGAGCGGCGAGCTGGCGCGGCTTGGTCTGGTCATCGAGGGCTTTGGTGATGGCGCCATCATCGTGCGCGAAACGCCGTCGCTTCTCGGCGATGCAGACATCACCGGGCTGATCCGCGATCTGGCTGAAGAACTCAGCAACTGGGAAGAGGCGCGTGGGCTCGAGGCAAGGCTGTGGGCCATCGCCTCGCGCATGGCCTGCCACGGCTCGGTGCGCGCCGGGCGCCGCCTCAGGATCGAAGAAATGAACGCGCTGCTGCGCCAGATGGAGGAGACGCCCAACGCCTCCACCTGCAATCACGGCCGCCCGACTTATGTGAAGCTTGGCAAGGGCGATATTGAGCGGCTGTTCGCGCGTCGCTGATTCAGCGTTTCTCGGCAAAAAACGCCTTGAGCAGATCGCTCGCCTCACGCTCGCGCAATCCCCCATAGCATTCCGGCACATGGTGGCAGGACGGGTCCTCGAAATAGCGTACCCCGTTTTCAACCGCGCCCCCCTTCTCGTCGAAGGCCGAAAAATAGAGCCGGCGGATGCGCGCGAAAGAAAGCGCGCCCGCGCACATCGGGCAGGGCTCCAGCGTCACATAGAGATCATGGTCCGGCAATCTTGGGCTGGCCGCGAGCCGGCAGGCGGCGCGCAGGGCAAGAATTTCGGCGTGGGCGCTCGGGTCATTGTCAGCAATCGTCCGGTTGCCGGCGCGCGCCACGATCCTGCCGTCGGGCGCAACAACCACCGCGCCAACCGGCACTTCGCCGCGTGCTGCGGCCTGCCGCGCTTCGCTGAACGCCGCATCCCACGGGTTTTCTGTCTCGCTTGCCATGGCTTTCCCTGTTAAACGAGCCTCCCTGCCGTTCAGCGAGACACCCGTCCATGCCCGATTACCGCCCGCCGCGCAAAGACCGCCCCCTCCCGCGCCGCCAGCGCCTGCCGACCGAAAAAGGCGACAAATCCTTTCCCGGTAACCGGCTGGCGAAAGTGATTGCCCGCGCCGGGCTTGCCTCGCGTCGCGATGCCGAGGCGTTCATTACCTCTGGCCGGGTCAGCGTCAATGGTCGTATCGTCGATACGCCAGCCCTCAACGTACTGCCGAGCGATATCGTGCTGGTTGACGGCGTCGCCTTGCCCAACCCCGAGCGCACGCGGCTTTTCCTCTATCACAAGCCGCGCGGGCGGATCACGACCGAGCACGACCCGGAAGGGCGCCCGACCGTGTTTGACGATCTGCCGGCGCAATTGCCGCGCCTTCTGGCGGTAGGCCGTCTTGATTTCAATACCGAAGGACTTCTTCTGCTCACCAATGACGGCGGTTTGAAACGCCTCCTCGAACTGCCGGCGACCGGCTGGCTGCGTCGCTACCGGGTGCGCGCCTTTGGCCGTGCCGATGACCAGGCCCTTGCCGCGCTGGCCGACGGGTTGACGGTGGATGGCATCTCCTATGGTCCGGTGGAAGCCCAGATCGAGCGCGTGCAGGGCGATAATGTCTGGCTGATTCTTGGCCTGCGCGAAGGCAAGAACCGCGAGGTACGGATCATCCTTCAGCATCTGGGGCTCGAGGTGAACCGTCTGATACGCGTCTCCTATGGTCCCTTCCAGCTCGGCGAGATCGAGGCTGGCGATGTGATGGAAGTCCCGCGCCGCCGGCTGCGTGACCAGCTGGGACCCCGTCTTGCTGACGAGGCGGGCGTGGATTTCGACGGACCTGTTCACCAGCGCCAGCCTGCCCCGCGCCCTGAGCCGGTTGAGGCGCGCGAGCCCTATCGCAAACGCCCGGGTATCGCGCGGCCTGAGCGATCGGGTGAGCCGCCCGCCGGCGCTGGCCGTGCAACTGCCAAGGCCGAACGTTTTGCCGGCATGCAGGACCGGGCAGTCCATCAGCCGCGTCAGGTGAGAAAGCCTTCCCGCTATGACGGGCCGAAGGTCGAGCGTGACGCGGCGACGGGCACCTTGTCGGCAAAGCCCAAGACCATTGCTGATCGCAAGGGGCGGGCGGTACTGGTCGCGCGCAAATCCGCCGGCGCTGACGCGCACACTGACGGCGAGCGCAAGCCGCGCGTCAGCAAGCGCCCGTTCCGCGATGCGCCAGCACCCCGCCCGCAAGCGGCTGAACGGGGAGAGCGGCCGATGCGCTCCGAAGGCTTCCGCGATCGCCCGGCCCGCCCCGCACGCTCCGAAGGCTTCCGCGACCGCCCACCACGTCGCGACGGCGAGGAAGGTGGCCGGAAGGCACGCGCCTCTGGTGACCGCCCGGCCCGCCCCGCACGCTCCGAAGGTTTCCGCGACCGCCCGCCCCGCCGCGACGGCGAGGAAGGTGGCCGCAAGGCATTCGATAAGCCATGGCGGCCAGCACGAGCACCTGGCGAGGCTGCTAAGCCACGCGGGTTCGCTGGCGCCCGATCGCGGCCGCCCAAGGATGGCCCGGCTGCTGGGCGTTCACGCGATGGTGGCGGACCACGGCGTCCCGGCCCGGGCGGTGACAAGCCGCGCGGACCGCGTCCGCCGCGCCGTGGCGTCTGAGCGGCCATGCGTATCGTCGCCGGCAGCTTCCGGGGGCATGGCCTGCTGGGGCCAGGCGACCAATCGATCCGCCCGACCAGCGACCGTCTGCGCGAGACCCTGTTCAATATCCTCGCGCATACCTATGAGGATATCGTCAGCGGTGCCCGTGTGCTTGACCTTTTTGCCGGCACCGGCGCGCTGGGGCTTGAGGCGCTGTCGCGCGGCGCCAGGTTTGCGCTGTTCGTCGACGACGGCGCAGCCGCGCGCGCCATCATCCGCACCAATATCGAGGCGCTTGGTCTCACCGGTGTCACCAAGCTGTTTCGTCGTGACGCCACCAGGCTTGGGCCGGCAGCCCCTGCCCAACCCTATGATCTCGTCTTCTGCGACCCGCCCTACGGCAAAGGGCTTGGTGAAAAGGCAATCACCTCGGCGCTTGCCGGCGGGTGGATTGCTGAAAGAGGGATTGTCATCGTCGAGGAGCGCCGTGACACGCCCTTCGCGCTACCCGACGGCATGGCGTTCATCGAGAGCCGGATGGCCGGTGACAGCCAGCTTCTCTTCCTTCGCCCTCACATCCCCTCCAGCAGCGCATGAATAGCGCGTTTGGCCGCTTCGCGGATCGGCTCGGCGGCCCGCAGGATGGTCGGCGCCTTCAAGAAATCAAGGGCACCGAAGCTGCCGACATGGGGGGCAAGATGAACATCGGGCGGGGTCGAGGCGAATTTCGCCCGCATCAGCCTTTGTTCCATGATAGAGGCTGCCTGATAGAGTGCCTGATAGGCATTGGGAAGGCTGGTGGTGCGCACCAGATGCGGCTGGTCGCCCCCGCTGGCATCAACCGCGATCACCTTGTCGGCGCGGCGCGCCACCACGTCGACCGGCACCGGGTTGACGACGAAGCCGTCGATCAGCACCAGACCGTCGCGCTCGACCGGGCGCACGATGCCTGGAATGGCCAGCGACGCGGCAACCGCGCTGATCAGGGGCCCCGAGGATAGTTGCGCCTCGTCCCGTGCCAGCAGATTGGCGGCGACCGCAGTGAAAGGGATCGCCAGTTCGCTGAAATCAGCGGGCATGCCCACCGGCCAGAAGCGCTCAAGCAGGCGCTCCCCGTCGACCATCACCGGATTGCCAAGCCCGCCGAAGAAATCAACAAAACGGCCAACCCGCGCTTCCAGCAGGTAGCTCGTCACCTGCCGGCGGTTACGGAAGATGCGCAACACATGGCTGCGCAGATCGCTGCCGCTGAAACCCGCAGCGTAGGCAGCCCCTAATATGGCACCCATCGACGTGCCAGCGATCGCCACCGGCCTCACGCCAAGATCATCAAAGGCTTCCAGAACGGGGATGATGCCAAACCCGCGCGCTCCCCCCGATCCCAATGCCAGACCGATGCCAGGCGGTGACGGATCGGGTAGGGCAGGCGCTGATTGGGCGGCGGGTTTTTTGCCGCGAAACAGCCGCGCCGCCAGATCGGGCAACGGTGCTGCCTTGAGACGGGGAGGGTTTGCCATCAGCGGGCACCGGCTTTTTGCGCATACCGCCAGCCGGCTTCGGCAAGCGGGCGAATTTGCCCGAACATCACCTCTGCCGTGCTGCTTGCCGCCGTACCATCACGCGCGCGCCCGGCAATACCCTGGAGAATGCAGGCAAGGCGGAAGAGATTATAGGCAAAATAGAAATCGAGATGAGGCAGGGGATCAAAACCGGTCCGCAAACCATAGGCGCTGGCATAAGCCTCCAGCTGCGGAATGCCGAGGCGCGCAAGATCAACGCCCGCGAGCGAGGCGATACCACCTCCGCCCGGCGCTGCTGGCAGGATCCATTGCATCAGATGATAGGTGAAGTCAGCCAGCGGGTCGCCGAGCGTTGCCAGCTCCCAGTCGATGACCGCCCGGATCAGCGGCTGATCGGCATCAAGGATAAGATTATCGAGCCGGAAATCGCCATGCACGAGCCGCGCCGGGCGCGATGGCGGCAAAGCACCGGGCAACCAGGCGGCAAGCTTCGCCATCTGGGAAATATCGTCCGTGCGCGAGGCCTCATATTGCCGGGTCCATCGGTTGATCTGGCGCAGGACATAATTGTCCGCCTTGCCGAAATCGCCAAGCCCGAGTGCCTCAGGCTTGAAGCTGTGAAGACGCGCCAGCGTGGCGTTCATGGCATCGAACACAAGACCACGTTCCTCATTGCCGGCCCCTGGCATCGTCGGCTCCCAGACGATGCGGCCTGCAACATGGGCCATGATATAGAAGATGGTGCCGATGATGCTGTCGTCCAGGCAGAGTGCCAGCGGTTTTGCCACCGGGAACCCCTGCTGGTCGAGGGCTGACATGACGCGGAATTCACGGTCGACCGCATGCGCTGACGCCAGCAAGGTGCCTGGCGGCTTGCGGCGCAGGACATAGGCGCGGGCGGGCGTCGTGAGAAGAAAAGTCGGGTTCGACTGCCCGCCCTTGAACTGGGCGATCTCCAGGGGGCCGGAGAAATGGTGGACATGGCGCACCATCCACGCCGTCAACCGCGCGCCATCGACGGCAACGGCGCCTGCCGGTGCCCGTGTTCCGGAAAAGTCACGCTGGCGGTCGAAGCTCGCTTCTGCCATGGCGGCGGTTGGTCCTCCTGAGACTTGATAAGTCCCTCAGTCTTGGTTGATCGCCCGGTGGCCGATATCGCGGCGACAAAAGCCATCCTTGAAATCGATGAGATCGACTGCTGCATAGGCAAGGGCGCGCGCCTCAGGCAGAGTGGGGGCGGTGGACGTTACATTCAAGACCCGGCCACCGCTTGCCACGAGATGGCCGGCGCTGATTGCCGTGCCGGCGTGGAAGATTTCAACCCCGTCCAGGGCCGCGGCCTGTTCGAGGTTGCGGATGATCCCGCCCTTTTGTGGCGCGTCAGGATAGCCTTTGGCCGCCAGCACGACCGTCATCGCCGCACCTTTGTGCCAGCGCGCGCTCATACTCGCCAGCGTGCCGCTTGCCGCGGCGTGAAGGAGCAGGAGGAGATCGTCCTTCAGCAAACGCATCAGCACTTCGGTTTCAGGGTCGCCAAACCGGCAATTGAATTCGATGAGCTTTGGCCCGTCCCCCGTCAGCATCAGGCCTGCAAACAGCACACCGCGAAACGGCATGCCGCGTGCCGCCATCGCCGCGATGGCAGGGCGGATGATTGTCTCAAGCGCCGCTGCTTCAAGATCCGGCGTGAAGACGGGAGCAGGCGCGTAAGCCCCCATGCCGCCCGTATTGGGGCCGGTATCGCCATCGCCCACGCGCTTGTGATCCTGCGCCGAGCCGAAGGGCAGAATGGACTTGCCATCGCTCAGCACGAAAAACGAGACTTCCTCACCCTCCATGAAGTCCTCGATGACGACCTCGCCACCAGCTGCGCCGAACGTGCCGGCGAAGCAGGCGCTGATCGCCGCCGCGGCTTCGTCATATGACGTGGCGACCGTCACGCCCTTGCCGGCCGCGAGCCCGTCGGCCTTGACGACGATGGGCATGGCGCAATTGCGCAGATAGGCAAGCGCTGCGGACTTGTCGCTGAAGCGACCATAGGCAGCGGTCGGGATGCCAGCCTCGCGGCAGAGATCCTTGGTAAAGCCTTTCGAGCCCTCAAGCTGGGCCGCCGCCCTGCCGGGTCCAAACGCCAGGACGCCGGCCGCCTGCAACTCGTCGACGAGGCCGGCAACCAGCGGCGCCTCGGGGCCGACCACTACCAGGTCGATCATCTTGTCCCGGCACAGCGCGATCAGCCCGGCATGATCGTCGATGGCGACATCCACGCAGATCGCCAATTGGGCAATGCCGGGATTGCCGGGCGCGGCGTAAAGCCTTGTCAGGCTGGGGCTGGCGCAAAGCGCCCAGGCAAGCGCGTGTTCACGACCGCCCGAACCGATCAGAAGTACGTTCATAGGTCATTCCTGCCGTATTGAAGGCGGTTGTTCCATAGCAAAATGACAGCAAAGGGCCAGCCACGCTAAAAAAATGAAAAATACCAGCTATGCGCTTGCCGGACGGGCGCGGGCATGAAAACACTCACGTCATGAGCGAAACCACCTCGAATATCCGTGAATATTCGGTCAGCGAATTGTCGACGGCGTTGAAGCGCACCGTCGAGGACCAGTTCGGCTTTGTCCGCCTGCGTGGCGAGATTTCCGGTTATCGCGGCCCCCACAGTTCCGGCCATGTCTATTTCAGTTTGAAGGACGACAGCGCCCGCATCGAGGCGGTGATCTGGAAAGGTGTCTTCGGGCGCTTGAAATTCCGCCCCGAGGAAGGGCTCGAAGTGATCGCCTCGGGCAAGCTCACGACGTTCCCGTCCTCGTCGAAATATCAGATTGTCATCGATCAGATGGAGCCAGCCGGCGTCGGCGCGCTGATGGCGATGCTGGACGAGCGGCGCAAGCGCCTGGCAGCCGAAGGCTTGTTTGATGCAGCGCGCAAACAGCTCCTGCCGCCTTTTCCCAAGGTCATCGGTATCGTCACCTCACCGACAGGTGCGGTCATCCGCGACATTCTCCATCGCCTGTCGGATCGCTTTCCGCTTGAGGTGATCGTCTGGCCGGTGAGGGTTCAGGGCGAGAGCAGCGCGGCGGAGATTGCAGCGGCAATCGCCGGCTTCAACGCCCTCGGCAGGGATGGCACGATCCCCCGCCCCGACATCCTGATCGTGGCGCGTGGCGGCGGGAGCCTTGAGGATCTGTGGTCGTTCAACGAGGAAATTGTCGTGCGCGCCGCCGCTGCAAGCGACATCCCGCTGATCTCCGCTGTAGGCCACGAGACCGACACGACATTGATTGACTTTGCAGCCGACATCCGTGCGCCGACACCGACGGCGGCCGCCGAACTGGCCGTCAGGGTGCGTGCCGAAGTGATGAACGGCCTGACCGAGACTGGCCTCAGACTGGCGCGTGCCATCGCCCGCCAGCTCGAGAACAGCCAGACCCGGCTTGCCGCGTGCGCGCGTGCCCTGCCACGTCCAGACATGCTGCTCGCGGTGCCGCGCCAGCGCCTCGACAGCGCTGCCGCGCGGTTGCCGTTGGCGCTTGAAGGCGGGTTGAGGGCGCATCGCCTGGCGTTCGCACGCATCGCCGCCATTCTCCAGCCGGGCGAACTCTTGCTGCGCCTGCACCGGTTGGGCGAGCGTCTGCGCTCATCCACCTTGCGTCTTGAGACGTCTCTCGCCCGTCACGTCGAGCGCAGCGGTGCGGGCGTGCGCGCGGCGTGCGCGAGATTGCGTGTCGACCTGCTGATCCAGCCGCTGCGCCAGCGCGCCGATCAGCTGGGCGCTTTGGGCCAACGCCTGCATGGTGGATTTTCCAACGTGACGGGGCGCCGCGTTGAGCGGCTGCGGGCGCTGGCAAGCCTTTTGTCCTCACTTGGCTATCGCGGCGTTCTGGCGCGCGGCTTTGCGCTTGTGCGCGCCGCCGACGGTACGCCCTTACGGACGGCCGCCGCAGCCGGTGGCCATGACGATCTGTCCATCGAGTTCGCCGATGGAAGCGTGAACGTCCATCGCCCGGCAGCTGGTCCCGCGCCGCCCCGGCCAAAGCGCAGTGGAAGTGAAGCGCTGCTGCCTGGTCAAAACGACCTTTTCGGCGTGAAGCAAGGGTGATGACAACGCAAGGCGACCCTGCCCCGGAACCGACCGGTGGTGTGAGCCGCGTGCGGAGCTTGTGCGGGCTGGCGCTCACCCAGATGATCGGCTGGGGAACCACCTTCTACCCGATCGCCATCATCGGCCGCGCGGTTGAACATGATCTTGGTGCCTCGCGTGAGCTCGTCTATGCCGGCCTGACTGTGATGCTGACGGTCAGTGCGCTGATCGCACCGCGTATCGGTCGCCGGCTTGATCGCGAAGGTGCCCGCTTCATCATGATGGCCGGTTCGCTGCTGTCGGGCGCCGGCCTTGCCGTGGTGGCCCTGGCGCCCGATCTGGTTACCTATCTTCTGGGATGGGTGCTTCTGGGACTGATGATGCCGATGGCGCTGACCCTGTCAGCCTTCACCGCCATCACCCAGGTGATGGGGGCGGGGACGCGGCGGGCCATCACCCTCATGACCTTCTTTACCGGGCTTGCCTCGACTATCTTCTGGCCACTCATGCAGGTGCTCCTGCCCGTGCTTGGCTGGCGGCTGATGCTGCTTGTTTTCGCGGCTGTCCAATTCCTGATCTGCCTGCCCATTCATTGGTGGGTGTTGCCCTCGCCCGCTGCTCATCGCCATCGGCTGACGATGACGAACAGCCTGGCGGAACAGCCTGGCATTCTCGGCCCGGCAAAGCGTGTCCCCGCGCTCATTCTGGCTGCGACCGCGACATCGCTTCATGGCATTGTCGGTTGGGGCCTGGCGCTTCATTTCATCGAAATGTTCAAATCACTCGGCCTTGCCGAAACCGTCGCGGTGACGATCGCCTCGCTCAACGGCATCATGCAGGTCTCGGCGCGCCTGGCGGATTTTGTCAGCGGCAGCCGGCACTCGCCGCTCGTCATCGGTGTGATCGCCGTCATCCTTCAGCCCCTCGCCTTCATTGCCATCCTGGCGATCGGCGCCACGCCTGTGACGGCGTTTCTCTTTATTCTGGGCTATGGAATTTCAGCCGGGTTGATGACGATCGTGCGCGTCACCTTGCCGCTGCATCTCTTTGGCCGCGCCGTTTACGGGACCTATGCCGGCCGCCTCACTTTGCCGCAGAATATCGTCTTTGGCATCGCTCCTGTTGTGTTTGCAGCCATACTCGATCAGGGAGGGCCTGTCTTTGCCTTGTGGACAGCCCTTGCAACATCGCTTGGCGGTGTGATCGCCATGCTGGTGCTGTCACATTATACGCGGGCACCCTCTTTGGGGCAGTCATAGGCTCAAGGGGTGCCAGGCCGGTCCTTGCAACGCTCAGTCGGACACCTTGTCGATGCCGGTCGGATCGCGCGCTTTTGTCTTTCGTCCGCTGGCGGTATTCGCTATCCTGACCAGGTTTCAAGGTAGAGCTCAATGAATCGTCAAGATCCCCGGCTCCCGATGATGAGCGAGGCCGTGATCGAATATCTCGATAATGATTTCCGCGTCGTGCGCGCGGGCGCTTTTGTGCGCTGCGCGGTAAGCGGCGCGCGCATTCCTCTTGAGGAATTACGCTATTGGTCGGTGGCGCGTCAGGAGGCCTATGCCTCGCCTGAGGCCGTGATCAAGGGGCGCGGCGAGACGGTGAAAGCGGTATCTTGAGCGCTGTTGCCGAGGTGCCAAGCCAGGCGATAAATTCATCCGGCGTGTCCAGCACAAGGTCGATACCGGCGACATTGACGAGGCCGGCCAGCGCCTGGCGCGTATAGGGATCTCCCAGAAGGCGCGCCTGATCCTTGGGCGTGGTGACGAGCGCCAGCCCCTCCGCAGCCGCCCGCCGCATCAGCTGATCAGCTTCGTGTTTCGCCAGCACGTGATGATCGGCAAAGGCAACGAAGCCGCCAATCTCGACACCTGCTTCGCTCAGGCTGGCACGAAACTTTTCTGGCCGGCCGATGCCGCAGAACGCCAGCACCTTCAGTCCTGCGAGCCGTCTTGCTGCATCATCCGCCACCAGCCTGCCGCGAAAAACCGGCTTTCCATGCTGAGCGGCGGTGAGCGCCACCGCCGCGCCGCGCGGTCCCTCACCGATGAGCAGAACGCCGTCACAAAGCTCGAACTGGGCGCCAAGCGGCGCGCGCAACGGACCGGCTGGAAAGACCCGTGCGTTGCCGATGCCGCTGACACTGTCGACGATGGCAAGGCGGCAGTCGCGCTTGAGCCGGGGGTTTTGCAGCCCGTCATCCATGAGGAGCAGGCTCGCCCCCTGCGCAACCGCCAGGCGGGCCGTCGCCAGGCGGTCAGCACCGATAACGACCGGCACCTCCTGCGCCATCAGGCTTGGTTCATCACCCACCTCGCCAGCGTGATGATGCGCCGGGTTCACCACAAGCGGGCCTTTCAGACTGCCGCCATACCCACGCGACAATACGAAGGGACGTTCGCCCAGCGAGCGGAAATGGCGGGCGAGAAAAAGGACAGTCGGTGTCTTGCCGGCGCCGCCAAGCGTGAAATTACCAACGCAGATAACCGGGACATCGACCGCGCCGGCCGGTGGCCGACGCAGCCGCGCTTGGCTGATCGCGCCGTACAACGCGGCAAAAGGAGCAACAAGCCGGCTGCGCCAGTTATCCTCATCCCAGAACGCCGGCGCTTTCACGCGTGAGCGTCCAGGCTGGTCTGGAGAAAGAAGGGTTCAAGCGCACGAAACACACGATCAACCGCCCCGCCGAGATTTTCAACCGCCACCCGGCCGAGAGCTGCCCGCTGCGCGCATTCAGACGGCGCGGACAGGCAGGCAACAAGAGCTGCCCCCAGGGCTGAGGCGTCAAGCACTTCGATCCCGCCGCCGGTACTATCGAGCGTACGGAAGACGTCGGCGAAATTATGCACATGCGGCCCGTGCAGAACGACGCGCTCAAGCTTGGCGGCCTCGATGGGATTATGACCACCGATGCGCTCGACGAGCGAGCCGCCGATAAAGGCGACCGCGGCGCTTCGATAGGCAAGCCCAAGCTCGCCAATCGTATCGAGGAGGAAGACGTCGGTCGAGGCCAGCGGAAAAGCTCCAGCCGAGCGGCGCGCGACCGAAAGGCCGCGTGCCTCGCACAGCCTTGCCACATCATCTCCCCGTTCGGGATGGCGCGGCGCAAGAATCAATCCCAGTCGCCGTCCGACAATTTGACGGGCGATAGCATGGGCGTCCAGCACAAGCTCATCTTCGCCGGCATGTGTGCTGGCAGCCGTCCATACCGCTCGCCCTGCAAAGCCCACGGCGAGGCGTGCCAGATGGTCGGCGTCGACGTCAAGGACGGGAACGTCGTATTTGATATTGCCAACATTGACCGTCCGCGTCGCCCCGAGCTGCGCCAGCCGCTCGCCGTCATCATCACTCTGCGCCAGCACCACCGCGAAATGGCCGAGCAGGTAACGGGCCACCTGGGGCGCAAACTTCCAGCGTTTGAACGAGCGCGGCGACATGCGGGCATTGACCAGGACGGCAGGAATGGTGCGCTGCCGGCACCCTTCAAGCAGATTGGGCCACAGCTCCTGCTCCATGAAGAGCGCCAAATCGGGCTTCCAGTGATCGAGGAACCGATTGACGGCGCCGGGCAGGTCAAAAGGTATGAATTGGTGGACGGCGCCGTCAGGCAGGCGCGGTTGCACCATGCGCGCTGATGTCACAGTCACCGTTGTCAGCAGCACCAGAGCGCCGCGCTCACGCAGGCGCCGGATCAGCGGTAACGCGCTCGCCACCTCACCGACGCTTGCCGCGTGGAGCCACACCAGGAGCCCGGACGGGCGGTGGAACGCTGCATGCCCGCGCCGTTCGCCAAGCCGTTTAGGATCTTCCTTGCCGCGCTGCACCCGGCGCATCACCATCAGGCGCACAACCGGCGCGGCGATATGCGACAGGCCACGGTAAAGCGAGAGCGGGAAAGGGCGACGGCGCGTCATCGCACGACACCTGACACAGTCACGCGCTGATCGGCGAGTTCGTAGGCGCGCACCATGATACGATCAAGTTCGCTTTCGACCGTAAGGCGGGCACTTTCGAGCGCCTGATCGTCGGCTTCGCTCGCCACACGGACCGGTTCGCCGAGCACCAGTGCCACCCGCGAAAAGGGAAGCGGCAGCTTTGCCTTATCCCAGGCGCGATTGAAACCGACCCGCCGCGCCGCGACGGCGGCAACGGGATAGATCGGCCGCCCGCTCAGCTTGCCAAGCAGCACGATGCCGCGCCCGGCTTTCTTGGCAATTTTCGGAACATCCGCAGTGCTCGCCACATTCCATCCTGTTTGCAACGCATCCACCATGTCGCGCAAGGCGCCAGCACCTCGTTTGCGAATCTCCACGCGCCCATGCGAGCCCGAGCCGCGAATAACTCCGATCCCCAGCCGCTCGATCGTCCGCGCATTGATCTCGCCATCGCGATGGCGCGAGATCAGAACCTTGATGCGATGATGCGGCAAAACCATGAGCGGCGAGGTGATATGTTCCCCATGCCACATCGCCATGATGACCGGCATGTCCGCCTCGACCAGGCGATAGAGATCCTCCGGCTCGTGCACGATCCGCGCCGTTGCCCTGACAAAGCGCATATAGGCGGCCACGATCGCCGCGACAGTGGACTGCGCCCACGACTGGCGCAGAATGGATTTCAGCATGGTGAGGCCGCTGGCTCGCTCACGCCGTCAGCCATGTCCGCCGCCTGCCGCGGACTTGCCGGTGCTGCTCTCCTCGACAGGCTCCAGCAAGCGATGCAGATGAACAACGAAATAGCGCATATGTGCATTATCAACGGTTGCCTGCGCCTTGCCGCGCCAGGCGGCGCGCGCACTTGCATAATTGGGATAAATGCCAACGATATCCAGCTTGTCGATATCGCGGAATTCATGGCTGTCGAGGCTCTTCAACTCGCCACCGAACACCAGATGCAGGAGCTGGCCATGATTGTCCGACATTCCTTGGTCTCCCGCGTTGCGAACCACGTTGCCACGGCCTACACCGCGACCCTGATGGGAGCAAGCACCCATGCCCGACGCTGCGGTAAAAACTGACTGACGGACTATATTTTATCATTCAATTCAGGAAATCACGCCGATGACAGCGAATTTATTCCCCTGTGCCGATCGCCTGCGTCTGGTCATGGCTCATCCTGCCTACCAGCTGGGAGAAGCGCTCGATGCGGCGCGTCCCGGCTTTGTCTGGCAGATGGCGCGCGACGTCGAGACGATGCTGGACATGGCGCGGGAAGCCGATGCGATGATCGTCTCCGGACTGTGGCGCGATGAGTTGCTGACGGCTGCTCCTCATCTGCGGTTCATCCAGTCGATCAGCGCCGGCGTCAATCATTTTCCGCTAGCGGCGATGCGCGCGCGGGGTATCCGTCTGGCCAGCGCCCAGGGGGTCAATAGCGGGGCAGTCGCCGAACACGCGCTGGCGCTGATGCTGGCATTGTCGCGCCATCTGCATCTGGCGCGCGACCGGCAGCAGGCAAAGACCTGGCGGCCGATGATCGGCAATCCCGCCATCCGCGAGCGCGAGCTTGCCGGCTTGACACTGTTGATTGTCGGGCTGGGCGGCATCGGCTGCAAGCTTGCCGGCTTCACCAAGGCGCTCGGAATGAGGGTGCTGGCGACCAAGCGCGATGTGTCGGACGTCAATGCCGCGGTTGACCAGGTGGTGCCAGCCGGTGATCTGCTTTCCGTCCTGCCGCAGGCCGATATCGTCGCGCTCACCTGCCCGCTGACGCCAGAGACGACCGGCATCATCAATGCCGAAGCCTTTATGGCGATGAAGGAGGGTGCCGTTCTCATCAATGTGGCGCGCGGAAAAGTAGTGGTCGAGGAGGCGATGATTACAGCGCTGCGGGCAGGTAAATTATCCGCAGCCGGTCTTGATTGCGTTGACATCGAGCCCCTGCCGGCGACGTCCCCGTTATGGGCCTTCGACAATGTCCTCATCACCCCGCACAGCGCCGGCGAGACGCGCTCCTATGAGGCGGGTGTCGTCGATCTGTTTCTCGATAATTTCGACCGGCTGACGCGTGGCGAGACACGGCTTCGCAACGAAATCGTTTAGGGTCCTGACCCTGGCCCTGCTGGCGACGCTGGACAGCCGCGACGGCGGCAGCTATACGCCTGCGTCTTGATGGTTCGAGCGCCCCGGCGCTGGAGCCTTCAGCCCAGATAGCTCAGTTGGTAGAGCATGCGACTGAAAATCG